>Ga0070708_100001009_pt1 | contig 21498 bp, 14 predicted proteins | sample KBSK5503metaG_FD_65469 | JGI IMG/M metagenome (GOLD analysis project Ga0070708, IMG submission 65469) | Corn, switchgrass and miscanthus rhizosphere microbial communities from Kellogg Biological Station, Michigan, USA - KBS K5-50-3 metaG | ecosystem: Host-associated > Plants > Roots >... | reverse complement strand
ATTCGATTCGGCAGCCGAGGGAGTGATGCTGGTGGCCACTCCGTACAGATCCGCTCTCCCCATCGTGCTCGTCCTGGGCCCCCTGGCCCTGCTGCTGGCGTCCTGCTCGTCGGGCACGGAAGGTGTCTCCGCCCCCGCCGCCCAAACAGCGCCGCGCGGCGGACGCGCCGCCGATCTCCTTCCCGTGGATTGCCTTCTGCCCGGCCAGATCCGGCGGCTCGGCGGCCAGATCACGTACGTGACGGCGCGGCAGGCGGTCAAGACCACGGCGAGCGACTGTGAGATCCGCGGCGGTGAGTACGTCTCCTTCGACCGCGCCAACTACGCCACCGCCCTCAAGGTGTGGCTGCCCCTGGCCGAGGGCGGCGACCCCAAGGCGCAGACCTATGTCGGCGAGATCTTCGAGAAGGGGCTGGGGGTGCCGCCAGACCACCAGGCCGCCGCCACCTGGTACCGGCGCGCCGCCGACCGCGGCTACTCGCGTGCCGCCATCAACCTCGGCCAGCTCTACGAGCAGGGACTCGGCGTCTCCAAGGACACGGGTCAGGCCCTCGGCTGGTACCGCAAGGCGGCGGGGCTCCCCGACCTGGCCTTCGGTGTCGTCCCGGCCGCCAGCGCAGCAGAGCTCGAGCGGCTCCGTACCGAAGTGGGCCGGCTCCAGCGGGAGCTGAACGCCAAGCAGGCGGAGCTGGACCGTACCCAGCGCGACCTCGACGGGCTCCGCAAGAGTGTGGACCAGCGCCGCGGGGAGGTGGACACGGAGCGCGGCACCCTCGCGCGCCTCCGGCAGGAGCTGGACACCTCCCGGAAGAGCGAACAGGCAGCGACGGTACGTCTCCGCGACCTCGAGAAGGCGGTGCCCACCCGCGAGGCCCAGCTCGCGGTGCGCGACCAGGAGGTCGCGGGCCTCCGCGCCGCCCTCGCGCGCGCCGAGGCCGCCGCCGTGGCCAAGAAGTCCGAGCTGGACCAGCTCCAGCAGCGGATCGCGGCGGAGTCGGGCTCCCAGCGCGCCGCGCTCGAGCAGCAGCAGCGGGATACCGCGGCGGAGCTGGCGCGGGCGCAGCGCGAGCTGGAGGGGCTCAAGAAGAACGCGGCCGAGCGCGGCCGCGAGACCGAGACCGAGCGCGGCCAGGTGGCCAAGATGCGCCAGGACCTCGAGGCCTCGCGGCGCAGCGAGCAGACGGCGACGGCACGACAGCGCGAGCTCGAGAAGTCCGTGGCCGAGGGCGAGACGCGGCTGACCGCCAAGGACCGCGAGCTGGCCGATCTCCGCACCCGCCTCGCGCGATCGGAGAAGGACCAGGGCACCCTCCGCGCCGAGCTGGGCCGCCTCTGGCAGCAGACGGCAGCGGCATCGCCGGGTACGCGGGCCCTCACCGAGGGGGCGCCGCCCCAGGTCGGCCTGCCCAAGCCCAAGGCCGGGGTGGGGTTCGGCACCTACCACGCGCTTGTGATCGGCAACAACAACTACCGCCATCTCCGCCAGCTCCGCACCGCGGTCAATGACGCGCGCGAGATCTCCCGCATCCTCGAGAGCAACTACGGCTTCCGCGTCACGCTCCTGCTGGACGCCGACCGCTACCAGATCCTCTCCGCGCTGAACGGGCTCCGGGAGCGCCTTACCGACAAGGACAACCTCCTCATCTACTACGCGGGCCACGGCGAGCTGGACGCGAAGAACCAGCGCGGCCACTGGCTGCCCGTCGATGCAGAGCCCGGCAGCACCGCGAACTGGATCTCCAACGTGGCGGTGACCGACATCCTGAACTCCATGTCCGTCCAGCAGCTTCTGGTGGTGGCCGACTCCTGCTACGCGGGCACGCTCACGCGCTCCTCGCTGGGCCGGCTCGAGGCGGGAGCCACCGAGGCCGAGCGCCTCAAGGTGATCCAGCTCATGGCGCACAAGCGCTCGCGCATGGTCATGACCTCGGGCGGCGTGGAGCCCGTGCTCGACTCGGCGGGCGGCGCGCACTCTGCCTTCGCCCAGTCCTTCATCGAACTGCTCCGGACCAATGTCGGCGTGCTGCCCGGCCAGGAGATGTTCGGTTTTCTCCAGGTCCGCGTGGCGGCGACAGCCCAGCGGTCGGACATCCAGCAGGTGCCCGAGTACGCGCCCATCAAGTTCGCCGGACACGAGGCCGGCGACTTCTTCTTCGTCCGCGCCAGCAACTGACCTCGGCCGGGAGCCCCGAGAGGGGTGGCCCCCCGGCTTCGCAATAGAGGTTCAATTTCGAGCCGGTCTGTGCTAAAAGCGGACGGGGAGGATACAGGATGAGGCAGAGTGCGCGGACGGGGCCGAGGGGGAGGGTCTGGGCCGTTGTGGTCGGGGTGGCGGTGGCCGCCTTGGTCCTGACGGAGCCACGTTCCGAGGCCCATGCCCAGAGGTTCAGCGACGCGATCCAAAAGGCCCTCGGCGATTCGTGCGACGGGCTCGCGGGCCCCAAACGAGGGAGCCTCGACACGCTCTGCGCCGCCTCGGGCCCCGCGGGGGCCACGACCTCAGCCGCTGGCGCCTCGATCGCCACGCAGACGGTGCGCCAGCAGGGAGCGGATGAGCGGCGGATCCGGCTCCGCCTGGAGGAGTTGCGACAGGCCGGCGCCGGGGGCGGCGTGCTCGGGGCCAGCTCCGACCCGAGCTTCCAGGTGGGGAAACTCGGAGTGTTCGCCACCGCCGAGGGAGACTGGGTCCGGAAGGACGTAACGCGCTTCGAGCAGGGGTTCTCGTCAGACGCTGGGGGTGTGACCGTCGGCGCGGACTACCGCGTGCTCCCGTGGCTCACTGCAGGGCTCGCCTTCTCCTACTTGAACACCAACGGCGACTTCAACGGCAACAACGGCCACTTCGCCACGGACGCCTACGGGGTCACCCTGTACGGCAGCGTCACCCCCCTCCCCAACCTGTTCGTGGACGGCACCGTAGGCTTCACCCGCCGCGACTACGATATCGTGCGCCGGGCGAACTTCTCGTCCCCGACCTTTGGACTTGGGGTCGATGGTTTCGTCAAGGGCGACACTACGGGCAACGAGTTCCGCACGAGCGTCCAGGCCGGCTACGACTTCATCCTGGGCGCCCTCACGGTGGGCCCGCGCGTGGGACTGAACTACAGCACCAACGACATCGATGCCTTCAACGAGCGCAACGTGAGCCCGCGACATTTGGACACTGGGCTCCAGCTGGCCTACGACGGGCAGCACCGTGAATCGCTGACGAGCACCGTGGGCGCCTTCCTTTCCTACGCCTTCAGCACCTCCGTCGGCATCTTCGTGCCCCAGATCACGGCGGAGTGGGTCCACGAGTTCTACGACAACCAGCGCGTGATCTACTTCCGCTTCCGCGAGGACCTCGGGCAGACCAAGCTCCGCTTCCAGACCGACCCGCCCGACCGCAATTACGGCAACGTGGGCACCGGGGTGGTCCTCGTCCTCCCGAAAGGCATGCAGGTCTTCCTGAGCTTCCGCGCGCTGGTGGGCTACAGCGATCGCCAGGCCTATACCGCGAACGGCGGCTTCCGGATCGCCTTCTAGCGCCGGTCCCCAGGGGCCTGCTCGAGGTCCTGGAGCACGCGCGGCCACAGCTCCAGCCAGCAGCACGTGTGGTCGTATTCCGGCATCACCTTGAGCGTCTCCGGCGAGATATCCCCGCCCGCGACGATTCCGGGAGGCACCACACGGTCGCGGCCCCCCGCATAGTGGCGCTGGTAGATCCGCGGCGGTAGCGGCGGGCGCCGGGCGGGGCTGAGCGAGCCGGCGAGCCTTGACTGGCCGTGCAGGTCCGCCCAGCCGTCCACGTCGAGATTGGCCGCCACCGTAACCACCCCCGCGGTCTCGACCATGCGCGCGGCGAGAAGCATGGCGAGTGTGCCCCCGCCGCTGTAGCCGAGCCAGACGACCTCGGCGTGGCCGGTCATCGTGAGCAGCCGCCGCGCCGCCGCGGCCAGGCTCACCACGACGGCCTCAGAGTAGCGCGCGTCGGTCCAGAGGGCGGGCACGCAGGGTGGCGCCGCCGCGAGGCCGTGGTAACACGGCCGGCCGAGATAGACGCTCGGCGCGCGGTCGAGGGCCATCAGGCGGAGCACGAGCGGCTCGCGCGGCGTGGGATCGGCGGCAGGCCGACCGCGCTCCCATGGCGTGCCGTCGCCGTCGAGATAGACGTGGAGGACGCGACCTCCGTCCGGCCGGGGCCCCGAGGGGCGGTACACGACGTGCGCGAAGCCCTCGCCCGCCACGCGCGCGGCGCTAAAGCCGAGCGCCGAGGCCCGCGCGGTGAAGCGCTCCCCCGGCCCCGCGCAACCTCCGAGGAGGGCCAACGCGAGCGAGAGCGTGAAGGCGACGGAGCCGCGCTGCATCGTGCCGCATCATAGGCCCGCCCGCGCAGTTGGGACAAGCGCGGTGCCCCCGAAGGGGGCACATCTGCCCCGTCTTGCCGCAGGTCGGTTGCTTGACTCGCTCGGGGCGACAGCGATACAGTCGGCCCACAAGCAGATCAGCGATCGGACCTTCGCCACGTCCTGAAGTGCTGGTGTCCTAGGCGGGAGGTGCTGCGATGCGATTTGCACTCCGAGCCGTTCTCGTCATTCTCGCCGCGACGCTTCCCATCAGCCTCGCGCTTCCCGCCATGCCCAGCTGGTGGGGTCATCGTCTCGCCGCAGGCGACTCGCATCCGTGGGCTCTAGCCTGTGCTCCCTTCTCCCTCGCGGCGGGCATCGCGGCAGCGGCGGATCAGGGCGGGTGCTGTCACTTCGGTGGAGGTGTCTGCGGATGCCAGGGAGGCCGTGTCCAGTGCTGCAAGGGGAACCTCACATCCTCATGCCCGTGTGGTCCGAGAGCCACGCCGGCGGAAGGGCCCGAGCTCAGAGGTCCCGGTCGAGACGGCCCGCCGCTCCTCCTTCGCACGGCCGCCTTCACCAACAAGACGACCGGTCCGCCTCTGTTCCGCATGACGGCGTCCAAGGCGGGAGAGCCCGTCTGGTTCTGGCTCGAGCTGGACTGTCCCGGTTCATGCCTGAAGCAGCTGACGACCGTCGATCCAAATCTCAAGGTAAGCGTCTACTGGTACTTCGACCCGGGAAGTGGCCCGATTCTGCGCGATGACCTGAAGATGGATCAGGTCGTCGCGCAGGAGCCTCAGCCCCCGCGAGTGGCCATTCCCGTTGTCCTGCCCGCGGGGAACTGGATCGCCGAGGTGGGATATGGAGCCGATCGCGTTTGCCTGAAGGACGACACCTGCGCGTTCAGGCTCCGGGTGACGAAGTGAGAATCGCCGCCGCCAAGCGCGGCACGCAGGGCGATGAGGGCGTGAAGTCCCTCGCCGAGCTCGTGACGGACGCGAGCGCGCTCCTCTATCATGCCGTGGTGAGCGGACAGAACATCGGTGCCGAGCTCCGGGACCCGATCATCCGGCTCCGTGAGACGGTGACGGCGGGTCAACCAGTCAGCGCTGAGGCCGAGAGCAACTTTCTGAATGCCTACGCCCAGCTCGCGGTCCTGGTGGCTCCCGTCACCGCCGCGACGCTCCGAGCCACGAGCCGCCACTACCAGAGTGACGCCTGGCTGGCTCGCGTCTTTCGGGTTCAGACGATGTCGGCGGCCCAGTTTGCCTCCTTCCTTTTCGGCTTCCTCGCCATCTGCCTGCTCGTGACGATCGGAATCAGCGAGGGAATACGGACGTTCATCGCCGCCGTCATCTCGAGTCAGGAGGAAGTACTCAAGGTGCGCGAGGAGATGCGGGCGGGCAAGCTTACCCTGCAGGGACTGGATGAGCAGCTCAAGGCGCTCGACACTGAGCAGCCCCAGCCGAACCAGGCCCGCGGAATCGTCAAGGCAGGCCTGCTCAAGCAGCGCGAAGAGCTCGACTCCCGCCTCGACCGCCTGCGGGAGCAACAGCTCGGACTCGAGGAGAAGATCGCCAAGGGCTATGAAACCCTGGGCCGGATCACCCCGTACGTCGACTGGTCAGAGTTGAGGAACGTGATCGTGCCGATCGCCAACATGATCGGCGGCTTCTTCCTGCCCATCATGTACGGAGCGCTCGGCACGTGCGCGTACATCCTGCGTACCGTCTACGCGCAGATGGTGCGCCGCAGCTACGATGCCCGGCGGGGTGGAGAGTTCATCGTCAGGATCTTTCTCGGCATGCTGAGCGGTATCACGCTCCAGTGGTTGCTCGTCCGCGACGGCTCCGCCGTCCCCGGCGGCATCACTCCCGCGGTCCTCGCCTTTCTCGGCGGCTACAGCGTGGAGCTCTTGTTCACCGCCATGGATCGCCTCCTGTCGGCGGTGACGGGGTCGATGAGGACGGGGCCGGGAGAGAAGGGGTCGCCCGCGCCGGCGAGCCCGGAGAACCCGAGCGCGGGCAGCGGATGACCGGAAGACCCCGCGAGATCAAGGCTGAGGGTCAGGGCCGAGCGTAGGGCGGAGCGAAGACCCGCTGGCATTCCGCCTTGGCTTTCGCGAGGTCGGCGCGAAAGCTGGGTGAAGACAGCAGTCGCTGAGCAAAATAGTCCCCGAGCTTGAGAGCAGCTGAGACATCACTCGGGTAGTGGACACCCGCCATCACGCGGCCCCACCCTATGAGCCAACCCCGGGCCAGCAGCTCCGAGCGCTTTTCCGGAAACAACTCTCCCAGGACGACGGCATAGATCCGTGCGCTCACGGCGATAGCGGCGGGATACGAGGATCCGGTCGGCTGAGCAATGGAAGGTTTGACCCTGGCATCATCCTCGTAAGGTCGCGAGCGATTCCAGACGCGCTTGGACTCCTCTATGCGCTCGCCCGTGTCGTTCCCCGCGTCGCGAATCAGGGCAAACGTTAAGGGCAGATCTCTTGCCGTCAATTTTGGCCCGAGGACTTCGGCAAAGGCGACGACCATCCGGTTCGCCTCGGCTTGAATTCGCGCGACATCCGCGGGCGTGCGGCGATCCTGCTCGCGAAGCACGATCTCGATCTCCCGCCTGGTCTCTTCCGAGCCCTTGGCCGGCGGGTCGGCGAGGATCCCGCGAAAGTCATCTGCGTCGGGCGGCAGGTACGCCGGCCCGGGGGCGGCCTCGAGCGGGAGCGGCATCAAAAACGCGACAACGGTCCAAATCAAGACGAGCTTCCTCATCGCATCACGTCTCCCGGTGTTGAAGGTCACGTCGGACCATGATCTACCAGAGCACGAGCGACATCAAGCGTCCCGACCGGAGACGCGCATTCGCACGCCGGCCCGATCGACGAGCAGCAGCGCGAGCGCACCGATGATCATCCAGGGCCAGTGCGTGGACGGCACGTACTGAAAGCGGACGGCATGTGTTCCGGCGGGAAGGGACACTGCGGCGAACCCTGGGGTGACGGGAAATACGGGAACGCGGCGGCCATCCACCGTGGCCACGAGCCCAGGATGAAAGTTGGCGCGCAGCACGACGGCAGCCGGACGCTCGAGCTCGACGTCGCTCGACCAGCTGCCGGAGGACCGAACGATGTGGCCCAGGGAGCTCGGCGACTTCATGTCGGTGAACACGCGCGCGAGTGCCGTCGGGTTCATCTCGATCACTGCCGAGTCTTCAGGCGCGTGGCCGGCGATGGCCAGGGCAGGGAACACGTTCGCAGCAGGGAGCGCACTGAAGAGCCACGTCTCGCTGGCCTGGTACGCCGTCCGCTTCGTGACCGCCACGGCCATGGGCACGGTCGCGACGCCGAAGTACGACGCGCTCTCGACTTCGTAGAGCGCATAGCGTCCGAACGTGTCCAGCTTCCGCGCGAAGGCTGGCGGGGGACGGCCCACGTCGAACACGGGATAGCGGACGCCGAAGACGCGGTAATGGGTCTCGTTGTCGGGGTCGAACCACACCTGGAGATCGCCGGCGAGCGTCATCGCGTGCCATAGGAACCCGAGCGTATCGATCCCACGCTCGACGGCGAGCGCGCTCAGCGGCACCGCCCCCGCGCGCAGGTACTGATCACCCCAGCGCGGGAGGCCGACATACGCGCGTCCCTTGTCGAGCTTCCCCAGCCGCTCAAAGAGGGGGGCGAGATCCCGATTTTCCAGTGCCACCGGGGACACCGCCTCGCGTTTCATGGCGGCGGTCCTGTTCACGTACGCGATGCGCTCGCGCACCGCGGGAGCCAGGACGGCCACGGCCAGACCCATGGCCAGCGCAACGCGGATGCGCGACCGCTCCGGATGCGTCGACCGCAGCACGAAGGCCAGGCCGCACGCGATGACCGGAATCGCGAACAGATGAAACCCGCCAATGAAGCGGTGCATGGGGATGTCGCTGGAAAAAGGCAAGCAATCGATCACCCATCCCCACGTCGCCCGCCCGAAATAGAGCAGCGTCCACACGACCGTGAGCCCCGCGAGGAGCCGCGCGCTGAGCGGGCCGCGCCAGATTGCCCAAAGAAACCCCACGAACGTGAGCCCGGTCAGAACCGGCCATCGCCAGTGGTCGAGCAGCTCGCCGCGTACCAGCGCGGAAAGGACGGCGCGAGCGCCCAGCGAATCCCACTTCGGCGCCGCTTCCCAGACGCTGTGGTTCGCGAAGGCCGCGTCGCGAACGGCCGGGACCAGGAAATACGAGGCGGCCAAACCTGTCGCCATCAGGATGAGCGCCAGACGGAGCAGTCGACGACCGCGCTCGCGCGACCCCAACACCAGTGACAGGGTCGAGAGGCAGACAATGTAGCCGTAGACGAGATGAGAGAGGAGAGTTGCCGCGATCAAAGCGGCTGCGAGGCCGGGACGCCGTCCGGTGCGGACGGCGCGATACGCTTCCGCGAACGCGAGGGGTGCCAGGACCGTGGCGAAGAGCTGCGTGTAGAGTCCCCGCCCCGGCCACAGATAGGACTCGAGGCCGAGGCCGTACAGGCCCGGCGTCGATACCAACGGGGCTACCGCCGCCGCGCAGCATGCCTCGAGCGGCCCGAAATCCATTCGCCACATCGCCACGAACGCCGACAGGGGAAACAGGGCAAGCAGCACGCCCAGCGACCAGCGATAGATCGCATCGAGCGACACGGCGCCGAGGAGGAGCCGATGGGCCGCGACGAGGGTCAGGTGGGGCAGATGCTGATAGTGATGGAAGACGGGATAGCCGAGGCCGACGTCGGGATGCCAGAAATCGATCGGCGACTCGCCGCGGGCGAGCGCCTCGCTCGCGCGTTTCGCGAGGCCGAGATGAAGCGCCGAATCGTTGACGTCGGGTGCGTCGATGGCGAGCTCGGGCGCAACGGAGGCAAACACGATCGCGGCGACGAGGAGCGCGACCGCCCACGCCAGCCGCCACGCGCCGGCCCCGGCACGTGGCCCGGGTCGGCTCGCGGCATCTTCGCCCACCACGCGGGAACGTTGCCGTGGCCGGTGGGAGCTCTTCACGAGTGCCCACGACGACGTCGACGTGAGGTGACGGGTTCGCGCGACTCGTCGGCTCTCCCGCCCGTCCATCGCGGCCCACGATACATCACCATCACGCCCGCGGCCGCGGCCAGGACGAGGGGCAGGGCAAGCGCAAAGGCCGCGCCCGCCCCCACGTCGCTCGCGAGTCGAAGGAGCCACGGGTCGAGCGCGTCCCAACGCCACAGGGCATCGGCGTGGGTTGCGAGCTGGCTCTGCGACGGCACGAACAGGTACGTCAGGGGGGCGGGATGCTCCGGGTAGCCGTAGGCATGGTGGATGAACGCGATGTTGACCGCGAGGCCGAGCGTCTGCACGACCAGGCCAGCCGCGATGGCGACGCCCAACAGCCAGGCGCGCACGCGTGGGCGGCCGGGCAGGGCATACGGCAATCCGACGAGCAGGAGCGGCACCGTCGGCAACAGGAAGCGGTTGCCGAAGCACCACGCGCCGTGCCACCCCGACCAAGACACATAGAGAAGGAAGAGCCCGCCGCAGGCCCCGAGCACGAGCAACCCCTCCGCGCGGTGGCGGCGCAGCACTTCGGACCATCCCAGCAGAGCGAGCGCGACGGGCGGGCTGTAGATGAACAGCGAGCGGCCTACGCTGAAGAGGTGGCCATACGACGCCTGGAGGACGTCGAACGAAAAGTGATAGAAGGGACTGTAGCCCATCTCGGTGAGCGCCCCGAAGCGGTAGAGGTTCCAGGCGGCGAAGAGCGACGGCCCCAACGCGGCCACGCTTGCGAAGGCAGCCACGCGCGCGATGCGCCGTTCAGCGCCCGCGGCCCACCACGCGTAGGCGCCAAGGGCGGGCAGCGTCACCGCCGCCTGCACCCGCGTGAGCACGAGCACGGCGGCCCACGCGCCGGCCACGGCGAAGCTTCGAGCCGACGGCCGCGCGCGCGCAGCCCCCAGCGCGAGGACGGCGCCGAGCAACCCCAGTGTCTCGAGCCCGTGGCTGAACAAGTTCTTGCTGTGCGCGCACAGAAGCGTGGCAAACGCGGCGACCACGGCGGTCAGGAGCGCCGCGCGACGCGTGATGCCGAGACTCCGCAGCCACAAGAAGAGCAGCGCCACCACCGCGCCGGTCACCCAGGCATTGGTGAGCGACGCGCCCGCGATGCGCATCTCGCCACCCCAGAGCACGCCGCGGACATTGCCGAGCGCCGGTCCCGCGATCGCCGCGGCCCAGCTCGCCGGCAAGAGCCACCCGAGGAGGTGGCCGAAGAGATACCCGGGCACCGCGGCCGCCGAGAGCAGCGGACCTTGGATGTTCCAAACTCGTCCACCGGGTCCCGCCCAGGTTACGTGCGATGACGCAATCGGTTCACCCTCGAGCCACAGGCGCGTGAGCTGAAAGGCACCGACCTCGTCGACCGAGAAAAAGCGCCCGCCGCCGCACAGCGCATAGACCGCAGTGCAAGCGAGGGCGAGGCCCAGGGCCGTGGTCGCGTCGGGCGACGGGCGGCGCATCACTCAAGAGCCAACTTCCGATTGGCCAGCCGCGCAGATCATCCAGCGGAGAATACCAGGGGCAGGGAATCCACGGTCGCCCGGTCCCTGAGGTCAACGCGCGGGCTGCGTCGGGACCAGACGCTCGTCGAATGTCTTCTTCATCATCCCTTCCTCGGCGTACTCCTCTTCCGTGTTGATCGTCCAGGGATCGAGCCCGGCGCCCTCGAGCACGTTCCGGACGCAATAGATGGCGGCCATCATCGAATGGTCCTGGTTGTTGTACGAGTGAAGCGCGCCTCGCCCGGCGCATTGCAAGTTCCGGAAGCCGGCGAGGTAGGCCTTGAGACGCGCCCGGTGCCCTTGATACTCGCCGTCGTAGACCGGGTACGCTCGGGGCATGCGGACCACCACGCCGTCGACGCATTCGGACGTCCTGGCGAAGCCGATGGTCCCCACCTCTCGCGCGGCCAGAGTCACCAGCTCCGCGTCCGGTAGATTCCACAGCGGCTCGCCCTCGTTGCAGAAGTACTCGAGTCCGAGGCAGGTCATCCCCGGCTCCCCGACCATGGCGGCGCTCCAGTTCTTGTAGTTCTGAATTCGCCCCACCTGCACGGTGGGATCGTGGACGTAAATCCAGTGGTCAGGGAAGAGATCGGGCTTCGTGACCATCAGCGCCACGATCAGGAAGTCGCGGTAGCGAAGCGCCCGCGCCGAAGCCAGGATCTCGGGCGGCGCGGCAGGCTCGAGGGCGAAGATCAGGTCGCGCAGTGGCATGGTGGAGTAGAAGTGATCGCCGTCAAAAGTCTCCCCGGCCACGGTGTCGAAAGAAGAGATCACGCCGTTCTGATGGCGCACCCGCACGACTTTCTTGCCGAGCAGCACCCTCGCGCCTTCGGCCTCGGCCTGCGCCTGAACCGACTCCCAGAGCTGTCCCGGGCCGTAACGTGGGTAGGCGAAGGTCTTGATCAGCGTCTTCAGCTCCGTGCCCTTCTTGGGCGGGAAGAGAGCATTCTGGACCGCACTCAGGAATGACAGATTGCGGATGCGCTGCGCCGCGAAGTCCTTGCTCATCTTGGTGCACGGCATCCCCCACACCTTCTCGGTGTAGGTCTTGAAGAAAGTGTTGTAAAGCTCGAAACCGAAGCGATTGACGACCCAATCCTCGAACGAGACCTCGGGGCGCCGTGGGAAGAAGCGTGCCTTGAGGTAGCTCAGCGCCATGCGCGCCGAACGGACGAGCCCGAGCCCGGCGAGGGTGGGCCCCACCGCGATGGGATACGGGAAAAACGTCCTGTTGTAGTAAATGCGAGAGAGCCGGGGGACCTGGGTGAACTCTGTGGGAAGCATCTCCTTCCACAGATCGTTGATCTCGGCGCTCTTGGAGTAGAAGCGGTGGCCGCCGACATCGAACCTGTTTTCCTTGTAGCGGACGGTCTTCGCCAGTCCACCCACGTATTCGGGGTCGGCTTCGAGAACGACGCTGGGCTCTCCCCTCCTCGCCAGTTGCCAGGCCACGGTAAGCCCGGCCGGCCCCGCGCCGGCGATGACGTGTCTCTCCTTCAAGGATGGTCCTTTCAACGAGTCTGGGAAGTTCCGTTTCGGATCAGGGCCCTATCGCGAGGGCAGAGTGGCCGCGCCCGCGGCAACCGGGTCGGGAAGGCCCGCACGTGCGTCAAAAGCGCGGCACAGCGCTTACACATTCGCATACATCGGCGATCGTACTGGGGAAAATGCGTTAGCGTCTCGATAAAAGCTTCGAGGGAGGGTTTGTGCATCGCCAACGATGATCCCCGGATAGTGTCTCCGTCAGCGGCTTGCCCCTCCACTCAAACTGGTGGCATAGATTGCCCCTGAGAGACGCCGCGCGCTACCGGCACCCTGAGGCGGGCCAGCCAGGGATGACTTGAGCTGATCGCCGCCGAGGAGGAGCGCTGACGGGAGGCCCAATCGCGGCTATACGCGGGCCGGCCGCAGGCGCCCCACCAGATGGTCGGCCGCGCGGAGGGCGAGAGCGGCGATCGTGAGGGTCGGTGGCGATGAGCTCGCTGTGGCGAACGCGCCCCCGCCGACCAGATAGAGATTGTCAACGTCGTGCGCCCTCAGGTCCGCGTCGACGACGCTGGTCCGCGGGTCCCGGCCCATGCGGCAGGTGCCGAGCTGATGAGACGCGAAGCGCAGCTCGGTCGTCCAGAGCTCGGTCGCCCCGGCCACCTCGAGGAGTCGACCCGCGATGATCTTGGCCTCGTCGAGGGTGTCCCGCTCGTAGCGGCCGATCCCGTAGGTCAGGCGAGGAACGGGCTGACCGAAGTAGTCGGTGACGGCGCGGTCCACCGTCACCGCGTTGGCCGGATCCGGGAGCTGCTCGACGTATATACGGATGCCCAGCATCCGCCCGAATTCCTCCCTCACGTGCTGACGCAGATCCGCGCCCCAGCCGCCTCGCAAGGCCGCGATCACGGCAGGGGGCGGGCTCGCCGAGTTCAGCAGCTCGAGCAGGAAGGCGCCCTCCCTCGCGCGGTTGCGTGCCACCGCGAACTGACGGCTCATCGCGGTCGAGAAGCCGATCCGGTATGGGTACACCCGCTCGCGCATCCGTCCGACCACGTCTACAGAGGGGTGCGACATGAAACGCGTGCCCACGAGGCCGCTCCGATTGGCGAGGCCGCCCGGAAACGTGGAAGACGTCGAGAGGAGCAGGAGACGCGCCGTGTCGACGGCGCCCGCGGCCACCACGAACACGCGCGCCGACACGGGGAACTCGCGGCGGTCGCGTCCCGCGCACAACGCGCGCGCCACGCGCCCCCCGGCGTCGGTCTCGAGGCGAAGCACGGCGGTGTCGGGAAGCACACGGAGCCTCCCCGTCGCTTCGGCCGGGTGGACGTGGGTGAGGTCCACGCTGGCCTTGGCGCCCGTGGGACACGCGTGACAGGTGCTGCAGGCCGAGCACGGCGGGCGGCCGTCATAGGCGATCGAATTCCGCGCCTGGGGCAGATGATGGACGGCGACGTCGAGACGGCGCACCGCGCGCGCGAGCAGCTGGTCGGAGTAGCTCAGGGGGAACGCGGGGAGCGGGAAGGCCGCGCTGCGCGGCGACGCCCAGGGGTCGTCGGCGACTCCGGCCACGCCGAGGGCGCGCTCGGCGCGCGCGTAGTACGGCTCCAGCGTCTCGTACGAGATCGGCCAGTCGTCAGCGACGCCGTGCCGGGTGCGCAGGCGAAAGTCGTCGGCGTGGAAGCGGACAGAGTATCCTTCCCAATGCAGCGTGCCGCCACCGACGCCGCGGGCGCGATGGAGCTCGAGCGGATAGTTCGTGGTGCCTCCCGTGGTGTAGCGGTCCATCTCGGGGATCGGGGTGCGCCACGGATTGACGCCGGCCAGGAGCTGGCGCGCATACTCCGCCCGCCGCGACGGGTCGTGCCGCGGGCCGGCCTCGATCAGCACGGTAGCGATCTTGTGGCGGACGAGCTCCGCCGCCACGAGCGAGCCGGCCGGCCCGGCTCCCACGATGCAGACCTCGGTGTCGATGGCCATGCGTCGCGCTACTCCGGCCGCGTGTAGCGCACGAGTCCCCCGCCGCAGCGGCCCGGGTAAAATGCGTAACCGACCGCAGCCCAGCCGGCCGCGCCCGAGTAGTAACCGCGCACCAGGTCGGGGACCACCAGCTTCTCGAGGGTGAGCTGGCCGCGCTGGAACAGCAGGCGATAGGCGCGTGGTGGCGGGTTGCCGGCGGGAAGGATGCGCGTGGCTACCACGCGTTTCCGCTCGGCCAGCGGCAGAGCGGCGAAGCGAGCGTCGGCAACGCCGTCGAGCAACCCCGCGGTCAGCCGGTACAGTCGCAGATAACCCGGAGTGGTGCGCGCCTGGCGCGCGACATAGCCCGCCACGGATTCCCGGAACTCGCCCCGGAGCTCCTCGTCGCCGCCGAGCACTTCGGCGAAGGCCACCAGCGCCTCCAGCTCACCGACGGCAAGATCTCCTGCCGGCGAGGCAGGATCAATGGTCGGCTCGAGAAGCTGCACGAGCTGATCGACCGGCCGTCGGAGCCGGCTCCACAACGCGACCGCGAGTACCGCGGGTGCGCCGAGGAGCACGCCGAGCATCGCGCGGCGGCTCAGGCGCCGGAGGTCGTCCCGGAGCGGTCGGTCAGAACGAGCCCGTCGGCGCCTCACGGGGGGACTCTACTGGGCAGATCAGCATTCCAACGGTCAGAATTCCAGCCGCGCCCCGCCGGTGACGCTATGGTTCGTGACGTCTTGGAGTCCGACAACCGTTTCGTAGTTGACGAACACGGACACACCGCGGCTGAGGACCGTAGACACCCCGGCTCCTACCGCGCCATAATTGCGGTCAAGGCGATCGGTCTGGAACCGGAAACCCGTCTGGAATGGGTCGTTGACGAACTGCGCACTGACAGTCCGGCGATCATCGAGGAACTCGTGCCGCCACTCGGCATGGACTTGGGGCACGAACACGCCGATCGGTGTGCTCACCGCGTGGGTGATCCGCCCCCCGAGGGCGCTCCGCAGGGATGGCACGTCCTGGTCATCGATCTTGAGGTTGAGTCCTCCGGCGCTCCTCTCACGGAACCCATTGACGTGGAGAAATACGTACTCCAGCCGACCGTACGGCGTCAGGGTCGTGGCTCCCAGCGGGAACTGGTATCCTGCGCCGACGTTCGCAACGACCTGCTGGCCGCTCGTGTCGCCGCGAGCGACTCGATTCACATTGCTGAAGACGAGCCGCCGCTCCGTGTCGTAGGTATTCCAGGCCGCCCCCACCTGCCAGTCAAGGTAAGCCCGCTCGCGGTAGTAGGTACCATAGGTCGAGAGGCCGTAGCTGTGTGTCGCCACGTCGCCGAGCCCGCCGATGATCCCATCCACATCGGCCTGCGTCCACTGGACGGTCAGAGCGAGGCCTGCCACGAGGTCCCGTTGGAAGCGATAGTCCACGCCTGCCGAGACCGTGCCCGTGGAAAAGTCGAAGCCCGGTTGACGGCTCGTCGCGTCGCGGTCACCGAAGTTGACCGTGCCGCTGACGAAGAGCCCCCAAGGACCCCCGAGCGAATCAGCGCTCGCGCCACGACCTGAATCGTTGAGACTCGCAAGCGGCGAGCCGATTGGGCCGGCGTCGGCGAAGAGTTTGAGCCCCCCCAGACTGAGGCCGCTGGTGCCTTGCCGGAGGCCAACAAGCCGACTGCCGATGAGCGCGAACTGAGCGGAGGACGTTTCCGTGACATTGGATCCGACGCTGAACGCTCCGCTCGGGCTCAGGGTTTCCAGCGCGGCCGCCAGGTTCCGGCCTTGGCCCAGAGTGTCGACCTTGTCGCACCCGGAGACCAGCAGGTCGTTCTGGAGGGGCGTGAGGCCGCTGAACCGTGCCGCGTCGAGCTTCAGGCAGAGGGATCTGAACCCATCACCGACGGTTCTCTGCATACGGGTGAGGCCCGAGGGTTGAAACGCGAAGCTCGGGCCTCCGGCCGCAGCGTCTTCGATCGCCCCGCCAAAGATGGCCACGGCGAAGACCACGACGGCAACAAGTCCTGCTCTCATCGCATCACACCCCCGGTCAGCGCGGCGTCGACGACAAGATAGTGGCGAATTCTATCATGTCACCCTCCGGTATCACGGCAGCAAAAGCAGCGGTCAGGGGGAGGACCTCGCCTCCGCCACCAGGGCGCTTCGGCCGTCGGTTGCGAAGCGCTGGGCGAGCACCTCGCAAAGCCCTTGTGCATTGTCAGTCACGAACTTCGGTATCATGGTGTCTCCCTAGACGGTAGTGCATGGAGGCTCCAAGCGTGCCGACGCCCGACCTCGATCAGCTCTGCGTCAACACCATCCGGACGCTGTCCATGGACGCCGTCCAACAGGCCAACTCCGGCCACCCGGGGACCCCCATGGCGATGGCCCCGGTGGCCTACGCCCTCTGGCAGCGCCACCTCCGCTTCGACCCGAACGACCCCATCTGGCCCAACCGTGATCGCTTCGTGCTGTCGATGGGCCATGCCTCGATGCTGCTCTACTCGATGCTGCACCTGGCGGGGGTCAAGGCGGTGAACCCGAAGTACGAGACGCTCGGCCAGCTCTCGGTGACCCTCGATGACATCAAGCGCTTCCGCCAGCTCGACAGCCGCTGTCCCGGCCACCCCGAGTACCGCTGGACCTCCGGGGTCGAGACGACGAGCGGGCCCCTGGGTCAAGGCGTCGCCACCAGCGTGGGGATGGCCCTCGCCGCGAAGTGGATGGCCGCGCACTTCAATCGCCCCGGCTTCGAGATGTTCGACTTCAACGTCTACGCCTTGGCCGGGGACGGCTGCCTCATGGAGGGCGTCTCGCAGGAGGCGGCCTCGCTGGCCGGCCACCTGAAGCTCGGCAACCTGTGCTGGATCTACGACAACAACAGGATCACCATCGAGGGCCCCACCGCCCTCGCCTTCAGCGACGATGTGGCCACACGGTTCATCGGCTACGGCTGGAACGTGACCCGGGTGGGCGACGCCAACGACCTGACGATGCTCGACCGGGCGTTCGACACGGCCACCGCGACCTCGGACCGGCCAACCCTGATCATCGTGGACAGCCATATCGGCTACGGTGCGCCCCACAAGCAGGACACCCACGCCGCCCACGGCGAGCCCCTCGGGGAGGAGGAGATCCGGCTCGCCAAGAGCTTCTATGGCTGGCCCGAGGACGCGAAGTTCCTCGTGCCCGAGGGAGTGCGGGAGCACTTCGCGGCCGGTATTGGCTCCCGCGGGGCCACCCTGCGTGGCGAGTGGATGTCGCTCTTCGAGAACTACAAGACGAAGTACCCGGCGGAGGCCGATGCCCTCTACCGCATGCAGCACCGCCAGCTTCCCGAGGGCTGGGACAAAGGCCTGCCGACCTTCCCGGCCGACGCCAAGGGTGTGGCCGGCCGGGATGCCTCCGCGAAGATCCTCAACGCGGTGGCCCAGAACATCCCCTGGCTGCTCGGCGGCGCGGCCGATCTCGCGCCGTCGACCAAGACGCGCCTCACCTTCGAGGGCGCGGGCGACTTCGAGGCCGGCAGCTACGCCGGGCGGAACCTGCACTTCGGCATTCGCGAGCACGCCATGGGCGCCGTCTTGAACGGCCTCTCGCTCTCGAAGGTGCGCCCCTACGGCTCGGGTTTCCTGATCTTCAGCGACTACGGCCGCCCGGCCATCCGGCTGGCCGCGATCATGGAGATCCCGGTGATCTACATCTTCACCCACGACTCGATCGGCGTGGGCGAGGACGGGCCGACGCACCAGCCCGTGGAGCAGCTCGTCTCGCTGCGCGCGATCCCGGGGCTGGTCACGCTTCGTCCCGCCGACGCCAACGAGGTCGCCGAGGCCTGGCGCGTCATCCTGCAATTCCGCCACGAGCCGGTGTGCCTGATCCTGACCCGTCAAGCCCTCCCCACCGTCGACCGGACGAAGTACGGGGCTGCCGCGGGCCTCGCGAAGGGAGCCTACGTCCTCGCGGATGCCCCCGGCGGCGCTCCCGAAGTGCTCCTCCTCGCGACGGGGAGCGAGGTGGCGCTCTGCCTGGCCGCCCACGAGCAGCTCGCCGCCGACGGCGTCCGGAGCCGCGTCGTCAGCATGCCGTCCTGGGAGATCTTCGACCGCCAGCCGCAGGAGTACCAGGACGGCGTCCTTCCCCCCGCGATCACCGCCCGGGTCTGCGTCGAACAGGGCTCGACCCTTGGCTGGCACCGCTACGCCGGCGTCACCGGCTGCATCATCGGCATGCGGACCTTCGGCGCCTCGGCCCCGCTCAAGGACCTGCAAAAAAAGTTCGGGTTCGACCCGGGCAACGTGGTGGCCGCCGCGAAGTCACAGCTCATAAGGAGATGACAGGATGGGCACCTCGAGCACGCCCTCGACGGTCCGGAATCCCGTGGCGTCGCTGCGCCAGTACGGGCAGTCGGTGTGGCTCGACTTCATCCGGCGCAGCGTGATCGCGGGCGGCGAGCTCAAGCGCCTGGTGGCAGAGGACGGGCTCGGGGGAGTGACCTCGAACCCCGCCATCTTCGAGAAGGCGATCGATGGGAGCAACGACTACGCGGCCGCCATCGAGGAAATCTCGAAGGACCCGCATCTGAAGGCGAAGGCCGTCTACGAGATGCTCGCGGTCAAGGACATCCAGGACGCGGCCGATGTCCTGAAGCCCGTCTACGACAAGGCGAACACGCGCGACGGTTACGTGAGCCTCGAGGTCTCCCCCGACCTGGCGAACGACACGCCCGGCACGCTGGCGGAGGCGCGGCGCCTGTGGGAGGCGGTGGCACGGCCCAACGTCATGATCAAGGTTCCCGCGACGCCCGCGGGCATCCTCGCCATCAAGACGCTGATAGCCGAAGGCGTCAACGTTAACGTGACCCTGCTGTTCGCCCGGGCGGCGTACGAGCGCGTGGCCCACGCCTTCCTCGACGGGCTCGAGGCTCGCGCGGCCGCTGGGGGCGACCTCGCGCCCGTGGCGAGCGTGGCCAGCTTTTTCGTGAGCCGGATCGACAGCGCGCTCGACGCGATCGTGGCTGAGAAGCTGAAGACCGCGACGGGCGCCGACAAGGCCCGCCTCGAATCGCTCCAGGGCAAGGTGGCCATTGCCAACGCGAAGCTCGCCTACCAGAGCTACAAGAAGATCTTCTCCGGCCCGCGCTGGGAGGCCCTCAAGGCGAGGGGAGCGCAGGCTCAGCGCGTCCTGTGGGCGAGCACCGGGACCAAGAACCCGCACTACAGCGACGTCCTGTACGTCGAGGAGCTGATCGGCCCCCACACCGTGAACACGGTTCCGCCGGAGACGCTCTCGGCGTTCCGCGACCATGGCCGGCCGCGGCCGAGCCTCGAGGAAGACGTGACGGAGGCCATGGACACGCTGGACGCCCTCGACAAAGCCGCCATCTCCCTCGACAAGGTCACGGACGACCTGCTCGCCGACGGCCTCAAGAAGTTCGCCGAGCCGTTCACCAAGCTGCTGGTGGCCATCGAGCGCCGCTGCCGCGAAGCCAACAAGGCAAGAATCAACGGCCAGACCTACGCCTTGCCTCCCGCCCTGGCGGCGGAGGTCGCACAGAGGCTCAAGGACTGGGACGGCCAGGGGGGCACCCGCCGGCTGTGGGCCGGCGATGCCTCGCTGTGGACGGGCAGCGATGAGGCCCAGTGGATTGGCTGGATCGGGATCGCGGAGTCTCAGCTCGACGACCTGACCCCGCTCGTGCGGATCCGCGAGGAGGTCCGCCGGGAGGGATTCACCCATGCGCTCCTCCTGGGCATGGGCGGCTCCAGCCTGTGCCCTGAGGTCTGGAAGGAGACGTTCGGCAGGATCCCGGGCTCGCCAGAGCTATTCGTCCTCGATTCCACCGATCCCGCCCAGGTCGAGGCGTGCGAGAAGAAGATCGACCTCGAGAAGACACTCTTCATCGTCTCCAGCAAATCGGGCTCGACCCTCGAGCCCAACATCTTCAAGGCTCACTTCTTCGACCTCGTGAAGCGGTTGTTGGGCACTGACAAGGCGGGGAGCCGGTTCGTGGCCGTCACCGACCCCGGCTCGAGCCTCCAGAAGGAGGCGGCTGCCGACGGCTTCCGCCACGTCTACCCAGGCCTGAAGAGCATCGGCGGCCGCTACTCCGCGCTCTCCAACTTCGGCATGGTGCCGGCCGCGGTGATGGGCCTGGACGTGGAGCGCCTCCTGGACGAGGCGGAGCGCATGCTCCACGCGTGCGCCCCGGGCGTCCCTGCCGAAGAGAATCCCGGGCTCGTGCTGGGCACCATCCTCGGGGCGGCCGCCAACAGGGGGATGGACAAGCTGACGCTCGTGGCCTCTCCCGGCATCCACGACCTCGGCGCGTGGCTCGAGCAGCTCATCGCCGAGTCCACCGGCAAGGAGGGCAAGGGCATCATCCCCGTTGACCGCGAGCGCCTCGGGCCGCCCGGGGCCTACGGCGACGACCGCGTCTTCGCTTATCTCCGTCTGGAGGAGGCCCCCGACGCCGCCCAGGATGCGGCGGTCCTCGCGCTCGAGAAGGCGGGCAAGCCCATCATCCGCATTCACGTGGAGACCACGCACGATCTGGCCGAGGAGTTCGTGCGCTGGGAGATCGGCACCGCGATCGCCGGCGCCGTGATCGGCATCAACCCGTTCAATCAGCCCGACGTGGAGGCCAGCAAGATCGCCACGAAGACATTGACGTCGGAATACGAGAAGACCGGCCGGCTCCCCTCCGAGACGCCGTTCTTCGAGGGCGAGGGCGTGAAGCTCTTCGCCGATCCGAGGAACAGCGAGGCGCTGAAGACGGCGGTCGGCGCCCCGTCGCTCACCGCGTACGTCAAGGCCCATCTGGACCAGCTCGGCACGGGTGACTACCTGGGGCTCCTCGCCTACGTCCAGATGAACGCCGCCCACGAGGAGGCGCTCCAGACGGCGCGTCATCGAGTGCGGGACAGGAAGCGCGTGGCCACCTGCCTGGGCTTCGGCCCCCGCTTCCTGCACTCCACCGGCCAGGGCTACAAGGGCGGCCCCGCCAGCGGCGTCTTCCTCCAGGTCACCTGCGACGACGCCAAGGACGTGGCGGTGCCGGGCCAGAAGTACACCTTCGGCATCGTCAAGTCAGCCCAGGCGCGGGGGGACTTCCAGGTGCTCGCCGAGCGCGGCCGGCGGGCGTTGCGCGTGCACC
>Ga0070708_100001007_pt1 | contig 21545 bp, 19 predicted proteins | sample KBSK5503metaG_FD_65469 | JGI IMG/M metagenome (GOLD analysis project Ga0070708, IMG submission 65469) | Corn, switchgrass and miscanthus rhizosphere microbial communities from Kellogg Biological Station, Michigan, USA - KBS K5-50-3 metaG | ecosystem: Host-associated > Plants > Roots >... | reverse complement strand
GCATCGATCCTCCTCAAGCAGATGCGAGAGAAGGGCGTCAAGGCGCTGTTCATGGTCGGCGACGGGGCGAAGGACATCAAGTTCGGTCCGGACGCGGGTGTGACCAACGCTGAGGGGGCGATCGCGGTCGCGCCGGCTCGGGATCCGAACGTCGCGAACGACGATGCTTCGAAGAAGTTCGTGAAGGACTACAACGCCAAGTACAAGGTGGCTCCGGACATCTACGCGCCTGAGGGCTTCGACATCGCGAACATCTACATCGCCGGCATCGCCGAGTGCGGCAAGGGTGGCGCGTCCGCCGTTACGCGGGCATGCGTGCTGAAGTTCGTCACCGACCTGAAGGACTTCAAGGGCCTTACGAAGACCTTCGGCTGGACCACGGATCCGAAGGCGCTCCACGAGGTCACCGACAAGTTCATGAACGTCTATCAGATCGTCGGAAAGAACGGAGTGTTCGTTCTTCTCGGCGAGATCACACAAGTCGCGCCGTAGAGGAGCGATCGAGGTGTGGGGGCAGCGTCGGGCCGCCCCCACACCCTTCGCTCACCGCCGATGCCTGACTGCTTGTCCTCTGAACTCCCGCTGAGACTCGTCGGTGGCTTGACCACCGGCTCGATCTACGCGCTGATCGCGCTTGGATACACCCTCGTCTATGGCGTCCTCCAGCTGATCAACTTCGCCCACTCCGAGGTGTTCATGGGAGGCTCGCTCGCCGGGCTCCTCACCCTCAACGCACTGACTCACCACGGGCAATCGGCCGGAGCAATCTACTTCTACCTCGCGATCATCCCCGGCATGCTGGCCGGCGGACTAGTGGCGGTCGCGCTCGAGCGCTTCGCTTACCGGCCGCTCCGGCGACGAGGCGCCTCGCGGCTCACGTACCTGATCAGCGCGATCGGCGCGTCGTTGCTCTTGCAGAACATCGTGCTGCTGTGGCGCGGCAACGTCCCCGAGAACTACCCGACGACGATAACCGCGGTGCCGGTCTTTTCCATCGGGACGGTCCAGGTGTTCAACCGGGACCTCATCCTGTTCGTTGCCATGCTTCTGATGATGTTCGGCCTCGATCGTTTCGTGCGGTGGTCCAGGACGGGCAAAGGGATCCGTGCGGTTGCGCAGGATCCTGAGACCGCCGGGATGATGGGCGTCAACATCGATCGCGTGATCGTGATCACCTTCCTCCTGGGCGGGCTGCTCGCCGGCGGAGGGGGAGTGCTCTACGGCATGTACTTCGGGCGCACGCGATTCGATATCGGGTTCATCCCCGGCATCAAGGCCTTCACTGCTGCGGTCCTCGGCGGGATCGGCAACATCCGAGGCGCGCTCGTCGGCGGTCTCAGCCTCGGCGTGATCGAGAACGTCGGATCGGGGTGCCTCGGCAGCCAATGGAAAGACGTGATCACGTTCGTCGTGCTCGTCCTCGTGCTGATGGTCAGGCCGACCGGCTTGCTCGGTGAGGGCGTCGGAGGAGGGACCAAGTGAAGCTCGTCGCGTCGCTGGCGGTTCTGGCGCTGGCCGGGATCTCGATCCTGTTCCAACGTCGGTACGGCGCGCGCGTTACCGCCTACTACGACCGGAATCATCGCTGGGCTTTCCCTCTGTCGTTCGTGGGTTTCTTCACCGCCGCCGCGCTCCTGCCGGTGTGGCTCGACGTCGCGCAGGAAGAGCTCGCTGTGTCGGTGGGCGTCTTCGCGCTGTTGTCGCTCGGCCTCAACGTCGTCGTCGGCTTTGCCGGGCTTCTCGACCTAGGTTATGTGGCGTTCTGGGCCATCGGCGCGTACACGATGGCGATCCTCGGAGGAACGGGGCCGCTCCACTTCGCGCATCTATCGATGTGGCAGATCATGCCGATCGCATTGATGGTGGCGCTCCTCGCGGGCGTCCTCCTCGGCGGACCTACGCTACGTTTGCGCGGCGACTACCTCGCGATCGTCACATTGGGATTCGGCGAGATCATCCGGATCTTGGCCGAGAACCTCGAGTCGGTCACCCGGGGCGCGAAAGGGATCACCAACATCCCCTCCGGCGAGATCCCGAACGGCAATCCGTTGGTCAACGTGATCGTGCACGCCGCGACGCACGTCGAGAATTTTTGGATCCGCTTATACAACGCCATCGCTCCCGGGACGCCACACCCGACTCGGCCGGTACCGGGCCAAGATGTGATCGTGTTCGGCGTCAATCCGGTGCCGTACTACCTTCTGCTGCTATTCGTGATCGTGACCATGGTTCTGGTCATCCGCAGACTGAACGATTCGCGTGTGGGTCGCGCCTGGGCGGCGATCCGCGAGGACGAGTTCGCCGCTGAGGCGATGGGTGTGCCCACGCTGAAGTACAAGCTGTGGGCGTTCGCGATCGGCGCGTCGACCGCCGGCCTCTCGGGCGTCGTCTACGCCGCTCGGGTCCAATTCGTGAATCCGGAATCGTTCGGCTTCATCATCTCGATCACGATCCTCGCGGCGGTCGTCCTCGGTGGGCTCGGGAGCATCGCCGGTGCTCTTGCGGGTGGCGCCGTGGTGACGCTGATCCCCGAGGTGCTTCGTTCGCTTCCCCAACGCTTCCAGGATGCGCGATACGGAATCTTCGGTGGCATCCTCATCCTGATGATGATCTTCCGGCCTCAGGGCTTGATCCCGTCGCGGCGGCGAGCCGCGGAGCTCAAAGGCGGGGCGGCGGAGACGAAGGGACCGCTCGACGGCGGCCTGCCAGCCGATCTTGCGACGGGAGCCGGCGATGCCACTGCTTGAGGTTCGCGATCTGAGCATGCGTTTCGGCGGTCTCGTCGCCCTCGAGGACGTCGACCTTGCGATCGAATCGGGTCAGATCAAGGGACTCATCGGCCCGAACGGCGCCGGCAAGACGACGTTCTTCAATTGTGTGACCGGCGTCTTCAGGCCGGCGCGCGGCGCCATCGAGCTCGCCGGGAAATCCCTCGTCGGGCGCAAGCCGCACCAAGTCACGAAGCTCGGGATCGCGAGGACGTTCCAGAACATCCGTCTCTTCGCAAACATGACTGCTCTCGAGAACGTGCAAGTCGGTCTCGACGTGCGTCATCGGACGAGCGTCGTCGGCGCGATCGTGCGTCCGCCTCGCACCCGAGCCGAGGAGACAGAGGCGACCGTCAGAGGCCATGAGTTGTTGGCTCGAGTCGGCATCGAGAAGCTCGCCGGGCATGTGGCGAAGAATCTCTCGTACGGGGATCAACGTCGCGTCGAGATCGCCCGCGCGCTGGCGACGCGCCCGAAGCTGCTGTGTCTCGACGAACCGGCCGCGGGGATGAACCCAGCCGAGAAGTCCTCGTTGATGAGTCTGATCCGGAGTATCCGCGATGACGGCGTCACGATCCTCCTCATCGAGCACGACATGAAGGTCGTGATGGGGATCTGCGAAGTGGTCATGGTGATCGACTTCGGACGCACGATCGCGGAGGGTCCTCCCGAGCAGGTGCAGCGAGATCCGCGTGTCATCGAGGCGTACCTCGGCGCAGGTGCCGCCGACGCGGCGGGCGGGTAGATGGCCATCCTGGAGCTCGAGGACATCCACGTCCGCTACGGGAACGTGGAAGCCGTGAAGGGCATCTCGCTCGCGGTTGATGAAGGCGAGATCGTCACTTTGATCGGCGGCAATGGGGCGGGCAAGTCGACCACCCTGAAGTCGATCTCGGGCGTGCGACGTCCGTCTCAGGGCGAGATCCGTTTTGAGGGGCGGCGGATCGACACCCTGCCGTCGCACGAGATCGTGTCGAGCGGCATCTGCCAAGCGCCGGAGGGTCGTCGCATCTTTCCTCGAATGACGGTGCGCGAAAACCTGGAGATGGGCGCCTACGCGCGCCGCGGAGCCAAGCTCGCCGACGACTTCGAGCGCGTGTTCTCGTTGTTCCCCGTGCTCAAGGAGCGCCTCTCGCAAGCCGGAGGAACATTGTCGGGCGGCGAGCAGCAGATGCTGGCGATCGGACGCGCGCTCATGTCACGGCCCAAGCTGCTGTTGCTCGATGAGCCCTCCATGGGATTGGCTCCGATGCTCGTGGAGCGGATCTTCGGCATCATCCGCGAGATAAACGGTCAAGGAACACCGATCTTGCTGGTGGAGCAGAACGCGCAGACGGCACTCCAGACGGCCCACAGGGGGTACGTGATCGAGTCCGGGCAGATCGTCCTTCACGATGAGGCGAGCAAGCTACTCGGAAACGATCAAGTAAGGAAGGCGTATCTGGGGGAAACATAAGCGCGCCCCCATACATCCTTGAAACCTTTCCCTTCGCACGCGAGGATGGTGCTCGTACCGGTTCCCGAGGGAGGATCCCGATGAGATCATCTCGCCTCACGCTCGTAGCGACGGCCTTGCTGGGCTTGCTCGCGGTCTCGTGCGCTTCATCGAAGACGACGACCACGCAGCCGACCGCATCCCCGACGCCGACCACGTCGGTCGGATCATGCGTCAACAAGCCGGGAGCCCAGCCTCCCGCCGCGCCGAAGGGCGCCGACTACAAGACCCAGCTCAAAGAGCAAGGCGTTCTGAACGTCGGCTCCGACAACGCGTACCCGCCGTACGAGTCGATCCCGTCGGGTCAGAAGGACCCGGTTGGCTTCGACGTCGACCTGTACAAAGAGGTTGCGAAGCGGCTCGGGTTGACGGCGAAGTCCACGACGACGAGCTTCGACGGTTTGTTTGCGTCGTCGATCCCGACCGGCACATTCGACCTCGGGATTTCCGCCATCACGATAACGGAGGACCGCAAGAAGACCGTGGACTTCACGATCCCCTACTTCGTCGCAAACCTTTCCCTCGCGGTGGACCCGTCCAAGACGCCGAACATCAAGACGATAGACGACCTGTCGGGCCTAACGATCGGTGTTCAGTCGGGGACGACCGGCGAGGCCTGCGCTAAAGCGCTCGTTACGCAGGGGAAAGCGAAGGAGATCAAGAGCTACGAGACATCGACTCAGTCGTTCGACGATCTCGTCGCCGGCCGTGTCGCCGCGGTCATCAACGACACGCCCGCTTCAGTCGGCATAATCGCGAATCGCACCGGGCTCAAGATCGTCCAGATCATCGAGACGAACGAGAAGTACGGTTTCGCGATCGGCAAAGAAAAACCCGATCTACGTGCTGCAGTGAACACGGCACTGACGAACATGATGAAGGACGGCACGTTCACCGCGATCTACAGGACATGGTTCAAGACCGTGCCTCCGTTCCCGCTACCGATCCAGTAGGAATCGACGCGTCGAGGGGCCTGCCGAAAACGGCGGGCCCCTCGCCTTGAAAGGGGGAACGATGGCGACCGATGCCGCCGATCTGGGTCCTTTCGCTCCTGAGCAAGGCCCTGCGAGCCTCTCCGCAGTGGGCGGTGCGCTTCTCGGACTGGCAGCCTTCGCCGTCGCGACCGGCGCTCTCGCGCTCGACGTCATCAACGCCTCGGATTACCAGAGCCGGCCGCTTGTTCTCGTTCTCGCGCCTTTGGCGATGATCTCTTCGATCGCGGGGCTCTACCAGGTGTCGGCCAGCGGCCGTCGCGGCACGCGGCTCGCGTCATGGGGCCTGGCTCTCGCGGCACTCGGAGGGATCGTTGCGTTCGTTCACTCCGGCGTGCAGAACGGGACGCTGCGGCTCGCCGAGTTCGGTAACGCGTACTTGAACCGCGAGATCTTCGGGCAGATCTTCGGTGACATGCGGCACGCCGCGTGGAACACACTCAAGTACGCGGCTCTTGCGGAGGTCTTCGGGATCGCCCTTGGGCTCGTCGTCGCGACGTTCGCTGTCTCGAAGCGGCCGTGGCTTCGGATCCCCGCAACCGCGTACGTCGACGTGGTACGCGGTTTGCCGCTCCTAATGATGCTCCTGCTGATCTACTACGGGTTGATCTACATCGGGATCAAGTTGGAGACGGTGCCGGCGCTAATCATCGGTTTGACGATCAACAGCTCCGCCTACATCGCGGAGATCTTCCGGGCAGGGATCCAAAGCGTCGAGCGCGGACAGATGGACGCCGCGCGAAGCCTCGGCATGCCGTACGCGGTGTCGATGATCCACGTCGTGATCCCACAGGCCGTCCGGCGCGTCATCCCCCCGCTCACCAACGAATTCATCGCACTGGTGAAGGACACCTCGCTCATGTTCGCGCTCGGCGCTACCGTTGCCACCCGGGAGCTGCTCATCACCGCGCGGCAGGCGAACTCCGTTACCTTCTCTGCGACCCCGTACGTTGCCGCGTCGCTCTTCTACCTCGCGATAACGATCCCGCTTACCCGCCTCGTCAACCGGCTCGAAAAGAGATTGAACAATCCGAACGCGGTCCCAATGCGTGTCCGCTTGCAGCGGCACGCCGGTGGGCCCGGGGCGGGCTGATGGCCGGCCCGATGATCCGCGTCCAGAGCCTCCACAAGAGATTCGGGTCGCTCCACGTCCTCAAGGGGATCGATCTCGAGGTGGCCGCGCGCGAGGTGCTCGTCGTCGTCGGGCCGTCCGGCTCCGGCAAGAGCACGCTCATCAAGTGCATCAACCGCCTCGAGGAGCCGAGCGAGGGGCGCGTCTGGGTCGAAGGGATCGACATCACGAACCCTCGTATCGATCTCAACAAGGTTCGTCGCGAGGTAGGCATGGTGTTCCAGCAGTTCAATCTATTCCCGCACAAGAGTGCGCTCGGCAACGTCGCGCTCGCGCTTCAGAAGGTGCTCGACAAGCATCCGAAGGAGGCGCGCGAGATCGCACTTCGAGAGCTCGCTCACGTCGGATTGCACGAGAAAGCGGGGTCGTATCCGTCGCAACTTTCCGGCGGCCAGCAGCAGCGCGTCGCGATCGCGCGTGCCCTCGCGATGGCGCCGAAGGTGATGCTCTTCGACGAAGTGACCTCCGCGCTCGATCCCGAGCTCGTCAAGGAGGTGCTCGACGTGATGCAGCGCCTCGCGTCGGAAGGGATGACGATGATCGTCGTCACGCACGAGATGGGATTCGCGCGCGAGGTCGGCGATCGCATGATCTTCATGGACGACGGCGTGATCGTGGAAGAGGGAAGACCCGCCGAGCTGCTCGACGATCCGCGCCAGCCGCGCACGCAAGCGTTCATGAGCAAGATCTTGTGACCGGCGAGTTTGACTGCCCCCTCCGCGCCTTGCTAGCGTCGCCGCCGGTCGTTGGGAAACCGGCGGTCACCGAAGAGCTCGGGACGTCAAGTAAGCGACTCGCGTTTGGGGAAGGCGCGAGACCGCAGAAAGGGGTTCCGGGCTCTTCTGTTTTGTTTATCCTGCGCCCGTGACGACCGTCCGAGCCGCGACCCACCACGATCTTCCATTCATCATGCCGCTGTGGCGCGAACTCGAGGAGGCGCAGGGCGGCTACCGGCTGTATCCGCCGGTCACGGACGCCGAAGAACGCGTCACGGCCTCGTTCCGAGCCGGGATCGACGCGGACGACGGGGACGTCCTGGTCGCGTTCGAGGGCGACGACCCCGTCGGGATGGTTCTGGTCCACCTCGAGCGGCCGTCGCGCGTGAGCGACGAGCAGGCCGCCGAGCTCAGTCGCGTTGTCGTGCGCAGCGGCCGGCGGGGGAGCGGAGCCGGAAGAGCGCTGGTAGAGGCCGCCGAGGCGTGGGCACGCGACCGTGGGGTCCGGACGATGGTTGCGGCGATCTTCGTGGAGAACGAGCGAAGCCGCGGATTCTGGCGCGCGGTCGGTTTCGAGCCCTGGGTGGAGCGGATGGTCCGCGAAGTCCGCCGCGAGGCGGATCCGAGCTAACGAGCCGGCTAGGCGCCGGCGAGGACGAGAACGAGCTCGGTCCCCGCACCCAACAGGAACCCGATCACGGTCCCGAGAAGCATCATCTCCCAGTCCATCTTCCGTCCGGCCGCGAACAGCTCACCCAGGACGTACAGGATCGCCCCTCCGGCGAGTGCGAGGAACGCGGTGAAGACGAAGGCGTTCTCGAAGGACGTTCCGATGATCGTCCCGAGGAAGGTCGGGCCTCCGCCGATGAGACCGGCGATCCCGAGCCACTTCCACGATGCGCGTGTGTTGGCGCCTGCCAGCGGACCGACGATCCCGAAGCCTTCGGTGGCGTTGTGCAACGCGAATCCGATCACCAGCAGAAGCGCGAGCGTCGTATCGCCCCGATGAGCGCTCTGACCGATCGCGAGACCCTCGGAGAAGTTGTGGAGGCCGATCGCGACGGCGATCGACATCCCGAGCTGCAGGGCCTCCCTGCGCCGATGCACGTGCTCGAGCTCGTCGACGGCCATCGCTCCGGGCCCGACGCTTTGCTCAGCTTTCGGTTTGAGCGCGCGCATCACGTAGAAGAGAACGAGCAGTCCGGCGGTGATCCCGATCGCGTACACGGCGGACATGCCGGCGAATCGCCCCCAGCCGGCCTCGCCGGCGTGCGCGTGTTCGAGCGCCTCTTCGACCTCGTGGAATGCGTGCTCGAAGATCTCCACCGCGAGGAACGCCAGCACGCCGGCGGAGATACCCGACAGGAACGTCTTCACCCGGAGGCTCGTCATGTGCGCGCGGCCCATGGGTAGGCCGAGGAAGATCGTGAACCCGGCGACGGCGCCGAGCAGGACGGTTTCGCCGGTGCTCATCCGGTTCGTCTCCTGTTTCGCGGTCTGCGTGGAAGCGCGCCGTAGGATACCCTAACGGCATATGTCAAGGAGACCTAACACCCACCTGACGCGCGTGTCAACTGCGGGCAAGCCCGAGGCTAGCCCCGGGGTTCGCTCCGGGGTTCGCTCCGGGGGCCCGCGATATGCTCGGGGCGTGGCCCGCGCGCCCGACACCCACGGTACCGACGACTACCTCGAGGCCGTCTACGAGATGCACGAAGAGGGCTTTCCCGTGCTCCAAGCCCGTCTCGCGGAACGGCTCGGGGTGTCCCGAGCGACCGTGTCCGAGAAGGTCGGTCGGCTCGTTTCGATGAAGCTTCTGGAGGTCGGCGACGAGCGGCAGATCGACCTCACCGCTCACGGACGGTCGGTCGCCGAGGACGCCGTCCGCCGCCACCGGATGGCCGAGCGCTTCCTTATCGACGTGCTGAAGCTTCCCTGGCACAAGGCGCACGAGGAGGCCGAGCGGTTCCAGGACGCGATCTCGGGGGAGATCGAGGAGCGGATCATGGCGATCCTCGGCGAAGCGGCAACGTGTCCCCACGGCAACCCGATCCCCGGGACCGGCGCGACCATCCCGGCCGACCTCGTCTCGCTCGACGAGATGAGCGCCGGTGACGAGGCGGAGCTCATCCGCTTGACCGAGGACGTCGAGCTTCACACCGACGTGCTCCGGTACTTCGAGGAGCACGGCTTGATGCCGGGGCACCGGGTCCGCGTCGTCGAGGTGGCGCCGGACGGCACGATGACGCTCGAGTCCGACGGGGTGAAGTCCTCGCTCGGGCCCGAGATCGCCGACAACATGTGGATGCGCCGCGGGAAGCCTCGCTCGGGCTCCTCCGGCGGGCGCCGCGCCGACGCCCGGCGCTGAGCCGCGTGGCCGACCGCCTGCTCCTGCTCGACGGACACTCGCTCGCGTACCGCGCGTTCTTCGCGCTGCCCACGACGCTCGTCACGTCGACGGGTCAGATCACGAACGCCGTGTACGGCTTCACGTCGATGCTCATCAAGCTGCTGACCGAGCAGAAATCGGAGCGCGTCGGCGTCGCGTTCGACGTCGGGGCGCCGACGGTTCGTCTCGCGGAGTACGCGGAGTACAAAGCCGGACGCGCGGAGACGCCGTCTGAGTTCTCGTCGCAGCTCGGGATCCTGCGAGACGTGCTGGCCGTGCTCCAGGTTCCCGTGTTCGAGGTGCGCGAGCACGAAGCCGACGACGTCCTCGCGACGCTCGCGCGCCGCGCGTCCGAGAACGACCTCGAGACCATGATCGTCACCGCCGACCGCGATTTCCTGCAGCTCGTGAGGCCCGGAGTCGGCGTGCTCTTCAACCGCAAGGGGATCAGCGACATGACGCTCTACGACACCGACGCCGTGGAAGCGCGGTTCGGACTCCCGCCCTCCAAGCTGCGCGACTTCGTCGCGCTCAAGGGCGATCCCTCGGACAACCTGCCGGGCGTACCCGGCGTCGGTGACAAGACCGCCGCGGCGTTGGTGCAGCAGTTCGGGAGCGTCGAGGCGATGTACGAACATCTCGACGAGGTGCCGCAGAAGATGCGGAAGGTCGTCCCGGCGCTCGAGGACGCTCAAGAGCAGGTTCTGCGGAACAAGAAGCTCAACACGTTGATCGACGACCTGCCCATCGAGGTCGACCCCGCAGAGATCCGTATGGGGCGCTGGGATCAGGAGGAGATCCGCAAGCTCTTCCTGTCGCTCGAGTTCCGCTCGCTGCTCGAGCGCCTCGCAGACGTGCGCCGCGAGCCACTGCCCGCCGCGGCAAGCGAGTTCGTCGCGCGCGCGGGCGGGGGTACGGACCTCGCACGCATCGCGAAGGCGGCCGCGAAGGGCGCGCGCGTGGCGGTGGCCTCGCCGCCCGGCTCGCCGGGCGTCGCGCTGGCGCTGTCCGACGATGAGGCGATCTGGCTCGACGACGCGAGCGCCGCGAGCGATCTCCTCGCCGACGCCTCCGTCGCGAAGGTCGCGCACGACGCCAAGGAGATCGACGTCGCCCGGCGCCGCGCCGGCGCTTCGTTCGCGGGCCTCGCGTTCGACACGAAGATCGCGGCGTTCCTGCTCGACCCGGCGCCCGGCCGTTACGAGCTCGACGAGCTATCGGTCCGCTACCTCGACCGCGAACTGCCGTCGGCGAAGCCGCCCGACGACGGTGGGCAGCTCTCGCTCGACGTCGAGGAGGCGGGCGTCGCGGAGTCGGCGTCTGCGCACGCCGCCGCGCTCCTTCCGCTCGCCGACCGGTTGTCATCAGAGCTGCAACGGCTCGGCATGGCGGAGCTGTATCGAGACGTCGAGCTGCCGCTCGTCCAGGTGCTCGCCGGGATGGAGGAGGTCGGCGTTGCCGTCGACGTAACGCTGCTCGAAGAGATGGGCAACAAGCTCTCGACCCAGATCTCCGCGCTCGAGACCTCGATCCACAACCACGCCGGTGGTCCGCTCAACATCAACTCACCGCCGCAGCTTCGCGAGGTGCTCTACGACCGCCTCGGGCTCACGACGACGCGCCGGACGAAGACGGGGATGTCCACCGACGCCCAGGCGCTCGAGAGCCTGCGCGGCCTGCACCCGATCGTCGACGACATCCTGAAGTATCGGGAGCTGACGAAGCTGAAGTCGACGTACCTCGACGCGCTGCCGAAGCTCGTCGATCCGACGACGGGGCGCCTGCACGCCACGTTCCATCAGACCGGCGCGGCGACGGGGCGGCTCTCGACCTCGGATCCGAATCTCCAGAACATCCCCGTGCGCACCCCGCTCGGGCGAGAGATCCGGCGGGCGTTCGTCGCCGGGTTCCCGAACCACACGTTGCTCGTCGCCGATTACTCGCAGATCGAGCTGCGTGTCCTCGCGCACATCACCGGTGACCCCGGTCTCCGGGAGGCGTTCGCGAACGACGAAGACATCCACGCAGCGACGGCGGCGAAGGTCTACGGCTTCCCGGTCGACGACGTACCGCATGACGTCCGCGACCGGGCGAAAGCGATCAACTTTGGCCTCGCCTATGGGATGAACGCGTACGGACTGGCGCAGAGACTGGGTATCACCCCCGACGACGCGCAGGAGTTCATCGACGCGTACTTCAAGAGCTTCCCGAACGTGAAGGAGTTCATGTCGACGGTCGTACGCGACGCCTACCGCGACGGCTACACGATGACGCTGCTCGGGCGCCGCCGTTACATCGAGGAGCTGACCCAACGGAACCCCAGGATCCGCCAGATGGGCGAACGGCAGGCGCTCAACGCGCCGATCCAGGGAACGGCCGCGGACATCATCAAGCTCGCGATGATCAACGTGGACTCCGGCCTGCGCGAAGCAGGGTTGAGCGCGCGGATGGTGCTCACGGTTCACGACGAGTTGCTCTTCGAGGTGCCCGACGCCGAGCTCGACGCGACGCGTGAGGCGGTCCGCTCGTTGATGGAGCAGGCGTATCCCATGGACGTGCCGGTGCGGGTGGACGTCGCAACCGGGGCGAACTGGGCGGAAGCGAAAGGCGGCTAGTAGCGCGCCGCAGGTACGCACCTTTTGCTCCGGAAGGCCTGGACGCTCGGAACGGCGAACTACGAAGAACGGTCGATGGCGGCCGATGCGGCTCGGATGCACGATCGAGCAAGCTCAAACCCGGCGAAGGGTGGCGACAGTGAGCGACGTGGCGGAGCTCCTCGGGGGTCAGGAAGTCCTCGCGCTGGCGCAGGCCGATGTGCAGGCCGTGCGCGAACGGTTCCGCCGCCGCCGCCTCATCTGGCTCGGGATCCTTGTCGGCGTTCCCGCCTTCTATCTCTGGTTCCGGATCATGGTCGGCCGGCCGTTCAACATCTTCGCGCTCCCGCACATCGGCGGCGATCCCTTGATCTGGGTACCCGCGGTACTCCTCACCGCGCTTCTCGCGATCGTCTTCCTCGCGCCGATGGCGTCTTCGCGGTCGCCGCACGTGCTGTACCGCCCAGAGCAGATCGATATCTCGTTCGACGACGTGAAGGGTCTCGGACCGGTCGTGGACGAGGTGGTCCGGTCGCTGAACGTCTTCCTCGGCTACGCCACGTTCCGCGAGGAGCTCGGCGGGACGCCGCGCCGCGGCCTGTTGTTCGAGGGGCCGCCGGGCACCGGCAAAACGCACCTCGCGAAGGCGATGGCTCGCCACGCCGGTGTGCCGTTCCTGTTCGTCGCCGGCCCCGCGTTCCAATCGCACTGGTACGGCATGACCGCGAAGAAGATCCGTCAGTACTTCAAGCAGCTGAAGAAGATCGCGCGCAAGGAGGGCGGCGCGATCGGCTTCATCGAAGAGATCGACGCTTTCGCGACCGCTCGTGGCGGGCTTGATTCGTCGACCCCGGCGACGATCGCCGGCAGCCGCGGTCTGCGCGGGATCTTCGGTCGCGTCGCCGACCCGGTGGTCGCCTCGGGGACCGGCGGAACGGTGAACGAGTTGCTGATCCAGATGCAGTCCTTCGACTCGCTCCCATTCAGCTGGCGCGTCGTCGACAAATTCAAAGAGAAGGTCAACCTGTTCCTGCCACCGCATCGTCAGATCCGAAAGCGCCGGCCGCCGTACCACAACGTGCTCGTGATCGCGGCGACGAACCGCGGGAACTCGCTCGACCCGGCGCTGATGCGCCCCGGCCGGTTCGACCGTCGCCTCTACTTCGACCTTCCATCGCGATCCGGCCGGCGCGAGCTCGTCGACTACTACCTCGGCCGGAAGTCGCACGGGGACGACCTGGCGAGCGACGACCGTCGCGACGAGCTTTCCGCGATGACGTTCGGGTACTCGCCGGTTCAGATCGAACACCTTCTCGACGAGGCGCTGATCGTCGCGCTCCGTCACGGACGTCGCGCGATGTCGTGGTCCGACGTCATGGCGGCGAAGCTGACGGAAGACATCGGCCTGGCCCACCCCGAGTCGTACACGCGCGACGAGCGGCGTCAGATCGCGACGCACGAGGCCGGCCACGCGGTCGCCGCGTACCTGGTCGGAGAAGGCCGCAAGCTCGAGGTGTTGTCGATCGTGAAGCGCCGTGACGCCCTGGGGCTGCTGGCGCACTCGGACGCCGAGGAACGGTTCACGAAGACGCAGACGGAGCTCGAGGCGCTGCTGAAGATCGCGCTGGCCGGGATGGCCGCCGAGGAGCTTTTCGAAGGCGAGTCGGGGACCGGACCCGCGGGGGACCTCGCGGCCGCCACGTCGATCGCCGCGGAGATGGTGGGCTCTCTCGGGATGGCCGGCTCGCTCATCTCGTTCCGGGCGATGTCGGAAACCTTGTTCGACCCCGGCCTCGTGGGACGCGTGCTCGCGAACGGCGAATCGAAGCGAGCCGTGGCCGGGATGCTCAAGCGCGAGAAGGCGGCGGCGAAGCGGCTGCTGCGCGCGAACTCGCGGCTCGTGATCGCGCTGCGGGACGCGCTGCTCGATCGTGAAGAGCTCATCGGCGACGACATCCTCGCGGTGCTGGACGAGGCCGGCGGGAAGCGGGCTCAGACGGCCGCTCGGCGTGCGACCCGCAGCCGGCCCGCGCGCGCGGCCGCGACGGCGCGCGCGGCTTCCGCTACGAGGACCCGATCCGGCTCTTGACCCAGGCCGCCGTCTCGGCGAGCCCGCCGTCCAGATCCATCGCCGGCCGCCACCCGAGCTTCCGCTTCGCACGGCTCCAGTCGAGCGCGATGCGTTCGAGCTCCCCGAGCCGCTTCGGAGCGAACCGCACCTCGCCGCGATAAGTCGCCGCGCGCGCGCAGGCGTCCCATAGCTCGAGCACCGTCGTTTCGTTCGCCGTTCCGATGTTGAAGACGGTCCCGGAGCCTTTGGCGATCCCGCGTACGAACGCGTCGGCGACGTCGCCGACGTACACGAAGTCGCGGGTCTGCTTGCCGTCCCCGTAGATCACCGGCTCCCGGCCATCGAACATCGCGCCGAGGAAGATCGAAACGACCCCGGCCTCGCCAAGCGGGTCCTGCCGCGGCCCGTACACGTTCGCGAGCGCCAGCACCGTCCAGTCGAGGCTGTGTGCCTTCCGGTAGAACGCGAGGTAGTCGTGCAGGACGCGCTTCGAGATCCCGTACGGCGACTCCGGCGTGCCGCGGTAGGTCTCCTGAACCGGAAGTTTCGTCGGCTCGCCGTAGATGCAGCCGCCAGACGACGTAACGATCACCTTGCGCGCCCCGGCGGCGCGCGAAGCCTCGAGAAGATTGAGCGAGCCGCTGATGTTGACGTCGGCGTCGAGCATGGGATCGGCAACCGACACCCGCACATCGACCTGCGCGGCGAGGTGCATGACGACCTCGGGCCGCTCCGACGCGACGACGGTGCGCAGCGCCGGATCGCGCACGTCGATCTCGTGCAACGCGACGCCCGCTTCCAACGGCCCCGCGATGTTGTCCCGGCTGCCGCGCTCGAGCGAGTCCACGATCGACACCTCGTGGCCTTCGGCGAGCAGCCGATCGACGACGTGAGAGCCGATGAATCCGGCGCCGCCGGTGACGAGGATGCGCATAGGGGTCTTACTGTACCGGGGCGCATTCTCCTCAGAAGCCGGCGGTCCCCTCGTTACGCAGGGTTTTTCGAGTGGGTTGCGGCCCCCGGGCCGACTCGAAGCGTTGACGGCTCCCCGGCGTGCGGTCTAGACTCCCCGAGCCTGTTAGGGCAGGTCATAGGCCGTATCGGATGCCTCGGAAGGAGCGAGGCGCATTGTCCGGACCCCTTGTCACCGCGCCCGCGGGTAATTGACGAGGTGGGGACGTCCGATACGGATCCCCGGGAGAGGACTGGTTCGTTCGTGCTTGAAAGCGAGGCTCCCGCTCGGGGGCAGGTAACACAGAACGACATCGGCGGGCCCGAAGAGCTTGCCAAAGCGTACGAAGAGACGATCAAGAGCTTCGAGGAAGGCGACATCGTCGCCGGCAAAGTCGTCCAGGTCGACAAGGACGAAGTTCTCCTCGACATCGGCTACAAGTCCGAAGGCGTCATCCCCGCGCGCGAGCTCACGATCAAGCACGACATCGATCCGCGTCAGGTCGTCCAGATCGGCGAAGAGATCGAAGCCCTCGTCACCCAGAAGGAAGACAAGGAAGGCCGCCTGATCCTTTCCAAGAAGAAGGCGCAGTACGAGCGCGCCTGGGGTCAGATCGAAAAGGTCATGAACGACGACGGCGTCGTGAACGGCACCGTCATCGAGGTCGTGAAGGGTGGATTGATCGTCGACATCGGGCTGCGCGGATTCCTGCCCGCATCGCTGGTCGACCTTCGCCGCGTTCGCGACCTCCACCCGTTCGTCGGGAAGAAGATCGAGGCGAAGATCATCGAGCTCGACCGCAACCGGAACAACGTCGTGCTCTCGCGCCGCAAGTACCTCGAAGAGGCGCAGTCCGAGGGACGCAAGAAGTTCCTCGAAGAGCTGCAGCGCGGTGAGGTGCGCAAGGGATCGATCTCGTCGATCGTGAACTTCGGTGCCTTCGTCGACCTCGGTGGAGTCGACGGTCTCGTGCACGTCTCCGAGCTTTCGTGGCGTCACGTCGAACACCCGAGCGAGGTCGTACAGGTCGGTCAGGAGGTCGAGGTCGAGGTGCTCGACGTCGACCTCGAGCGCGAGCGGATCTCGCTGTCGCTCAAGAAGACGCAAGAGGATCCGTGGCGTCAGTTCGCGCGGCTGCACCAGCCCGGCGAGATCATCGAGGGTCAGGTCACCAAGCTCGTTCCGTTCGGCGCTTTCGTGCGCGTCGCCGACGGAGTCGAAGGTCTCGTGCACATCTCCGAGCTCGCCGACCGACACGTCGACACCGCGGAGCAGGTGGTCGCGGTGAACGAGAACGTGAAGGTGAAGATCATCGAGGTTGATTCCGAGCGCCGCCGGATCTCGTTGTCGATCAAGCAAGCGTCGACCGAAGGCCCGCCGGTGATCGAAGAGATCGAGCTCGAATCCGAGGAAGAGCAGCAGCTCGAGGAGACTGCGGAGGCCGGTCCGGACGTCCTCGAAGCGGCGATGGCTCCCGAGGTGGAGACGGCGAAGCCCGAAGCCGAGACCGAAGAAGAAGACGGCACATCGTCGAAGCCCCTCGGCGAAGAGACGATCGAAGCGATCGTCGCGGATCTAAAGCGGCGACAGTCGTCGGAGTGACACCCTGCTGCTCGTCGGGTTGACGGGCGGTATCGCGAGCGGAAAGTCGACCGTCGCGCGTTCTCTCGTTTCCCGTGGCGCGATCCTCGTGGACGCCGACGAGATCGCGCGCGAGGTCGTCGAGCCCGGGACACCGGGGTGGTCGAAGATCGTCGAGCATTTCGGGCCCGGCGTTCTGCTTGGAGACCGGCGCATCGATCGGACCAAACTCGCGGAGATCGTGTTCAACGACCGCGGGAAGCTCGCGCTCCTGAACGAGATCACCCACCCCGAGGTGATGCGGCGCATCGCCGACCGGCTCGAGGAGCTGAAGGAAACCGATCACATCGTGATCGTCGACGTCCCTCTCCTCACGGAGGTGGGGGCTCGCGACATGTTCGACATGATCGTCGTCGTCGACGCGAAACAGGATGCGCAGATCGAGCGGATGCGAGCGATGCGCGGGATGGACGACGAAGCGGCGCGTGCCCGCATCGCCGCGCAAGCGATCGCCGAGGATCGCGCGGCGATCGCGGACTGGCTGATCGAGAACGACGGCTCGCTCGAGCAACTCGAGCACGAATCGGACCGTTTGTGGACCTTCCTCGAAGCGAACCGAGGGGGCCGTACGGCCCATTAGGAAATAACGCACGTAGGTCGTTTACGCGACCACGAGCCGCACCTACACTTCGCGACGCCTCGGGAGGCGATCGCGAAGTGAAAAAGAAAACAACCGGAGCGAGCTCGCGCACGCTCACAGCAGTTCTCTCAGTCACCAACCTGCTTTCGTTCGTGCTCGGCGTGTCGGTCGCGGGCGGTTTCGCGGTAACCCGGGTTGGCGCGCCGGGCGCCACGTCGCGCGCGACGGCATCCGCTGCGCGAGCGAAGGCCGCAAACGCGACATCGAAGAACCCCGTCTCGCGTGCGGAGGCAGCGGCCGCAGCGAGCGCTTCCGCTTTGTTCGGCGGCGACGCTTCCGAGCCGGTCGCCATGCCGATCGCCGGTAAGGGGATGTGGATCTGGCAGTTCGACAAGATCGCCGGGGGGAGCCCTCGGCGCATCGTGAACTACGCGGTCTCCCACGGGCTTTCGCACCTGTACGTGCGCAGCGGGTCGAGCAACGTCGGGCTGAAAGGCTGGAACGACGTCGCGCGCATCCTCCCGGTCGCGCACAAGCGCGGACTGAAGGTGATCGCGTGGGACTTCCCGTACCTTCGCGATCCCGCCGTCGACATCCGCCGAGCAGCGTGGGTGATGAGCCGGACGGTGAACGGCGGCCACTCGGTCGACGGGTTCGCTGCAGACGTCGAAACTAGGAGCGAAGGCACGGTGCTGACGCGCGGTCGGGCTCAGCGCTACTCGCGCGGATTGCGGGCGGCCGCCCACGGAAAATTCCTCGTGCTCGTTCCACCCAGACCGAACCCCTACACGGTCTCGTTCTATCCCTACGACGTGACCGTCCCGTACTTCGACGCCGTCGCCCCGATGGTCTACTGGGGCCGCCGGTCGCCGGTGGACACGACGCGGTGGGCGATCGACTACCTCGGACGTTTCCGGAAGCCGGTTGCACCGATCGGCCAGTCCTTCGACATGGGCCCGGAAGGCGGCCCGAAGGGCCCGCCCGGCGGAAAGGCCGTCATCAACTTCATGCAGGAGTCGCAGAGCCGGGGCGCCGTCGGCGTGTCGTTCTGGTCCTGGCAGCACACGCCGGCCCGGCTCTGGCACACGATCTCCACGTATCGCTGGAAGGCCCTGCCCGCCCGCAGCTAAGTCGGCCGGGCCCCCGCGCGGCCGCCGGTATCATCTGGGCTCATGCGCCGCTTCGACGTCGTTCTGTTCGACGCGGGTGAGACCTTGCTCCGACCCGAACCGTCCTTCCCAGAGTTGATCGTCAAGCTGCTTCGCGATCGCGGGGTCGAGGTCTCCCACGACGAGCCCGAGTGGATCGAGCGCGCCCTTTCGACTGTCTTCCGTGCGATGGACGACCTCGTCGTGAACCGCGAGCAGTTCTCGACGTCGAGCGAGCGTTCCAGAGCGTTCTGGTCGCAGATCTACACGCGTCTCCTCCGCGAGCTGGGCGTCGACGACCTCGACGGCGCCCACGCGACCTTCCTCTACGAAGAGTTCTCGGATCCGAAGCACTACGCGCTGTTCCCCGACGCGCTCCCCGCGCTGCGGGAGCTCGCGGCGGATGGCTACACACTCGGGATCGTGTCGAACTTCGAAGCCTGGCTCGAGGTTTTGCTCGAACGGCTCGGCGTGATGCCGTTGATGTCGGTGGTCGTCGTAAGCGGCACGGAGGGCGTGGAGAAACCGGACGCGGAGATCTTCCGTCGCGCGCTGGAACGCGTGTCGACGACCGCCGACCGCGCCGTGTACGTGGGGGACAACCCGCGGATCGACGTCCGCCCGGCGCTCGAGCTGGGGATGGGAGCCGTTCTCGTCGATCGCCGCGGCGTGCACGCGGGTGGGTTGGTGGAACGTGTCCCCGTCGTTCGCTCTCTTGAACAGGTTCCGGCGGTCATCCGATGAGCGACAAACGATTCACGGTCGATGAGGCGAACGCGCTTCTGCCCTCGCTCGTCCCGCTCTTGGAGTCGTTGCGCGACGCGCAACGTTCGATGGCCGAGCTGCAGGACGAGGTCACGACATCGGCGGTGGGGAACGGCGGGGGTTCGGCCGGAAAGGAGTTCCTTGAAGCGTCGCAAACGGCCGGGCGTGCGATGGGGGAGATCAACGAGCTCGGGATCTTTGTCCGCGACCCCGACAGTGGGCTCATCGACTTCCCGGCTGAACGCGAGGGGGATGAGATCTTCCTGTGCTGGCGGCTCGGCGAGGACGCCGTCGCATGGTGGCACCCGACCGACAGCGGGTTCACGGGACGGCAGCCGCTCTAGCGTGAAGCCCGAACGCCTGCGAGTCACCTCGGTCCTCCGGCTGCGTGACTTCCGGCGCGTGTGGATGGCCGAGGTGATCAGCGACGTCGGTAACTTCATCACCTTCATCGCGCTCGCCCTCCTGATCCACGACCTCACCGGCAAGACGTTCGCCGTCGGGGTCGCACTGGCGCTCCGATCGATCCCGTGGTTCACGCTCGGGCCCATCGCCGGCGTCTTCGTCGACCGCGCCGACCGGCGGGTCGTGATGGTCGTCTCCGACCTCGCACGCGCGGTCCTCGTCACGGTTCTGGCGTTCACGCACACGACATGGCAGGCGTACGTGATCGCGTTCCTGTCGGGATGCTTCGGGCCTTTCTTCCGCCCCGCCAGGCAGGCGCTGCTGCCCACCATCGCGCCGGGCGATGACTACGTGAAAGCACTGGCGGTCTCCGAGATCGCGCACCTGTCGTTGCACACCGTCGGCCCGGCGATCGGCGGGCTGGCCGTCCTCGCGTTAGGCGCGCGCCACGCGTTCTTCCTCGACGCGGGGACCTTCCTCATCTCGGCCGCGCTCGTGGTGGGCGTCACCGTTCGCGGCGCGCCCCGCGCGCGGCACACCGGGCTCGGCGAGGTGATCACCGATCTCATCGAGGGCGCGCGCTTCCTGGGGCGAGAGAAGGTTTTGCGATCGCTGGTGACATCGCGCGCGGCGACGGTGTTCTCCGGGGTCGCGATCATCGCCCTGCTCGTCGGGTACATCAACGACGACCTCCACCGCGGCGCCGGCTCGTACGGGATCGCGCTCGCAATGGGTGGCATCGGAACGGTCGTGCTGAGCGTCGCCCTGGCCCGGCGCGGAGCGGCCGTCCGCCGGGCCCGATGGCTCGTGCTGGCCGCGGCGTCGCCGGCCCTGTACCTCGTCATGGCTTTTCGGCCGGGGTTCGTCGCGCTGCTGCTCCTCATGCTGGCCGAGGGCGCGGCCGTGACCGGCCTGGCGCTTTACGACGACATGGTCGTGGCCGAGCGGACCCCCGACGCAGCCCGGGGGCGGGTCTTCGGGCTGTCCGGTGCCTCCGCCGAGGCGGCGGAGTTCGTCGGGGCCCTGGTGTTCACGGCGCTCGGTGACTCGCTGGGCGTGCCGGCGGCGATGAGCATCGCAGGCGGAGTGGCGGCAGGGCTCGGCCTCCTGGCGCTGGCGCCCGCCCTCGGGCCGCTCCGGGCCGACGACGAACGGCGACGGTCGACGGCGCCCCCGACCGCGCCCCCCACCGCACCGGGGGCGGATCCTCCGGCGGGGTGACCGGGCAGAAAGCGTCACGGCCGGGCGTTAGGATTTGTCCGTGCCCCCGTTCAAGATCTCATCCGACTTCGCCCCCGCGGGCGACCAGCCGCAGGCCATCGACCTGCTGGCGGAAGGCATCCTGAAGGGGTACGACTTCCAGACCTTGCTGGGCGTGACGGGGAGCGGCAAGACCTTCACGGCGGCCCAGGTCGTCGAACGGGTGCAGAAGCCGACGCTGGTGATCTCGCCGAACAAGTCGCTCGCGGCACAGCTCGCCAACGAGTTCAAAGAAGTCTTCCCGCACAACGCCGTCGAGTACTTCGTCAGCTACTACGACTACTACCAGCCCGAGGCGTACGTCCCTTCGAGCGACACCTACATCGAGAAGGACTCGTCGGTGAACGACGAGATCGACCGGCTCCGCCATTCCGCGACGGCCGCGCTGCTGCAGCGGCGCGACGTCCTGATCGTGGCGAGCGTCTCGTGCATTTACGGCCTCGGTTCGCCCGAACAGTACGAGCAGCACCTGCTCCGGCTGATCCAGGGCGTGGACGTGCCGATGGATTACATCAAGAAGCGGCTCATCGACATGCAGTACGACCGCAACGACGCGAACCTCGCGCGTGGCAAGTTCCGCGTCCGCGGCGACACGATCGAGATCCACCCCGCCTACGAGGAGCAGATCCTCCGCGTCGAG
>Ga0070708_100001006_pt1 | contig 21546 bp, 18 predicted proteins | sample KBSK5503metaG_FD_65469 | JGI IMG/M metagenome (GOLD analysis project Ga0070708, IMG submission 65469) | Corn, switchgrass and miscanthus rhizosphere microbial communities from Kellogg Biological Station, Michigan, USA - KBS K5-50-3 metaG | ecosystem: Host-associated > Plants > Roots >... | reverse complement strand
ACATCATCTGAAGGAGAAAGTCAACCTAGGTATTTTCTCGGCTAACTGCGTCGTCAGAAAGAAGCGGCGTGTTGGCACTGTGGCCCGAGGCCCACTCTCGCAACATGCGAACTCGCTCTTTACTCTCACGCGATTCGGTGGGAATGGGCCACCAGGAACCCGATCACGGGTGTTCGACAGAGCGCAAAACGACAATCGGTTCCCGAGATTCTGACAGTCGATGAACTCGTCAAACTACTGAATGCCATTCCAGAGCCTTTCCGTACAGCTGTCTTTCTGGACGGAGCAAGTGGTTTGCGAGTTGGCGAGTTATTGGGACTCAAATGGGAGGATGTGGATTTCAAGAAAAGTGTCATTTACATCCGGCGCTCGATTGTGAAGCAAAGAATTGGGCCGCCGAAAACCGAAGCTTCGCAAAAGCCAATTCCGATGAACTCGGAATTGGCGAAATCACTTCGGCTCTGGAAGATGAAGACGATTTACAACCGCCCCAGCGACTGGGTGTATGCCAGCCCTGCCAAGAAAGGTAGCCAGCCGTATTGGCCAAAGTCTATCTATCGCGTTTACATCAAGCGAGCGGCGGACAAAATTGGCTTACGGAAGCGTATTGGCTGGCACACCTTCCGTCATACGTTTGGGACGATCCTGAATGCCAATGGAGAGAACCCCAAAGTCATTCAGGAGCTCATGCGTCATGCCAATCTGAAGGTCACGATGGACACCTACGTCCAAGCTGTGACGGATGAAAAGCGGGAGGCGCAGAACAAGGTTGTGAAGATGCTACTTCCAGGTGTTCGTAGGGCAGCGCTTTAGTTAAATGGACCTTTCTGGACCCGCGGCAAAATTACAGGGTGCGCTAAGTGATTGAAAGTATTGGCGTCCCGTACGGGAGTCGAACCCGTGTCGCCGCCGTGAAAGGGCGGTGTCCTAGGCCACTAGACGAACGGGACTTGAGAGGGTTGGTAGCCGGACCGATATTGCAAGCTGGTAAACTACCGCACTGATTTGAAGACTGTCAAACGCGCTGTGCAGCCACCGCACCCGCTTGGGTTGGTTTCAACACCCAAATCACTCAGTCACTCAAGAAGATAGTTTCGCACAGCCTCCTTCCGCTCTATAATCCCGTTCGTGTTTCCGACATGCTTAAGGAAGCTCTGATTAAGCTTGCGCATGTCGAAAAAAATGCCGATCCTTCTTGACCCAATCTTTATAGACCCCGCAGCAGGAGAAAAAGCAATGTTCACGTCGCGATCATTTAACCGAGCAAATCCCAGCGCGTTGGTTTACCTGGCAGCATCGATAGCCTTTCTGTTTTCAAGCGGCGGCGCTGTTATAGCGCAGCATGATGCGAGTGGCGGAACGCCGTCAGGTATGGTGGGCGGTTCCGTAAGCGGAAGTACGGGAAGGACCCCGAGCAAACCTGCCACTGCGTCGAGCGTACCCCGCAGGCGCACGCCCGCACCCGCTCGTAAACCACCAGTGCGGGGTTTCAGCGCAGATTACTACAACCGGCAGGGCGACGAATTCTACAAAGCGAACAACTACAAAGATGCTCTGGAAGCTTACCTGAAGGCTGTTGATCTCAACCCCAACCTCGCTACCGCCCAATATCGTATCGGATGGATCTATAACGATCAGGAAAATTATGACGACGCCCTCGAGGCATTGAAGCGCGCGACCGCGCTGCAGTCCGATAACTCTGCGGCGTTTGCTGAGTTGGGTTATTCCTATCGCAAGCTCAATCGTTATAACGAAGCGTTGGCCGCATACCAGCAGGCCCTTCGTATCAAGCCTGACTATGCAACCGTCTATCACGACATTGCCTGGATCAAAAACGACCAGGACGATTATTCGGCCGCAGTGACCAATCTCAAGCAGGCCTTGCGCTATAAGCCGGATTATCCTGACGCCCACAACGAATTAGGTTATTCCTATAGGAAACTGGGTCGTTATTCCGAAGCCGTTGAGGAATATCAAGAAGCCATAAGGCTCAAGCCCGATATGGGCCTCGCGCATTTAGGTCTTGGCGATGTCTATTTCTACAATACCAAGCAATACCCGGAAGCAATCAAGGAGTACACGGAGGGTGTTCGGCTCAGGCCTGACAGTCCAGTGGCCCTCTACAATCTTGGCTGGTGTTATGACGACGTCAATCGGTATAGCGAAGCGATTATGGCGTTGCACGAAGCGCTGCGGTTGAAGCCTGAATACGCGGAGGCACACAACGAACTCGGATATGCCTATCAACAAACAAATCGTTATGCAGATGCCGTCGCGGAATACAAGCTAGCAATCCAGCAAAAGTCGAACTATCCACTGGCCCATTACAATCTTGGCTTGACTTATGTCGCTATGAAGAATCGAAATGGAGCGCTCGAGCAATACCGAATCTTGCAGAGCATGGATCCGGATCGGGCCAAAAAACTCTACAACCTGGTTAACAGGTAGGATTGACGTGCGTTAAGTATCTCAGACGCCACGGCCCTTGTGCCGTGGCGTTCTCACGTTGGGTGCTCAGCGTAGTACTCAGATTCCCGCATGGACCGTAACCTTTCTCCTCCTCGCGGTAAATACAGTTGGAATACAATTTTAATTTGTACTGAGAACGACTTGGGTCTTGGGTCATTGGAGCTTTGTACTTGGCGCTTTGTTTGTACATGGTTAGGGGGTATCGACGCATGAGCAGATAACGAACAAAATTCAAAGTACAAAGCACCAAGTACAAAGACAAAGAATCTCAAATCAAAGCTTGATATCACAGCCATCGCGTCGTCGGTTTGCCGCATCAATGCGAGTGAACAATTGCAAGCTCTCCCTCTTTCCTCGTTCTATCCCCAGAGTAATCGGGAACAGAGGCTGAGGTTCGGTATCTAAACCTCAGACACTTAACCCTTCACGCCGTGGCCCGCGCTCCGGTGGTGGTCCCTACAAGTGTATTCAGAAGGAGACAGTCATGCATAAAAAGTTCTTTCTCAACTTGTTTGTTGTGCTGGCAGCCGTGGCCCTAATAATTGCGGCAATCGCTGCAACCCGTGATTCTCTGACGGCTGTCGCTGCCCAGACAGGAGAAACCGGAGGCTCACTAGGTGCTTTCGATTCGGCCGGAAAGCCAAAAGGCAAATGCCCACTCAAACACACCGACGTCAAAGCCGAAATCAGCGGCTTCCTCGCGCGCGTAGTCGTGACGCAGGAGTTTGAAAACCCATTCAAAGAGAAGATCGAAGCTGTCTACACTTTTCCTCTCCCGCAAAACGCCGCGGTCGACGACATGACCATGATCGTTGGTGACCGGACCGTGCGCGGCAAGATTCTCCGTCGCGAAGAGGCCCAGGCGGTCTATGAAGCCGCAAAGTCGGGCGGACAGGTAGCGAGTCTATTGGATCAGGAGAGGCCCAATATCTTTACGCAATCGGTCGCCAATATCTTGCCAGGCGAGCAGATCAAAATCACGATCAGCTATGTCGAGACTCTGAAATACGAAGACGGCGCTTACGAGTTTATGTTTCCCATGGTGGTCGCTCCGCGCTACGTACCGGGCCCGCCTTCAACTACCCCGCAACAGGGAAATGGTTTTGTCTCTGACACTGATAAGGTTCCTGATGCGTCTCGAATCACACCGCAGCCAGTGGCCGAAGGAATGCGAGTCGGTCACGACATCTCCCTGGACATCACACTTGATGCCGGCGTTGTCATTGATGGTCTCGAGTCGAAGACGCACCCGATCGATATCGAACGAGCTGGTGATCGCCGCGCTCACATTCATTTGAAAGACCTAGCCACGATTCCCAACAAGGATTTCATTCTTCGTTACGACGTTGCGGGAAAGACAGTTCAGGACGCGCTGTTGAGCCATCGTTCCGGGCGAGGAGGCTTCTTCACAATGATTCTCCAGCCACCAGAGCGAGTGACGGCGGAAGACGTCATGCCGAAGGAGTTGGTGTTTGTGCTCGACACCTCCGGTTCCATGTGTGGCTTTCCGATTGAGAAGGCCAAGGAAACCATGAAGCTTGCGCTCGACAGTCTCTATCCCACAGATACTTTCAATTTGATCACCTTTTCCGGCGACACTCGCATACTTTTTTCCCAGCCAGTCGCGGCGACACCGGAGAATCTGAAGAAAGCACAAGACTTTCTGAGTTCAACTTCTGGCTACGGTGGAACAGAGATGATGAAGGCGATCAAGGCTGCGCTCGATCCCTCCGACGCGCAGGGACACGTGCGCATCGTTTGTTTCATGACCGATGGCGAAGTTGGCAATGACATGGAGATCATTTCGGAAGTGCAGAAACATCCAAACGCACGCGTGTTTGCTTTTGGCATCGGCAGTTCGGTCAACCGGTTCCTGCTGGACAAGGTGGCTGAATACGGTCGTGGTGAAGTTGAGTATGTAGGTTTGAACGACGATGGCTCGGCCGCCGCCCGCCGTTTTCATGAACGGGTCCGCAACCCTCTATTGACTGACATCTCAATCGATTGGAACGGGTTGCCAGTCGCAGACGTGTATCCGCAACGGATTCCTGATCTCTTCAGCGCCAAGCCGGTGATACTCACCGGTCGTTACACGGCGGCGGGCAAAGGGGTTGTCCGATTGAAAGGCAAGATGTCAGGAAAGGATTTTGTCCGCGAAATATCCATCGACTTCCCTGAGTCGGAGACGCAGCATGATGTGCTTGCCTCACTGTGGGCGCGCCAGCGGATTGATGACTTGATGGGCCAGGACTACGCCGGAATGCAGCAAGCGAATATGCGCCCGGAGTTAAAAGAAACGATTACGCAGATTGGTCTGGAGTATCGGTTGATGACTCAGTTTACTTCGTTTGTTGCAGTGGAAGAGATGGTCGTTACCGATGGGGGTCAGCCGCGCCGAATTGATGTGCCGGTTGAAGTGCCTGAAGGAATGAATCGGGCGGCTGTGTTTGGCCCAGACACTGGAGCCGCGCCGCAGAGTGGGCCAGTTAACGGTCGCAACTTTGCATCCTTGGTAATGCTAAACGAAGGAACTGCGAACGCCAAAACTAGTTCGGGGACGATCGCTTCCAGGTCAAAGCTGAGGCGTGCGGCCGCCGCGGGTTCAGGAGGTGGGATAGGTACAGGTGCGGGAGGTGGGGTCGGTGGCGCAGTTAATGGCAGCGCCGGAAACGCTCCGTCATCTCCGCCACCAAATGCGTCGGCGACCGTGATGATTACTGCGGAATCAACCGAGGCGGATGCAGCGTATGTAAGGCCGAAACCTTCACCAGAAGAATTGCGACGCGAACAACTGCGCACGAAGATTCATCCTTCGATTCTCGGCGTAATTGAGCGGTTTAAGAAAAAGGACACCAATCCGAGCGCTGAAGAAGGTCGATTTATTCGCAATGGAAAAGCCGAGCTACAGATCTGGTTAACTGATAAATCAGACGAGAACCTGGCGAAACTGAAAGAACTTGGCTTTGAAGTGGTGCTCGATCCGAAGACATCAAAACTAGTCATCGGTCGTTTGCCGATCGAGAAACTCGAGGCATTGGCAGATTTGAAGTTTGTTCGGTACGTTGCGCCACAAAAGCTATGAACTTATTGAAAACTCTTAAGGTGAAGTGTTGGCCGATCGGTCCACTCAACTGCAGAACAGGAAGCGGTAGCGACTTGGCTGTCTCGGTACCACCCAACCCAAGAGTTGATTGGAGAGCGATGAACCGATTCTGTTGTAAAGATCTGGCGCAACGGCGAGGTCGCGCTCGCTGGTAAATAGGATGCAGTTTAGTTCCTAAGCAATTTAGTTGTGTGTTGCGCAACGGCCAGGTCGCTACCGCTTCCTGTTCTGTAGTTGAGCGGCGATTTCTGCATTGAGTCGCGCTAGATGGTCGAATCACACCACGCTTCCCCCGTTCTGCAAGTAGGAGGAATTTTATGTCCCGATTCGATAGTCCTCTAGACAACGTGCGAGTTGCCGCGCCTTGCGGTGCTGATTGGGAGCAGATGATCGGCAACGAGCGTGCGCGTTTTTGTGGGCACTGCAACCTGAATGTCTACAACCTGTCCAGCATGACAAAATCTGAAGCCGAGTCCTTCATCGCGAGGAATGAAGGAAGTGTCTGTGTTCGCTTCTATCGCCGCCGGGATGGATCGATCATCACAGATAACTGTCCGGTAGGTTTGCTCGCGATTCGGCGAAGGATGTCGTACATCGCTCGAGCTGTGGCTTCAACGGCCCTCAGCTTCTTCACTGGCCTTGGGGTGTATGAGGTGCTTTCAAGTCCTCCCGTTTTGCGCCGAGTAGTAAGCCAGGGTCAACTAAGATTACTGCCATTAACGCCTCCTCCCGTGTCGTCCGAAGTCACTGAAGACCCACAACCGGCACCAATGGGCGAAATGATGATTGGAAAAGTAAGGTTAGCTTCCGGTGAGGATGGATCCCGTCGGAAAAAGGCACCAAGATTCCGGCGCGACGAAAAATGACTCAAGCTCTTCACTGGGACCGCGGGCGGCCCGCCCGCATCGAGCGCCGTCAGGCGCGCTGATATCGCAAAGCCACTCTATCTTGGGTACTGCTGCTCGCGCTTCGCGCTCGCGGCGGGCGAGCCGCCCGCGCTCCCAGTATTAAGAGGCTCGTCCTGGATAGGAGGTTCGTCGTAACCCTCGTCATCGGCTAAGCCAGCGAGGCGCGACTGAATTTCCGCTATAAGCGCAAGGTCCAACTGTGACCACCGTTCTACAAGGGCAGGCACGAAGTCGATGCTTTGTGCTGCAGCGTAAACTTCTTCTGGAGGTCACATGGAAATGGCACGTCTGATTCAATACGCCTGTGCGCTCTCGGCAACTCTTTTGCTTACCACGATCGCATCGGCCCAAACCACGCAATTCACAACCACCGCGCGCGATCGACAGTCGATCAATGTCACGGTTTACAATTCGAACATTGGTCTCATACGCGAGACGCGCCGGTTGTCGTTGCCTTCCGGTCGAGTAGCGCTGCGATTTTCCGACGTGGCGGCGCAGATAATGCCGCAGACGGTCCATCTCGCTTCACTGACTTCGGCCAGTTCGCTCGGCATTCTCGAGCAAAACTATCAATACGATCTGCTGAACCCCGCGAAGTTGCTGGAGAAATATGTGGGCCAGGAGGTCACGCTTGTACTACGCAGATATGAAAACAACACCGAGACATTGACGCCGGTGCAAGCTACGTTGCTCTCGAACAATCAGGGGCAGGTCTGGCGCATAAACAATCAGATTGTTATCAATCCCGTAAATGTCGTCGAAATGCGCTTCTCCGATCTGCCTCGGAATCTCGTCGCTTCACCGACACTCGTTTGGGATCTTGATAACCGCAGCAATGCGAACCAGACAGTTGAGGCTAGTTATCTGACCGGCGGTATGAACTGGCAGGCTGATTATGTGTTGGTGGTAAACTCGGATGATACCCGCGGAGATCTGCAAGGTTGGGTCACGTTAACAAACACCAGTGGGGTTGGTTTCTCTGATGCGCGCCTGCAGTTGGTCGCCGGTGATGTCAATCGCGTCAAAGACGACAGAGAACTGGATCGTATGAAGGCCGTAGCCGGCCGGCTCGCTGACGAGGCCTCCTCAGCGTTTCAAGAACAAGCTTTTTTCGAGTACCACCTTTACACGCTCGGCCGCCCTACCTCGATACGAGAGCAGGAAACAAAACAGGTCTCACTGCTCGAGGCCTCAAGCTTCAACGTCGCCAAGCAATATGTCATCAACGGCCAGCATTATTACTACACCGGCTACAACAGTCCGGGCGCCCCGATCAAGGAGAAGGTCGGCGTCTACATGCAGTTTCGCAATTCACAACTGAACAAGCTTGGTATGCCGCTGCCGGCTGGCACGGTACGGCTTTACAAGAAGGACGACAATGGCGGACAGCAATTCATCGGTGAAGATCGGATCGATCACACACCTAAGGATGAAGACGTGCGAGTGAAGGTCGGTGATGCATTTGATGTGGTCGCAGAAAGAAAACAGCTCGAGTACAAAGTGATTGTGTCAGGACATCTCTACGAGTATGCCTATGAGGTAAAGATTCGCAATCACAAAAACGCGCCAGTTACCGTCATAGTGAATGAGCCGATCGGTGGCGACTGGGAAATGGTGTCGTCGAGTTTTGAAGCAGAAAGGACGGCCGCCTTCGCGGCGCGTTTTAAGGTTCGAGTGGACAAAGACGGAGAAGCCCGGCTGACCTATCGGGTTAGAGTGAAGTATTAGATACTCAAGGGCGGTAGTGTCCTAATCTGAATTTTAGAAACCGCATTACTGGCGCACGTCTTGTCCTTCCGGGCAGTTGACTCCGTTCTAGAGTGACGGCATAATTCGCACGATCAATCGCTCTCCTCCCGACTCTTTCCCCGAAACTTCGACTGATTAGCAATCTTTTAAAGATGGCGACGGCTCGCTAGGCTCTTACCGTCTTGGCCGCACCTTTGCGGTGAGAGTTTTGTCTACCGTTGCTCTAGGGGTAAGAGCGGGCCTTTCAAGGGCAATAAGGGAGAATACCGCTCTTACCCTGCTTACCTCCAGTGTGTGCCGGAGACGGTGACGCCCTTTTGCTTTCAAATCAATAGCCCAAATTAGGGTAATAATATAGTTGACTCACCATCGTTAATTTGCTATCATGCTCTCACCATGACAAAGCAAAGCACATTCCCTAAGACATTGCAGCAAGCGATTCTTTACTTCGCCGATACTGATAACTGCATAAATTTTCTTACCCAGATGCGCTGGCCTGATGGCGTTGAATGCCCGGTATGCGGGAGCAAGGAATTGTCCTACCTCACGACACGATACGTTTGGAAGTGCAAGTCCTGCAAAAAGCAATTCAGCATCAAGGTTGGCAGCATCATGGAAGATTCGCCTATTGGCCTTGATAAGTGGCTGGCTGGCATCTGGCTGATTGCCAACGCAAAGAACGGCATTAGCTCTTACGAGATTCACCGCGCACTTGGCATCACTCAAAAGAGCGCGTGGTTTTTGCTTCACCGCATCCGCAAGGCCATGCAAAACGGTTCGCTTGGAAAACTTTCGGGCCACGTGGAAGTCGATGAGACATTCATCGGCGGTCTTGCTCGGAATCGCCACTCTCAGAAGCGCAAGCATGAAGGTACTGGTGGCGCTGGCAAGGTTGCTGTGATGGGTTTGCTTGAGCGCCACGGCGAAGTAAGGGCGCACGTAATGCCAAACACTCGCCGCGAAAGTTTGCAGCCGAACATCGAACGGCATGTTGAGCAAGGGGCGAACGTTTATACGGATGCCTATGTCTCTTACAACAATCTTGAGAGCCAATACATTCACAGCGTAATCAACCATGCGGAAACATACGTTCAAGGGAACGTCCACACTAATGGAATTGAAAACTTCTGGAGTCTGCTCAAGCGGATGATTCGCGGCACCTACGTTAGCGTTGAACCGTTCCACTTGTTCCGCTACCTCGACGAACAGAGTTTTAGATTCAACACTCGCAAGGGGACTGATGCTGATCGGTTCGTGAAAGCGGCTGCGGCCCTTACTGGCAAGCGGCTGACCTTTGATGAACTGACTGGCAAGGGGACGAGTCACTAAAGAACAGAGAGCCAAGCCACGGCAAAAACGCGGTAAGCGAAAGGGCAAATGAATGAGAGAAAAGATGCTCAAGCTACCACCTGAGTTTTACAAGGGCCAGCCTTCTGAAAGATTCAAGAGGCTGGCTAAAGCCTTAATGGCTGTGCCTAAGAAAGAACTAGATAAAGAACTCGCCAAATATGAACGCGAGAAAGAGCCGATCAAAAAGCCAAAGAGAATAAACCGATGAGCCAACAACCGACGCCAAAGCCGCCAGTTTGCCCGCCACCTTCTGATAGACAGAATCAAGGGACAGGCACTAAAGATTCGCCGCAAGTACCCAAGCCCCAACAGCAACCGCCTCCAGAGCGAAAAGGGTAGCCGCTATGGCCGCAAGTGCGCCGTTTCGATTGATCAGCCCCTGATTGTGCCGCCAGTTCTCCCCGGCCCAGTAGATCGTATGTCGCTTAAAACCCCATTCATCCAAATCCAAATACGAATCGTACAGAACCTTAGGATCGAGCAAAATCAACTTGCCCTTGAGACGTGCGAACGTGGCGCTACCTACCCCAAATACGAAAAATAGAACTGCCGCCACTAACCAGTAAGAACGAAAGCTCAGATTCTTTGTACTTGCCAAGACTGGCACGGCAAGCGATACCGTGACCGCAAAAGTTATTAAAGTGTTCAGTTTCGAGTCTACCGCGTCGAACCTCTTCATCGCCGTGTCATATGCAGCGATTGCCAGAGGGTATACAGTTTCAACCGCCGGAAAAGTTTGCGGTGAACATTCTTCAGACATAGCTACTCCTTATTTCCCGTTTCTAAATCTCTGCAACCTTCTGGTAAGGCATCAAATAATTGATTAAGTTCTTTCTTACCAAAATAGAGCGGCGCAAATCGGTCGCGGCTAAGCTGGAACATGTCTAGGGACGTTCTAACGTATCGTCGCTTTGCGCTTACTTCATTCACACAACGTTTGTTCAACTCATAGGCGATAAAATCGGCCGCCTGTAGTCGCACTTCGTGCTTCATCAGTGCATGTGTCCAGCTTGTGCTTAACCGGAACCGTTCTCGCACTATTTTATTGTTCAGGCATTCCTCAAAAATACCATCCAGATCGCCGCCTTGTTTGCCCAACTTCGCAAAGACGTAATGAATTTTTCCATCGTATTTTTGCTCATCAGCCCAGCCGCCCAAATACCAAAGAATTATGCGAACATCAAAACCGTAATAGGTCTTACCCCATTTCTTTTTTATTTCGGGCGAGCGAGACATTAACTCATCGTAATCCTTGCAATTGACCGCCACGCCTACGCCATAAACTGTGTTGGCTTTAATGATCTGTTTTAGTCTTCTGAGAAACGCGTGACGCTCGGTATCGGACCAACCTTCGTATTCGCCTATACGATTCTCAAATCTATTCATGTGGAAGTCATCCAAGCCTTTGTTTCTTAATTCAGCCTTCCATTGCTTACCGAATCTAGACCACTTTTCAACAGTAGAAAGCCAACATGCGACCGTATAAACGAGCGTCGGGTTAGGTTCTTTCTTAGTTGGCTGGTTATAGCTTTCGTCTAGGTAGGCTGTGAGCATAGCCATCATCTGCCCTTCAGGACCATCAGGAAACGCAACCCAGCACAGATGCTCGAAAGCATCGTATGCGGCATCATTTTCCCGCCAACCCGAGGCTGGCGGTTCGCTGGTATGATGTCCTATTAGGGGTTGGTGAGTCAACTATATTATTACCCAAATTAGGACACTACCCTCAAGGGCTGCTGGGTTTTCTTTCTTGACTCCAGGCTCTATAGTCGCTAACTTGTGCCATCTTTTCAATCTGATCTTTAGAAACAACTGTAGAGGCGCGACCTCCAATAGTAGACAGCGCTAGTACAGACATTTCGTCTGTACGACGTCGAAGGACACGGAGCTGTTGAAAGGGGCGGGTCGCCGAAATTCGTCGTCTTTCCTTCGCAGACGGCGGATTGGTTGCTGCGGCTAAATCCGCGGGACTGTCACCGATAGAGGTGGAGAGCTACGACGAAACTGTTTGAGCGCGCCGAAGAATTGAGAGGCGCGTGTTCGAATTGCGATTCTCTTAGAGGGTCGGTCGTGTTCATTCGCGGCCGGCCCTTATTAGTTTGAAGTTAAGAAGACGCTGTTATGCCCTTTCGCGCTCCAATAGTGATGAAGTTTGGTGGCACATCCGTTGCCGATGCGCGTGCCTTTGAAAGCGTGGCGCAAATTATTGCCGCACACATTGGGCTTCGCCCGGTAGTTATCGTTTCGGCCATGAGTGGGATGACTGACGCGTTAGTCACCAGTGCGGATTATGCGGAGAAGGGTCGTGTGTCGACCGCTGTTGCATCGCTGGACGAGGTTTTTCGACGACACAGGATCGTGGCAAAGGAGATCCTCGGAAATGAGCACTCTACGGATGCGATTGCGAGAATCGACAAGACGGCCGCAGACATCGCGAGAATTCTGCAGCGGATTCATCAAGAGCCAGCTGAACGGAAATCCTTGAGAGATGAACTGCTGTCGTCCGGCGAGATGCTTTCAAGCGACTTGCTGGCACGGACGCTTCCGAAGCAGGGTGTCATGGCCCAACAGGTAGATCCGCGCCAATGTATTTTGACCAGTGACGAACATGGGTGCGCGGCGCCATCGTTGGCCGAGACTTTCTTGAAAACAGAGACCGTGCTCGCTCCGTTTCTCGAAACAGGGGTAATACCTGTACTGGGTGGTTTTGTTGGTGCAACCGCCAAGGGAGCAACTACGACATTGGGACGCGGAGGCTCAGACTACAGCGCCGCACTCATCGGCGCCGCGCTCGAGGCCAGCGAGATTCAGATATGGACCGACGTTACAGGAGTGCTCACGGCGGATCCACGTGTTGTGCCGGCTGCTCAAACCGTTCAAAGACTGTCTTATGGAGAAGCCGCCGAACTGGCATATTTCGGGGCGAAGGTATTGCACCCAAAGACAATTCAGCCGGCGATCGAGGGAGCCATTCCGGTTCGTATCTGTAATTCGCGAGCGCCTGAAGAACCTGGCACACTTGTTTGCGCGCAAACTGAAACGTCAGCCCACACCGTAAAAGCCATCGCGCATAAGGCGGGCTTAACCACGGTGCAAATCACTTCGGCGCGAATGCTTGGTGCTTACGGTTTTCTGCGGGCTCTCTTTGAAATATTTGAGCGACATCGCACCGCTGTGGACGTCGTGACTACGTCGGAAGTCAGCGTTTCGCTTTCACTCGACGATGCGAGCGCGCTTCCGGCAATGGTACCGGAGTTGGAGGAGTTGGGGAGCGTGCGAATAGAGAAAGGCCGCGCGATTATCTGCGTCGTCGGCGAAGGTCTTGGTCGCACTCCGGGTATCGCTGCCCGGGTGTTCAGCACCATAAGCGATATCAACGTCACGCTTATTTCCCAAGGAGCATCGAGCATTAACCTTACGTTTGCCATCGAGGAAGAGCACGTCAATCAAGCCGTGCTGAGATTGCATGAAGCGTTTTTTGGACAAGCGAACGCAAAAGCCGGAGGTGCTAAGCAGCGAGTCGTCCCGTAGATAGCTATTTGTATTTTGTACTCTGTACTTTGTGCTTTGTACTTTGTGCTTTGTTTTGTGCCTAAGCAGTGTGTTTTTGTGCTTGCCGAAATTCGACGGCAACAAGTACAAAGTTCAAAGTCCAAAGCACAAAGTACAAAGTTCAAAGTACAGCATTCACGCAAGTGGACCACTATCGCCATGGATCTCTTCACCCTAACTCGTGAGTTGATTGATATTCCTTCCGTAACCGGCAATGAAGCGTCGGTCGGACGTTTCCTAACGTCGTATCTACGGAAATTGGACTATAGCGTCGAAACGCAGGAAGTTGAACGGGACCGCTTCAACGTGATCGCCACAACGGGCGAGCCTGCGCGCATTGTTTTTTCCACTCATATGGACACAGTGCCACCTTTTATACCGGCGCGTGAAGATGACGAGAATATTTACGGTCGTGGCGCATGCGATGCAAGAGGTATTATTGCGGCGCAGATCTTTGCCGCAGAGCGTTTGCGAGCCGATGGACTCGAGGAAATTGGTTTGCTCTTTACTGTTGACGAAGAGTTGGCTAGCGCGGGCGCACGGGCAGCAAATAATCATGCGCGAGCAAGTGAGTGTCTTTTTCTGATCAATGGCGAGCCTACCGATAATCGGCTTGCGATTGGCACGAAAGGTTCGACACGTCTGATGATCACAACCGAGGGACGATCAGCGCATTCCGCCTATCCCGAAGCAGGCGAGTCGGCGGTCGAGAAGCTGCTTGATGTTTTGCAAAGCATCCGCGACTGTGTTTGGCCAGATGACATTTTTTTTGGCGAAACAACCTGCAACATTGGTGTGATTGCCGGGGGCACACGTCCGAATGTCATTCCAGACAGGGCGCAGGCGGAATTGCAAATTCGACTCGCGACAGATATAGAGCAAGTCAAGAAACTGGTTGCGGACGCAGTGGCTGGTCGTGCGCGTATCGACTATTACTCGGCTCACAATCCTGTGCGTTTGCTTGCGGTTTCAGATTTGGAACAAACCGTGGTTCGTTTCACCACTGACATTCCCTATCTTTCAAATTGGGGGCAACCACTCTTGCTTGGGCCCGGATCCATTCTCGACGCACACACGGAACATGAACGGATATCAAAACGCGAGCTTGAACTGGCTATTGAGCATTATGTCAAACTAGCAAGGAAACTCCTGGACTAACATGAAGATCGCATTAATCGGACATGGCGCCATGGGCCAACTCGTTGCCGCCGAGGCTCGCAAGGCAGGCGATGATGTGGGCACGATCATTACGTCGGGAGAGAGCGCGCAAGATGTCGACCGATTGTCTGAAAAACTTCGCGGTCACGACGTTGCGATCGACTTCTCCGTTGCTGCGCTGGTATTGAAGAGTATTGAGGCCTGCGCGCGGGCTAGTGTACCGCTCGTCGAAGGAACAACGGGTTGGAACGATCACCTCTCAGAAGCAAGAATGATTATTGAGCGATGTGGTGGATCATTGGTCTATGGCGCCAATTTCTCAGTTGGAGTAAGTATCTTTTATCGAATTGTAGAGCGGGCCGCGGCGCTCTTTGCCGCAGTTGACGGCTACGCACCTTTTATTGAGGAGGCGCATCACTCGCGCAAGCGTGACGCTCCCTCAGGGACGGCATTGCGTCTACGCGAAGTGATGTCCGAACATCTGGGCAGTGAGATTCCGACTTCGTCGACACGTGCGGGCTACATTCCAGGAACGCATCGAGTGGGATTTGACTCAGAAGCCGACCAGATCAGGCTCACACACGAAACGCGTTCGCGCCAGGGTTTTGCCACCGGAGCTCTGTTAGCGGCGCACTGGATCATCGGACGCACGGGCGTTTTTGAGTTTTCAGAAGTGATGGAAGAGATACTCAACTGATTTTTGATTTTTGATTTGCGATTGCCGATTGTCCGATATGCTTTAGCTTGTCGTGACATTCGAAAGGGACTTCATCTGAGGTCGACGACAAGCAGAACCATATCGGACAATCGCAAATCAAAAATCACAAATCGAAAATCTTCTTGATGGGAGGAAGCTATGACGATGAAAGTTGATTGGTTGCGCGGGTGCGCCACCGCTTTGGTCACGCCATTTACTGCAAATGGATCAGTTGATGAAACACGTTTACGAGACTTGATTGAATATCAGATAGCCGGTGGCGTGCGCTTGCTTGTTCCCTGTGGCACTACCGGTGAGAGCGCAACGATGACTGACGAAGAGGACCAACTCGTCATCAAACTAACAATCGAAGCCGCACAAGGTCGCGCGAAAGTCATCGCGGGGACAGGAAGCAACTCCACGGCCGCGGCGATCGAATATTCAAAAACAGCCCGTGCGCTAGGCGTTGACGCTGTCTTGTCGGTGGCGCCCTATTACAACAAGCCCACTCAGGAAGGACTCTACGCCCACTTTCGGGCTATAGCGGAGTCGGTAAGCGGTTTACCGGTTGTGATCTATAACGTTCCTGGTCGCACTTCATCGAATATTTCCGCGGCGACAACTGTACGTCTTGCGCGAGACGTAGAAAACATAGTGGCGGTCAAGGAAGCTTCCGGCAATTTATCTCAGATTATGGAAATCTTGCGCGAACGTCCTGAAGGATTCCGTGTCATTTCAGGTGACGACTCAATTACGCTGGCGCTGATCGCGCTTGGTGGCGACGGTTTAATATCCGTGGCCTCGAACGAAGCTCCCGAATTTATGTCGCGTCTGGTGGACCTCGCCCTTGCGGGCAGGTGGGATGAGGCCCGTCAGCTTCACTACCGTCTGCTGCCGCTGATGGAAGTGAATTTTATTGAGTCAAGTCCTGGCCCAGTAAAGGCGGCGTTGGCGATGATGGGTATGATCGAGGAGAACTTCCGTTTACCGCTGGTGCCAATCCAGGACAAGAGTCGCACGCGATTGCGTGAAGTGCTGATCGAAGTCGGACTCTTGAAGGAAACATCGCATGCATCTGCGTGAAGAAATTGAGTCGCTTGCTGCGCGCCCTGGGGGCGAATTTACCGCTGCCGATCGTGCTGTATTCGAGGAATTAAAAGCTGCGCTAAATCGTGGTGAGGTGCGGGCTGCGGAAAAAAAAGAAGATGGGCAATGGCATGTTAACTCATGGGTTAAGCAGGGAATCCTTCTGGGTTTTCGCATGGGCAAACTCACGGATATGTCCGGCGGTGCGAGTTTGCGCTTCCTCGACAAAGACACTTATCCGATTCGCGCGGTGACCACCGCGGAAAATATACGCATTGTGCCAGGTGGATCCAGCATTCGAGACGGAGCATACATCGCACCCGGCGTTGTTTGTATGCCACCGATGTACGTCAATGCCGGCGCATACGTCGATGAAGGAACAATGATCGACAGCCATGCGCTGGTTGGTTCATGTGCGCAAATAGGCAAACGAGTTCACTTATCGGCTGCCGCGCAAATCGGAGGTGTATTGGAGCCTGTGGGCGCTGTACCCGTGATCATCGAGGACGATGTGTTGGTGGGCGGAGGCTGCGGAGTCTATGAAGGAACCGTTGTGCGTGAACGGGCAGTGCTCGCGGCTGGAACTATCCTGACTGGATCGACACCGGTTTACGATCTCGTTCTGGGAAAGATCTATCAACGTTCAGGTACTTCGTCGCTCGAGATTCCGGCGGGAGCAGTCGTCGTGCCTGGTGCGCGTGCTGTCGAGAATGAGCCGGGACGCAAGTGGGGGCTTTCTCTTTACGCAGCCGTGATAGTCAAGTATCGGGATGAAAAGACTGAACGCGCCGTGCAGTTAGAGGACTATTTGCGTTGAAGGACTTTTCGCCACCGAAGCGTTTACAGGGAATTGAAAAGAGCGTTATTCGCCAACTTTTTGATCGTGCGCGACCCGGTAGCATTAACCTGGGTCTGGGCGAACCTGACTTACCTACGCCGGATGTTATTCGACGGGCTGCTGTTAGAGTCATTAACGATGAACAGAACGGTTATACATCGCATGCTGGTCTACCAGCCCTGCGGGAACAAGTAGCGGCCGATTACTCGTTGATAAACGCTACTCCGGACAAGGTCATAATCACTGCCGGATCGCAGGAGGCCTTGTACCTGGCGTTGATGACCCTTGTCGATGAAGGTGACGAGGTCTTGCTGCCGAATCCAGGCTTCGTTGCGTATCCGACTATCGTTCGCATGGCGGGAGGTGTTCCGAAGTTCTATCGTCTGCCGGCGGCGCGGGGGTTTGAATTTGACGCGGATGAATTTAGACGTTCGCTGTCTCCGCGTACAAAAGTGGTTGTATGCATTAGTCCATCCAATCCGACTGGCCGTACTTTTTCTCGCAGTGATCTTGTATCAATCGCAGATGCGCTTCGCGATCATGGAGCCTTCCTGATTAGCGACGAGATTTATCGGGAGTTGTATTACACGACAGAGCGTCCGGACTCGGCCTCCTCTTTTTACGAACGGACGATTGTCATTGGCGGTCTTTCAAAATCGATGAGCATGACTGGCTGGCGTTTAGGCTGGCTGTGCGGCGACGAGGCAGTAATTCGCAGCGCTCTTGTCTTACATGGTTACGTTACGACCTGTGCATCTGCTGTTTCGCAAAAAGCGGGGCTCGCGGCTTGGAGCGATGAAGCCGAGGAAGCCCGTGCCGGTTTTCGCGAGACCTTTCGTGTCCGACGAGATCATTTGCTGGCGCTTATCGGCAGTGAAATGCGTGCGCGTGCTGTTGTTCCTGATGGTGCTTTTTATACGATGGTAGACACGAGTGCTTACGGGCAGTCGATGAAAGTTGCGGAAAGACTATTGGAGAGCGGTGTGATTACGGTCGCGGGCTCGGCGTTTGGCAGTGAGAGTGAAGGCTTCTTACGTGTGTCTTTTTGCGCGGACATCGATGCGCTCACAGAAGGTGTGAAGCGCATGCGGGCTGGCTTGGAAAGTCTTTAGGTTGCGGTAGTAACAAGATTTTCAAACGATGGAAGGTGAATCATCTTGAGTAGGAAATTTCGCGTTGGAATTTTGGGCGCAACCGGTATGGTGGGCCAGCGCTTTATTCAACTGCTTGCGGACCACCCGCAATTTGAAGTGACTACCCTGGCAGCTTCCGATCGCTCTCAAGGCAAGCGTTACGATGAAGCTTGTGCATGGCGACTGGTAGGTGAAGTACCGCCCGGGATCAAATCGATGCCGGTGCAAGCACCGCGGCCACCCCTTGATTGCGATCTGGTCTTTTCCAGTCTGCCTGGTGACATTGCGCGTGAAGCGGAAGGAAGTTTTGCCGCGGCGGGTTACCCGGTGATTAGTAATTCGTCTGCCTATCGCATGGACGAAGATGTGCCGTTACTGATCCCGGAAGTTAATCATGAGCACCTTGGTTTGCTCGAACGGCAACGAGCACGAAATTCTTCCGGTGGTTTCATTGTCACGAATCCCAATTGCTCGACGATCATGCTCGCGCTGGCACTCGCGCCGATACACAACGCTCTTGGCGTTGAGTCGGTGGTGGCAACCACAATGCAGGCACTTTCGGGCGCAGGTTATCCAGGAGTGGCGTCGCTCGACATTCTTGATAATGTGCTTCCTTTCATCGGCGGTGAAGAAGAGAAGATTGAAAGCGAGACTACAAAGATTCTCGGTTGGTTTAATAGCGACAAGATCGAACCGGCGACCATGGCGGTAAGTGCGCAATGCCATCGGGTCAATGTGTCGGATGGTCATTTGGCTGCGGTGCGTGTGAAGCTTAAACGCAAAACTACTTTGGAAGGTCTGCGCGAAACCTTTGCAGCTTTTAGTTCATTGCCGCAGGAGTTGGGACTACATTCGGCCCCGCAAGCACCGATTCTTGTTCGTGATGAGCACGATCGGCCGCAACCCAAGCTGGATCGTGATGCTGGCAAGGGCATGAGTATTACTGTCGGGCGTATCCAGCCGGACACTGTGCTCGACTATCGTTTCGTTGTGCTAAGCCATAACACGATTCGCGGTGCTGCCGGCGCGGCTATTCTCAACGCGGAATTATTGGTAGCCAAGGGTCTGCTTACGGCCCGATAGAGCAGGGCAGTACCACACTCAGTACAGAATCGCGAGCGTAGCGACCGGATGCCGCCTTTCAACTCCCGCGTTGCTCTCGGCGTCGCGCAATTAGATCGGTTTTGAGGTTGAATGGCGGCATCCGGTCGCTATGCTCGCGGTTCAGTACTGAGTGCTTTGATCCTGATCAATTTGAGTTCTCACCCAGTCTCTTCCCGTTGGTGGGATTTCGGAGTTTTTACCCAGTCTCTTCCGTTGGTGGGGCTCAAGACCAGGTGCATGATCGCATCTCCAGCTTGGGGATCATCCTATTTGGTTGAGGTGTAAATGAAAACAAGAATAGCCTTCTTCGGAGTGTTAGCGCTCGTGCTATTGGCTTTTTTCCTCGTACAGATACAAACGGCTGATTCGTCCTCAATAATAGTCGGTCGATCTACCGGCGATTCGCTCGACGAGCGTGTGAAAGCAGAGATCACTTCGTTCAAAGGCAAGGTGAGTTTGTTTGCGAAGAATCTTGACACCGGAGAGACCTATGGGCTAAATGCCGATGACCGTGTGCGTACTGCGAGTACCATCAAGATTGCCGTCATGGTTGAAGCATTCGCGAGAGTTGCCGAGGACAAAGCGAAGTGGACAGATGAGCTGGTGTTGACTAAAGAAAAGAAAGTGTCTGGCTCAGGAGTGTTGCAGGAACTATCTGATGGCCTCCATGTCACACTCCGAGATGGAGTGAATCTGATGATGCTCGTGAGTGACAACACGGCGACAAACCTTGTGCTGGATGTCCTGACGACGGACGCCGTGAATGCACGGATGGAGACGCTTGGCTTCAAACAGATCAAGATTCTTCGCAAAGTTGGGAGCGGCGGCGACAGTATGGCGGGCAAAGAAGTTGACAACAAAAAATTCGGCCTTGGCTTCGCGACTCCTCGTGAGATGGTCATGCTGATGGAAAAGCTCGAACGCGGCGAAGTTATCAATCGCGCCACTTCCAGGGAAATGATCGAATTAATGAAGCGAGAACAAGACCACTTCGCAATTGGCCGATCTGTGTGGGATGTCCCGATGGCTACCAAATATGGAGCGTTGGACCGGCTCAGGAGCGCTGTCGGTATTATCTATTCGAAGAAAGGAAGAATCGCCATGGCGATCACCTGCGATGACATTCCTGAGATCAATTGGTCGGTTGACAATCCAGCCTACCTATTAATTTCTGACCTTTCAAAAACGCTCTCCGACGGTTTAGCCTCGAGGAATTAGAATCATCGAAGCTCTGCCAATTTGGAGCGCAGGCCGTTGTTCCTCGCCAACTGGTACATTGAAGCGAATAAGTCAAAAACACATTAACCAATCCATATTTTTGTAGACTCGCTTAGGATTTTGGATCTACTCTACCTTCCGCAAGTCGATTGAGTCTCTGTTTTATGGAAAATAACCGGAGTTTCGTAGGACGTTCGCAGACGTTTCTTAGCGGAATAATATCTGCAAGAAAACAAACCGACATCAACAAAGGGTTCTCGGTTTATTCGCCTCGCCTGCTTGTGACATTTTGCGGTAATCGACCGCAAGGTAACCAAACCTCTAGTTCTTGCCGCAGCTCACGAGGCGATCAAGCAAGGGTCACGGAAGTAGGAATAGAATGAGCTGGGTAGTCAGGACGCAGACATTTTGTGTTTGCCTGACGACTTGCTAACCATCCAGATCGGCAAACATCTTCCACCGGAGGAATCCATGAAAAGACAAATCTCTAAAGATAGGCGCCTGCTCTCAGTTCTGTGCGGCATAGTTTTCTCGCTCGGATGCTGCGGTAGTCTCGTGGCTCAGAGTAGTAGTTCGTCGATACACGGCACCGTTACGGATCCGCAGGGAAACGTTGTCGCGGGTGCAACCGTAACGCTGACGAATGCGCAAAAGAACTTCAGCCGCACACAAACGACGACCGATGCGGGGTCTTTTGCTTTCAATCTAATTCCGCCTGACCAATACACCGTTGAAACGCAGGCCCAGGGCTTCAAGAAGTCCGTGCTTACGTCGGTGGGCGCACAGGTAGCAAAGGCAACCGATCTGAATGTACAACTCGAGATTGGCAATGTCGCAGAGACGGTCACAGTTTCATCAGGGGCCGGCGAGGTCTTGGTAAACAGGCAGGACGCGACGCTCGGCAACAACTTCGTCAATCAGCAGATCGCGCAATTGCCACTCGAGGCGCGCAACCCGCTCGCCTTATTGACCCTCCAGGCGGCAGTTACAAAGGAAGGTTACGTTGCCGGTGCGCGTACCGACCAGTCGAATGTCACGCTTGATGGCGTTGACATTAACGACGCGCAGACAAACGCGATTGCTGACATTAATGCAATTCCCAATGGTGGCGTCGGGCAATTGATTGCGCCACAAAGTCACCCGGTGATTCGTTTAAATGCCGAGGCCATCGAGGAGTTTCG
>Ga0070708_100001005_pt1 | contig 21549 bp, 19 predicted proteins | sample KBSK5503metaG_FD_65469 | JGI IMG/M metagenome (GOLD analysis project Ga0070708, IMG submission 65469) | Corn, switchgrass and miscanthus rhizosphere microbial communities from Kellogg Biological Station, Michigan, USA - KBS K5-50-3 metaG | ecosystem: Host-associated > Plants > Roots >... | reverse complement strand
ACCAACCTGGTCGAGCACGGCTTCGTGACCGAGGAGTTCCTCACCAGCTTCCTGAGCAAACAATGCAACATCCCTGCGGTGGATACCGAGAAGCTGGAGAACATCCCCAGTGTGGTCATCGAGTCCGTTCCCCGGGACCTGGCCGAACGCTATAAAGTCGTTCCCTTCCGCAGGGACAAGCGGCGGTTGGATGTGGCGCTGGTCGACCCCACCAATTTGAAGGCGATCGACGAGGTGGCTTTCAAGACCGGGTTGTTGACGCGGCCCCACGTGGCGCCGGAAGTGACCATCCTCCGCTGCCTCGAGCGCTACTATCACATCCCCACCCGCCGCCGTTACATCCACATCGAAGCCGAGAAGGAGCCCGCTCGGCTCGACGTCGCCGCCGGGCTGGCGACCTCGATTGATACCAACCATCCAACCGACTCCCAGGCGCCGCTCGAGAACGGCGGCTTGGCGGTCAGGGAAGAGCCGTCCGCGCAGTTCAATGAGCTACCGATCGGTCTGCCGGATGCGTTTCCCGACCGGCCGATGAGCATGCTGCAGATCGTCTCCGAGCTGCAGGCGGCGGAGACCGCCGGTCAGATCACCGATGTCGTCTTGCGCTTCGGGCGGCCGTTCTTTGCCAACCGAAGCGTCTTGATGCGTCGCGCCGATTCCTTCGAGCTGGTTGCCTTCGAGGGCCGCGGGCGGGCGGACCGACCCAAGAAATTGACCGTTCCGATCGAGGAACAGAACATCATCCAATCCATTCTCAACACCAAACGCTATCACCTGGGAACGCTCCCTCCGAACCCGGAGAATTTCCAGATCGTGGAACAATTCGGCGAGAAGCCGTCGTCGATGTTTCTTGTTCTCCCGCTCATCTACAACCAACGCGTCGAGCTCATTCTCTTCGCCAGCGCCCCGACCCAGATGTTCACCCTGGACTGTGTGCGCTTGTTTCAGCTGATGATTGAAAAGGCGAGTCTGACACACCAGATACTACTTTTACAGAATCGCCTGCGCCTGCTTCCCGATGATTTGAATTAACGCGCGGTTCTCTGACATCTCACACCTCGCCTTTCCTGCCGGCGCGTGCGGGAGCATGCGACAGTGCGCACGCACGACCTGTCCCAGCCTTGGAGCGCACCTCATGTGAATGTTAGCCTTTTGATTCACGATGATGGCGCGACAGATCGGTGTTTCAGATTCGCCAGCGCTGGCCCGCCATGGATCAGTTCGCCTTGCCTTTGCGCTCGTTTCAACGTCGATACTTGTAGCTTCCGCCTGCACCACGGGGTCGCGCGTCGAGCAGCCGCCGGCCGCCGACCCCCCGGCTCCCCCTCCGCTGACGGTCACGTCGACGATCAGCTACGACCCGCCCGGCGACGTTCACCTCTCCAACCTTCGATTTGTCTCGGTGGGATTTTCGGTGACCGGGGCGGGAGCGAACGACCAGGCGACGGTGGAGTTCGTCGCTCCAAGCAGCTCGCCGTACGAAACCCGCGCCGCCGTCTTCACCGGAAGCGGTTTTGAAGAGCAGCGCCTCGAATTTCCGCTCGCCGTCGGCGGAACGGTGATCGAGACGGCGACGATGACCGGGAGCTGGAAGGCGCTCTTGCTGGTCAATGGTCAAGTGGCGGCGAGCCTGCCCTTCGACATTAACCCATGAAGCCGGTCCGCACAGATCGAAGCCGGCGCGATCCCTTGGGGCCCGCATTCTTCTGGTTCTCGCTCGCAGTTCTCGCCGCGTGTTCGGAGCCCGAGAAGGGCGGGATCGACCCGGTCGAAAGCGTATCGCAGCCGCTGGTCCCCGCGCTCGATTCCGCCTCGCTCTGCGAACCGCTGGCGCCGTCGACCGCGACCTATCTGTATGTCAGCAGGAATTCCGGAAACGACTCCACGGCCCTGGCCGGAGATCGAACCCTGCCCTGGGCAACGATCGGCGGAGCTCTGGCGGCGGTTCCCGCGACGTTGAACAACACCTACGTCATCGAGGTGATTGACTCCGCCACCTATCCGGAATCGGTCAACATCGCCGGCAAGACGACCTCCCCGACCAATCTGCTCTACCTGCGCACCGCCGTCGGCGCCAACCCGACGATCAACAACGGCGGCGCCGGGGTCCCCCTCACCATCGCCACCAACAACACGGCCATCGTCGGAATGACGATTTCCGGCCCGGCGAATACGACCACCGACGGAATCGTCTTCAGCGCGGCGACGACGAACGATTCGCTCCTCTGCAACGTGGTCAGGTCCAATGGACGCGGGATCGTCGCCGCGGCGGTCGCCCAGACCTCGCTCACCGTCGAAGGCAATCGGATCGAGTCCAATCGGGGATCGGCGATCGTGTTGACCGGGGGAACGACAGGCCTGTCCCTGCGCCGCAACGTGATCGACAACAACGGGACGACGGACACGACGACGGGGCCGGCTCTCGATTTGAAAAATGCGACGGCGCCGAAGATTCTCAACAACACTTTCTACAACAATTCGGTGGCTCCGACGGATCCGACGACGACCCCTGACTTGCGGATCGTCACCTCCTCGGCGGTCCTGCTCAAGAACAACGTCTTCACGAGCCTCAGCGGCAACGCCACCAAGCGAAGCGTCCGAGTGGACACCGGTGGGTCGATCGATCGGGCGTCTCAGTACAACCTTTACTGGTATCCCAACGTCAATACCGGATTTCCGAACTGCCCCGCCGCCGGAGACAATTTTTCGGTTGGCGGCTTTTGCACCTGCTTCGTCGCCGGCGGCGGCCCCTGCGGCGGCAGTGCCTCCTGGCAGGACCAGACCGGAGCGGACGTCACCGGCTCGACCCAGGCGGATCCGCGCTTCGTCGCCGCGGGGAGCAATCCCCCCGACCTCCACGAGATGAGCCAGGGTGGAAGGTGGACGGTCGGCGGCTGGATCGTGGATGCGGTGACCAGCCCGGCGGTCGACATGGGCGACCCCGCCGATCCGGTGGGAAGCGAGCCCGGTCCAAACGGCGCGCGGATCAATTGCGGCGGCTACGGCGGAGGCCCCCAGGCGTCCAAGACCCTCGGCCTGAAGGTCGTGGTCGTGCCGACCACCGGCAACGCGGGGACGACGATACCGGTCACGATTCAGGTGCAGAACCCGAACGGCACGCCCAACCCGACCCACAACCGCTTCGCGGCGAACCTGAGCCTTTCGAGCGGCACCGCCGCGGTCGCACCGACGTCGATCGTCATCCTCAACGGAACGTCCTCGGTCACGGTGAATCTCACCGACCCGGTCGCCGAGGACGTGGTGCTGTCGATGGCCGAGACGACCACCAGCAGACTGGTGACCGCTTCGGGCACGATCGGCGTTCTTCCGACCTCGGCGCCGGAAGTCACCTCGTTCGTCGCCCTCTCGCGGCCCAACACCAACATCCTGCTCTGGAACAATTCCCCTACCCGGCATGACGGCGTCCTGGTGCTCCGTTCGACCTCGGGCGTTCCCAATACGGCCCCGACCAACCGCACCGCCTACGCCCTGGGCGCGACGATCGGCAATGCCACCGTGGCCTACGTGGACAACCAGAGCTTCGCGTCCCGCATCACCGACCAGGGGCTGGTCAACGGGACCCGCTACTACTATCGACTCTTCAACCACGACCAGTACAACGTCTACTCGCCGGGCAATGCGCCCACCAGCTCCGGCCTGTTCTCGGATCCCACCAGCGGCGTCTCTCCGTCGCCCCAGTGGTGTTACAACGTTGGCCTCCCCACTACTCAGCAACCGTTCACCGACTTTGGCACCGCCGTCTACACCGCCAGCAACGCGAAGACCTTTACCGGAAACCTGATCTCTTCCACGCCCTCGCTCAATGGATCCGAGCGCTGGCGGCCGATCCAGCTTCAGGGCGTGGTGCAGAGTCGCCCCACCGTGGTGCCGCTGTTCGGAAGCGCCTCGCCGTTCATCCTCACCGGAGATCAGTCGGGATTCACCTACCGGATCGACCCGTCGACGGGGCTCATCTCCTGGACCGGCAACGGGGGTGCTTCGATCGGCTCCGTCCAGGCGCAGGCCGCGGTCCAGCTCAATCAGTATGCCAACGCGGCGTTCCAGGCCGCCTATCCCAACCGCGACCTAGTCTACTTCGGGACGCACAGCGCAAGCACCACCAACAACCAGGTCTGGGCATTGTCGAGCGTGGACGGCACCGCGGCCTGGACCTACAGCCCGGGGAACCTGGACATCATCAGCGGCGAGCCGATGGTGGACTATGCGAACAACCGCCTCTGGGTCGGCAGCCGGGCCGGCAGCGGAGGCACGCAGCCGTCGTTGCGCGTGCTCAATGTGCTCAGCCCCACGCCCGCCCTCGCGACCTTTAACCTGGGGGATATCGACAACCCTGTCGTCCTCAATCCGATCAGCAGCGAGGCGTACGTGGTCACCAAGACGGGCGTGCTCTACGGCTTCGACCTGAGTACGATGACCCAGCACTGGACGCTGAATCTGGGCTCCCCGGTGTCCGGATATCTCGTGGTGGTGGGCTACGGATTCATCGTCAGCACCAGCACCGGTGTCCAAAGGTACCTGGTCGACCCCACCACCCACGCGGTCGCCGCCCAGTGGCCCAACCCCTCGACCCCCTCTCCCACCCCGGTCACCGGGCCCTCCGCGGTCCGGGTCGATTTCGGCGCCAGCAAGTGCTACCTCGGGGACGCGACCGGAAAGCTGCATCGCCTCGATCTCGTCACCGGGGTGGACGAGAAGCAGATCTCCCTCTCCAGCCAGGCGCTGGGGATGCCTTCGCTGGATCAAACGACCACGCCGGAGCGCCTCCACGTCGGGGGCCTCGATGGTCGGCTGTGCGCGGTGGGGTTGCCGTTCTGATGCGCGAGGCCAACGAGGTCGATCGCCAGGATTCACCACCGCCCGGGAACGAAGAGGCTTCCGTTCCGGAGGCTTACTGCGCCCCGGAGATCCTCTGGGAGCAGGAGTTCGTCGCGCTGGCGACCTGCTCGTTCAATCCCTGCCTCTGCAATCCTCCCCCACCTGAGTGCCGAGGCGGCTGACCTTGATCGGTTGGCGGTTCTGTATCGCCGGATTCAGATTCGAGATCGCTGGCGAGAGCCAATCGCTCTCGTCCATCGTCGACGATTGGCGGGAATTCGCCACCCGGGATCTGCCCGATACCCGGATCGAGTTGGCGCTCACCGCCGGGGTTTCACGCGCGCCCGGCTGGCGCCCGCTCCTCCCGGAGATGAAGGAGCTTGCCGAAGGGTCGCTCTCCATCGCCGGCGATGGCTTTCACGCCGAGGTCCGCGCGGATCGCCGGTTCGCCCGGGTCACCCAGCCGCCGGAGCGATTCCCGCTCGAGGCGGTGGTCAGACTGTTGCTCGCCGACTCGCTGATGGCGCGGGAGGGTCTGCTCCTCCACTCGGTCGGGATCGCGGCCGCCAATCGGGCTGGCGTGTTCGTCGGCGAATCTGGCGCCGGGAAGACCACCCTGGGCGCCCTCTGCCGCGAGGCGGGCCTGGTCTGTCTTTCCGACGAGCTCGTCGCCGTCGTCCCCGGGCCCGATCAACACCTCGCCTTTGGCACTCCCTGGAACATCGGAGGTGCCAGGCGCGCCGAGTTGACGATGATCGGCACCCTCGCCCACGCGGCGACCGCCAGCGTCGAGGACCATCGCCCGGGGGAGCTGCTGCGAACGCTGTTGCCGAACACGGTGATCCCGGACCCCTCTCCAGGCGGGCGCGCCCGGATCTTCCGCTGCGCCTGCAACCTGATCGGCAGCGTCCGGCCCGTTCGCCTGCGATTCGCCAAAGACCCGGCGGTCGCATCTGCGCTCGAGAGCGCGCTTGCCGCGGATTCACCGCGAGCCGCCAGGCGAACTGTATGACATTTTGGGTCTTCCCGGCACCCAAATGTCATACACTTCGACGCCGAACACACGACGCGGGCGTCTTTTGAATTGGGCGTTTCAGCTCCGGAGAATCCGCTTTTGCAGAGCGGTGATCTGCAGCGAATAGCTCAGCTTCTGGGCCAGGGCGTCGTACTCGACCAGGTGGTCCGCCAGCTCCCCCTTGGTCGAGCCGCTCGCCAGGAGGACGCCGACCAGCCGTTGGTCGACGGTGATCGGCAAGGCAAAGGCGCTGCGATCCTGTTTGAGCTTCAGCTGGGATGCCATCCAGTTCCCCGACTGCGACGCCGGGACGGTGCCGATCCAGGCCAACTGCGACTCGAGCGCCTGCTCGAGCAGGGTGCTCTCGTTGAGGGCGAGCGAGACGCGCCGCAGGTCGGCCTCCGAGATGGAGCAGCCGATGTGGTCCCAGCCGATGATCCGGTCTCCGCGGACGACGAAGATCAGGCCCCGCTCGAAGTGCTGCAACGCGAACCGCTTGAGGACGTCGAAGACGTCTTTCGACTGGCTCACCGCCGCCAGGTCCTTGCTCGCCTGTTTGATGTCGTAGGGGGTCTGTAGGAGATCTTTCCGCTCCTGTTGCAGGAAGTCCCCCCGGTCCTCGAAATGGACCCTTTCCCCGGGCAGGGAGGTGGTCGACCGGTGGGACGCATCCGTCGGCTGGATCACCTCGAACTCGCCCTCCTCCATCCCGGTGAGTCGAACGTAGCGCGTCGGCCGCTGGGTCCCGTAGTACTTCTCCAGCGCGTAGGTGATGAGCAGCTCCGGCGCGACGAAGACTTGGAGGCCGAAGCCGGTGGCGAAGGAGACCTCGTCGAGCACCTTGAGGTCGGTCGGATCCGCCGTCGCGATGCGGAGCTTCCGTCCGGAGAAGCCCAGCGGGATCACCCGGTACTTCTCGGCGGTCGCCCGGGGCAGCGCGGCCAGGGCGTCGCTTGGAATGGAGTCGAGCGAGCCGCTGTCGATCGCCGGAATGCCCAGCTGCGCGCTTAAGAACTTGGTCAGCCCCTGCTCGGAGAGAAATCCCAGCTCGACCAGATTGGTCCCCAGCCTGCTTCCGTAGAGCTGCTGCGCGCGAAGCGCCTTGGCGAGCTGGTCCTCGGTGACCATCGCGTGTTTGATCAGCAGCTCACCGAGTTTGATCGACATGGGCGTCTCAGGCCAGGGGCAGTCGCACAGGACCGTGCGCGGGATCAGCGTTGCGGGACGACATATTCGAGCAGTCCCTTCGCGAGCAGCTGCTCGACGAACGAGGTGACGTCCGGAAGGACCCGCTGAACCGGCGCGGAGTATTCCCGGGCGATGGCGTTCGAGATCTCGGCGATCGAGTGGGACCCGTCGCTGAGCTCCCAGACTCGGGCGGCGGTCCCATTGAGCCCCCTGAGCATCTGGCCCATCGGGTCCAGGACTACGCAGTCCCGGCCAAGGCGAGTCGCCTCGGCCCCCGACCTCCGGCGAACGACGCTCTCTGGAAGGGGCGTCACGCTCATTGGAGGCAAAATCTGAAAGCGCGCTCGCGAATGCGCAGCGCGAGGAGGGCGAGGGCGCCCGGCATTCTGTCCCAGGCGGTCGATTCGAGCACCGCGCCGCGCCGGCGGACGCGCCCCACGACGCCGAGGACGTTCCCGAGGGGAATGATTGGGTCCTCGGCGGCCGAGTTGTCGCCGCGGAGGCGGACCTGTTCCCCGGCAACGCCGGCCACGCGATGAATCACGATCTTGTCCAGAACGCGGGCGACCACCACCTCCCCTCGGCGAAGCGACGGGGCATTCCGACGGGTCAGCTCGGCCTCGTCGCCGGCGCGCAGACGAGGCCACATGCTGTTTCCCTGCACCGGAATCCACCACACGGGGTTCTCGGCTGGATGTCGTGAGGCGGTGGCCTGACCCACGACTTCAACTCTACCACGCGCGTCGGGCCGATGCGCTTGACCTACCCCCTGAGCCGCGATACGAGGCGACCGGCGCGTACGCCGTCCCACCGACGGAGGAGTCAAAAAGGAAAATGATTCGCGCCGCTCGCGCCGGCATCCGCGATAAGGAAGGGTCTTGTCAGCCGGGAGGAGTGGCCGAGCGGCTGAAGGCAGCGGTCTTGAAAACCGCCAAGGGTGAAAGCCCTTCGTAGGTTCGAATCCTACCTCCTCCGCAGCAGCTCTTTGACAATCAAACGAATGGAGAGATGGCCGAGAGGCTGAAGGCACAGGTTTGCTAAACCTGCATACTCGAAAGGGTATCGAGGGTTCGAATCCCTCTCTCTCCGCCAATCTTACGAGGACAAAGGAGCGCCCTTAGCTCAGTTGGATAGAGCGTCGGACTACGAATCCGAAGGCCAGAGGTTCAAATCCTCTAGGGCGCGCCACTTCTCCTTCAAGGGTGTTGAGGCATCGGCGGAGCTAATCTGGATCGCGTGCAGGACATCGATTTCATGCAGCGCGCAATCGCGCTGGCCAGAGAGGCAGGCAACCTGGGCGAGGTCCCGGTGGGGGCGGTCGCCGTCCACGCCGAGCGCATCGTCGGGGAGGGCTACAACCGGCGCGAGGTGGACCGGAATCCACTGGCGCACGCGGAGCTGATCGCGCTGCAACAGGCCGCCGCATCCCTGGGCGCCTGGAGGCTCACCGGCGTCACCCTCTACGTCACCCTGGAGCCGTGTGCGATGTGCGCCGGAGCGATGATCCAGAGCCGACTGACCCGACTGGTCTACGGCGCCGACGATCCGAAGATGGGCGCCGCCGGCTCCCTCTACAATCTGCTCGAGGAGGGCCGGCACAATCACCGCGTACAGGTGACCCGGTCGGTGCTGGCCGAACCGAGCGGCCGGCTTCTCGAGGATTTCTTTCGCGCACTGAGGGCGGGAAAGGTTTGAAAGCTGAAAAGATGGAGAGCTGGCCGAGTGGTCGAAGGCACCTGACTCGAAATCAGGCGTACCGGTGACGGTACCGTAGGTTCGAATCCTACGCTCTCCGCTTGGAACGGGGCGGATTGGAGAGATGGCCGAGCGGCTGAAGGCGCACGCCTGGAACGCGTGTATACTCGAAAGGGTATCGTGGGTTCGAATCCCACTCTCTCCGTGGAAGATTTGTGGTCGGGACAACGTGGGGACGTGAACCCCGCCAGGTCCGGAAGGAAGCAACGGTAGCGAACCTTCGCGTGTGTCCCGGCCGTTTTCGAGGAGCCCATCCGATTGCAGCCGGGTGGGCTCTTCACTTTCAAGGTCGGATGAGGATCGTCGCCTCGCCGATCCGCCCGGCGAGCCGGAAGCCGGATGCCTCGAGCTCGGAAAGCGCCCTCCCCTCGTAGCTCACCGCGCGATTGAAGCGGCTGTCTCCGGTGGCGAGCTTGAAGGCCGGGTCCGCCGGCCAGTCGCAGGTGAGCCAGGGGATTCGCTTGCCGATGTAGAAGAACCCCCCGGCGCCCCAGATCCCCTCGTTGACGATGAGCAGCCCGCTCGCTTCCGGCGGGCGGGTAGCGCGGACGATCGCCCGGAACTGATCTCCCCGTTGGGCCCAAAGCTCGCCCGGAAAGGAGAACCCCACCGCGTTGGTCGCCAGCGACGAGAGCGCGATCCAAAAACGATGCCGGGGCCCGGCGAGCTGAACCGCCTGCACCAATCCGGGCGCGGCCGCCAGCGCCGCCAGAACCAGCGCCGGATAGATGAACCGCTCCTCTTTATGGGCCACCGCGCTGAGCGCGGCGACCGACCAGAGGCCGCAAAAAAGCGGCATCGGGATGGGTGGACGCTGTCCCGCGATCGCAACTGCCAGACCGGCCCAGACCCAGATCGGGACGGTGCGGGCCAGCACCGGCAAGTAGAACCAGGCCGGGGCGGCGCCGAACCGGGCCGCGGCGCCGGAGGAGAGCACGTTGAATTGGAGATAGGCCAGCATCGAGTGGGCAGGCCTCCCCCAAGTGAGCCAGTCCAGGGCGCAAAGGCCCGCGAGGACCACAAGGCCGCCGAGCAGCGCGAAGGCGAGCGGTCGCCAGCGGGCCTGGATCGCCAGATAGGCGATCGCCGCCGCGACCTCGATCCCGGACGCGTAGCGGACCACCACCGCCAGACCCAGCATCACCCCTCCGAGGAACGCCGTCGATCTGGCCGGAGGCCGATCCAGGGCCTCCAGGGCGACCACCAGGAAGGCGGCCGAAAAGGATTCCCCCATCGTCCTTCCCGCGAAGACCACGACCGGGGCGGAAAGCCCGACCAGGGCGATGACCCAGGCGGCGCCTCGGCCGCCGATCCGGCGCTCGGTATAGCGGAACACCGAGGCGAGCATCGCCACGTGCAGGACGTACTGGGGCACCTCGAGCACGGCCCGGTAGATTCTCGGGTTCGAAATCCCGAGCGCGGCGCAAAGCTTGAGCAGCCAGCCGAAGAAGATCGGGACCGCCCAGTTCCGGATGCCCTGCGACCATTCCCAGGACAGAACCCCGTAGGCGTGCGCGCGATAGAATGACGGCTCGAGCCACTGGTACACCTCGTCCGGGTGGATTCGACCCAGCTGCAGCACGGCGACGATTGCCGGAATCGCGCCGATGGAAAGAATCAGCTTCCATGGTATCCGCGGAGTGATGGCCAACATCGGAGCACGACTATGGCTCATGTCATTATTTTGGGCGCGGGACACAACGGCCTGGTGGCGAGCATCCTGCTCGCGCGCGCCGGGCTCGAGGTGACCGTCCTCGAGGAGCGCGAGTCGATCGGCGGCGCCTCCCGGACCGAGTACCCCTTTCGGCGCGCACCCCGGCTCGGTTCGTCGACCGGCGCCTATCTGCTCGGCCTGATGCCGCCGGAGCTGATCGATGAGCTCGGCCTCGAGCTGCCGCTGATTCGCCGCGACCCGCACTACTTTCTTCCCACCACGAGGAACCGGTACGCCCTCTTCGGCTCCGATCAAGGCGAGCTGCGCAGCCAATTCGTCGAGTTCTTCTCCGAGGAGGACTGGGCGGCAAACCAGGCGATGAACGAGCAGCTCGGAAAAATCCGGGAGGACCTCGCCCCTTCCTGGCTCGCCCCGCCCTACAGCCTGGAGGAGACGGCGGAACGATTCGTCCGGCCCGAGCTGCGCCGACCCCTGATCGATCTCTGCCGCGGATCGGCGCGCGAATTCCTCGAGCGTTTCCGCTTCAAGTCGGACCTGCTCAAGGCGATGTACGCGGTCACCGACGCGTTCTCCGGTCTCGACGGCGGCTACGACACCCCCGGCACCGGGATGAACCTTCTCATCCACAACATGTGCCGACTGCCGGGCAGCGGGGGGACCTGGATGATCGTCGAGGGAGGGATGGGCGCGGTCACCTCCCGATTGGCCGCGGCGGCCAGGGCCGCGGGAGCGCGGATTCGCACCCGCGCCCCGGTGGCGAGGGTCGACGTCCGGGGCGGCTCGGTGGAGGGGGTGACGCTCGCCGGCGGAGAATCGATCTCCGCCGATGTGGTCCTGTGCAACGCCGACCCCTTCAAGGCGCTGTCCCTCCTCCCGGGCACCGAGCTTCCCGCGGCCTACCGCGAGCGGGTGGAGAAGCTGCGTGCCGACGGCTCGACCCTCAAGATAAACCTCTGCCTCAAGCGACTCCCCCGGTTCACCTGCCTGCCGGAGGACCGCGGGCCACTGGGGGCAACCATCCATTTGCTGCCCGATGAGGAGGTCGTCCTCGCCGAGCTCGAGCGGTCGTACCGAACGATGAAGGAAGGGCGCCTGGCGGAGTTTCCGGCCATCGAATGGTACATCCACACCGCGGTCGACTCGTCGCTGCAAGACCCGGAAGGCCGGCACAGCGCGGCGCTGTTCGTCCAGTGGGTCCCCTATGCACTGGCGGGAACGAGCTGGGACGAGCAGGAGGAGCGGTACGTCAAGCACCTGCTCGCCATTTGCGATCGCTTCGCCCCCGGAACGAGCGAGATCGTCGAGGAGACCTTCGCGCTGACCCCGCCGAAGATCGAATCGCACTTCGGAATCAGCCGAGGCCACATCCACCACGTGGACAACAAATTTGGTTTCGCCGAGCGGCTCCCCTACGAAACGCCGATCGGCGGATTGTTTTTTTGCAGCGCGGGCTGCCATCCCGCCGGTTCGGTGATCGGCGCCGCGGGCCACAACGCCGCGAAGCGGGTGATCGCCGCGCTCGGTTAGCGGCCAGTCGTCGGCGGCGCGGTGTCGGGATACCCGCGGGCTTCTTCCCAGGGGCCGATCTTTCGCTCCCCGGTCGTGAATCCTGCATGGATTCCACGGGCGCACTTGTTTAGAGTGACTGACGACATGAGCTACCTCGTTTTGGCGCGCAAATGGCGCCCCCAGAGCTTCCAGGACGTGATTGGCCAGGAGCACGTGGTCAAGACGATCGCCAACGCGATCAAGATGAACCGGGTGGCGCACGCCTATCTGTTCTGCGGCCCGCGCGGCGTGGGCAAGACGACGGCCGCTCGCCTGCTGGCGAAGGCCCTCAACTGCGAGAAGGGACCCACCGCCGAGCCCTGCGGTCAGTGCCTGCCCTGCCAGGAGATCGCCGCCGGCATTTCAATGGACGTCGCCGAGATCGACGGCGCTTCGAACAACGGCGTCGAGAACGTCCGCGAGATACGCGAGAACGCCAAGTACCTGCCTCAGAGGGACAGGCACAAGATCTACATCATCGACGAGGTCCACATGCTCTCCGGCGCGGCGTTCAATGCGCTGCTCAAGACGCTCGAGGAGCCGCCGGGACACGTGAAGTTCATCTTCGCCACCACCGAGGCCCAGAAGCTGCCGGACACGATCCTCTCTCGATGCCAGCGCCACAACTTCCGGCGAATCCCTTCCCCGCGGATCTTTCAGCGCCTTAAAGAAATCAGCGCCGCCGAGGCCGCCGGGATCTCCGAGAGCTCGCTGGCGCTGATCGTCCGGCAGGCGGAGGGCGGGATGCGCGACGCCCTGTCCCTGCTCGATCAGGTTCTCTCCGCCTGCGGGGGCTCCCCCACCGACGAAGCCGTGGCCGAGGCCCTGGGAACGATCGATCAGACCATCGTCCACCGTTTCGCAGTGGCGATGGTCCGCCGGGACGCGAAGGGCCTCCTCGAGCAGTGCGAAGAGGCGTTCACCCGCGGCGTCGACTTGAAGAGGCTGTCGGAGGAGATCGCCTTCCAATTGCGCCATCTTTTCGTCGCGAAGACGCTCGGAGAGGCGCCGGGTGAGCTCGCCGAATCCGAGCAGCAGCCGATCCTCGCGCTCGCCCGCGAGGCGGACCCGGCCCAACTGGCGCGGATGTTCGACGTGGTCCAGGCCGGCATCCAGGAGCTGTCCAAGTCCTCCCAGCCGCGCATCTCTTTCGAGATGTCGCTTCTGAAGGCGGTACAGCTCGCGCCGGCGGCCTCGATACCGGAGTTGCTGGAAAAAGTGGATCGGCTGGCCGCGCAGATCGGCGGCCCAGAGTCGAAGAAGACCGGAGCGCCGGGTGGTCGCTCCGAGCAGCCAAGCTTTCGCGTCTGAAAAAGCCAACCCCACCAGACCGCTTTCTTTAGAACGCCCTCCGCTCGAGCGCCCTCCCGCCGCCGGCGGATCGCCGGGACCTGCGGGCAAAGCGAATCGCGAGTCCGCCGCTTCCGCGCGTCCCCCGGTTGCGGCGATCCCGGCCCGGCCCGCGCCGGCCGCGGAGCTCTCCGCGCCCCCGTCCGAAAGCAAACCGGCCGCGTCCCCTGGGCCGCCCGCCCCGACCCCGGAGCCCGCCGCCCCGAGCGCTCCTCCGCCCGCAGCGATGGACGAGCAGAGATGGCTCGACGCGGTCAACTCGGTCCGGGCGTCGTCGCCGCGCCTGGGGACCTCGCTGGGCTTCGGTCGCCTGGTGAGCTTCGACGGTTCCGAGTTGACGCTCGCCTTCACCAAGCAGAGCAGCTTCCATCGGGGGTTTGTCGCCGGCAGCGGACGGACGCAGATCGAGCAGTTGCTCTGCGCCCATCTGGGAAGGCCGGTGAAGCTGCGCGTCGAAGAAGGGTCTTCGAACACCGCCGCCCCCTTGAGCCCGGCCGAGCGCGAAGCGGAGGAGAAGGATGCCCGGAGCCGCGAGATCCATGCCCGGGTGCGATCCCACGCCGCGGTCGAGGCATCGCTGCGCCTGCTGGGGGGCGAAATCGAACAGATCCAGCTCCTCGATGTCGAACGGCCCACGCCGCCGCAAGACTCTCCCGACGAGACCTGACGAGGCCTCCTGACAATCGCCCTGCCGGGCGCTAGGGTGTCGGGTTCGCGAGGTCAACAAATGCCCGGAATCGATCTCAACTATTTCATTCGCCAGGCCAACAAGCTCACCGAGAAAATCGAGGAGCGGAAAAAGGAATTGGCCGAGGAAACGGTGGAAGGCAAGGCGGGCGACGGCACGGTGGTGGTCACCGCCAGCGCGATTCAGGAGATCAAGAGCATCAAGATTGATCCCAAGGTCGTCGACCCGGCGGACGTCGCGATGCTCGAGGATCTGGTCATCGCGGCGGTGAATGCCGCCTTGAGCGCCAGCCGGGATCACATGCAAAAAGAGCTCGGCAAGATCTCTGGCGGGATCAAGATCCCGGGAATTACCTAAAGAGGAATGACGCCCGATCCCCTGAATCAGCTGGTTGCTCGGCTCGCCAGGCTGCCGGGTATCGGCGAGAAGACTGCTCAGCGACTCGCCTTCTACATCCTTCGCGCCCCGCCCGAGTTCGCCCGCGAGTTGGCGGGAGCGATCGAAGAGGTGGTGGACAAGGTCCGGCTCTGCAGCCGCTGCTTCGCGCTCACCGAAGCGGACCTCTGCTCCTTCTGCACCGATCCGCGCCGCGACGAGCGCACCTTGTGCGTGGTCGAAGGCGTGCCGGACCTGATCGCGGTCGAACGCACTCGCGAGTTCAAGGGCCGATACCACGTCCTGCACGGGGTGCTCTCCCCGCTCGAAGGCATCGGCCCGGACCAGCTGAAGATCAAGGACCTGATCGCGCGGCTGCACGATGGCCACGTCGAGGAGGTGATCGTCGCCACCAATCCCGACGTCGAGGGCGAGGCGACCGCGCTCTATCTCACCCGCCTGCTCAAGCCCCTGGGGATCAAGGTCAGCCGAATCGCTCAGGGTTTACCGATGGGCGGCGATCTCGAGTTCGCCGACCAGGCGACGCTGGCGCGGGCGCTCTCCGCCCGGCGCGAGCTGTAGCAGGGCGTTGATAAACTGCTGCGCAGCCCACCTGCTTTGCGGTTTCCTGGCGTGCTCACGTACCGCCTCGTACGCTCCGCGCGCCAGGGCCCACAGCGCCTCGCATCTGGCCTTGCTCGCGACGTTGTCGGAGGTGCTTCTGCTATCGCAAGCGCGGATGTGCGAGTGAATGCCATCGAAGGTCGTCTTCTTGCTGACCATCGATGCGTCTGCTAGAAATCTTACTACCGAGGACACAGATCTAACACGCGGAATTCACTTTGAAAACCCGAGGCTCTGTTAGAACTGTCGCGCGGAGGCAAATCGTCTAGCGATGGGCACGCAATTGGTGATGTATGAAGAGGAATTCACCAAGATCAATTCCGTCTGCGATCGCCTGACCAAGGATGCCAATGCCAAACTGGTATTCCTTGTCGACAAGAATGGACAGCTGATCTCCGCTACCGGGCAGACCACCAATCTCGATACCACCTCGCTGGCATCGCTCACCGCGGGCAATGTCGCCGCGATGGGCGGTCTGGCAAAGCTGATCGGCGAAAACGAGTTCCCCAACCAATTTCACGAGGGAGCTCGGGATTCCCTCTACATGACGATCGTCGGGACCCGAGTGGTCCTGGTGATCATTTTCGACAATCGTTCTAGTCTTGGCCTGGTGAGGCTACGTTCGAAGAAGGCGTCGGATGAGCTGAACAGGATTTTTGATTCACTCATCCGCAAGGCGGATCTCCCGGGAATCGGATCGCCTTTTGCCGAGATCACCGACGACGATATCGACAACCTCTTTAGCGAATAAACGTCCATGTCCTTCATCAACTACTCGTCCCGGGAAATCAATTGCAAGATTGTCTATTACGGACCGGGCTTGTGTGGAAAGACAACCAACCTTCAATACATCTACAACAAGACGAATCCGGAAACGAAGGGCAAGCTCATTTCGCTCTCCACCGAGACGGATCGCACCCTCTTCTTCGACTTCCTCCCGCTGTCGCTGGGTGAAATCCGCGGATTCAAGACCCGCTTTCACCTCTATACCGTGCCCGGCCAGGTGTTTTACGACGCTTCGCGGAAGCTGATCCTCAAGGGCGTGGACGGCGTCGTCTTCGTCGCCGACTCACAGGTCGAGCGGATGGAAGCGAACATGGAGTCGCTGGAGAACCTGCGCGGCAACCTGGGCGAGCAGGGCTATGATTTCGACCGCATTCCGGCGGTAGTTCAATACAACAAGCGCGATCTTCCCAACGCGGTGTCCGCGGAGGAGCTGCGAAAGGTGCTCAACCCGCGCCGGCTCCCCGAGTATTCGGCGGTGGCCCCCACCGGTGTAGGCGTTTTTGATACTTTGAAGGCAGTTGCGAAACTTGTTCTCACCGAGTTGAAGAAGGGCGGCTGATTTGGCCGCCTAAGACACGACCGCGATAATGATGCTATAAACGGTCGCGTCGTTTCGCTGCCACGACAGGTCGCCCTTGCGCACAATCCCACGTCTGGTTGTCTCGTTGATCGCAACGAGCGTTTTAGCCGCGAGCTCCGCCCGGGCTTCGGCCCCTCCTCCCGGGCCGGAGAAGCCCGAGGACTCGAAGCCCGCCCCGCCTGCCCCGTCCCCGGCAACGGAGGAGAAGGCTGCCCACACCTCTCAGAAAGCGGTCCCGACCGCGCCGTCGACCGCGGATGAGGCCTTTACCACGCGGGTGAAGACGCTCGAGGAGCAGGTCACCGATCTCAAGGAGAAAATCTTCCGGACCAAGGCCCGGCTGCTCTTGTTGCAGGAAACGGTTCTCGGCGGAGACTTGTCGATCGGCTCGCGCGCGGTGTTGTTGCATCGAAACGACATGGGCTCCTCGTTCGCGATGGAGTCGGTCGCCTACGCGCTGGATGGCGCGCCGATCTTCACCAAGGTGGACGTCAACGGCGATCTGCAGAACCGGAAAGAGTTCGAGATCTTCAACGGACGGATCGTCGCCGGGCAACATCAGATCGCGGTGAAGGTCGTCTACCGCGGCCATGGCTACGGAGTGTTCAGCTATCTCGAGGGCTACAAGTTCAAGGTCCAGTCCAGCTACACCTTCAACGCCGAGCCGGCGAAGGTGACCACGGTGAAAATCGTGGGCTTCGAAAAGGGCGGTTTCACCAGCGACCTCAAGGACAGACCGGCGATCCGCTACGACATCGGCGTCACCAAGGACTCGGCCAAGCCCCCGTCGGCGCCCAGCGCGCAGGCCGACGCGAAGTAGGATTCGAGGAATCCGTGTACGCGGCTCGCTTGCCACTCATCGTGATCTGGCTCGGAGGCTTGTGCGCCGCCTCGGCAATGGCCGATGAAAAAAAACGCGACCGCCCCTCCCTCCCCGAGCTGGCGGGGCAGATCGACCATCTGCTCGCACAGCTGAAGGTCGCCGAGGACAACCTCAAGGTGGTGGAGGCGGAATACAGCCAGCGCGTCGAGCCCACCGAGGAGGAGGCGTTGAATCGCCGCTTCTCCGAGGGGGAGATCCAATACCTCCTCGGGGATCATCTCGGCGCCTCCGTGCTCTTCTACGATCTGCTCGAAGACCCGAAGTTCAAGAGCAGCCCGCGCTACCACGACGCCCTTTTCTACCTCGCGGACGCCCTCTATCAGCAGAAGAACTACCTCGGCGCCAGGCTGTATCTGAAGCAATTGCTCACGCTCGAGTCCAGCCATCATCGGGTGGCGGTGGCGCGCTACATGGAGATCGCCGGGTACCTGAATGACTTCACCGGGATCGACGAGTACGTGGCGCGCGCGCGCGACGCTTCCGGGAACCTTCCCCCGGAGATCGCCTACGTCTACGGAAAGTGGTTCTTCCGGCGCACCGACCTGCCTCGCGAGGAGCGGCTCAAGCGGGCGAGCCAGGTATTCGCCCCGCTGGCCAACGATTCCGCGGGCCCCTTCCGCCTGCAGTCCCAATACTTTCTCGGCGTCGCCGACGTTCAGGCCGGCGACCATCCGGGCGCGGTGGAGAAGTTTCGCCGGATCACCCAGGAGCCGGCCCACGACGAGCGCGAGCTCAAGGTCAAAGAGCTGGCCAACCTCTCGCTCGGGCGGGTCCTCTTCGAGCTGGGCAGATACGACGAGGCGATCGATCGCTACCAGGAGATTCCCCGGGAGAGCGAGTATTTCGTCGACTCGCTGTTCGAGATCGCCTGGGCCCAGGTGAAGAAGGGCCAGTTCGAGCGGGCCAAGGGCGCGGCGGACATCCTCCTCCTCGTCTCGCCCGAGTCGACCCTCGCCCCCGAGGCCCAGATCCTCCAGGCCCATCTCCTGCTCAAGCTCCAGCGCTACGCCGAGGCCAGCGAGACCTACGACTCGGTAATCAACACCTATCGCCCGGTCCGCAACGAGCTCGACTCGCTGCTCACCGTGAACCAGGACCCGGTCGCCTACTTCGACAACCTGCTCGCCCGAAACGAGAAGAACCTGGACGTCAACTCGCTGCTCCCGGCCGTCGCGGTGAAGTGGGCGACCACCCAGCGCGAGGTCACCCGGGCGGTGCACATGGTCAGCGATCTCGAGGCCGGGCGGCACGGGATCGCCGAGTCCGAGGAGATCGTCGGCCGAGTCCTCAAGGCGCTCGAGCAGCGGGGGCTGGAGACCTTCCCCTCTCTCCAAGAAGGTTACACCCGGGCCGACGTGATCGATTCCGCGCTCGCCCGCGCCGAGGAGACGCTGGTGCGGATCGAAGGGCAACTGATCGAGGATCACCTGACCCCGGCGCAGCGGTCGGACCTCGAGCGATACCGCGCCGAGCAGGCCTCGCTGCAGAAGCGCTTCTCCTCCCTGCCCAGCACCCCCGCCGAGTTGGAGGAACGAAAGAAACGAATCCACGGCCGGGTGGATGAGGTGGATCACAAGGCGTTCAAGCTCGAGTTCGAGATCCAGAGCATGCTCGCCTCGATCACCGCGATCAGCAAATGGCTGGAGGATACCCGGGCCAATCGCCAGACCAGCGCCGCGGATGAAAGGGAATTCAAGAAGGCGGTCCAGGGAGAGTCGGAGACCCTGGTCGCCCTGCAGAAGCAGCTGGAGCTCGTCCGCGCCGAGCTCGTCGCCGAGCGCTCGAGCGCGGAAGCCTCGATCGCCGGGGAAGAGGCGATCCGCGCCGAGTTTCTCGCCAACTTGAAGAACCAGCACGACCTGATCTCTCCCGCCGAGGCCAGCGCGCCGCCGGACGCCTCGCGGCTCATCGAGCAGGCCCATCAGATCCGCCTCTCCGGGATCGCGATGCGCGATCGCGTACACGCCGCGAAGAGCGCCCTGCGCGAGCAGGTGGCGCGGCGGGGACGTCAGATCCGGAACAAGGTCGCGGCGATTCAGATGCTGCTCTCCAACTACTCGACCGAGGTGGGATCCGTTTCGGGCGATGCGCGCAACCTCGTCGGTCGGATCGCGTTCGACAGCTTCAAGCGCGTGCGCCAGCAATTCTACGATCTGGTGCTCAAGGCCGACGTCGGTCTGGTCGATGTCGCCTTCACCCGCAAGCAGGACGAGACCAACCAGATCCAGAAGCTTTCCCTCCAGAAGGACCGGGATCTGCGGGCCTTGGACAACGAGTTCAAGGAAGTGCTCAAGGAAGTGGACTGAAGAACGCCGATGCGGACCGATCTCCCACAGACTTCGCATCCGCGCTTCCGTCCCCAGGCGAGGCGAACCGGTTACCCGGTGCGGGCTCTCGCGGCGGCGATTCCGCTGCTCTTCGGCGCGCCCGCTTTCTCCCAGGGCGATCCCGGTGCAAGCCCCGATCGGCCCCAGGCGCCCGCGAACGGATCGTCTCCCGACGTCGCCGACGCGGCCGATTCGACCGCGATCAAGGCGGCCGAGTCGAAGGAGGACGTCGCGCCGCAAGTTCACGGCCCCCGCTCGGGGCTGCAGGGCCTTGGCCGCACCGCCGAGGAGGAGAAGCTGCTCGACGAGATCTCCCGGGTGATCGAGGTCTACGAGAAAGAATCGAAGGAGTTCAAGCGGGAGGTGCAGCAGCTCGTCCAGCGCAAATACGAAGAGAAACGCGGGTCGCTCGCCGAGAGCTACGAAAAGGCGATCCACGACCTGGAGGTGATCGAGCGCAAGGAACGGCTCGACGCGATCGCCCAATTCGAGGAGTTCCTCAAGCGCTATCCCCAGGATCCCCAGTACACGCCGGACGTGATGTTCCGGCTCGCGGAGCTCTACTACGAGCGCTCCTCCGACGAGCACCTCTCCGCGATGCGCGACTACGAGGAGAAGCTCAAGGGGATCGACACGGCGAAGACGGAGGACCTGCCCCCCGAGCCGGTGCCCGACTACGCGCCCTCCGTCGCCGTCTACCGCAAGCTCCTCGCTCAGTTTCCCGACTACCGGCTGAACGACGGGACTCTCTACCTGCTCGCCTACTGCCTGGAGAAACAGAACCAATTCGACGCGGGGAGGGAGGCGTACCAGGAGCTGATCACCCGCTTTCCGAAGTCGAGGTTCACCACCGAGGCGTGGGTCCGGATCGGCGAGTACCACTTCGATTCCTACAACGACGCCGCCGCCCTGGCGAAGGCGGCCAGCGCTTACGAGCACGCGATCGAGGACAAGCAACATCCTCTCTACGACAAGGCGCTCTACAAGCTCGGCTGGACCTACTATCGCCTCGATCGCTTCGAGGACGCGGTGACGAAGTTCATCGCCCTCGCCGACCACTACGACGCCAAGAACAAGGGCAAGAGCGAAGAGGAGGCGGGCGGCGATCTTCGAAACGAGGCGCTGCAATACACCGCGATCAGCTTCGCCGACGAGAAATGGGGCTCACTGGCCAAGGCGCAGCAGCTGTTCGCCAAGCTCGGATCGCGCCCCTACGAAGCCGATGTCTATCGCCGGATGGGCGACGTGTACTTCGATCAGACCAAGCACCCCGAAGCGATCGAGGCCTACCGCCTGGCGCTGGTCAAAGAGCCGCTCGCCAAGAACGCGCCGCAGATCCAGCAGCGGATCATCCAGGCCCTGGAGCGCGATCGAAAGCTGGACGAGGCGTTCCAGGAGTCCCAGAAGCTGGCCGTCGCCTACGGCCCGCGCTCGGCGTGGTTCGAAAAGTTCAGGCGCGATCCGGACGTCGTCACCTTCGCCACGGATCTCGCGGAGCGGACGCTCTATCAGAGCGCCGTCCATCACCACCAGCAGGCGCTCCAGTACAAGCAGGACGGCAAGTTCGAGCAGGCGAAGGCGAGCTTCGACGTCGCCGCCCAGGCGTATGGGGCGTACCTCAAGGAGTTTCCGCGCGCGAAGAACGCCTACGAAATGGAGTTCTACCTCGCCGAGTGCCTCTACAACTCCTTCCAGTTCGCCTCCGCGGCGAAGCACTACGAAAACGTGAGGGACTCGACGGCGGACAACCGATACCTGAACGACGCCTCGTTCGCCGCCGTCCTGGCCTGGCAGAAGGAGCTCGAGCAGCAGGTCAAACAACGCCAGATGCCCGACCTCAAGCCCTTGCGCTCCACCGAGCGCCGCGAGGGAGAGGAGGTCAAGCTGATCCCCTACGCCGAACCGGAGACGCACCTGCT
>Ga0070708_100001004_pt1 | contig 21553 bp, 23 predicted proteins | sample KBSK5503metaG_FD_65469 | JGI IMG/M metagenome (GOLD analysis project Ga0070708, IMG submission 65469) | Corn, switchgrass and miscanthus rhizosphere microbial communities from Kellogg Biological Station, Michigan, USA - KBS K5-50-3 metaG | ecosystem: Host-associated > Plants > Roots >... | reverse complement strand
GCGGCCACCGCTCTCTGGACGAAGCACGACGAGCTCGCCGCGTACGGACTGGAAGCGACGCTGCGCGGGGGCCGGCACACCGTGATGGCGCGGGTGGAGTCGGTCGATCGCCCGCCGGGCGTGTTCAACTTCAAGATGACGCGGACCACGCACGTGACGTTCGGCTACATCTTCGATGTGATGCACCGCACCGGCTATCGCGCCGGCATCGGCGCCAACGTCGACTATCACAGCGGGAATCCCGAGTTGCAGCCAACCTATGGACACAAGCCGCAGAGCGTGTACGCGTTCTTCCGCTTGCGGACCGACCGCGCTACTCGCCCAACTTCGCCTTGAGCGCGTTCATCTCCTCGAGGAGCGCGGTGATTTGCTCTTCGAGCCGCTGAATGCGAAGGGGCAAGGACTCCGAAGTTCGTTCGGCTAGCGGGATGCCCGCCGCTCCACTCAATATGTGCATCCACCGCGATTCCTTCTGCCCCGGCCGACGCGCGATCTCGCGGACGAGCGGATCGGGTGAGGCAGCGAGTCGCTGCAGCGTCTCCTCCACTTCGCTGATGCTGCCGAACGGATGCAGTCGATCGCTTCGGCCCCGCAGCTCGCCGGGAGTCTGCGCTCCGCGCAGAAACAGCAGCGTCAGGACCGCTTTGGAAGCGGGATCGATCTGAAGTGCCGTGTCGAGGTTGTGCTCCCAGCGCACGGCGCGGCCGCCGACCACCTTCCAGGTCAGCTTTTCTTCCTGCAGCGAATCGAGCGCGCGCTGCACGTCCGCTTCGGAGGCTTCCATGACCGGCTCGCGATTCGACTTCTGGTTGCACGCCGCAATCAGCGCGTTGAGCGTCAACGGGTAGTACTCGGGCGTCGACATCTGCTTTTCGGCCAGACTGCCCAGGACGCGGATCTCCACGGCCTCGAGCTCGCGCGACGGCATTCGTCTCGGCTTCCGGTCGCCGGTCAGGTCATCCACCGAGGAGTAGCTCATAAAACAAAATGCGCTTCGCGTGCCGGGCGCGGAGTGCCGAAGTAATTATCGACTCGCATGGCCACTTTGCGCGCTAGAGACATGAAGGTGGTCATTTTCCCACCGAATACGTTGATCATGCTTCCCCGGCGCTGGATGCGATATTCACGTCCGATGGCGCTCGGATTGGAGGAGCGTCCAACCAGCGGCCTCACGCCGGCGAACGTGGACGCCACATCGTCGCTCGTGATCGGATCGCGGATATAGCGATTGAAGCGGGTGATCAGGTATTCGATCTCCTCCGCCGACGCGCGGACGTCATCGAGCGATCCGCGCTGCATCACTTCGGTGGTCCCGACTAGCGTGGTGTTCTTCCACGGCAGAACGAAGAAGATCCGCCGGTCGCTCACCGACTGAAGGAGCATGCCGGCTTCGCTCACGCGTCGCTTCAGCACCAGGTGCGATCCTCGCACGAGCGACAGCCGATATCGCGAGCGGATGCGATTGAGCGACAGCAGCTCGTTCATCCACGGGCCGACCGCATTGACCACGAAGTCGAACTGCAGCTCCTCACCCGCTTCGGTCCACAGACTCCATTCGCGTCGATGGCGGCGGAAGGCGACGACGCGAGTCAGCTCCCGCACCTCCGTCCCTTCCCGCCTCGCCGAGTTGACGACCACCTGCACCAGCGCATGATCGTCGACCTGCGCGTCCCAATAGCTGAAGCCGCCTCGAAGATCATCGGCAACCAGCGGCGCGCGTCCGAGCAGCTCGCGGGCACTGTGCGATTCATGGCGGCGGATGTTCGACGCGCCGGCGAGCAGATCGTACAGGGCCAGGCCGAGTCGAATCGTTACCGGGCTGCGCGGACTGTCGCGATAGATGGGCAGCAGAATCTCCAACGGATGCACGAGCTGCGGGATGTGCTCCAGCAGCCAGGCGCGCTCCCGCAGCGACTCGCGCACCAGCCCGACGTGGAGGCGCTCCAAATAACGCAAGCCGCCGTGGATCAGCTTCGTGGTGGCCGAAGAGGTCTGCCCGCCGCACTCCCCCTTGTCAAAGAGGGTGACGTCGTACTCCCGCCTCGCCAGCTCCCAGGCGATGCCCGAACCGTTGATCCCCCCTCCGATAACCGCGACGCGCACGACCAAATCGTAACCGCCTTCGGAGCTCGGCGGCTTGCCGCCGCCTTCAAAGCGGTGCCAAGGCACCGCACTCCAAAGGCGCTTCGCGCGCCCAATCGCCCGCCTTTCGTAGTGCGATGCAGTTGGCCTGCCGCTTGAAATGGACTGTAAACGTGGCACTGCCGGATTTGCAGTGGGTGCAAGGTGGAATTCCGGAAGAGTCGCCTGGGGAACTTGCTGTGATGTTGACGGGCGGGGGGGCGCGGGCGGCGTATCAAGTGGGCCTGCTCAAAGGGCTGGCTCGCCACTTTCCGGATCTCCGATTCCAGATCATCACCGGCGTCTCGGCCGGCGCGATCAACGCGATCTTTCTCGCATCGCGGCACGGCAGTCTTGCCGAGAAAGTGGAGCAGCTCGCCAGTTTCTGGCGCGAGCTGGAATGCAACCAGGTCTTTCGCCCCAACTACGCCGCGCTCATTCCGTTTCGCGCCAAACACCCACACGGCCTCTTCAACGCTGCTCCCCTGGCCGCCCTGCTGCGCCGAATCTTCTTTTGTCCGATCCGGAACATGCCGATCGATGGGATCAAGCGCAATCTTGCTGAGGGTGACGTGAGTGCCGTGGCCCTCATCACGCTGGACTACACAACCGGTCAGAGCGTGCGATGGGTGCAGGGCCGCGCGGTCGACGTGTTCGAGGGCCCGAATCGACGCAGTGCGGCGACGGAGCTGACGGTCGAACACGTCCTGGCCTCAGCCGCTCTGCCGTTTGTTTTTCCGGCCGTCCGCATCGGCGACCGCTACCACGGCGACGGCGGCATTCGATTGTCCGCTCCGCTCTCCGCCGCCGTCCACCTCGGCGCCCGGCGCATTCTGGCCATGTCGACCGGTTATCAACGCACTCCGGACGAAGCGAGAACGCCGGAAGTGAAAGGCTACCCGCCCGCCGCGCAGCTTCTCAGTCAGTTGGTCAATGCCATCTTCCTCGATGTGATCGACGAAGACGTGGTGCGGATGGAGAGGCTCAACGAGATGATCCGCAAGTTGCCCCCGGAGGAACACAACGGGTTCAAACCGATCGAGCTGTTCGTCCTCCGCCCGTCGCGCGACCTGGGCAAGCTGGCCGGCGAATACGAAAAGAATCTGCCGCGCAGCATGAAGATCTTCACCCGGGCCCTGGGATCGCGCGAGACTAAATCACCCGCCTTCATGTCGCTGATGATGTTCGAACCGAACTACACGCGCGTTCTGATCGAGCTTGGCGAGCGGGATGTGGAGACGCGCCTCGATGAGCTGAAGGCCTTTCTGGGACTGAACCTCAAGCCGGTCCTCAGCGCGGCGTGACGGTAGCGCGAAGGCGGCGGCAAGCCGCCGCACTCCGAAGGCGCCGCTGAGATCCGCTACAGCAGCGTCCCCCTCAAGATCAGCAGCGCCACGGTGAAGTAGATGACCAACCCGGTCACATCGACGAGCGTGGCCACGAACGGCGCGGAGGCTGTGGCCGGATCGAATCCCAGCCTGCGCAGGATGAATGGCAGCATGCTTCCGGCCAGCGTGCCGAAGGTCACTACGCCGAGAAGCGCGGCCCACACGGTGAAGGCGACGAGCATGTAGTGCGTGCCGTAGTCGGTGAAGTGAACCTTCTCCCACAAGACGATGCGAATGAATCCGATCGCCCCCAGGAGCGCGCCGAGGCAGAGACCGGAGATCAGCTCGCGGCGAAACACGTGGAACCAGTCGCGCAGTCGCAGCTCGCGCAGCGCCAGCGAACGAATGACGAGCGACGTGGCCTGCGAGCCGGAGTTGCCTCCGCTGCTGATGATCAGAGGTACGAATAGCGCGAGTACCACGGCGCGGGCGATTTCCCCTTCGAAATAGCTCATCGCCGTGGCCGTGAGCATCTCGCCGAGAAAGAGCGCAGAGAGCCAGCCGGCGCGCTTGCGAACCATCGACCAAACGCCGACGTTCAGATACGGCGCATCGAGAGCCTGCTGGCCGCCCAACTTCTGGATGTCTTCCGTCGCTTCCTGCTCGGCGACGTCGAGGATGTCGTCGACTGTGATGATGCCGAGCATGTGGCCGTCCGCGTCGGTGACCGGCAACGCCAGTCGATCGTATCGTTCGAACGCCTTGAGCACTTCTTCCCGATCGTCCGTGGCCAGTATCTTGACCATCGGCGGATCCTGGATGTCGAGCACCTTCGTCTCCGGATCGGCCAGCACCAGCGAGGAAAGGCGAATGTCTTCGACCAGCCTCCCCTTGGCATCGACGATGTAGACGACGTTGACCGTCTCTTTTCCCCGGCCCGTCTTGCGGATGTGCTCCAGGGCCTGCCCCGCGGTCATTTCCGGCTCGATGGTGACGTACCGCGGCGTCATGTACCGGCCGGCGGTGTCTTCCGGATAGCCGAGAAGGAACCGGACGTTCTTCAGTTCGTCCGGCGAGAGAGTGGTCAGCAGGCGCCGCGTCACTTCCGCCGGCATTTCCTCGAGCAACCGCGTGCGGTCGTCCGGGGTCATCGACTGCAGCACCGAGCGGACCTGCTCGTTGGTCAGGGAAGCGATCAGCTCCTCCTGATGATCGGGCGGCAGATAGGAGAAGACCTCCGCGGCCTGCTCTTTGGACAGCACGCGGAAAACGAAGGCTTCTTCTTCCGCCGGCAGGGCGATGATCAGGTCGGCCACGTCGGATGGATTCAATTCGCGCAGCCGCTCGCGCAACTGATCCCAATTCCGCTGATGGATGATGTCGCGCAGCGCGTCGCCGACCGAGGCCGTTTCGGGCATGCAACCGTCCTCCGCTCCGAGATTAACCCGATTTCGCGCGATAATGACGGGAGACCGTGAATGGCTCTGCTTCGCCTCGAACTGCTCGGTGACCTGCAGATGCGATCCGACTCCGGATCGCTGGTCACGATTTCCGCCAAAAAATCGCAGGCTCTCCTCGCCTACCTCGGTGTCAAGCCATCGCAGCGCGTCTCCCGCGAGAAAATCGCCACCCTGCTCTGGAGCAGCACCGGACCGGATCAGGCCCGCCAGAGTCTGCGGCAGACTCTCTCCACCCTGCGCAAGGAGCTGGCGCAAATCTCCGCGAACGAGAAGATCCTCGTGGAGGAGAACGACCTTCTAGGCCTCGATGAGTCGCTGGTCGAATGCGATGTGGCCGCCTTCGAATCGCTGGTAGCCACCGGCAGCGAAGAGGCGCTGGCCCAGGCGGCCAAACTCTATCGCGGAGATTTCCTCGATGGATTCGTCATCAGCGAGGAGCGCTTCGATCAGTGGGTGCTGGCCGAGCGCGACCGACTGCACCGGATGTCGCTTCGCGCGCACATGCAACTCCTGGAGATGCAGTCCCGCCGCGGCGCCGTCGACGAGGCCATCTCCACCGCGCAGCACTCGCTGCGCATCGACATCCTTCAGGAGCCCGTCCATCGCTCCCTGATGCGGCTGTACATGCAGAGCGGCGATCTGGTGAACGCCCTGCAGCAGTTTGAAACGTGCGCCAAGGTGCTCAAACGCGAACTGCGCATCGACCCCGACGCGGAAACGCGGTCCCTCTACAACGAGATCGTCAAACTGCGGGCCAAGAGCAGCGCGGAAGGGCGGGAGGGAGAGGATCAGCACAACACGGTGCTCGTCGTCGAGGACAACGTTCTGAATCGCGAGCTGACCAATGCCCTGCTGAAAGCGGCCGGGTATCAGGTCATGGTGGCCAAAGACGGCGCGGAGGCGCTGATGTTGATCGGCAGGGAGAAAGTGGACCTCATGCTGCTGGACGTCGATCTTCCCTTCATCGACGGCCACAGCCTGCTGCAGGCGGTCCGGGAGAACGGCCTGGAGATTCCGGCGATCTTCATCTCCGGCGTTCCAGGCGAAGAGGTCGAGGTGAAAGCGTTTGAAGTCGGGGCCGCGGACTTCATCCGCAAGCCGGTGAAAAACAACGTGCTTCTGGCGCGCGTGGCGAAGGTGCTGCGCGGCGACCGTTGAGCTTGCCTTTTGCAGCAGCGAAAAACAAGATGACCGCCATGAAGAGAGACGACAAAGTTCTCATCGTCGAGGACGATCCCCTCATCGCCGCGGCGATCGAGAAGGAGGGCCAGCGCCTCAACCTGCGCACCGATGTGGCCACCGACGGCTGGGACGCCATCGAGAAACTGCAGAACGAAAGCTACGCGGCGATCGTGATCGATACCGATCTCCCGCGCCACAGCGGCTACGGTGTGCTCACGTATCTCCGCGAAGAGAACGGCGACCACCTGGAGAACGTGATCCTGATGACCAGCTCCGACCGGCAATTCACGGAGCACATGCGCGTGGTCGCCAAGACCACCGTTGTGGAAGAAATCGCCGCAGCGGTCAGTAGTGCGTTCGAGGCGGAAGAGTAGCCCAATCTCCCTTCTGCTCACCGAAGGGCTTGCTTACGCTTCATTGAATGCAGAACGCAGAATGCAGAATTTAGAAAGAGCTTTTTTCTTCATTCTACGTTCTGCGTTCTGCGTTCTGCATTCATGTTTCTATCCAGGTAAACCTCGCAGGATCGCGGCCGCCGATCGCTCGATGTCCTCTTCGCTCGTGGCCCAGTTCGACACGGAGATGCGCATCGCAGCCATGGCGTGCCACGTCGTCCCGGCCATCCAGCACGTCCCTTCCTTCTGCGCGTTCACGATCACCGCGCGCGTGGTCTCATCGGAATCGGCAAAGCGGACGAGCACCTGGTTCAGAACCACATCATTGAGGATGCGGACGCGTTTGTGGCGGGCCAGAAGCGCCGCCATCTGCCTGGCACGCGCGCAGAGGCGATCGACGAGCGATTCCACACCGCGGCGGCCCAGGTGGCGGAGCGCGGCGTAGATCGGAATGGCCCGGCCGCGGCGGGAGAATTCCGGAGCCCAGTCGAATGGATCGCGCTCCTTCCCCGCGCTCTGCTCGAGATATTCGGCGGTGACCGTCATCGATGCGCGATGCGCTGCCGAGTCGCGCACGATCACGATTCCGCTGTCATACGGCACGTTCAGCCACTTGTGCGCATCCGTGCCCCACGAGTCGGCCAGCTCAGCTCCCTCGAGCAGTGCGCGCTTCTCGCGGCTGGCCCGGCCCCATAGCCCGAACGCGGCGTCGACGTGCAGCCATCCGCCGCGCTCATGCACGATCGGCGCGATCTCGCCTATCGGGTCGACCGAGCCGGTGTTCACGTTTCCGGCTTGCGAACAGACGATGATCGGACCGGAGAGCGAGGCCAGAACGCGACGCAGCTCCGCGGGAAGCATGCGGCCCTGCTCATCGGTCGCCACCTGCTGCACCCGTTTGCCGAAGCCGAGCATTCGCAGCGACGAATAGATTGTGATGTGAGCCTCTGTGCTGACGATCACGTTCACCGGCGGCGCTCCGATCAGTCCCTCTTCCTCGACATTCCACCCTGCGCTTCGCAGGACGGCGTGCCGCGCCGCGGCGAGTGCGGTGAAGTTCGCCATCTGGCCGCCGGTGACGAATCCCACGCTGGCCGTTCGAGGTAGATCGAAGAGCTCGAGCAGCCATTCACGCGAGATCTCCTCGATGACCGACACGGCCGGAGAGGTGACGAAAATCCCGCAGTTCTGATCCCACGCACTGGTCAGCCAATCGGCGGCCAGCGCGACAGGGAGCGAGCCGCCGATGACGAATCCGAAGTAGCGCGGACCAGCGCTTCCCATGATTCCGCCCTCCGCGCCGCGGCTCAGCGCATCGATCACCTGGGGGGCGTCCTCCCCCTCATCGGACAACGGCACCGATAGTGCGGCGAGAAGGTCCTGACGCGAGGCGCGCGCGCCGACAGAGCGTTGGGGAAGCGCGCGAAGAAAGTCGACCGCGCGATCGTGCGCGCGGCGCAAAAGGGGCTCGTCAACGAACTGCGGCATACTCGCATCATGTACACGATCAGTACGGATAAGTCGACTGGGAGCGCCGGCTACCAGCCGGCGGGTGCGCGGGCTACCGGCCCGCGCCTTAGGAGTGCGGTGCCTTGGCACCGCCTTTTGTGGAAGGCGGCGGCAAGCCGCCGCACTCCAAAGGCCGTTAGGCTGTCTTCGCGGCCAACAAGTTCGTCAACACGTTTTTGAGCGCGTCGAACTTCACCGGCTTGCGCATCAGCTCATCCGGCTCGAAGGCCCGCTCGTCGGTTATGCGCGGCACTTCGTTCGTGTAGACGCCGGTCATCAGCACGACTTTGGCAGACGCGGTTTCCGCATTGGACTTGATCAGCTGGCACAGCTCATGTCCGTCCATCTTCGGCATCACAGCGTCGGCGATGACGACGTCGGGCTTGTGCTTTGTTGCCAGGCGCATTCCTTCCAGTCCGTCGGCAGCGGTCATCACCCGGAACCCGCTGCCCAGCAGCTTGTCCCGATAGAGATTGCGCAGCGCCGGATCGTGGTGAACCAGAACGATCAGCGGCTTGTGCTCGTCCGCGGGCTGCGGCTCGGGAGTGCTGGCCCGCCGCAGAGCCGCGTTAGCCTGCTCGGCAAACTGAAGCACCTCCGCTCGCGCGCGACGCTCCTCCTCGCTTTCCAGCGGCGCCGAGTCCGGCAGCGACACCAGCGGTCCGAAGGGCAACTCCTCCTCCACGGCAGGCGCCGGCTCCGCCGCCGGCCGCGAACGAAGCGCAACAATCTCCTGCTCCAGCGACTGCATGTGAGAGAGCAGCGAGTTCCGCTCGGCCTGAAGTCGCCGCAGTTCGTTCTCCATACTGTTCTGCAGCGCAGTGAGGCGGATGTTGAGGTCGCGCGCCTCGGCCCGGGCCGCATCTCTCGCCTCGATCGCCGCGGCGATTGCCGTTTCCTGAGGCAGAAGGCGCTCCTGCGTTTGTTTCTTCAATTCGGCGCGGGACTTCTCCAGCTCCTGCACTCGAGCGCTGAGGCTGCGCGCCTCGGCTCGCGCCGCCTCTCTCGCCTCAATCGCCGTTCCGATATCGGCCTCATGATCGGCGGCCAGCTCGTTGACGACCTTCTGCAGCTTGGCGCTCCACTCGGCATCGATCTGCTGACGATCAATCTCAGGCGGAGGCAGAGGTCGCTCCTGCGTTTGTCTCTTCAATTCGGCGCGCGACTTCTCCAGTTCCTGCACGCGGATGCTGAGGCTGCGCGCCTCGGCCCGCGCCTTCTCGCGCAGCTCTACCGCCTCTCCGATGGCATTCTCCTGATCGGCCACCAGCTCATTGACGATCTTCTGCAGCCTGGCGCCCCATTCGGCGTCGATCTGCCCGCGCAACGCCTTCTCGTCGACTTCCGGTCGGCCGCGCGCCGCTTCCAACTTGTGTTGTAAATCCTGCATGCGCGAATTGAGGCTGCGCACTTCCGCGCGCGCCTGCTCGCGCGCGGCGACCGCTTCGCCCAGGTCATTCTCGTGATCGCTGGCCAGCTCGGTCACGATCTTCTGCAGCTTCTCGCCCCACTGCCGATCGAGCTGGGCCAGTTTTTCATTCGACTCTCGCTGCACGCGCTGCACTTCTGTCTCGAACTTGCGATGCAGCTCGTCGTTCACGCGCTCCAGTTGAGAACGGACGCCGTCGGCCCGTCCGTGAGCCTGCTGCAGTTCGTGGACGCGCACCGCAGCGGCGCGCACCTGTTCGCGCTCGGTGGCCAGCTCCACCGTGACCTGCTCATACGTGGCGGTCACTTTGGCCAAACGTGCGCGCGCGTCTTCGAGAGCACTGCGCAGCTCGTCGTTGGTCGCGCGCGTGCGCTGAACATCTTCCAGCGCGCGACTCGCGGCCATCTCCAGATTCTCGTGCTCCGATTCGTACTGCTCCCGCAGTTTCGTTTCGCTTTCAGTTGCTGCACGCGCTGCGGCCAGCTCGGCGGTCAGGTCGGCCACCAACGTGTCGGCCCGCCCGAGCAGCTCGCCGCCGGCCGTCTTCTGCTCGCGATGCTGTTCCTGAAGATCGGTGTGTTCGCGCTGCAGCTCGGCGAGCGCGGTGCGCACTTCGTTCAATTCATCGTGCAATTGGCGGATTGTCTCCAGCGCGTCCGACATCTCCGAAGCAGCGCGCGTTCGATCATCGCCACGCGCCGCCTCGACCCGGCGCACCTCTGCGGCCAGCTTGCTGATGTCTTGTGGCAGAGACACGTCTGCCTGCGTCTCACCATTCTCCTGCCGGCGCGCGTGGCCGATGACGCCGCCAGCGATGGCGGCGATTGCCACCGAAAGCCAGCCCAACGCTCCTGGAGCGCTGAAGAAGACAACCATGCCGATGAGGGCCAGGACGCCGGCGATCACCGCGGTGAGCAGCCCGCTGGCGATCCCGCCGAGAAATACCGCAATGGCGTAGCCCCAGACCGGCCGATTCGGGGCGATGAGGCCATTGATGCCGGTAACGATGGCGATCAGCGCCGCCGCGCGGCCCGCCGCGAGCAGCGCCCGCCGCAGGGTGCGGCGCGAGCGCGGGGATTCGTCTTCCGCCATGGAACCCGACCTTCTCGCTCCCTCTGTTTGTTGCGTGGGGGAGAATTCAGTGTAGCCGATTTCCGCCCTCCTCGCCGGAACGGAATCTTTGGCAGCGTGGAGCGTTAGGAACACCGCGTGACGGAGAGAAACTCTCGCCAGATCCGGATCGGGAACTTACGCATCGGTGGCTCAAATCCGATCGCCGTTCAGTCGATGACTGCCACCAGGACACAGGACATCGACGCCACCATCCGCCAGGTCGAGCTGCTGGAAGAGGCCGGCGCCGACGTGATCCGCATCGCTGTCGACAATCCGAAGGATGTGGCCGCGCTGGGAGTCGTGCGACAGGCGCGGCCGAACGCGAACCTGGTCGTCGATCTCCAGGAAAACTACCGACTGGCGGAGAAGGTCGCTCCCTTCGTCCAGAAGCTTCGCTACAACCCGGGGCACCTCTATCACCTGGAACGCGAAAAGCCGGTCCGGGAGAAGGTGCGTTACCTGGTGGAGATCGCCCGCCAGCACGGCTGCGCGATGCGCATCGGCGTCAACGCCGGCTCGGTCGATCCGGAAAAGCTCGACAAGTATTCAAAGGATGACTCCATCACGCCGATGGTCGAGTCGGCGCTGGAGCATTCGGCGATGCTCGACGATCTCGGCTTCGATCAATACTGCGTTTCGATCAAGGATTCCGATCCGAACAAAGTGATCGACGCCAACGTGCTCTTCGCCGAGCGGCGCCCTGACATCCCGCTTCACCTCGGCGTCACGGAAGCGGGGATGCCGCCCGATGGCGTGATCAAGACGCGCGTGGCATTCGAGCAGCTCATCACCCGCGGCATCGGCGACACCATCCGCGTCTCTCTCACGCTGCCCTTCGAGCGCAAAGGGGAAGAGATCGCCGTGGGCCGCCAGATTCTCGACGACATCCACAACGGCCGCTTCCGTTCCGTGCCCCGATTCGAGCACAAGGGACTGAACATCATCAGTTGTCCGTCGTGCTCGCGCGTGGAGAACGAGGCGTTCATCGATCTCGCCCAGAACGTGAAAGAGATCACGCAGTACGCGAAAGAGCACGACATCACCATCGCCGTGATGGGCTGCCGGGTGAACGGGCCGGGCGAGACCGATGACGCCGATCTCGGCATGTGGTGCGCGCCGAGCTTCGTGAACCTGAAGCGAGGAACCCAATCGCTCGGACATTTCACGTACGATGAGATTCTCGGCCGGCTCCGGCTGGAGTTGGACAAGCTGATCGACGAAAAGCGAAAGGTCCTGGCTTGAAACGCCTTCCCTATCTTCTTCTGGCTGCAGCCGTGATCGCGGTCGATTCCTGGACGAAATGGCTGGTGGCCACGCGCATCGATATCCGGGAGACCGTTTCTCTCATTCCGGGCGTCTTTCAACTGGTGCACGTGCGCAACACGGGAGCGGCGTTCGGCATCGGGGCGAACGCGGAGTCGCACATCGTGCCGCTGCTGCTCAACATCGGAGCCATCGGCGTTTTCTTCGTGGTCGTGGCGTACGCGTTCCGCACCGCGGTCACCGATCGTCTCCTGCAAGTCGGACTGCATCTCATCCTCGGCGGCGCGATCGGCAATCTCATCGATCGCTTCCGGCTGGGCTACGTAGTCGATTTTCTCGATGTCTATATGAACTGGGGCGGTCAAGCTCACCACTGGCCGGCGTTCAACATCGCCGACTCGGCGATCTGCATCGGCATCGGCCTGCTGTTTCTCGACATGCGCAAGAAGCCGGATGAGCGCGTAGCGACTGTTCCGGTCAACGCTCCGCAGGAACAGCAAGCTTCGCCAAGGACGTAAGCACCACCGCGGTCAACGCCGGCATGAGGTGCCATACCAGGCGGTCCCACGACCAGCGAACATGCCAGGCGATGTCGTGCGGTGTGGCGAGATAGGCCACGACGTAGAAAACGAGTTGCAGAGCAAGGGCGATGAGGACGAACCGCTCGCGCATCCACAGCACGCGCGCTGCGATCACCATCCCCAACAGCAGCCCGATCCACAACAGATGCTTGCCCAGTGACGCCTGCTGAAGCGCCTGCACCAGCGGCGCTGGATTGGCGAGCCGTTCGGCGATGCGGCCAAAGACGCCTGCGGTCACGATGTCGGTCGGCAGATGATGCAGCGCCCGCGCGATGAGCCACGGCGCCGCAATCACCACTGCGGGCCAGAGCCGGATCACGTCGCGCCGGCGTCCGGCGACGGCGAGGGCGATCGCCGCCGCCACAATCAGAGTCAGCCCTTCGTTCTTCGTGAACGCCGCGAGCCCGAGCATCACCGCGGCGGCGGTGACGTTTCGCCGCATCAACAGCAGGCCTGCAGTGGCGTAGGCCACGAAAGGCCCTTCGCCGATCCCGATCCACGGAACAGCAGCAAGCGGCACCATCGCGAATGTCACGGCGGCGGCGGCCAGCGGCGACAAGGTTTCTTCGCGCGCCACGCGGTGCACGATGAGAAGCAGAGCCGCGGCGAAGGCGACGTTGATCAAGCCGAACGCCTGATCGTTCCAGGAGCCGCGGACGAGAGCGAAGAAATCGAAGCAGAGTGGAACCAGCGGCGGATAGTCGGGATGTGTCGCCCGATAGGTCGCCTGTTCGAGGAATCGCCAGTCGATGCCCCGCGCGATCCAAAAAACGCGTCCCTTCAATCCCCAATCGCTGAGGAAGTCGAATTCCCATAGCGGCGCAGCCGTGGCGAATAGGGCATATCCAAGAAGCGGGATTGCCGCGACGACGAGGAGTGGTGTGGAGCGGCGGGCTTCAGCCCGCCGGCGGCCTGAAGGCCGCCGCTCCACAAGAACACTCACAGCAGCCACCACACCCAGCGCGACAATCCACCATCGATTCCACGGCACGTGAAGCAAGGACAAGAGAAACAGCAACCCGGCGCACGCCCCGAGGCCGAGGAGGATGCTCTCGCCGAGAAGCGGCCCGTCAGGATCGAGCCGCGCCGCGAGAGCGAATCCAATGGCCATCGCGAGTGCGATGGCGATCACCTCCGGAATCATTGCTCTCTCCGCAGCAGCGTGCCGTCCGCGCTCCGCCAGATCACGGTGAAGCCCGGAACCGCGGGCGCGGATCGAAATGCGGCGATGGCCGTCGCCCGATGGCGTTGATCGAATGTCACCACCTGCCGCCCGGCCAGCGGGTAGAGAGAGCGCGCGTAGGCGTACTCGTACCCCTTATCCCAGGCGAAGGGCGCGTAGATGGCGACGACCTCGCCATCCCGCGTTCGCGCGGCGACATCATTCAGAAATCGTCTGAGACCTGGCAGCTTCTGATACGGAAGCTCCGTCAGCGAGGCGCGGAGTCGCGGCCGATCAACGGCGAAGATTCGGAAATAGAACGGCTCGAACGCCCCCGCAGCGATCAGCAGGAAGGCCGCCAGCGCCAGTACGCGCTGCCACTTCAGACCGCAATCTCCCTGACTTTGCCCTCCACGATCAGCTTCGGCTCGGTCATCTCCTGTACCTGCTCGGGCGTCACGCCCGGCGCCACTTCGATCAGCTTCAACCCGCGATCGGAGACGTCGATCACGCAGTAATCGGTGATGATGCGATCGACACACCTCACGCCGGTGAGCGGCAGGCCGCACTTGCGGAGGATCTTCTTCTCCCCTTTCTTCGTCACGTGCTCCATGGTCACGATCAAGCGCTTGGCCGAGGCGACCAGGTCCATCGCGCCGCCCATTCCCTTGACCATCGCGCCGGGCACCATCCAGTTGGCGATGTCGCCCTTCTCCGAAACCTGCATGGCTCCCAGGATGGAGATGTCGATCTTTCCTCCGCGGATCATTCCGAAAGAATCGGCGGAGGAGAAGAACGAGGCGCCGGGGAGGACGGTCACCGTCTGCTTGCCGGCGTTGATCAGATCGGGATCGACTTCATCCTCGCGGGGAAAAGGCCCGAGGCCCAGGATGCCGTTCTCCGACTGCAGGATGACTTCCACACCGGAGGGAATGTTGTTGGCCACCAGTGTCGGCATTCCGATGCCGAGGTTGACGTAATTGCCGTCGCGCAACTCCTGCGCGGCTCGGCGGACGATCTGATCGCGAGTCAGCGGCATCGGTCAGCCCTTTCGCACCGTTCGTTGTTCGATCCGCTTCTGCCGTGGGGCCACGACGAGGCGATGTACAAAGATGCCAGGCGTGTGGATGCAGTCCGGATCGAGCTGGCCGGGCTCGACCAGCTCTTCCACTTCGGCGATGCAGATTTTCCCTGCGGTAGCGGCCATCGGATTGAAATTGCGCGCGGCCTTGCGATAGACGAGATTGCCGAGACGGTCGCCGCGCCACGCGGCGACGAGCGAGAAGTCGCCGACGATGCCGCGCTCCATCACGAACGGCTTCCCGTCGAACTCGCGCGTCTCCTTCCCCTCCGCCACCACGGTTCCGTAGCCGGCGGGAGTGAAAAACGCGGGGATGCCCGCGCCGCCGGCGCGCATTCTCTCGGCCAGCGTTCCCTGCGGCACGAATTCGACCTCCAACTCGCCGGCCAGGAACTGTCTCTCGAATTCCGCGTTCTCGCCGACGTACGACGACACCATCTTGCGGATCTGCTTCGTCTTCAGCAGCAGTCCCAGTCCCCAGTCGTCGACGCCCGCGTTGTTCGAAACGCAGGTTAGATCGCGCACGCCGCGGCGCACGAGAGAGTTGATCAGATTTTCGGGGATGCCGCAGAGGCCGAAGCCGCCGACGATCAGCAGCGCGCCGTCGCGGATATCGCGCACCGCGTCGTCGGCCGATGCGACGACCTTATTGATCACGCTTGCAAGATATCAAAAGCCGGCTAATGCACTTCTCCCGAACCCCCGCCCTCGTTCCGCCACCAGTTCGGATTCTCGTCGCTTCGCCCGCCCTCGTACCCTTCCCGCTCGTCGGCGCGGCCGCGCTCGTTATCTCCGCGCTGCTCTTCGAACACCGGCGGGTCTTGCTTGTCGTCATCGCGCTTCTTTCGTCTGTTGGCCATGGTCAGCTCCCATTCAGGAATCGCGCCGTTTCAACGGTGCACACGGAAGAGTGCACCGATTTTGCATGCAAAGCCAACGACTTACCCGAAATCGACAACCATGAGCCCTCCCATTCTCATCGCCGACGACGATCCGGCCATCCGCACGCTGCTGAAACTCATCGTGCAGCGCACCGGATTGGAGGTGGCCACGGCGACCAACGGCGACGAAGCGCTGACGATGATCGAGAACGGGAACTACGCTCTGGTTCTCCTCGATCTGCAGATGCCGCTGGTGAACGGATTCGACGTGGTGGAGCGCTTGCGATCCAAGCGCCCTCGCCCGGTGATTCTGGTGCTGACTGCCCTGCCGCGCGCACAGACCGTGATACTGGACGCCGACGTGGTTCAGGCCATCATCCGCAAGCCCTTCGATGTGGAGTTCCTGGCCGACATCATCGCTGGAACGGCCCGAAGTCTTCTGGGCGGCGACGAAGAGCGTTTGCACTTTGGCTTGCCCGACTTCGGCTTCGCCACGCAGTGACACGAAGCGTCCGGAATCTGCACAAGAGAACGGGAGCCCACACGCCCCACGACCTTCGAGGCAAAGTGAATCTAAAGCGCATCAACAGGTTACGTGGCTGGTCGCAGATGGTCTGACCCTTGCGATAAGAGAGAGGGCATGACGCTCATTTCCTTCACCGATCTCAAGGCTCTCCAGGAGCAATTTCAGACACTGGCCGCGTTCGGCGATAGCACCGGTCACGCCGGGATCAGCATTATCGCCCGCGACGCTGAGGCGATTTGCGCGAATGCCGCACGCCCACTGACGGGGCACGATCTGGCGTTTCTTCAGGCTGCCGTCAACGCCATCACCAAGTGCGCTTAACCCGGCCACCTATAGACTCTCGCCGATGACAGCGCAGCAGCCGGTCGTCCTGGTCGTGGAAGACGATGAGGCGATTCGGGCGCTCTATGTCGCCGCGTTCCGCCTGCGGGGCTTCCTGGTGGACGAGGCGGAATTCGCTCACGTGGCCATCGACCGCTTGAGCGAGCGCGCTTACGACGTCCTGGTGGTCGATCTCATGCTGCCGATCGAGAGCGGCGTCTACGTGGTGGACAAAGTGAGGACGCTCGCCCCTCCGCGTCCGGAGATCATCATCATCACCGGGGCCGACTCCAGCGCGGTGAAGGCCATCGATCGTTCGCTGGTCCGGGCGATCCTCTTCAAGCCGATCAGCGTCAAGGCGCTGATCGCGTACGCCACGGAAGTGGTGGAGGAAAAACGAGCGGCTGGATGATGCGCGCACGCGTGTTGCAGGGCAAAGCGCGCGTTGCGGCCTGGCTCTGATACGCCGCGGATTCTTGTTGCTGAAGACGATCCCGGCATCGCCCGCTTTCTCGAGCTTGTCGTCACCCGTGGCGGGTTTGCTGTCGACTCCGCCAAGGATGGTGCCGATGCTCTGCGACTGCTCTCCGAGCAGGAATACGACGTTCTGCTGCTCGATCTGACATTGCCGCGCGTCAACGGCTGGGAAGTGGTCGCCGCCCTGCGCAGCTTCAAGCGGAGGCCGGCCGTCATCGTGATTACGGCGGATACCCGATACGTTCACGAGCTCGACCCGGAGCTCGTCACCTCCATCGTTCGCAAGCCCTTCGATCTGAGCATGCTCATGTCCCTGGTCACCGAGACAGCCGCGGCCATGGCCCGCAATCGCGGCGCGCACGTTCCGGCCCGGAACAACCAAGGCACTGACGAGATCGACGTCTGCTGAGGACCGCCGGCTACCAGCCATTGAGGCGGTACGGCGCCAGCGCATCACCTGCAAGCTGCGCGTTTTTTCTCACCGACCGAATCTCGACGCGCATATTGTACGGATGTTGAAAATGACTACGGCGAAGTGGCCGGCTCTCCCGCTCGATGAGTGGCGCGACACCTGCGACACGCTTCACATGTGGACGCAAATCATCGGCAAGGTCCGTCTGGCGCTTACGCCGACGATCAATCACTGGTGGAACGTACCGCTTTACGTGAGCGCGAGCGGCCTGACTACATCGGCCATCGATTACGGCGATCGCTGGTTCGATGTCGAGTTCGACTTTGTCGGCGATGTGCTGCGCATTCGAACGAGCACTGGCGACGATCGGACCGTCGCCCTGGCGCCGCGAACGGTCGCCGATTTCTACGACGAAACGATGGCCGCGCTGAAAGCCCTGGGCATCGACGTCAGAATCTGGACAATGCCGGTCGAGTTTTCGGATCCAATTCCATTCGACAAGGACGTGACGCACCGTTCGTACGATCGGGAGTACGTTCTCCGCTTCTGGCAGATCCTGGCGCTCACGGAAGAGGTTTTCACGAGCTTCCGCGCGCGCTTCATCGGGAAGTGCAGTCCGATCCATTTCTTCTGGGGAAGCTTCGATCTCGCCGTGACACGCTTTTCCGGGCGGCCCAATCCGCAGCGTCCGGAGGACGTCATCAATCGGGAGGCCTATTCCCACGAAGTGAGCAGCGTCGGGTGGTGGGCGGGCGACAGCCGCCTGGAGCTGCCGACGTACTACAGCTACGCGGCGCCGGAGCCTCCAGGTTTTCGCAGCGCCGGCGTCTCGCCAGCCCCGACCTACTACAACTCATCGCTCAGCGGGTTCTATCTTCATTACGACGAAGTGCGCCGTTCCCTGGATCCCGAGAAGACGCTGCTCGATTTCTGCGAGACGACCTATGCCGCCGCCGCAGATCTTGGAAAGTGGGATCGCGCCGCTCTGGAACGGCGACGGCGCTGAACGTCAGTTCTCCACGGGGACGCGCACCCAGTAGCCGTCCTTTTCCTTCCAGTTGTAGCGCGCTTTGCCGTCCACTTTGTGGATGGTGGCGTCGCTCAGGACCAGCTTCTCACCGTTGTCCTTCATGAAGAAATCGACATCGACGGTGTGCCCATCGTCCGATTTGAAGTCGGTGCACGCGAAGTACGTCTTCGGATCGAGCTTCGCCAATCGCTCGCGGTGCACGTGATCGAGCTTCATCGACCACGTCTTCTGATCTCCCTTGTCTTCCATCTTGTACCAGCCGTCGTTGCCGGCTTGCGCCGTCTCGATTTCGGAAGTAATCGCTTTCTCCAGCTCATCCATGGAGTAGGCATGGCTGGGATGCTCCTGTTTTGCGCCCGCTTTCGGCTTCGGGTGTTCCGGATGTTCCTGCCCGAATGCCGAACCGGCAACGACGATCGAGAGTGAAAGAGTGAGAATGGCTGTCTTCAAACTGGGCCCCTTTCGGTGATGACCGCACATCATACCGATCTCAGGGGCTGAGCGCGGTTACAGTCATGGTGCCGCCGGTTCCGCAGCCGATTCGAGCAGCGTATCGTGCGGTTTGCATTGGATCTCGCGCAGCGTTCTCCCTGTCGTGACCGGTGTCCGCAATGGAGCTGAACAGATGGACCGCTATGACGTCGTGATCATCGGTGCCGGCCAGGCCGGCGTTCCGCTCGCCTTTGCCCTGGCGCAGGCGGGCAAGAAGACGGCAGTGATCGAACGCAAGAACCTGGGCGGCTCCTGCGTGAACTTCGGTTGCACGCCGACCAAAGCGGCGATCACTTCCGCCAGGTTGGCTCATCTGGCGCGCCGGGCGAACGAATTCGGTCTGCGCATCCCTGCCGTGGAAGTGGACTTCGCGGCGGTGATCGCCCGCGCGCGCGGCATCGTCGATAGCCAGCGCTCCAGCCTCGAGCGAGGCTTCGAAGGAAAGCAGAATCTCACGCTCATTCGGGCCCAGGGTCGGCTGGAGGGCCGCGATGGCGATCGCTTTCGCGTTCGAGCCGGCGATCAGATCGTTCTCGCCGATCAGGTCGTTCTCGATACCGGTACGCGCTCGATGATCCCGCCGATTGAAGGAATCGATACCGTCGGCTTTCTTCACGCTGGAAACTGGCTCGATCATCTGCAGCTGCCGGCGCGATTGATCGTCGTCGGCGGAGGAGTCATCGCTCTCGAAATGGTCCAGTTCTACAGGCGAATGGGGAGCGAAGTGTGCGTGATCGAGACACAATCGCGGATAGCCCATACAGAAGACGCCGACGTCGCCGACGCTCTGCAGGATCTCCTGGAGCGCGAAGGAATCGAGTTTCACCTCGACTCGAACATCGAGCGTGTGGAGACGCGGGGAGACGCAGTCTGCGTCCAGGTGACGGGAAAGGGCGACATCGCCGGCAGTCATCTATTCGTGGCCACCGGGAGAAAGCCGAACACGGATGACCTGGGACTCGAAAGCATCGGCGTTGCTGTCGACGGCGGAATTGTCCGCGTCGATGAAACACTGGCCACTGATGTCCGCGGAGTGTGGGCCGCGGGCGATATCCGCGGCGGACCGATGTTCACGCATACGGCCTGGGACGACTTCCGCGTGCTCTACTCGCAGATGGCCGGCGATCGCTCGCGAACGACGCGGCGCATCGTGCCTTATGCGATCTTCACCGATCCGGAAGTCGGCCGCGTTGGATTGACGGAATCGGAAGCTCGAAAACAGGGGAAAAATGTGCGTGTCGCGCGTTACGAGCTCCGGAGGAATGCCAAAGCGCTCGAAGAGGGCGAGACGGAAGGCTTCATCAAAGTCGTTGCCGATGCGACGACGGGACAATTGCTGGGGGCTGCGCTGCTCTGCCACGACGCCGCGGAGCTGGTACACATCTACATCGACCTGATGAATACCGGCGCGCCGTATCGAGTGATCCGCGACGCGGTGTTCATCCATCCCACGCTTGCGGAAGCGGTGCAGAGCGCAATCAGCGCGCTCGGATGATTCTCACCGCGACGCGGACAATGCGGTGGCGCGCGTCGGCGCGTCGTGAGTCAGGAAGAGTGAATTCTCGAGCCAGCTCTTCTCCGGGTAGTAGGCGAAGATCGCACTGCCGCCTCGTATGGTGTCGATCAGCTCGTGCGCGATCTCCGATCGCACAGCCGGACATCCCCAGCTACGGCCGAGGCGGCCTAGGACGCGGATCGCTTCGCTGCTGACGTAGTACGCGCCATGAAGGACGATGGCCCGCTCTGACGCCATGTCATTGATGCCCTCTTCCAATCCGCGAAGGCGTAGCGAGTAGCCGTTGTGACCGACGTATGTGTCCTCGGTAGTGAAGAGTCCGAGGCTGCTGGCCAGACTGCCCGGATCGTTGGAGAAGTAATTGGTGGTGTCGCCGCCGGAGTTCTTGCCGTGCGCGACGAGCTCGCGGAAGAGGAGCGTGCGCGCGGCGAGGTCGAAGACGAAGAGCCGCGGCTGCGATGAGGAAATCGAGTAGTCGATGACAGTGATCAGGTCGCGCCGGGTCACCAGTCCGCGCTGAGCGGCGCACCCCACTGAATCGAGCGCCAGGCTCAGCGCCTCGGCATGGAGTCCCGGAGCTTGCCGCAGAAGCGACAAGACGAGCGATTCCTCGGGAGCCGCGCCGCACGATCCAAACAGATCGAGCGCGCCAAATAGCGCGGCCGCCGCCGCGAAGAGCAATCGCTTCATATGGAATTCGGTCTTGGACGACCGCGGCGATGATAGCAAATCGCGTCGAGCGGCCCGTGACGCGCGTCACGACAGTGAAAAAGAGATCTGGCGAGCGCTACAGCTCGGCCAGGCGGCGCGCCAGAAAGCGGCGCTCTACCTCGTTCTGCGCAAGCGCGTGGGCGCGGCGGTAGCTGATGATGGCCTCATCGCGCCGCTCGAGCCGGCGCAGCAGATCGGCGCGCGTAGCGTGCCACAGATGGTAGTTGGCGAGCGGTTCCTCCAGCGCGTCAACCAGCGGCAGCGCCGCTGCAGCGCCATTGGCCATCGCCACCGCCACCGCGCGGTTGAGCTCCACCACCGGCGACGGGTGCAGCGCAACCAGCCGCTCGTACAGGCCGGCGATCTGCTGCCAATCGGTTTCCTCGGCGTGCGATGCTTCGGCGTGCACCGCGGCGATCGCCGCTTCGAGAGCGTAAGGTCCCGCCGGTGCGCGGCGCAAAGCCGCATGCACCAGGGCCCTCCCCTCCTCGATCTGACCACGATCCCAACGCGCGCGATCCTGCTCGGCGAGAAGGACCAGATTGCCGGCATCATCGACACGC
>Ga0070708_100001003_pt1 | contig 21583 bp, 20 predicted proteins | sample KBSK5503metaG_FD_65469 | JGI IMG/M metagenome (GOLD analysis project Ga0070708, IMG submission 65469) | Corn, switchgrass and miscanthus rhizosphere microbial communities from Kellogg Biological Station, Michigan, USA - KBS K5-50-3 metaG | ecosystem: Host-associated > Plants > Roots >... | reverse complement strand
GGGTCGCGCCGTGCACCGAGAACCTCCCCGGCGGAGGCGCGACGAAGCCCGGCGACGTCTTCACGAGCATGAGCGGCAAGACGGTCGAGGTGATCAACACCGACGCCGAGGGCCGACTCGTGCTCATCGACGGGATCACGTACGCGCAGCGCGAGGGCGCGAAGCGCGTCGTCGACATCGCCACGCTGACCGGTGCCGTGAGCATCGCCCTCGGTCCGTACTTCATCGGCCTGTTCGGCAAGCCCGACTCGTTCGTCGAAACGGTCCGCGGCGTGGCAGGCTCGGCGGGGGATCGGATGTGGCCGATGCCGCTGACGGACGAATACAAGGACGAGATCAAGGGTGAGGTCGCCGACATCCGGAACAGCGCGGGCCGCGAGGGCGGCGCGATCAAGGCGGCTGCGTTCCTCTGGGCGGCGGTCGAAGACGGCACGGAGTGGGCGCATCTCGACATCGCGGGCGTGGACTGGTCCGACAAGGACCGCGCCTACGCGCCGCGCGGACCGCAGGGGCCGGCCGTCCGGACCCTGGTCGCCCTCGCCGAGAGTTTCGCGAGCAGTTGACCGGGGGTGGAGGGGGGCAGAGGCCCCTGCGATGGCTAGAATAGAACAAATGAGCGAAGTGCTTCCGACTCCGGGGCCGTGACCTTCGGCGCGCGAGTCGGCGCGTGACCGAGCAGCTTGCCTTTGGCCTCGGCGAGCCGAAGCCGAACATCCTCGCGGGCCTCACCGACGAGCAGCGCCGGGCGGTCGAGCACGGCACCGGGCCGCTGCTCATCGTCGCCGGCGCCGGGACCGGGAAGACGCACGTCCTCACCGCGCGCGTCGTTCACCTCATCGAATCGCGCGCCGCGAAGCCGCACGAGATCCTCGCCGTCACCTTCACCGAGAAGGCCGCGGCGGCGATGCAGGAGCGCGTCGACATCAATACGCCGCTCGGGCTGAACGACGCGGCGATCAAGACCTTCCACGGCTTCGGCGACGAGGTGTTCCGTGAGTTCGCGCTCGAGCTCGGGCGCTCCGGCGAGCTGCGCGTTCTTTCCAGCGCAGAGCAGGTCATCTTCGTCCGGGAGCATCTCTACGACCTCCCCCTGCGTCGTTACCGACCGGCCGGAGATCCACTCGAGTACGTCCGCGCCCTTCTCGATCTGTTCGGCCGAGCGCGCGACGAGGACGTTTCACCCGAGGAGTACTCGGCGTACGCGAAGAAGCTGCGCGCGGCGGTGGGGGATGGGATCGATGCCGATGTGCGCGCCGACGAGGCCGATGCACAGGAGGAGCTTGCCGCGGTCTACCAGATGTACACGGAGCTGAAGGAGAAGGCAGGCGTCATCGACTTCGGCGATCAGATCGCCCTCTGCCTCCGGCTGCTTCGCGATCACCCGGCGGCGGCACGGCGGCTCCAGAACCGCTATCGCTTCGTGCTCGTCGACGAGTTCCAGGACACGAACGACGCGCAGTTCAAGCTGCTTCGCCTTCTGGTGGAGCCGCATCGCAACATCACTGCGGTCGGCGACGATGACCAATCCATCTTCGCCTGGCGGGGGGCGACGCTCGGGAACTTCGACGCCTTCACGCGCGCGTACCCCGAGGCCAGGGTCGTGACGCTCGTCCAGAACCGCCGCTCGTCGCAGGGTCTGCTCGACGCCGCCTACCGCCTCATCCAGCACAACCCCGAGCGGCTCGAGAAGACGCTTGGCATCGACAAGCACCTACTGGGTCGCGCCGAAGCAGCAGACGTCGAGGTCGACCACATCCAGAAGGTGAGCGGCGCCGACGAGGCGGAGCAGGTCGCCGACGTCATCGCCCGTGAGGCGCTCAGGCACCAGCGTCGCTACGGCGACTTCGCCATCCTCGTCCGGAACAACAGCGACGCGACGCCGTTCCTCAACGCTCTCGCGCGCCGGCAGATCCCCGCCCATTTCTCCGGCGGCGGGCAGCTGTACGAGCGGCCCGAGATCCGACTCCTTATCTCGTTCCTCTCGGCGGTCGCGCTGCCATCCGACTCGCGTCACGTCTACAACCTCGCGGTCTCCTCTCTCTACGCGTTCCCATCGGTGGAGCTCGCGCGCGCGGCGGAGGCGAGCGGCCGCCGGCAGCGCCCGCTGCGCGAGGTCTTCGAGGAGGTCGCACGTGCCGAGTCGGGCTTCTCGCCCGAAGCCGTCGCGGCCGCGAAGTCGCTCTGCGAGGACCTCGCTGGTTACGCTCAGCGCGCCACCGAGCTCACCACGGCCGAGCTCCTGTACGAGTTCCTCGAGCGCTCGAAGCTTCTCGCCCGCTACCTCGATCCGGACTCCGCGCTGGCCGAGGAGCAGGGTCAGAACGTTGCGAAGTTCTTCCGCCTCGTCCACTCCGCGGCCCGCACGCTGCCCACCGACCGGGCGTCGTTCTTCGTTCCGTACCTGGAGCTGCTGCGCGAGGCGGGGGACGACCCCGTGGCCGCGGACTTCGAAACATCGACCGAGCGCGTCAACGTGCTCTCGGTCCATAAGGCCAAGGGCCTCGAATTCTCCGTGGTCTTCCTGGTCCACTGCACCGACGAGCGGATCCCGGGCTCGATGCGTGCCGACGCGCTGCCCCTGCCGGAGGCCCTGGCGAAGTCACCGCCGCCTTCGCGGGAGAACCACATCGCTGAGGAGCGCCGCTTGGCGTATGTCGCGATGACCCGCGCGAAGGACTCCTTCTACTTCACGAACGCGGTCGACTACGGCGGGACGCGTGCGTTCCGGCCGAGCCGGTTCATCGGAGAGGCTCTGGGACGTCAGCCGGAGCGGATCTCCGCCCGGCTCGCGGCATACGAAGAGCTGCAGCGATTCCAGGTCCCCGCTGAGGAGGCCGACGCGCCGCTGCCCGCCCTCGGGCCCGACGACGTCCTCACCGTGTCGTACAGCGACATCGACGACTACCGCCGCTGCCCGCTCCTCTATCGGTTCAAGCACGTGCTCCAGATCCCGGTGCTTCCGACGCCGCCGATGATCTACGGCCTCGCGCTGCACGAGGCCGTGAAGGACTACCTCCGACGGAAGCGTGAGGGGGAGGAGCCGAGCCTCGCCGACCTGCAGGCGACCTTCCGCGCGGCATGGCTCGCCGAAGGCTTCATCAGCCCGGAGCACGAGACCGAACGATTCACCGCGGGACTTGAAGCGCTACGTCGGTTCCACGAACAGGAGCGCTCGCAGCCGGCGCCGGATCTCGTCGAGCAGCGCTTCTCCTTCATGCTCGGCCGCGACCGGGTCGTCGGTCGATGGGACCGTGTCGACCAGACCGCCGACGGCGCGAGCGTCGTCGACTACAAGTCCACGGCGATCGACGAGGGAAGTGATCGGCCTCAGCAGGCGGCGAATCAGGATCTGCAGCTGCGGCTCTACGCCCTCGCGCACGAGAAGATGTATGGCACGCGTCCCGCGGAGGCGGTGCTCCATTTCCTCGAGACCGGCGAGCGCGGTGTCATCAAGCCGAGCGACACCGACATGAGCGTCGTGCGGACGCTTGTGACCAGCACAGCGGGGAAGATACGTGACCGCGCCTTCGCGGCGGCGCCGATCAAAGGTGTGAAGACCTGTCAGCAGTGCGCGTATCACCAGATCTGCCCGAGCTCTCTGACCGTTCGCTAACCACTCCGTCTCTGCGCAGAGACAGCATCCATATTTGGTATCAGCGGCTGGACGAGAGCAGGAACGCCGTGAGGGCGTCGATCTGTTCGTCCGTGAGGCCGAGGTCTGGCATCAGCGCGCTGTAGCCGGCGACGCGATATGCGCCCGGCTCACGCAGCGACTGACGGATGTAGGCACGAGCATCGAGACCGGTGACGCGCGTTCCCGCACGGTCCGCGACGGCGGTGAGATCGGGACCGACCTGCATACGGGCGTTGGGGAAGGAGGCGTGGGTGTGACAGCCGGTGCAGCCCTTCGTGGCGAAGAGGAGCGCACCGCGACCCGCGATCGCGACAGCTGGCTGAGGGGCGGTGGCCGTTGAAGGCGTGGAGCTGGTCGCAGTCGTCGCGGAGCTTGCCGCACTCCCCGCCTGGGGAGCCAGGCTCGCCGCTGTTAAGAGGACGGCGAAGATCCCGTAGGCGGCAAGCTCCGCGATCGACCTCAGCATCTAGGTCAGGCGGTCGCTCGAGTGCGACGCGCCGAACGCACCATCGTCACGAGTCGCCAGATGAACATCGCAGCGGCGGCCGCGGCGGCGAACGGAAGCGCGCTGCGCAGCGGGTCGTTGCTCTGCGCTGCCGGTGCCGTTGCCGGCGTTGTCAGGGTGCCGGCCTTTTCGGCGGAAGCGGCTTTCGCGGCAGCAGCGGCTTTGTCCGATGCGGCTGCCTTGTCAGCAGCTGCCGCCTTATCGGCCGCGGCTGCCTTGTCTGCGGCGGCGGCCTTGTCGCCCGCTACCGCTTTGTCTGCCCCAGCCTTGTCTGTCGCGGCTTTGTCCTTGTCAGTGGTCGACGTGCCAGCGGCTGACAGGACGGTGAGCGTGCCCAGGTCCTGTGCCTCGAACATTCCTTGCGTGACCCGCCAGGTGTACGTGCCGCCGGCGGGGAAGTACACGGTGGCGATGTAATGACCAACGTCGCCCTGCGAGCTTCCAGGGAACGAAAGCGAGCGACCGGATGTCGCGACGGCGAGGATCTCCGTCTTGTCGACGTTGATCGCCGTCACGCCGTGCTGACGGATCGTGTATCCGAGCTTGAATTCTTGGCCGGCCACGAATTGTCCCGGCATCTCATCGAACGTCGTGACAGCCCAGCCTCCGGCGAGCGCCGGGAAAGCGAAGACTCCGAGCGATAGCGCGAGGACCGCGGCGAGCATCGTGATGGAGCGCATATGACCTCCGTCGTTTACGCGGATTGGCGACGCGGCCCACGCCACCTAGAGGCCATACAACCGGGCGGGCGTCAGGTTCCCGCGGGCTCATGCGCGCCGGGTTCCGTTGCTGGTTGCGCCAGTCGTGTCCGTGCGCAAAGACGATGCGAGCTAGACCGAGACCTCGGCTGCGCGTCTCGACGGATGAACGAACACGAGAAGGATGGCGAGCGCGATCAGCATGTTGATCGCGAGCATGAAGAAGATTCCCCGATAGCCCAGGTTGAGGGCGGCCGGGTTGAGGAAGAGTTCGGCGGCGACGAAGACAGACAGTGGGATCGCGATGGACTCGGCCGCCGCCTTCAGGCCGGCGAAGATCCCTGACTCATCCTGGTCGATCAAGGTGGTCAACAGCGGCCAGGCCACGGCGGTCTGTGCGCCGTTGCCGATACCGGCAACCACGACCACAACGATGGTCTCGGGCAGTTCGCGAATGATCGTGCCGCCGAACGCGGCAACGACCAGAAGAGCCCACCCGATCGCAAGGACCCGCTTAGGACTCCACCGGTCGGCGACGCGACCCCAGGCCACCGCGGTCCCCGCCGTGACCAAGAGAGTCAGCGCGGCGAGCGCGATGGCTACCTGGTCGGTCAGGTGGATGTCGGTGGTCAGGAACGGTGTGAGGAACGGGATCACCGCGGCGAAGCCAAAGTTGAAGGCGAAGAGCGCACCTAGGAAGCGCAGGGCCTGACCGTGACTGAGGGCGACTTTCAGGTACGTGCGGAGCGCGACATGCTCCGCGCGCTCTGCGACCTCGCGTCGCTCGTGGATCCCCGCGACCGTGATCGCGAACGTTCCGACGAGCAGGGCGGCGACCATCCAGTACGTCCACGGTGGCCCGGTCTTGTTATCGGTCAGCGCGACCAGGAGCAACAGGAAGCCGACCTGGCCCAGGAGCTGGATGCCCTGCGACAGACCCGATAGAAAGCTCCGCTGATGTACGGGAGTGATGTCCGCAAGGAGCGCCGCGTAAGGATCGATCGCGGCGTTGAAGAAGATCGAGAAGAGGAAGATCGAAACGGCGAGCGCGATAAGGGAAGTTGTCGAGGCTGAGCCAACGAGGAAGAAGAGCGCAGATAGCAGGATCCCGCCGGCGATGAATGGGCGACGCCTCCCGAAGCGAGTCCAGATGCGGTCGGAGAGCGCGCCGACAGTTGGTTGGATGACCACGCCTTCGATGCTGCGGGTGTTCGACAGGAGACCCAAGACGAGATCGGGAGCGCCCAGGCCTTTCAGGGCCAACGGCAAGATGAAGTTGTTGAACGCGAAGAACGCGCCTGAGCCGATCGATCCGGCGGAATAGACGAGCATCGTCCGGAGGCTGATGTCCACCGCGCAGGAGCCTAAGTGCTACTATAATTGGATTCAGACACAGCCCGGCGCGATAGAACAAATGTTTTACTGCGGCTCAAAAACGTGCGAGAATCCTAGCGAGGAGGGCCTGCAATGGACTTGGGCGTCTTGCTCGCTGGCGGTGCGCTCGTGGTCTCGCTCGCCGTGCTCGTCGCGGTGCTCGCGCGACGAGCTCCGGCGACGGACGCGAGCGCCGGTCCCGCGTACGAGCTCCTATCCGCGAGCATCGCCGAGCTTCGCGCGTCCAATACGAACGCGATGGGTGAGCTCCGGACCGAAATACAGCGGACGCTTGGCGCGACCGAGCAACAGGTCATGACGCAGACCGGCGCGACGCAGCGGTCTCTCCACGATCTCTCGCGTCAGCTCGGCGTGATGACTGAGCAGAGCGCGCGTGTGAGCGAGCTCGCGAAGGACATCGGGTCCCTCCAAGATCTGCTGCGCGCGCCGAAGCCGCGCGGTGGGTTCGGGGAGCTGATGCTCGAGCGACTCCTCCAGGACTGCCTCCCAGTGAGCGCGTATGAGATCCAATACACGTATCGCGACGGTTCGCGCGTCGACGCGGTGGTGCGCTGCGCGAACCGCCTGGTAGCGATCGACGCGAAGTTCCCGAACGAGTCGTACACGCAGATCGCAGCGGCAACGGATGAGGCCGACCGGTCGAGACGTCGCCGCGTCTTCCTCCAGCAGGTGCGCCGTCACATCGACGCGGTCGCGCGGTATGTCTCGCCGCAAGACGGAACGATCGACTATGCCTTCATGTATCTGCCGTCCGAGGCGATCTACTACGAGGTGATGACCCGCGAGGGCGAGGGCGAGGCCGACCTCGGCACGTATTGCCAGGAGCGCCACGTGATCCCCGCGTCTCCGAACACGCTGCTCGCGTACCTGCAGGTCGTTGCGCTCGGGATCCGCGGTCTTGCGATGCAGGAGCGCACGCGCGAGCTGCAGCAGAGCATCGCGCAGGTGCGCCGCGAGTTCGAGCGATTCGTCGGACTGCACGACCAGCTGGGAACGCACCTCGATCACGCCATGAAGAAGTTCGACGAGACGGAGCGCGCGCTGGCGCGCGCTTCGGGCGCGATCGAGGGGCTTGCCCAGGTCCCGATCGCCGCGGGTGGGGAACAAGCTGTGTTGCCCCTCGGAGACGAGGACTAGTCATCCGGCGCAGCTTGGCACTCGTCGCTATCGCGAGCGCGCTCATCGCCGCCGGAGCCATCGTCGCCGTCGATCCGGACGTCCCGTTTGCGATCGGCGTCGTCATAGCCGCTGTCGCGGTGTGCGCCGGGGCGATCGCCGCAACCCTGATGCTCTCGATCCCGCTGGGCGCGTCCCGCCGGCGTCAGCGCCCAGCCGCGCCTGCGCTGCGGCGTGGCATCGAAGTCACCGCCATCGTCGGCCTGCTGCTGCTCCTGCGCGTCGTCGACGGGCTCACGGTGATCACCGGCGGCTTCATCGTTGCGGGCTTCCTCGTCGCCGAGGCGATCCTCTCAGCGCGTCCCAGCCGCGCTTCGCGCTAACCTCGCCTCACCGATGGACACCGCCGAGCTCAAGGCCCGCGTGGCCGAGCGCGTCGAGGCGCGCGCGGGTGCGCTCGACGAGCTCGCGCTCCGCATCCACGAACGCCCGGAGCTCGCGTACGAGGAACGATTCGCGTCGAGCGCGCTCGCCGACCAGCTGACGGGCGAGGGCGCGACCGTCACGCGCGGCGCGGGTGGCGTCGAGACCGCGTACGCCGCGGAGATCGGGAGCGGCGCGCCAGTGGTCGCGATCCTCGGCGAGTACGACGCTCTCCCGGGCGTTGGCCACGCGTGCGGTCATAACTTGATGGGGACCGCGGCGAACCTCGCGTTTCTCGCGCTCAGCGACATCACGCCCGATCTGCGCGGTCGCGTTCGGGTCGTCGGGTGCCCGGCCGAGGAGCGCGGCAACGGCAAGGTCAAGCTGATCCGCGCCGGCGTGTTCTCCGACGTTGACGCGGCGCTCATGTACCACCCCGGCGATCGCGACGAGCTCGACCCGCTGATGCTCGCGATGGTCACCTTGGAGATCGAATTCATCGGCAAGGCGGCGCACGCGGCCGCCGAGCCGGATCAGGGTCGGAACGCCCTGGACGCGGTGATGCTCGCGTGGACCGCGTTGTCCGCGCTGCGCCTCACGGTCCGCAGCGACTCGCGCTTTCACGGGATCATCACCGACGGCGGTAAGGCGGCGAACATCATTCCGGACCGCGCCGCGGCGACGTTCATGGTCCGCTCGCCGGACAACACCTATCTGCAGGACCTTCGCCGCCGCGTCCTCGCGTGCTTTGAGGGCGCGGCCGCCGCGACCGGCTGCGAGCTTCACGCGACGTGGAGCGACGTGTGCGAGACGGTGAGCACGAATCGTCCGCTCGCTGAGGCGTTCGCGGCGAACGCGAAGAGCCTGGGACGCCAGATGAAGCCGCGACGGCCCGGAGACACGCATGGGTCGACCGACATGGGGAACGTCACCAGCCTCGTGCCCGGCATCCATCCCTTTCTGTCGATCACAGACGGACCCGTCCCGGGGCATTCCATAGAGTTCGCGGCGGCCGCGCGCACGCCGCAGGCGCTCGAGACCATGCACGTCGCGGCGAAGGCGCTTGCGATGACCGCGATCGATGTGCTGCGTGACGACAAGCTGCGCATTCGCGCGAGGGAGGCGTTCGATGGGCATCAACAGCGCCGTTGACTGGTTCGGCGGCGAGGTCAACGCCGAGCAGGCCGAGCGCCTCGCCGCGCTCTACGACCTCGACGCTCCGCATGGTCCGGCCGCTGCGATCGATTGGTTCCGCGCGATCGCCCGTCGCACCGGCGGTCCGGTCCTCGAGCTCGGCTGCGGCACCGGACGCGTCGCGATACCGCTCGCGCAGGACGGTCACGACGTGGTCGGTCTGGACCGGTCGCCGGCGATGCTCGCGCGTGCCGAGCGGCATGCGCGGCGAGAAGGCGTGACGCTCCGGCTGGTCGAAGGTGATATGCGCTCGTTCTCGTTCTCCGAGGCGTTTCCGCTCATCGCGATCCCGTTCAACACGTTCCTGATGCTCGCGCCAAGCGACCGTTGGGCGTGTCTCGCGCGCGTGCGCGAGCATCTCGCGCCGACAGGTCTTCTTGCGGTGGACTGCTTCCAGCCCGACCCGGAGCGCATCGTCGGTCATGACGGCACGGTCCGAGAAGAATGGACACGGCACGATCCAGAGAGCGGTCGCGACGTGACGAAGTTCTCGAGCTCGCGCGCGAACGTGGACCAGCTTGATCTGCGGTGGTGGTTCGAAGAGCTCGATGACGACGGTCATCCCACGCGATGGCAGCGAGCTACCACGCTGCATTACATGTATCGACGCGAGGCCGAGCTGATGTTCTCGGCCGCGGGCTTCGAGCTCGAGGCGCTGCACGGCGATTACGACGGCTCGCCGGCGGGGAGCACATCGCCCAAGCTGCTCGTCGTCGCGCGCCGGCGCGAACGGGGCGCCGGTCGCGAGCGCCGAGGGTGACCGACCTCCTCATTCGCGGCGGCCTTGTGGTCGATGGGACCGGCGCGCCGGGAGTGCGCGCGGACGTGGCGGTCACCGATGGCCGCATCACCGACGTCGGCGACGTGGCCGGCCGGCGCGCCACGCGGATGATCGACGCGCGCGACCGCGTCGTCGCGCCAGGCTTCATCGACATCCACTCGCATTCGGACAACACGGTCTTCGTCAATGACGCGTTCGAGAGCGCTCTACATATGGGCGTGACCCTCGTCGTGTGCGGGAACTGCGGCGGCTCGTCGGCGCCCGTGAGCGGCCTTGCCGCCGAGGAGCTCGATCACGCGCTCGCCGCGCTGGAAGTGCGGCGGACCTGGTCGACCTTCGCCGAGTACGCAGAAGCCTGCGATGATGCGCGGCCGGCGATCAACCTCTGCTCATTCGTCGGCCACGGCACGCTGCGAAAGTGCGTGATGGGCGCCGCGGCGCGCGAGCCCAGCCATGGCGAGCTCGACGCGATGCGCTCCCTCCTCTCGCGGGCGATGGATGAAGGCGCCATCGGTCTCGCATCCGGCCTTATCTATCCACCGAGCGCGTACGGCACGACCGACGAGCTCGCGGCGCTCTGCGCCGTCGTTCAGGAGAAGGGCGGCCTCTACGCGAGCCACATCCGCAACGAGGGCGAACGCCTGCTCGAGGCGGTCGAGGAGAATCTCGAGATCGGACGGCGCTCTCGAGTGCGCGTGCAGCTGTCGCACCACAAGGCGTCTGGTCCGAAGAACTGGGGCTTGGTCAAGGAGTCGACGGCGAAGATCGAAGCGGCGCGCGGTACCGGGTTGGAGGTCCAGGCCGACCAGTACCCATACACCGCGTCATCGACCGGCCTCGCGGTCACGATCCCGAACTGGGCGCACGAGGGTGGACGTCTCGCGATGTGTGAGCGCCTCAAGGATCCGGCGGTCCGCGCGCGCATCCAGGGTGAGTACGTGGAGACGGGCCGCAACTGGGATCGCATCGTCATCGCGCGTGCACGCCGGCGCCCCGAGTGGAGCGGACGCACGGTCGCGGATCTCGCGCGCGAGGCGGGGAAGGACCCGCTCGAGTGGACATGCGACGCGCTCATCGAGCACGAAGGCGATGTCGCGATCGTGCACCACTCGATGAACGAGGACGACGTGCGCTATGTCATGGCGAAGCCCTACATCGCGATCGGGAGCGACTCGTCCGCGAACGCGCCGTACGGGCCGCTCTCATTCGGCAAGCCGCACCCACGCTCGTACGGCACCTTCCCACGCGTGCTCGGGCGGTACGCGCGCGACGAGCACGTCCTGACTCTCGAGGACGCCGTGCGCAAGATGACATCGCTGACGGCAACGCATCTTCGTCTCGCCGATCGCGGCGAGATCCGGATCGGCGCGTGGGCCGATCTCGTCGTGTTCGACCCGCAGCGCGTCACGGACACCGCGACCTACGACGACCCGCACCGCTATCCGGACGGCATCGAGCACGTCGTCGTGAACGGCGAAGTGGCTCTTGAAGCGGGCGAGACCGCGCCGGGTCGCAGCGGACGCTTCCTCCGGCTCGGCCGCGACCTGGGAGGCGCGTGAGCGGCACGCCGCGCGTCGCGATCCTCGCGGAGGGCCTCTTCACCCGGATGACGGCGAAGACGGCGATCGGCGTGCTGCGCTACGCGCGCTATCAGATCGTCGCAGTCGTTGACTCGACACGCGCGGGTACCGACGCTGCTGATCACGTCGGCGTCGGCCGCGGTGTGCCCGTCGTCGCCACGGTCGATGAGGCGATCGCGCGGGGCGCGGATGTGCTGCTCATCGGCACAGCGGCCGCGGGCGGACAGATCCCCGACACCTATCGACCATTCCTCTCTCGCGCGCTCGAGCGCGGGGTGGCCGTTTGGAATGGACTGCACGAGCGCGTGTTGGGCGACCCGCGCCTCGCCGAAGCGGCGAAGCGGGGGAACGCGTCGGTGCGCGAGCTTCGCGAGCCGCCGGACGAATTGCCGATCGGTGGTCATCGCCGCCCGCGCGAGGGCGCGACGGTCGTGCTCACGGTGGGATCGGATGCCGCGGTCGGCAAGATGACCGCGTCGCTGGAGATCGTCGCTGCGCTGCGCCGCATGGGTGAGAAGGCCGCGTTCGTCGCGACAGGACAGACGGGGATCGCGATCGCGGGAGACGGCATCTCCGTCGACGCGGTCGTTGCCGACTTCATCGCCGGCGCCGCCGAGAAGATGGTGTGCGAGGCGGCCGAACACGCGGACTGGGTCATCGTGGAGGGCCAGGGCTCGCTCACGCATCCTGGTTTCTCCGGCGTGACACTCGGCCTGCTGCACGGCGCGGGGCCCGACCTGATGGTGCTGTGCCATAACGCGATGCGCGAATCGATGAAGGGCTACGACGACACCGGACTTCCCGTTCGGTCGCTCCGCGAGCTCGTGAAGATCTACGAGGACGCCGCGGCGTGGCGAAGGCCGCCGGGCTATCCGCCCGCGCGCGTCGTCGCGGTCGCCCTCAATACCGGGGACTTGATCTCTTCGGACCCGCCGGACCTCCCACTCACGTGGATCCAGAGCGCGTCGGCCGCGACGAAGCTTCCTGCGGCCGACCCGATCCGCGAGGGCACCGCGGGCGGCGACCGCCTCGCGCGCGCTCTCATCGACGCGCGCGGCCGCGGCGCGCTCACGAGCACGTCGTGAGGTTCACCGTGCGCACTGTCGACGTGCATCTCGAGGTGCCGTTCCAGATCTCGCGCGCGGTGCGGACCGAAAAGCGCGTCGTGCTCGTCGAGCTGGACGAGGGCGGCCGGATGTCGCGCGGCGAGGCCTCGCCGGACCCATTCTTCAAGGAGACGACGGAATCGCTGGAGGCGGACGTGCGTGGCGCCCTCGACCTCCTCCCGGAGGATGCCTCCGACCTCCCGACACTCAAGCGGCGCCTCGACGAACGTTTCCCGCACGGCGGTGCCGCAGCGTGCGCCCTCGACATCCTCGGACACGACCGCGCGGCGCAGGCGGCCGGCGTGCCCCTACGGGACTTCCTTGGCCTGGCCGGCCGTGAGGCGCCGCCCACCTCGTTCACCATCGGGATCGCGGAGCCGAGCGTGATGGCGGATCGCGCCGCCGCGGCCGCGGCGAAAGGGTTCACCGTTCTCAAGGTGAAGCTCGGGCACGGCGGCGACGACGCGGAGATCCTTTCGCTGATCCGGGAGCGTTTCACGGGAACGATCCGCGTAGATCCCAATGCGGCGTGGATGCCCGCTGAGGCCCCGGCGCGGATCGAGCGCATCACGCCATTCGACATCGAGTTCGTCGAGCAGCCCACGCCGACCGACGACATCGACGGACTGCGGTACGTGCGTGAGCGTTCAGCACTGCCGATCGTCGCGGACGAGGCGGCCGTCCGTCTCCCGGATGTCGAGCGCCTCGCTGGCGCGTGCCACGGGATCAACGTGAAGCTGCAGAAGTGCGGCGGGATCGCCGAAGCGCGCGCGATGATCGCGCGAGCGCACGAGCTCGGCATGAAGGTGATGCTCGGTTGTCGCGCCGCGGAGACGAGCGTCGCGATCGCGGCCGCGGCGCATCTCGCGCCATCGGTCGAGTGGGCCGATCTCGATGGCAACCTCCTCATCGTCGACGATCCGTTCCGCGCGGTGCCCGTCGTGCGCGGTCGCTTCGTCTTCTCGGATCGCACGGGTCTCGGGGCCGTGCCTGCGTGAGCACCGGCACCGGCAAGATCGAGGTCGCGCTCTTCGCCGTCGGTTTCGCGATGGCCGGCCTCGTCCTCCTCGCACTCCTATGGTCCGGCGTCGGCGCGTACACGGACATGGCGCGCGCGAGCGGGGTCGACGGCACGACGTTCATCGATCACACGACCGGACAGAGTGTCCGAATGGATCTCGCGCCGCTCGCCGAGGAGCATCGCCTGTGGTCGACGTACGTGACGGGCGGCGCAGCGGATCCGCCGGAGCCCGGGCGCTTCTACACGAACGATGAGATCTCGCACATGACCGACGTCCGGCGTGTGTTCGACGGCGCGAAGCTCCTGGTCCCGGCCGGGTTCTTCGTGATGGCGATCCGCCTGCAGCGGGCGCGGGCGCACAGCGCCGCGGCGATGATCCGCCTCGTGAGGGACGGCGCGGTGGCGGCGGGCGTCGTCGCTTTGGCCCTCGGCCTCATCGCCGCGCTCGCGTTCGAGCAGGCCTTCCTCTTCTTTCATGAGGTCTTCTTTCCGCAGGGCAACTTCCTGTTCGACCCTGCGACGAGCAACCTGGTGCGGCTGTACCCGGACTGGTACTGGCAGGCCATCACATTCCGCATCGGTCTGTCGTTCATCGCGGTCGCCGCCGCGGTGGCGGTCGCAGCCTCCGTGGGGCTCCGCCGCGCTCGCTCCACTAGACTCGCCACCGAATGAAACGCGTTCTTCTCATAGAAGACCTGCCACAGGTCGCGCAGCACATTCAGTCGATGCTGGCCCGCGAGAAGGAAATCGAAGTGGCAGGCGTACAAAGCCAGGCCGACGCCGCGCTCGCGCAGATCGCGACCGAGAAGCCGGACGTCGTCATGATCGACTCACTGCTCCAAGGCAAGGTCACGGCGGTGGACATCGCGAAGCGCATACGTACCGCGTCGCCGGGCACGCGGATCATCATGGTCACTGTTCCGCAGAAGCCGCTCGACGCGAAGGACGAAGCAGCCATCGACGCTGTCTTCGTGCTCCCGGGCGGCGCGAACGAGCTCGCCGAGGTGCTCGGCGTCGGCAAGGCGGCTCGTCCGCAGAACGGCTTGATGATCGCGGTGTACTCGCCGAAGGGTGGCACGGGTAAGACGACGCTCGCCGTGAATCTCGCGGTCGTCCTGCGCCGGCAGGGAAAGTCGGTCGCGCTCATGGATGGTGTGATGCAGTTCGGCGCAGTCCGTCACGCGATGCAGATCCCGCCGGCGACGAGGTCGTTCATCGATCTGCCGACCGCGGGCGCGATGAAGACGTCACTCGCCGAGGTCCTGTGGGAGGGTCCGTCGGGTGTGCACGTCCTCCTTGCGCCAGCGAAGCCCGAGGAGGTCGATCTCGTCCAGGGCGGCGACATCGGCAGCGCGATGGGCATGTTGGCCGAGACCCACGACTACGTCATCGTCGACACGCCGTCACGGCTCACGGAAGATGCGCTCGCGATCCTCGACAGCGCGAACCTGATCCTCATGGTCGTGACCTACATGAACGCGACCGTCCTGAACTCGCGCTCCGCGATCGATACGTTCGAAGCCCTTGGCTACAAAGGACGGAAGCCGATCCTGCTCGTCGTCAATCAGTCCGACACGCCCGGTGGGATGTCAAAGCAGGCCGTCGAGCACGCGCTCAACCTGCCGATCATCGCCGAGATCCCGACCGACTGGAAGACCGTGAGCGACTCGTTGAACAAGCAGCAGCCGTTCGTCCTCGGGTCGCCGCAGGCGCCCGTCAGCCGTGCCGTCGAAGCGCTGGCGCACGGCCTCGTCACACAGCAACGAAAGTAGAAGTCCCCGGCCCTAGCGCCCCGATCGGGGTCTTCGATTCGGGCGTTGGCGGCCTCACGGTCCTGAAAGAGCTGCGTCGTCAGCTCGCCGGCGAATCGACGATCTATCTCGGCGACGAGGCGCGCATGCCGTACGGCCCACGCGCCGCCGAGGAGGTCATCGCCTTCACCCGACAGGCGATGCGCTGGTTCGCGACGCGGGGCTGCAAGCTCATCGTGCTCGCGTGCAACACCGCGACGGCGCAGGCGCTCGAGGCGGTACGCGACGAGTCGTCCGTGCCGATCATTGGCGTGGTCCGTCCGGGCGCTGCCGCCGCCATCGCGTCGTCGGCGCGCCGCTCGATCGGCGTCGTCGCGACGGTCGGGACCGTGCGCTCCGGTGCGTACGTCCGCGCGGTACGCGATCTCGATCCGCTCTGCGATGTGATGCAGCAGGCCTGCCCAAAGCTCGTGCCGATCGTTGAGGCCGGGAAGGCCGGAACGCCGGAGGCTCTGGAGGCGGTGCGCGAGTACGTCGGCCCACTGCTGAGCGAGGGCGGCGTGGTCACGCCGGTCGTCGACACGCTGCTGCTCGGCTGCACCCACTACCCGCTGCTCCGCGAGGAGTTCAGCACGGTCGCCGGTCCCGGCGTGCGCGTCGTCGACTCCGCCACGACCACCGCCCTGGCCGTGCGCGAGGTCCTCCAATCGCACCGGCTGCTCGCCGATGGCGCAACTCCACGGCATCGCGTCTTCGCGACGGGACCCGTCGAGCGCTTCACCGAGGTAGCGCGCACGATCTTCGGAGAGAAGCTCCCTGAGGTGGAGGCGGCGACGCTCACGTGAATCTCGTCTCGACGATCACCGGTCTGCCGTACGTCGGCAAGACCACGCTCTTCAACCTGCTCACCGGTGGGCACGCCGCGACGGGCGCGTTCGCGGGCGCCGAGGGTGAGACGAACGTCGGCGTCGCGAAAGTTCCCGACCACCGGGTCGACAAGCTCGCGGCGATGTACAAACCAAAGAAGACGACGTACGCGGAGGTCACCTACCGCGATCTCGGTCTCGCGCCGCGCGTCGCGAGCGGTGCCGCAGGGCACGCGACGCAGGCGGGACAGGGCATCAGCGCGCAGAAGCTGGGCGACCTTCGAACCTCCGACGCGCTGGTCCACGTCGTACGCGCGTTCCGCGACGCCTCGGTGCCGCATGTCAATTCGAGCGTCGATCCGCGGCGCGACCTCGCGACGCTCGAGCTGGAGCTGCTCTTTGCCGATCACGTCGTCGTCGAACGCCGGCTCGAGCGGATCGAGCCGGAGCTGCGTTCGGCGAAGGGTCCGGAGCGCGAGCAGAAGGAGCGCGAGCGCGCCGTGTTGCAGAAGGCGATGACGGCGCTCGACGCCGAGACGCCACTGCGCGACGTCGGGCTCGACGAGGAAGAGCGCAAAGAAGTGCGCGGGTACCGCTTCCTGACGCTCCTGCCGCAGCTCGTCGTCGCGAATCTCGACGAAGGTGACGTCGCTGACGCGGACTCCGTGCTCGGGCCGCTGCGCGAGGCGGCGGCGAAGCATCGCGCGATGTCCGTGGTGGGCGTGTGCGCGAAGCTCGAGGCGGAGATCGCGCAGCTCGAGCCTGATGAGGCGGCCGCGTTCCGCGCGGACCTCGGCCTTCACGAGCCGGCACTCGACCGTGTCATCCATGCGACGTACGAGCTGCTCGGGCTCATCTCGTTCTTCACGGTGGGGGAGGACGAGGTCCGTGCGTGGACCATCCCTGCAGGCCTGCCCGCGCAGCAGGCGGCGGGCGCGATCCATTCGGACCTCGAGCGCGGATTCATCCGTGCGGAGGTGATCGGCTGGGAGGATCTACTGAAGGCCGGGTCCGAGGCGAACGCGAAGAAACAGGGGATCATGCGAACTGAGGGGAAGACCTACACGGTCAAGGACGGCGACGTGATCCACGTGCTGTTCAACGTTTGATGTGAGCGCCGACTCGCTCGCGATCGGTGTTTGAGTGAGCGCGGACTTTCTCGCGATCGGTCACGTCGCGCGCGACGAGTTCGAAGGAGAGGCGACGTGGCGCCTCGGCGGAACGGCTCTCTACGCAGCGGCGACCGCAGCGCGTCTGGGCACGGCGACGGCGCTCGTCACGCGTGTTGGTCCCGCTGAGAAGTCCGCGCTCGAGGCTCGCTGTAAGCAGCTCGGCATCTCGCTACATGCGCTGCCGTCGTCGGTGACGACGACGTTCGCGTTCCGGTACGTGGAGGGGCGCCGATTCCTGCGTCTCAAGGCGCGCGCGCGCGGCATCGCACCATCGGACGTACCGCCAGAGTGGCGCGCGGCTCGCGCGGTCGTCCTCGGCTCCGTCGCGCACGAGCTCGACCGCTCTCTGTTCGGTACGACCTCGTCCGCCGCGAACGTTCTGGTCGCCCAGGGCTATCTGCGCGAGTGGGCGGCCGACGGCGCGATCAATCCACGGCCATGGGAGGACGCCGAGGAGATCGTCCCGCTGGTCTCCGGCGTCGTGATCAGCGAGGACGACGTCGCGGGCGATCTGAGCGCGCCGCGCCGCTGGGCGCGGAACGGTTGCGTGTACGTCACGCTCGCGGAACGCGGCGTGCTCGTGCTGGACCGCGGATCCGAGACGACGATCGCGGGCTATCCGGCCGAGCGCGTCGTCGATCCGACCGGTGCCGGTGACGCCTTCGCCGCGGGACTCGCGATCGCGCTCGCGGACGGCCGTGCGCCGGATGACTGCGCCCGCTTCGCGAACGCCGTCGCCTCGTTCGCGGTGGAGGGTGTCGGCATGGAGAGCCTTGCCGATCGCGCGCGTGTCGACGCCCGGATGGGCTAAGCGGCCTGGTCTCGGAGCGCAATGTCCTGGATCTTGATGCGCGCCGCCTTCGGCACGTAGCCGAGCTCTAGGCGCCGCGATGCCTGTGAGAGCGAGAAGCAGATCACGAAGTAGATCGTCGCGACGATGAGCAGTACCTCAACGGGATTGAAGAACTGCGTGTAGATCGTCCGCCCCTGCCGGAGCAGCTCGAAGATCCCGATCGTCCCTACGAGCGAGGTGTCCTTTATCACGGTCGTGAGCTGGGCCATCACCGCCGGGACCATGAGGCGTAGCGCCTGCGGCAGGATCACCGATCGCATCGTCTGGGCATGCGAGAGCCCGAGCGCGCGCGCCGCCTCGGTCTGTCCTCGCGGCAAGCTCACGATGCCCGCACGGATGATCTCGGCGAGCACCGCGCTCGTGTACATCGACAGACCGAGCACGCCCGCCCAGAAGGTCGGTAGCTCGAAGTCGGCGCCAAAGATCGGCTGGAACAGCGCCGACCCCTTGATGCCGAAGTACACGATGAGGAGCAACACCGGCAGCGCGCGCACGGCCTCGATGTAGAAGATCGACGGCCACCGGATCCAGCGCCGCCGCGAAAGCCGGCCCAGCGCGAACAGCAGGCCGACGACGCATGAGAGCGCCACGGTCACCAGCGCGAGGTAGATCGTCGCGCGGAGGCCCTCGAAGAAGAAGCCCCAGATCGCGGGCTCCAGGAACATCGGCCACGTTTCCGGACGCATCAGCGAGCCACCAGCATCCGCCGCTCCAGCGTATTCACGGCGATGCCGAGCGGGATCGTCAGTGAGAGATAGAGAAGCGCCGCTGCCATGAATGCCTCCTGCGCGCGGAACGTTCGCGATTCCACGATCTCTGCGGCGAAGAGCAGCTCTGTCACGCCGATCGTCGATGCGAGAGAGGTGTTCTTGACGAGCGCGATCCCGATGTTGCCGAGTGGAGGGATGACCGATCGGAACGTCTGCGGCAGCTGGACGTAGCGGAGCATCTGCGGATAGGAGAGCCCCAGTGAACGCGCGGCCTCGATCTGGCCGCGATCGACACCGAGCAGTCCGCCGCGCACCACTTCGGCGACGTAGGCGCCGTGGTACAGGCCCATGCCGATCGCGGCCCCGCGAAAGATGTGCTCGAAGGTGTCCGTCGAAAAGCGGAAACCGATGAGCGGCAGGCCGAGGAAGAGAAAGAACAGCTGGACGACGAGCGGCGTGTTGCGGAAGAACTCGACGTACGCGGCGCCGATCCAGCGAAGGGGCGCGACGGGCGACACGCGCATGACCGCGACGACCGTGCCGATGATGAGCGCGCTGAGCAGACCGAAGATCGAGAGCTGGATGGTGACCCAGAAAGCCGTGAAGAAGAGCTGTGGGAATTCGAAGGCGATCCCGCCCGGCATCGCTAGCCCAATAGGAAACGAGGGCCGGCTACACGCCGGCCCTCGTCCGCGTGCCTTCGGTCGAGATCTGGTCTAGTCGTCCGGCGTCCTCTTCTTGTCGAAGGAGACCGGCGAGATGTATTGCTCGTAGAGCTTCGCCCACACGCCGTTGGTGATCATCGCCACCTGCGTGCGGTTCAGGAAGTCGACGAACCCGGTGCGGTCTCCGCCGGCGCTCTTCTTCACGCCGATGCCGTAGAGCTCGGTGGAGAAGTACTTGCCGACGATCTTCGTGTTGGCGTCGGCCTTCGCGAGACCGAAGAGGATCGTCTCGTCCGTCGAGACCGCATCGGCCTGGCCCTGCTGCAATGCGAGCAGGCAGGCCGGATAGCTGTCGAGCAGCAGCGGACGCGCTGCGCCGCTCGTGGCGGTCGTGATGTTCTGCTCGCTCGTGGACCCGCGCTGTGCGCAGACGGTCTTGCCCGCGAGGTCTGCAGCTTCTTTGATCGACGTGTTGTCCTTCTTCACCAGGATCCGCTGGCCCGTCCTGAAGTAGACGTCGGTGAAGTCGATCTGCTTCTTGCGGTCCTCGTTGATGGTGAATGTCTTGATGATGACGTCGGCCTTGTTGTCCGTCAGGCTCGGAATGCGTGTCGCTGACGTCACCGGCACCCACTCGATGAACTTGTCCGGGTCATCGGACTCGCCGAAGATCGCCTTCGCGATCTCACGCCCGTAGGCGACGTCGAATCCATCCCACTTGCCGGTCGCCGGGTTCTTCACGCTGAACGGCGTGTTGTCTTCCTGCGTCCCGATCCGGATCTTCCCCTTCGTCTGAATGCTGTACTGGTAGGTCGCGAGATCGAACTTCGGCCGCGTCGATGTCGATGCCGTGGCAGCCGCCGTCGCCGATGGTGTGACCGTTCCGCCGCCCGTGCACGCCGTCGCGATGAAGGCGAGGACGAAACCGAGCGCGAACGTCCGCGTGAGACCCCGCATGTTTTCCCTCCTGCTCTTGTGCCCGCTGATGTGTCCTCTAGTGCTGTGTCCCGCTGGTGTGGTTCCCCCCGCTAGTGCTTGATGACTTTGCTCAGGAACTGCTTCGCCCGCTCCTCCCGGGGCGCTTCGAAGAACCCGGCCGTGGGCGAGTCCTCAATGATGCGCCCTTCGTCCATGAAAACCACCCTGTTGGAGGCCTCCCGGGCGAAGCCGACCTCGTGGGTGATCACCAGCATCGTCATGCCCTCTCGGGCGAGGTCCCGCATCACGTCCAGGACCTCCCGGATCATCTCGGCGTCCAGGGCGCTGGTTGGCTCGTCGAACAGCATGATCCGCGGGTCCATCGCGAGTGCCCGGGCGATCGCGACTCGCTGCTGCTGGCCGCCCGACAACCGGGCGGGATGCTGATCGGCCTTCTCCGGGATGCCCACCTTTTCGAGCAGCGTCATCGCCTTCGCGCGCGCGTCCGCCTTCGACATCCCACGCACCTTGCGCGGCGCGAGCATGACGTTCTCTGCCGCGGTGAGGTGGGGGAACAGATTGAAGGACTGGAAGACCATCCCGACGTCGCGGCGGAGCTTGTTGACGTCGACGCCGGGTTCGTGGACCGGCAGGCCGTCGACGACCAGCTCGCCGCTGTCGATCGGCTCGAGCTTGTTGATCGTCCGGATCATCGTGCTCTTGCCCGAGCCTGAGGGTCCGATGATCACGACGACATCGCGCTCGCGGACGGTGAGGTTGATGCCACGCAGCACGTGAAGCGCGCCGAAGTGCTTGTGGACGTCGCGGAACTCGATCACTAGGGGAGAGTAGCGAGCGACGAGCGGCGTCGAGGCGGCGAGGCGGCGAGGCGCAGGCCGAGCCGAGCGCGAAGACTAGTTCTTGCGCGCTCCCGCGCCGACCGGCTTCTTGCCGTCCGACGGCTCCTTCGCGCGCTCGGCGGCGTACTGCTCGGTCCAGAAGACGATCTTCCCGTCCTGCGCGTCGACCAGGACGGTGTCGCCCTCCTTGAACTCGCCCATGAGGACCTTCTGCGCGAGCGGGTCGAGGACCTGCTTCTGGATGGTGCGTTTGATCGGACGCGCTCCGTACGACGGATCGAAGCCCTCGCTGGCAATGAGCGCCTTCGCATTGTCCGTGAGCTCGAGCGTGATCT
>Ga0070708_100001000_pt1 | contig 21605 bp, 13 predicted proteins | sample KBSK5503metaG_FD_65469 | JGI IMG/M metagenome (GOLD analysis project Ga0070708, IMG submission 65469) | Corn, switchgrass and miscanthus rhizosphere microbial communities from Kellogg Biological Station, Michigan, USA - KBS K5-50-3 metaG | ecosystem: Host-associated > Plants > Roots >... | reverse complement strand
GGCCGTGGAAATCATTGAAAATGCCATCAGCGCTTCCACCAAAGATCCGCGATTCCGTCCTGTTACGGAAGAAGAGCTGCCGGAGCTGAAGGTGTCCGTGGATATTCTAAGCCCTCCGCAACGAGTGTCCGGCCCGCATGAGCTCGACATACGGCGTTATGGGCTCATCGTGACATGCGGAACCAGGCGTGGGCTGTTGCTTCCAGATATTGAAGGCATTGCATCGGTGGAAGAGCAGGTGACCGTCGCGCGCAAAAAGGGAAGTATTGGCGAGGTGGAAGCCGTCGAGCTATATCGGTTCGAAGTCGAGCGGTATTTTTAAGGAGAAATCATGGCCGAGATTGTTCCGTTTCGCGGTGTTCTCTATGACCCGGCCAAGGTCGGCGACGTCGCATCCGTGGTGGCGCCGCCTTACGATGTGATCGGGCCGACCGAGCAGGCGGCCCTCTATGCCCGCCATCCGGCCAATGTGATCCGTCTCGAGCTGGGCCAAGAACGTCCGGGCGATGACCCGCAGGACAGCCGGTACACCCGCGCCCGACGATTTCTGGAAGAGTGGCTGCGTGCGGGAACCCTCAAGCTGGACGACCGTCCGGCGATGTATCTCTACACGGTCGAGTACCGGCTGCGCTCCGGTCCGGTGCGGACCATGCGGGGGTTCCTCTCCCTGGTCAGGCTCGAAGAATTCGGGACCGGCCGGATCTTTCCGCATGAGAACACCCGCGCTGCCGCGAAGGACGATCGCTATCGGCTCCTGGAGACCTGCCGCAGCAACTTCAGCCCGATCTTCTCGCTCTACTCCGACGCCGAAGGTCGCATCGTCCGGGCCCTGGAGGAGGCGAGCGGCAAAGCGCCTCCGCGCTTCGCCGTCACGGAGGGCGAGGGAGTCCGACACCGCCTGTGGACCGTCACCGATGAGTCGGCGCTGGACCGGGTGGTGACGGCCATGAAGCCGCTCCCGCTCTTCATCGCCGATGGGCACCATCGTTACGAGTCGGCATTGCGGTACCGGAATGCGCAACGGAAGGCACTGGGCGGTGCAGGGCCGCTGCCCTCCGATTGGGTCCTGATGTACTTCTCGAATCTCGACGATCCGGGGCTGACCATTCTCCCGACGCACCGTGTCCTTCCGGCGTCGTTGCCCTGCCCCGCGTCTGAATTCCGCAAACGCCTGGCGGAGACGTTTCTGGTGGAGGCGATTCCCTTCACCAAGGAAACAGAACCTGCGGCCCGCGCGAAGTTTTTGGACAGGCTGCATGCCGCGCAGTCTTCCAATGCCTGCGTCATGGGACTCGTCATGCGAGAAGAGTCCCGGTACGAGGTGCTGACCCTCACTGCCGCAGGCTTGGACAAGCTGGGCCCTTCCGCCCGTGAACGACTTGATGTCTCGATCCTTCAGCAGGTAGTGTTCCGCGACGCCATGCGGATGACGCCGCAGGATGAGGAACGGTTGATCTATATCAAGGATGAGGAGGAAGTCTTCGCCGCCGCCGCGCGCGGCGAAGGCGAGCTGGCGATTCTGCTCAATCCCCCCAAGATCGCGGAGGTCAAGGATGTCGCTCGAGCCGGCGACCGCATGCCTCACAAGTCCACCTACTTCTACCCGAAACCCCTCACCGGCCTCGTCATCAATAAAATGGATTAAGGCTCAGTGGTGACCCACGAGGGTCGTTCGACAGTCCATGGCCTTCTCGATGGCCGCGATCAAGGTGTCTTTGTCCACCGGCTTCACGATGTAGTCCACAACACCTTTTTTCAATAGGTCTGCCGCCAGCTCGATGTCCGGATACCCCGTCAGGACGATCACGGGGACGGAGGGGTATTGCCGGCGGAAAAAGGCGATCGCTTCCAGACCATTGATCTTGGGCATGCGGAGATCGCAGATGATGACGTCCACCATCAGCGGGTTGTCGTCCGAGCCGATCACGTCGATACCCGTTCCGCCGTCGTCGGCTTCCGCCACGTCGTACCCTGACTTTTGGAGGGTCAGGCGCAGCGCCTTTCTGATGGACTCTTCGTCATCGACGATCAGGACCCGGCCTCTGCCGGGCGTGTCCTTGGTATGCAATCCGAACGGCATGGCATCCTCCTTACTTCGTCGGAGCTCATTCATTGCCTGCTCCAAAAGCCTGCGGGAGCCTTCTGCCTGGTTCTCCCGCAGGCGGTGAATCGATTGCCCTATGCAGCCTTCGGCAAGTCCGTTTTCTCATGCGCCGCTTCCTCCGAGGTCCTGTGATCGTAAGAAACCTGCGAAGTCCCTTCCGACTCAGTGGCCTCTCTGACCGCGAGTATCAACATCCCGAACAGTGTCATGAACGTCACCAAGATGCCCCACGCCATTGTCCTCACCCCCTTTCGATTTTTGCCATTGCCTCAATCATCTTGCGTCTCGTACTGAGCAACCGTTATGCCATTCCGGCGCGCAGGGTACGGGCTCACGGCATTTGTTGAGGAATCTTGAGTAGTTGTGGGTGGTACAGTGGTGAACTCAAGGCTAGTCTGGCCTGTTCTCGATCAGAAGCCGACGGTCGAGAAAGTATCGAAAAGGATGCGAGCTGGTATCCGATGCGATAACCGCATTCGGGGGAGGAAGGATTGTCCACAAGTTGACTTTAATAGGTAACACTGACATAGTAACCCGCTTTTGCGGGCTCCGACCACATGCGTGCTTTCTGAACAGGAGGCGAGCGATGGAGAGGTGGGATAGAGAACGACTAAAGAGGACATGGGTTACACGCTGGGCTTTCGGCTTGGCCTTCCTAGTCCTTCTGGTTCCTACAGTCAGCCAGGCAACCAATGGATTGAACCTGATTGGCTCTGGCGGGATCTCATCTGCATTGGCCGGAGCGGACACCGCCGTCGCGACTGATTTTTCGGCCATGAATACCAACCCGGCTGGTCTTACACAGATCCCTGGAACGCACACCGGGTTTTCGTTGAGCATGCTGAAGGCTGAGTTGCGGCTCAGAAACAGCACGAACGATAAGGATGGGGAAAATCAGCCGGTGGTTATACCCAATACGGGCATCGTTCATCGCTTGAGCGGGATGCCAATCACTGTGGGGATCGGTTTCTTCACCGTCGGGGGCACGACCTCCGATTTTCGGGATCTTCAAGTCGCCCATTTCGGGCCCGGGGGAGTTTTCGGGGGGACTGTGGACAAGCAAGGCACACAGTTGCGGTCTTACAAATTGACTCCGTCCATTGCCTATCAGGTCACGGACGCGTTATCGATCGGGGCGTCCTTGGCGGTTTCGTATGCAGATGTCTCGCTCGCCATTATCCCGAACACACCCGGCGCCCAGGGACAGGCGTTCGGGTTCGAAACTACGGGAAAATGCAACCGCGCCAACGGTCTGGCGCTCCCCAATGCCTCTTGCGGTTATAGCGTTGGGTTCACGCCGAAATTCGGAGCCATGTACAAGATCAACGACATGGTGACGGCCGGCATCGCCTATACCATGCCGACTCCCAGCACGTTCGATCACGGACAGCTCACCAAGAATTACCTGGGGATCGGAACAAGCACGTTCGACTTTAAGGCGTTTGGGTTCAAGTGGGCCCAGGATGTGGCGGTCGGTGTTGCGGTGCGGCCGACGTCACGGCTTCTGATCGCGACGAAATTCCAATGGATCAACTGGGACAAGGCGCTGAATAACGTTGTGGTCGAGGCGACCAACGGCAGCAATCCGCTGGTTCGGACGGACACGTTTGTCCTGAACTACCAATGGAAGGATCAATATGTGGCTGCGCTAGGAATCTCATACGACGTCACCGACAGTTTCACGGTTCGCGGTGGGTACAATTACGGCAACAATCCGGTTCCCAAAACAACCCTTGACCCGATCAACGCCAATATTGTCGAGCAGCATATTGTCGGAGCGTTCCAGTACCGCGCCACTCAGGCCTTCGCATTTGAGATGTGGACCACGTATGCGATACAGAAAAGCGAGACGTACAACAGTACCTTGTTCGGGCCCAATACGAGGCTTGACGTGGGCGGCTATGACGTGGGGATCACGCTGACCTACCGGAATTAGGTTTCCGATATGCCCCATGTGCCCACGGTGAGATACCCCTCAAGTTCTGAAGCAGAAGTCAGCCGTTTCGTTCTCACCAAAGCGGGGCCAGCAGTTTTAGTTGTGTGGTGACTGGTATGACTACCTGCGCCATTAGAATGTATCGACATTGATACAGAGTAGTATCCGATTTGATACTTCAGGACTTGACAATCTATGCGTTCTTTGCCATACCAGCCTGCGTCGTAAGAGGTGGGACCTGCACCGGAATTGGAATTCGCACCATAAGTTTCGTTGATGGAGAAAGCGCGGGCCTAAAGCACATATAAAGAAAGATAAAAGATTCGAGCGACAGGCTCAGGGCCTTGAGCGGACAAGCGTTTTTGAGGCCTGAATGATGAAGGCGCAGAGAGACAATTTCCCTGGCTGAGGAAGGGGATGTCGTTGCGCCTTTTTTTATTTTCCGTCTGCCTTAAGGATGAAACTCGCTGAGGAGCGCGAACGCACGTCCTGTGACGGCACTTCTTTTGCTTTCTCATGGAGCAGGCGGGCTTTTGACTCCGGGCCGGTCACGGAAGGAGGGCTGCGGCGATGGCAAAGGATTTAATACTCCTTATCTTGGCCCATGGGATCTTCGGCTGGGGCACCGGTGGGGCGGGGAAACGGCCCGACCAGATGCGGGAGTATTACTTTGGCGTACGGGCTTTCCTTGAAGCAGAATACAGCTCTCGGCCGGACGTGATTCTCAAGGTACTCACGCCTACGGTGCCTCCCGCCGATAGTGTGGCGGGCCGTGGAGCGGTCCTGAAAAAAGCAATTGAGGAGGCAGTTAATGGAGCGCCCTCCGGGACGCGTGCGCACATTGTGGCGCACAGCATGGGCGGGTTGGATTCCCGGTGGGTGCTGGCTCAGGAAGGCATGACGGAGAAGATCGCCTCCCTGACGACGATCGCCACGCCTCACCGAGGCACGACGTTGGGCAATGAGGCGCACTTATTATTCCCGCTGATCCTCCAGGCCGTGAGCCTTCTGGACAAAGTGGCGAGTTGGCATACCGACATCGTCAAGGAGTTGGCGGGACCACATGTCGATAAGCTCGAGTTTTTCCATCATCTGCTGGCGAACATCGTTGACTCTCCCAAGGACAAGGCTGAAGCGGGGCTATATGCGCTCACACTCAAGGGTGCTGATGAGTTCAACAGGCAATGGGCCGATGCGGAGCGCAAGATCCGGTCATGGAGGGACAAGCCAGTCGCCTATTTCGCATACGGCGGCCGTGTTCATCCAGGACAGGTTCCGCTGCTCAAGCTCAGTCATGAGCTCCTGCAATTGGCCGGGACGGCAGAAGAAAAGGAATCGGGTAACGACGGAGCGGTGTCGGTGTGGTCGGCCCATTATCCTTGGGATGATCCTGGCCCCACTTACGAAGGCGGCGAGAATTATGTGAAGACGATCCAGTTTGATCATTTCCGGCAGGTCAACTGGGAAATCCCCGATCCTCGTCCGAAGGCGGTCATGGGCGGCGATCTACAGGATGTATATCGGGGGATTATGGAGAACATCATTCGGGTACAGCGAGCGGAAAACCCCGGCCGTTAATTCCATGACCGAGCTGCTTTCCAAAGACCACCACATCCTCGAGAAGGGCATGATGGAGTTTCGTCCGTTCGGGACGGATACAAACGGGGAAAAAATCCAAGATGCCAGCGGGGTGACGGTTCGGGCCAACGTGGAACTGATGGAGGAGTACGTGAGCCGCAAGTACGGCCAGGAGGCCGGAGCGCGTGCGGTGACGGAATTGGTCCGGCTTCTGAACGAGCGGATCCGCGATCCGGCCTACCATGTGACCCCTGAGTTTCTGGAGAATGAGTGGAACAGCTATTCCTACGAATTTGTGATGTTCCTGGGCGAGTTTTGCAAAAAGCTTTCAGAGGATCCGAATTTCCAGTTCAATGTGGGGCGCGAAAAACTCATCTCCCCGATCATCCAGACCCTGGCCAGGCCTTTTTCGGTTTCCCAGACATTCAAAGCATTCCCATACTTCGGCGAGAAGTATGCGAAGGGATCACTGCATTTCGATGTGCTGTCGGTGACGGATCGTAGCGCGGTCATTCGCATGAGACTGTCCGACAAGCTGCATCGGCAGTTCGGTCCGTACCGGAAATCCTGCGCGGAAATGATTTGCGGATCTGCCAAGGCCGGTATGGCGGCCATCCCTGAGAAGATCCATGCCATGAGGGCACCTGCGACCATCAAGGACCGCTTATGCATAGCGGAGGGCGATGAGTGCTGCGAGTGGGAGTTTACATGGAATCCGGAGCATTCCCCGCGCTTCTTCTGGCCGGTGCTCGTGATGCTGTTGGCTGGGGTCGGGGCGTTCGCCTACCTGCACTTCTGGCATCCGTCGCTAACTTTCATGGAGACGCTGCTTGTCGCCCTCGTCCCAGCAGTGGCGTTGTGGCTTGTCTGGACCAGACGAAGTCTTCTCAAGGAGGTCGAGGAGCAGAAGCAGATCGTCCAAGAGCAACTACGCTCCGTGGAGGCCAAGCATGAGGAACTCCGTGCGGCCTACTTAGAGCAGGAACAGACGACCGTGGAGTTGCGACGGAAAGTCGGCCAGCTCACGACGCTGCATCGCGCGGCCTTCATCATCAGTTCAACCCTCGACCGCGAGACGTTGCTGCAGACCGCCTTGCAGTCGATCCTTTACGACCTCCATTACGATCGGGCGATGATCTCCTTCTATGACCGTGCCCGGCAGGTGCTGTACGATGCTCGGGTCCTTGGCGTGTCTGATGAGATCGCGGCTTTCGCCCGCTCGATTGAAGTGCAGGTCACAGACCCGAACAGCGTGGAAGGCATGGTCGTCCTTCAAAAAATGCCGGTTCTGGTGAAGGATATTCATGAGATATGGGATCGGCTTCACCCGCTCAATCAGCAACTGGCATCCGCCACAGGGGCCAAGTCGGTCATTTCAATTCCGCTCATGGTCAAGCACAGGGTCCTCGGCACTCTCACCGTTGATCGAATACAAGAGCGTTCCCTGACCAAGGATGATCTGGAGATGATGGAGACAATCGCCAACCAAATCGCCATTGCCTTGGATAATGCAGAGGCCTACCGCCAGATCGAGATGCTGAATGTTGGATTGGAAACCAAGGTCCACGAGCGCACGGCAGAACTGGAGCATTTGAACAGGGATCTGGAGGCCGCCAACGAAAAATTACAAGAGGTGGACCGTCTCAAGTCTTTGTTTCTGTCGCACGTCTCACATCAACTGCGGACACCGCTGACTGCGATCAAAGGCTTTTTAGAAAACATGTTGAGTGGCCTGTATGGGTCGTTAACGAATAAACAGGAAACGAATCTGAATAGAGTCAAAGTCAATGTGGATGGGTTTATCAGAATGATCGCGAACCTCTTAGATCAGACACTTATCGATTCCGGAAAAATGGAGATTGATCTCTATCCCGATGAAATCAACTTACCGAATTTGGTCACTGATGTCTTGGATCAACTCAGTTCTCTTGCAGCGGCCAAAGGGCAGCGATTGGAGCTGCGGTGCCCCGAGACTGATTTGAGGATATGGGCTGATCGAGACATGGTGAGCCAGATCCTGACAAACCTCTTGGATAACGCAATCAAGTACACGCCCCAGGAAGGACAGATTACTGTTTTGTTAAGCCGTGAAGGATCTCATGATGCGAAGGTGTCCGTCGTCGATACCGGCGAGGGGATATCACCCGAAGACCTCCCTCGGCTCTTTGAACGGTTTTTCCGTGTCCGTCATCTTCGTAAGGGCTCAGCCAAGGGATTAGGGTTGGGTCTTTCAATCGTGAAACACCTGGTGGAGCTCCATGGCGGCACACTAAAAGTCCACAGTGAGGTAGGAAAAGGATCAGAGTTTGCATTCACCTTTCCTATTCGACAAACGCTGGAGAGGAGAACAAGTGTTATTGAAGTCGCAGGAGGCAAACGCATCCTCGTTGTGGATGATGATCCTGACATCCGACAGTTCTTGATGGATCGTTTGGGATCTTATGGATATGTCGTCGAGACCGCCAATGATGGACGCGAAGCATTAGATGCCCTCCGCAAAGGCTCTTACAACGGGCTGATTCTCGATATCGGCCTCCCGGAGATAGATGGCCTGGAAGTCCTTCATCAAATCCGCGAGGACATGTCTACGCTGCCAGTGGTGATGATCACTGCTTCAGGTTCCAAGGAGCGGGCTGTGCAGGCTGTCAATTTGGGTGCTCAGGCGTATCTGCTCAAGCCGTTTGATGCGGCACAGCTCAAAGAGGTGGTGGAGCGTTGGTTCGGCCTGGCCGCGTGAGGTGACAGCATGGGGATCCTGATTCTGGTAGTGGAAGACAACCCCGATATCGCCACTGTGTTGCGCGATCGGCTCCAGGCGATGGGGCACGAAGTCGTGACGGTCGAAGACGGCCAGGCCGCAGTTGACGCTCTTCAGCAAGCCACGCCCGGGTTGATGTTTCTCGATATCGAGCTGCCGAAGCTCAATGGTATGGAAGTGCTCAAACGCGTGGCCAGAGAGCGGCCGGATCTGCCGGTGGTCGTGATGACCGCCTACGGCACGATCTCGCTGGCGGTCGAGGCAATGAAGGAGGGCGCTGCCGACTTCATCACGAAGCCGTTCGACACCAGGCAACTCAGCACGGTAGTTGCCAAAGCGCAGGAGCGGAAAGAGTTGAGCGGCGAAATCGGGCGGCTGCTCGGCGACATCAGCCACGATATCAAGAATCTTCTGCAGCCGGTCGTCAGCAGCGCCTGGCTCCTCGAATCCGAGATCAATGACATCTTTCACAAGCTGCCGGAAGTGGAGGCGGTCAAGGCGGAGGCCAGCCGCAAGCTATGCGACGAGGTGATCGGAATACTGCGGGATGCCACCGGCCACATCCACGATCGGGTCAAGGAGATCGCAGATTTCGTCAAGGATATGAGCGCCGCGCCCCAATTCTCGCCCTGCCAGGTCGCCAAGGTGGTGGCTGAGGTCTTCAAGACGCTGCGGGTGCTCGCGGAGGAGAAAGGGATCTCCCTGCGCGCGGACGGCCTGGAGGACTTGCCCTCGATCGTGGCCGACGAGCGCCGGCTCTTCAACGCCTTCTATAACCTGGTCCATAACGCGATTCCTGAAGTTCCCGCCGGAGGCTCCGTGACGGTGCGCGGCCGTGCGGAGCCGGCATCCGACGCTATCCTTCTGTCAGTCGAGGACACAGGCCGGGGGATGGCACCGGAGATTCGTGAGAGTCTCTTCACGGCCCGTGCCATCAGCCGGAAGGCCAACGGCACTGGATTGGGGACGAAGATCGTCAAGGACGTCGTCACTGCTCACGGCGGACGGATATCCGTCGACAGCCAGGAAGGAGTCGGGACCACCTTCCATATCCGTCTCCCGCTCAAGCCCCCTAGTGCATCTCGATTGGCGGAGGTGAAGTGATGGGGATTCAGATCCTGGTGGTGGAAGACAACCCCGACATCGCCACTGTGCTGCGCGACCGGCTCCATGCGATGGGGCACGAAGTCATGATGGTCAGTGACGGCCAGGCCGCCTTGGACGCGCTTCAGCAGTTCACCCCCGGCTTGATTTTCCTCGACATCGAGCTGCCGAAGGTCAATGGGATGGAAGTGCTCAAGCGTGTCCGAAAGGAGTGGCCGGAGCTGCCGACCATCGTGATGACCGCTTACGGCACGGTCCAGCGGGCGGTCGAGGCGATGAAGGAGGGCGCGACCGACTTCGTCGCCAAACCGTTCGACAACGATTATCTGAACCTGGTGATCGGCAAAACGTTGGAGCGGGGCGAGCTGAAGCGCGAGGTGACGGCGCTCCGGTCCGAGCTAGAGAGCCGGTTCGACCAGCTCGTGGCCGTCAGTCCGAAGATGGAGGCAGTCATCCAGAGCGCTAAGAAGGCGGCTCCAAGCGACTCTACCGTCCTGCTTCTCGGAGAGAGCGGGACCGGCAAGGACCTCCTGGCCAGGTCGATCCACAACTGGGGCCCTCGCCGGAACCGGATCTTCAAGCCCGTGAACTGCGTGGCCCTCTCGGAGGAACTCCTCGCATCGGAGCTGTTCGGCCATGAGAAAGGGTCTTTCACCGGCGCATCGAGTCAGAAGCGGGGCATCCTGGAAGTCGCCGACGGTGGGACCGTGTTTCTGGATGAAATCGGCGACATGAAGCCGGGTCTCCAGGCTAAGCTCCTGCGCTTTCTTCAGAACCGGGAGTTCGATCGCGTGGGCGGTACGCGCACGATCAAGGTGGACGTCCGCGTGATTGCGGCGACCAATCGGGACCTCCGGCAAGCCGTCAAGGACGGAGCCTTTCGCGAAGATCTTTTCTTTCGGCTGAACGTGGTAAACCTGACATTGCCGCCGCTCAGGGAGCGGCAGGAGGAGATTCCCCAGTTGGCGGAGTTCTTCCTCAAGAAATACTGCCACGAGGCGAAGAAGCCGGTGATGCAGATCTCGCCGCCGGCGAAAGCCATGCTGACTGCCTATCCCTGGCCGGGAAACGTGCGGGAACTCCAGAACGCGATCGAGCGGGCCGTTGTCTTGAAAACCGGGGAGGTGCTCACGCCGGAGGATTTTGCCCTCCAACCTATGGATCTCACGCCGAAGGAGGCCGCCGATACGAACAAGGGTTATCACGAATCGGTCGAACACTACAAACGGGAGATCATTCGGCGTGCGCTGGCGCGCGCCGGCGGTAGCCAGACGCGCGCGGCCGACCTCCTCGGCCTCCAACGTACGTATCTGGCGCGCTTGATCAAACAGATGGGGATTGAGTAGCGATGATCGCGGTTTTGTGCAACTTAGTAGGTATAGGGAGACGAAGTGCGAAGACTTCTCTGCACGACAGCAAGAAGACTTATCAAAGAAGGCCGCGTTGCTATCAGCCCAAAAGGGGGAACGTCTGAGAACCGGTAACTCCGAAAGAAAAGGAGGACCCATGTCTCATTGAATGATTGGCGGAGATAAACCCAATCTACTAATGACTGCGACATTCATGGTCTATAGAGGCTCCAATGGCTAGGGTATCTCCAAGAGACAGATTCTTGCACGACGCTTATTTGCTTCGAGCAATCTGCATACCGCTGACGTTGATTCTGTATATAGCGGCATCTGCAAATATTGCTCATGCCGGTGGAATCCACATTGATGAACGCTCATTGTCATTCGACAATGAGCGAGGAAAAGATATCTTCGAAGCTAACAAAGTTATCACGATGAATTTTCTCTATGAGTGGTTTGCTTATGCCGGGAAACCGAATGCATACGTCGTTTTTGAAGTATATAAAGGAGAAACAAAAGGAGATACTTCGCACCGGACTCCTCTCAACTATTTCATTACGCGTATGGATAGAGAGCAAGGGATAGGCCAAGCGAAATTTCATTTGCCTGAAGCCGATAACACCTACACCGTCACTTATCATCTCGTTCCATTTTTTAGTAATAAACAACTGCCAGTTGCGGAGTATGGCGGTTACGTTCCTCAGGAACTCTTCCATGAAATCCAGCAATATTACAAGAGTAATCCACCGATTACCGAAAGACTTGCCGTTCTAAAAACCTCGAACAGCGGCCCAATTTCATCTTCAGCCGCTGTTGCGATCTATTGGAGAAATCGTCTGCAGCAAATCGATGAGGCTGTCAATGCGAGACGACCTCCAACCTTTGAATGGTTTATCGGCTCTGAATCTTCGCCTTTGGCTGAGGAGATCAAGTTCGCTTATCGCCTTGACCCACTTGAAGATTGGTCAGAATACTCATCATCTACGAAAGCAACCTACTATCTCTTAACTCCTGGAAACTATACATTCCAGGTCAAAGCTAAGTACACAGTTCGAGGCATTGAAAAAGAAAGTGCTATCGCTACTTATCCGATTAAGGTAAAGGAGGTAATTGCTGCACCTCCGCCGAAGGCTGCTTTGGTACAGAGCAAAAGCCTGCCATCTGAATTTTTTCAGGAGAGTCACTATAGCAACAGCAAGGCTTTGCTTATAGGAATAACTAAATATGACGACAGAGCCTTTCCACCATTACCATTCGTGGTTAAGGATATAAAGCTACTTGAAACCGTACTTCTTGAGTATAAGTTCTCAATAGAGAAGTTGGTAGGCGAAAATACTCGAGATGGAATTAAGAAGAAGATGAATGACTTCATCGCCTCTTCCCAAAAAGGAGACCGGGCAATCTTGTATTTCTCTGGACATGGTACTTCTTATGGAGCTATGAACTACCTTGCTCCTTCAGACTGTGATACCAAGAGAAAAGTAGACACATGCCTTAGTTATGACGATCTGAAGTCGTGGATTGATAGGTTGATGACGGAAAAAGAAGTGAGACATCTGTTGGTAGTACTAGACGCCTGTCAAGCTGGATTGGGTTTGTATAGTAAATCATCGAACGTAACTCCTATCGAACAACTTGCCAAATATCCGGGCGCACATATGATGACTGCGGGATTGATGGATCAGGAGGCGCAGATCGATATTCAAGAGGGCGTTTCGGTCTTTACGCAGAAATTGGTCAACGGCCTTCAGGGAGCCGCTGACCTGATACCAGACAAAGTCATCACTCTTTCAGAGTTATTGGTCTACGTACAGGATCAGGTCTCCACTCAAGTTATGGAAAGGTATGGTAAAGAGCAAATACCGGTAATGGGAAAAGTCAAAGGGGCTGGCGAAATGCTATTCCTACTAAAATGAGCCGCCAGGCTAACCTGGGTAATCACGAATCGGTCGAGCATCACAAATGGAGCCGAACATGAGCACTTTGCAATGAGTTCTCTTGATGGACAAGATGACGCGCTAGGCATCGTGAGAATCGCGCCATTAGTTCCTCCGCATTTCCTATACCCTTTTGCTCGCAGGGGTCTTGGGCAGAGACTTCGACTCCTTTGAGAATGTGTAGTGCAACGACTGGGGGGTAGATCATTTATGACCATAAATGGATTCTGAAAGACCTTTCAGACATATTTTTACGAGGGAGTCACTAAATGAAGAAATACCACATCATTGTTTTTTTACTTGTAGCGATCACTCTTTTCCAAAGCGGGTGTGGGCAAAAGAGCGAGGAACCAAAAGCGCCTGCCGAAGCTCCGGCTCCGACGGCAGCCCCTGCTGCTCCGGCAGCACCTGGCGGGATACCTGCACGTACGGGTGCTCCCGCTTCTCCAGAACAGACTCAGAAGCGGTATCTTGCAAAAAAAGCAAAACCATCGTCCCACTCTCGAACTAAGGAAGATGAAAGAGAATTTGCCGGAGGATCTCCTTTTTCATTTCCATCAATGAGCAAGGGGGCGTTCAAAAAAGATTTGCCGCCGACAACGGAGCGGACTGAGGTGGCCCCCCATGTGTCAAGAACACCGCATATAGTCGCCCCTGAAGTCGCTATGCCACCGCCGGCAGCTCCGCCCCCTCCGGTAGGTTTGACTGGGATGACCTCCTACCCCTTGGGCGCTCTCGCAGCAGATAGACCAGTGGAATCTTTCCAAAAGCTTCCTGGGGTCGTATGGAATGCATGGGCTGAAGAAACCCAATCTGCCAATGTTGCTTCTAAACCGGTGACAAGTCTGAAACCCAATACTACTTATCTCTTAGCCATTGACTTTTCGGCAATCCCATATCCCGGAATTATGCCTAAGACAGTGAGCGCTACACTGAGAACGAAAGTGTCTCAGTGGATTAAGAACCCAACGTTTGTAGCCAACCTGAAAGTGCTTCTTCTGTTGCCCCCCCATTATTTTGAAACAGATCGAACGAGAGTCATCACCGTTGACAGAATGAAGTCAAAAAATGTTGCAGACCTCAGGGTCGAAGCCAAGAGGATCCTTCAAATGCAAGAAAGCGTCGTTCTCCCTGAAGGCGATGCTTTTCAGGTCATGGCCGAGAAAATTGCAAACGGCGAAACCGAGTTGCCTAATTTCGTCTATGGTCGGGCGAAGTTTCAGATCCACACGGCAAACGTTAAAGTCGCGAGTTCCGGAACAACAACGGTCATTGGGCTATCACTATGGTTCGATGATCGCCCGGTGGATGAGATCACCATACCGATGTGTATTCTTCCAGAAGGTGCAAAACCAGAGAAGTGCTCCAGTGGGGAAGAGGGAACTTTTGCAACAACCGATTCGTTTTTCTTAGCCTCCGAAAGTTCCTCGTCACCAGATGCCTCTCTCCATGTGGTTGAGCTAGATAAAAATGTGATGGGAGTCTTTCGAGACAAGCAATGGGAACCGGAAAAGTTCTCTGTATGGTCCTATCATTCAAGTGCTGGTCACTTTCGGCAGCAGCTTATTGATGATCACCTTACTTATTTAAGTAAGGCCAGCGATGAAGAGAGCCTTATAAACCGTGGGAACGCCCTGTTTGAGTATTTCTTTCCAGATGATACGCAAGATGGCAAAGATGCCCGAACAGAGTTTCTAAAGTTTGTCGAACCACAGCTGAGAAAGGACCGGTTTACCAATAAGACCAAGTCCATTTTTATCCGGATGATTCAGCAGGGGCCCGATCCACCCCTCATCATTCCGCTTGGACTCATGGCCGTACCCATCGACAACAAATATGAATTTCTGGGATATCACCTGAGGATGGAAGCTCCTCTGGAAATACAAACCTACCAGGAGTCATCCGAATGCATCTCGAGGTGGGTATTGGTTCTTCCTCCTGCAGGTGATGCTAAGTTGGACGATACGATTCAAGCTGCACTAGCCGAGGCGGATCCTTTGATTTCTAAGTGGAAAGATCATGGGCAGGATAAAGTAAAGTTTATCAGAAAAATGAGGGAATTGGTCTCGTGGATTAAAACGGGAGAAGAGAGAGACAAAGACTATGGCGCCGCTTTGGCGCTTCTTAGTCACCATGACAAAGACGCGCTCTCTTTTTATGCGGCGGGCGTTCTTGGTGATGACCCGCTAGTTCCTTCTCAAGTGAAACCCATGTTTGGAAAGCCTTCGGTTGCGATCCTAAATGGCTGTGGAACTGGTGGTCCTGAAGGATCTGAGATGCTCCGCCACTTTAACCAAAGCGGATTCGGAACAATAATTGCGGCAAGCACTGAAGTGAAAGGCCCTATGGCAGGGGCTTTATTCCCAATTCTTGCGAATAAGCTCGAAGAAAATAAAGACAACCCGAGTTACACAATAGCTCATGCCTATTTCGATACCCTTCAGCAACTAAGCGGACAGCAACCGAAATCTAAGAATGGAATCACTCTGAAACCATATGGGCCGTTTGTGCTTCAGTTCGCGCTGTTAGGCAATGGCAATCTTCGAGTGTGTCCACCTAAGAAATAGGAGCATGAAGCCATGCGATCACGGATTTTATTTGCAACATTGTCGTTACTAATACTCCTGGCCTGCTCTTTAGCTGCAGGAATAAGCCCCGTTGTTCCGGGAACGGCTCCCCCCTCTATGCCTGCTGACTCTGGTCTGACCATCTTTATAAGCGATCTACACTTGGGTGTAGGGTTAGATCCCAATAATCCTAGTAAATGGCATCAATATGAAGACTTTCGGTGGCTGGATGAATTTCGTCTTTTCCTGAAAGAAATAAATCGGTTGGGGGGAGGGAAGACAACCCTCGTACTTAATGGTGACGTTTTTGAGCTGTGGCAATCGCTCAAAGATGATTGCATCTACGAGAACAAAGATCTCGGGTGTACCGAGCAAGAAGCATTGGGTCGAATTCAACGAGTCATTACATCCCATGCAGCTGAACTCCAGGCGCTCGGTGAGTTTGCCCGAGCCGGTGATAATCGCTTGATCATCATTCCTGGGAATCACGATGCCGCGTTGTTATTCCCACGCGTGGCGGATGCTGCACTTCAAGCGATTTCTTCCCCAGGGAGAGTCGATCTTATAACACAAGGTTATTGGCTCTCGCCCGATGGGCTCGTTTATGCGGAACACGGACAACAGATTGGTAAGGAGGTGAACAAATGGGAGCAATGGCCTAAGCCATTCATTGAACTTGCCGGAAAGATGTATTTGCAGCGACCTTGGGGAGAGAAATTTGTTCAAGCCTACTACAATGCCTTCGAGCTGAAATACCCAATCATAGACAATATTTCTCAGGAAGGAGAAGGCATTCGCTACGCTAGGGCAGCAGAAGGGACGTTGGGTACCAGCCAAGATGTCGCGGGGTTTTTGAATTTCTTCCTCTTTAAAGTTTCCTGGGATCAGTTTACGACCTCTCTCAAACCTCAGGACGGGAAGCCTCCAGAGTGGGATGTAGATGCAATTCGAGGGAAAGAAGGACAAGCAGGGATAGGAGAACGTTTTCTTGTCGAGTCGCTCCCTACAGATCATCCCTTCTATTCAGACGCTTCCAGGGCTTTAGTAGAGGGAAAGCTTAGGCAGTCATTTCAGAAACTGACTGCTGAGGATATCAAGACGATCTGCGATGAACGCGCTGCCTTGCGGCAGATTGAAATAGACAGTAAGAAGTTGCCGACCGTGAGCGAATGTCCTATAAAGGATGGCACGTTAAGAGCTGCCGGCGAAGCCTTATTTCGTGCCAGAGACAAAGTCCTAGGCGAACATTTGACTAAGACATGCCTCCAGTTAGCGGAGTGCCCCGATCACCCATTCATGCTGTTTGTTTACAGTCATACCCATTTAGCTGTCGCGCCCTATTCACCAATCAAAAACGGAGACTGGCAGCCCACCGTTGTTAACACAGGAGCCTGGCAACGAGTAGTTACCCCTGCTCAGTTAGACAAGATCAAGAAGTTAAAACAGATCCCTGCAGGAGAGGTGCTGCCCAAGTTAGAGCCAGAGGACCTGCCAGCTTGTTACAGTCTCATCAGTGTGGAACATCAGAGAGGTATCGCTACGCCTACTTTGATGTACTGGCGGAGAGGCAAGGATAGCGTGTGGGAAATGGTAGCGTATAAGGTAAATGAAGATCCGTGCCGTATTGAATAAGAGCGACTCCATCCAGGGAAATACGCAACCCAGGCACCACCTAACAGGTCATATTTGCACGTGACTGTAGTGTCCCACTTAAATTCTAGACAAGTCGTTTTGTTTTTTTGACCATCCATTCCGCAGAGAATTCAGCCCGCTTCGAGTCTCCGAGTCTCCATTTCTCAAGGGACATCCGGGTGCACTCGCTTGTTACTCTGTTGAGAGGGCTTCGGCTGTCTTCCTTTACGATGGGTTTTGAATAACTTCAGTGGGTTTCCTGCACCCATCTGACTAAGCTACCTGTCTACACTTTAAGTGGGGCACAACACTATCTACCTTCAACTCAGTGGAGGAGTAATTATGGCTGAGGATCCTATTAAACATGTGGTGCTTCTTTTGCTTGAGAATCATTCATTCGATCAGATGCTGGGCTGTTTTCAAGAGATCTATCCGGATCTCGATGGCATCGACCCGAACATGACGCATCGGTCTAATAGCGATGCTGCAGGCACTATTTTCTTCCAGCGGGAGACTACTGAGACACAAATGGACCCTGATCCAAAACACGAAAACATCAATGTCTTGGAGCAGTTAAAAGACAATAACGGTGGATTCGTTCGTGATTTTGTCAATACCTATCCGGCAAGCCCGATTGAGGCGCGTCAAGAAATCATGGGTTACTATCAGCTTGACTTTCTTCCGGCGCTTCATTCGTTAGCTAGGGATTTTACTATCTGCGATCGTTGGTTCTCATCTTTGCCTGGCCCTACCTGGCCAAATCGCTTTTTTGCATTATCAGGCACTTCCTCAGGCCGAGTCCTGATGCCCGATGGTTTCTTGCATCCCGCCCTGGGCACCATCATTGCCCAAACTCAGAAGACCATTTTTGACCGTCTCGATGAAGCAGGAAAATCATGGAAAATCTACTTCTATGACTTTCCATCATCGCTGATATTGGCGAACCAACGGAAAGCACAGAATCTCATGCGCTATGTTACGATCGATACTTTTTTTGAAGATTGTAGAAACGAGACAGCATTTCCAGCGTTTAGCTTTATTGAGCCGAAATACTTTGGGCTCGATCAAAACGACGACCATCCCCCGCATAACATTATGAAGGGAGAAAAACTTATTGCCGATGTCTATAATGCGCTTCGCTCAAGTCAGGAGTTGTGGGAGTCGACATTGCTCGTTGTCTTATATGATGAACACGGTGGCTTCTATGACCACGTACCACCACCACCAACCAGTCCTCCGGACGAGCATACAGAGGAATATGACTTCGACCGCTTGGGAGTACGTGTTCCTGCACTACTGATATCACCTTGGGTGCAAAATAAAGTTGAACACACGGTACTCGATCATACAAGCCTTCTGAAATACCTCGTCGATAAGTGGCATCTTGGACCATTAGGAAACCGTACGGCTAGGGCAAATACCATCCCCTCTGTAATTTGGCTGGCCGAACCTCGAAAGGACACCATCCCGTTTATCCCGGTCCACTATACCGATCTGATTCCCCCCAAACCTGATTTGGAGAAGGCAGATTCTAGTCAACATCACGAGGCGCTTCACGTGTTTGCGAATTATTTGCACGAGCAGATAGATCAAGCAATGGGCACCCCCTTGAAGAAAATCGCAAAGGCGGCTAATCGCTGGATGAAGCTGAAAGCCTGGATCGGCGAGAAGCTAATAAAGGCTGGAGAGCTATTTATGCAAGAACTGATGGCCTACAATAAAAGCCGGTTTCATCAAACGACGGCTGTGCTTAATCGTTTGATCGACTCCCAACGCCAAAGGTAATCAGACAATTGACTTGTACTACCCCACTTAATTAAAAAGCTAAGTAAAAGCCCATCGCCGCTGTTTCGTTAACAAGGACGCTGACCTACCCCCTTTAACCGGTCTAGGTCATGTGTTAAGCCTTGGCCATAAAAGTAGGGCCGGTCAAGAAGAGGGAGCGCCTTTCTAAACCGCTTGTCGCACGTTCAAACCCTTCTTGCATTTCCGGTCCTCCCTTGAAACTTCCAGCCTCGCCATATAGTCTTGCACTATGGCGATTGATCCGGTCTGCGGGATGACCGTGGACGAACAGACGGCCCCGTCGACGGCGGTGCTCAGAGAATTGGATAACAAAGAGTCGGCTGACGAGAACCCTTGCAGCGGTGTTTTCATGAATTACGTGCGGCGATGTCTGAGATGCCTACTTGTTCTCCTTCCTCTCGCTATTCTGGTGGGATCCTGCAGTGCTCCCCCTATTCCTCGCAACGATTGGCACGTGCTGCCAGGCGACTGGCATCCGAATACCAACGTGCGAGATACTGGCGGGTTGACGCGTGCGAATTTTCAAATCGATGATGCCATACGCAAAGATGGCATGCTTGTCGGGGTTGCGATTTCCGGCGGGGGCCTCCGCGCGGCCAACTTCGGCGCGGCTGTCATGCTGGAATTGAAGGCGTTCGGTGTGCTGGACCAGGTGGACTTTCTCTCACCAGTCTCGGGCGGTGCGCTCCCGGCCGCCTACCTGGCTCTGGATGGCTACAAATATCAAACCTGGCTTGGAGAGAGAAAGATTTCCTTTCAGAAGGATGAGCTGAAAGATGCACTCAGTCAGAATTTGCAGATGCGATGGGTCGGGAGTTGGTTGCTCCCTCACAACATCTTTCGGTTCTGGCTAACCAATTTCAATCGCTCGGATATCATGTTCCAGATTTTTGAAGATAACCTCTTTCATGGAGCAACTTACGCTGATCTCAACCCAAACCGCCCCAAGCTCCTGATCAACACGACCAAGCTGGAAGACCTCGAGCAATTCGGCCACTTCGTTTACAGCGACGAATTCTTCAGCAAATTGGGGTCGAATCTGAGTCCCTACCGGGTTTCGGGTGCGGTTCAGGCCTCGTCCGCCGTTCCGGGTGTGTGGAACAGCGTCGTTCTTGCCGACTATACTAACTCAAAGTATCTCCATCTGTACGATGGGGTGATGGCTGATAACCTGGGGCTCAGTAGCCTGCTGCAAGTGCTCAAAGGTGTCGATCGAAATGCCGATACCGAAAAAGAGAAACTACTGAAATGCGTCCTGATTTCTATTGATGCCACACCCCGCTTCTCGGACCATTACAGCGATCGAGATGATATCCGGGAGATTCTCAAGGACTTTCTTGTCGAACGAAACGCATCGGATGCCGTGGATGATATCTTGCGCTTCCAACGTATGGAGACATTCCGTCAATTCGGTGTATCCGATGAGTCGATTGTAGACAAAGATCATTTCATCGTTTTCCGTGCTCCAGGCTTTAAAGATGACCGTTGTATCCTCTGGCACATCGCTTTGCGAATGTTTCCTGTGTCTCTCCCGCCACTCCCAGGCACGCCACCTGAAAAAACTCCGCTGGGATGGCAACTGACGCTAATCCCTACGCAATTCGAGATTGAAGAATGGCAGCAGAATGCTCTTTTCGAAGCAGCACACAAATTGGTTGAATATCAGTGGGCTCACGGGGCATCGAGCTTGTTCGAATAGCAACTGTTTCCGACACATGGTCTTATGACACTCTTGACCCTCCCCTCTTCCGCCCTATAGTCTTACTCTATTGGGTAAAGGACGCGTCTCGGCGCGGCCGGGGCGGGAGGGTGTAATGCCTATTGATCCGGTCTGCGGGATGACCGTGGATGAACAGACGGCTCCGGCGACGGCGGTGCACAACGGCACAACGTACTATTTCTGCGCGCCAGGCTGCAAACGAACCTTTGAGAAGGATCCGGAAGCGGTGCTCAAAGGCAGCCCCAAGGGCATGGGTCATGCACCGGTGCCGATGGTCACGATGATGCCGCTGCGGGCGAAGCCCGCGCCGGTTGCTCCGGCCTCAGCCAAGGCCTCTTCCTCAGCCAAGCCAGCCTTTCTCACGATTCCGATCGAGGGCATGTCCTGCGCGTCCTGCGTCGCCAAAATTGAGCATGGATTGAGCGAAGTACCGGGCGTTGTCCATGCCTCGGTGAACCTGGCGACCGAGAAAGCCACGGTCGAATATCAGCCGGGGGTGGCGGACTCCGCCATGATCCAAGAGGCCATTCGCAGCCTCGGATACCGGCCGGTCATGCCGACTGCACGCGAAACTGAGACGCCTGCCGCGAAGGAAGAACGAAAACAGGCCGCCTATCGGGCCCTGAGGCTGCGGTTCTGGGTCGCCGCGGCTCTGACCGTTCCGGTGATGGTTCTGAGCATGTCGGAGCATCTCGGTTTGCCCATTTCGCGGCCAACGTCTTTCTGGTTGCAGCTTCTGCTGACGACTCCGATTCAGTTCTGGGCGGGCTGGCAGTTCTATAAAGGGGCGTTCGCAGTGGCCAGGCACGGGACCACCGATATGAACACGCTCATCGCGGTCGGCACCTCAGCGGCGTATGGGTACAGCGTGGCGGCGATCCTCGCGCCGGGCTGGTTCACCACTGCCGGGGCTGCGCCAATGGTCTATTTCGACTCGTCCGCGGCGATCGTCACGCTGATCCTACTGGGGCGTCTCCTCGAAGCCCGCGCCAAAGGACGGACCTCCGAGGCCCTGACCCGGCTGATCGGTCTTCAGGCCAAGCGGGCGCGCGTGGTCCGAGATGGCCGCGAGCTGGACATTCCGATTGAGGAGGTGCGGGTCGGCGATGTCGTG
>Ga0070708_100000998_pt1 | contig 21622 bp, 17 predicted proteins | sample KBSK5503metaG_FD_65469 | JGI IMG/M metagenome (GOLD analysis project Ga0070708, IMG submission 65469) | Corn, switchgrass and miscanthus rhizosphere microbial communities from Kellogg Biological Station, Michigan, USA - KBS K5-50-3 metaG | ecosystem: Host-associated > Plants > Roots >... | reverse complement strand
GGGCGCCTGCGGCCGCAAGGGGCGGCGCCGACGCCGGGCCGCGCGCGCATGCTAGGAGCAGGCAACAAGCCAGGTGAGGCGTCACACGACGCCACGACGCCATGTTCCACATCAGACGTCAGACATCAGACGTCAGGGGGTGATAAGGATGTCTGACGTCTGACGTCTGATGTCTGACGTCTGATGTTAGACCCACCGCCGCCGTTTCGCCTCACTCACGATCACCGTCGCTGCGCCATCCAGTCCGAGCTTCGCCGTGTTCACCACCAGGTCGTAGTTGACCACGTCGTGGCGGTGCCTGCCATAGTACGTCTTCACGTACTGGTCGCGCCGGTGGTCGGTTTCGTCGACGATCTTCGAGGCGCCGGCGGGATCGAGGCCGAGGCGTTCGATCGCGTGCCGGACGCGCCAGGACTTGGGCGCGATGACGTAGACGTGGAGGGCGTCGGGTCGCTGGGACAGCAGGGCCTGCGCACCCCGGCCCACGAGCACCACTCGGCCGTGCGCCGCCGCTTCGGCGATCACCCGCTCGGTCACCTGCACGATCGTAGCCTCGTCCGGCTCCACTGCCGCCGCGGTCGCGGTGGCCATGAACATTTCGGGCGACGCGAGGGCGAGCGTGCGGGCCAGGCGCTCGAGGAGGCCCGGCGCCCGCTCTTCGAGGTGGGCGACTTCCTCCACCGGGAGTCCCGCGCGCCGCGCCACCTCGTCGATGAACTCGTTGTCGATGACGGTCCAGTCCAGCTGGCCCGCCACCAGCCGCGCGATGTCCGAGCCGCCCGACGCATACTGGCGCGTGACGGTGATGACCGGCGGGGCCATGGCTCAGGGCTTCAGGTTCTTCCGCAGGTCGCCGATGTTGAGGAGCGGGAGCCCGCCCTCGGTCGGCACGAAGATGATCAGGTTGTTCGATCCCTTCATGTCGTGGAGCACCTCGATCCACTGCTTGGTGAGCGCTTCCGGCGAGAGGGTCTGGTTGAGGAGCCGCTGCTGCTCCGTTTGCAGCCGGGCGACTTCCACGCGGTGGCGCTCGGTTTCGATCTGCTGCTCCTGAGCGATCTTGTTGTTGATGGCCTGCACCACTTGGGCGGGGGGCTGCAGGTCGCGCAGGAAGAACGCGGTGACGGTGGCGATGCGGAACTTGCCGCCGCCCGCGCGCGGCGTGGTCACGAGGGCCGAGTCCACCAGGGCTTCCATCGTGCTGGCGATCTGGGTGCGTTTGGAGATGTCGTTGATGGAGAACTGCACCATCCCGTCGCGCACGCCCTTGCGGATGGCGTTGAGCACCGCGCCGCGGATCTGGTTCTCGTCGCCGATCTCGGTGAAGATCTTCGGAGCCTGCATCGGATCGATCTGCCAGCGGATCGACACCTCGACGTGCATCCCCATCTGCTCGCTCGACAACGCCTCGATCGCCTCGATCTGCTCCCCCCGCGTGGGCCACTGCTCCTCGCGGGTGGAATAGCGCTCAATCGACGACCACGGCGGCACGAAGCGGATGCCGGCGAGCAGCGGCGACGGATCGACGTAGCCGAAGGCGTGCCGCACGCCCACTTCACCCGGGTCGATCACGACGATGAGCGATCCGACGCCGACCGCCAGGCCGAGCGCCGCGGCGGCGTAGCCGACGAGGCGGAGCAGGTTGACCACGGGACCGGGACGCTGCGAGCGGACGGCGGCGGCGGCGAGCAGCAGGGAGAAGGCGACGGCGACGAGCACTGCGCCGGCGACGAGCTTGCCCATGGGGACTCCGCAGGGGAGACGGGGAGAAGATACTTGCTTGAGACGTCAGACGTCAGACATCGGACGTCAGAAGTGATGTGCGTGTTTCACGGCTGATGTCCGACGTCTGATGTCTGACATCTTCAGGAGAACAGGTTCGGCCCCGGCCCTCCCGTCTTCCCGTACCCCGGCCCCTTGGGCTCGGCGCGCGCGCGGGTGTACCCGAGCTCCTCCGAGCGCGAGATCCGCTTCTCGGCCACGAGGCCTTCGAGCACGAGCTCGCAGGCCGCGACCATCGTCGCGGGATCCTTGCGCGCCGCGAGCCCGACCTGGTCCACCAGGGCGAGCAGGCCGGGGACGACGCTGAATCCCTTGAGGCACGTCTCCGAGCGCTCGTCCGTGGAGATCTTGAGGGCGCCGCCTTCGTCGAACCAGTGGATGATGTCGTCCACGTTGGCGCCGCCGACGCGGGCCTCGAAGGTCTTGCCGGCGGCGCGCCGGATCAGGTCCTTCGCGATCACTTCGGGGCCCTGCAACTCGCCCTCGTACTCGAGCTCGAGCTTCCCCGTGATGGCGGGGAGCGCGGCGTAGATGTCGGAGATGCGCGGCACGACCGTTTTTTCCTTGGTGACGATGGTGCGCCGCTCGGCGTTCGACACCACGTTTTCGAGCACGCTGATCGGCAGGCGCTGCGAGACGCCGCTGCGGCGGTCGACGCGCTTGTCCTCGCGCGCCTCGAAGGCGATCCGCTCGATCAGCTCGGCGATGAAGTCCGGCACCTTGAGCGGCCGACCGTTCCGCTCGAGCCACGCTTCCTGATGGGTGATGGCCGCGCCGAGCTCGACCGTGTGCGGGTAGTGCGTGAGAATCTCGGACCCGATGCGGTCCTTCAAGGGCGTGATGATCTTGCCGCGCGCGGTGTAGTCCTCCGGGTTCGCCGTGAAGACGAGGGCCACGTCGAGGTTCAGCCGCACCGGGTAACCCTTGATCTGGACGTCGCCCTCCTGCATGATGTTGAACAATCCCACCTGGATCTTCCCCGCGAGATCGGGTAGCTCGTTGAGGGCGAAGACGCCGCGGTTCGCCCGCGGCAACAGTCCGAAATGCATCGTCAGCTCGTCGGAGAGCAGGTGCCCGCCGCGCGCGGCCTTGATGGGGTCCACGTCGCCGATGATGTCGGCGATGGTGACGTCCGGGGTGGCGAGCTTCTCGACGTAGCGCGCGTCGCGCGGCAGCCAGGCGATCGGCGTCCGCTCGCCGTGCTCGGCCACGAGCTCGCGGCCGTATTTGGAGATCGGAGCGAAGGGGTTGTCGTTCACCTCGCTTCCCGCGATGATCGGGATCTCCTCGTCGAGGAGCGTGACGAGCTGCCGGAGAATGCGACTCTTGGCCTGCCCGCGCAGTCCCAGCAGGATGAAGTTGTGACGCGAGAGAATGGCGTTGATGAGCTGCGGGATGACCGTGTCTTCGTAGCCCACGATGCCGGGGAAGAGGGGCGAGCCATTCTCGAGCAGGCAGACGAGGTTCGCCCGCATTTCGTCCTTGACGGCGCGCCGGATGCGCGCGGGACTCGCCCACTCGGTCTGGCGCAGCTCGCCCAGCGTAGTCGGCTTGTTCATGGCTCCATAGTTAATCGGCCTGCTCCAGCGGTGTAAAGAGTCGTACCCTCGCGACGCTTTCCCCTTGACTCCGAACTGCGTGCTGCTACGTTTTCCCCGCCGAACGCCCCCTTATCGTCACCCCCATCAGGAGTACGCATGAAGCGTATCGCCCTAGCCTTGACCGTCGTCACGCTGGGCGCCTGTCAAAAGGCGGAGCAGCAACACCCGGCGCAGCAGATGCAAATGAGTCAGGACACGTCTCATATGATGGCGGACACGTCCCACAAGATGGCGGCGGACACGTCCCACATGATGATGGCCGACACGGCGAAGCACATGATGATGGCCGACACCGCGAAGAAAATGGCGCCCATGAAGAAGGCCGGCGCGACGGCGAAGCGGAAGCCATAGCCGGCGCGCGCCCCGCCGTGTCGATGCCCGGGACCGGCGCCCGGGCTTTTCGTTGCTCAGCGCGCGGGCGGCGCGCTCACGCCGGCTGCACGAACGGGAAGGCGAAGGGAAGCTCGACGACGCGCGCGTCGCGCCCGGCGGCGCGCACCATGGTTCCCGGACCGACCTCGCGGCGGATCACGGCGAGGCCGATCCAGCAACCCGCGCCGGCCACGCGACCCTCGGGGACCCACGCGAGACTCGTCACGCGGCCCACGGCGCGGTCGCCGTGCGTCACCGTGCTCCAATCGTCGGCGGGAGGCGCCGGCGGCCCCGCGTCGAAGAGGAGCCCCCGCAGGTAGCGGTTCGTGTGGCCTCGAAAGTGAAGGCGCGAGACGGTCTCCTGACCGGTGTAGCAGCCCTTCGTGTACGACACGCCGCCGAGCTCGTCATAGCGCACTTCCTGCGGGATCGTCTTGTCGTCGACCTCGGCGCCGAGTTGGGGCCACCCTGCCAGGATGCGCATGAACTCGAGCGCGGCGGCATCCGCCACGAGGGCGCCCGCGGCGGCGAGGCGGTCCGAGAGCATCTCGGCCTCGGCGCCGGGAACCGTGACCTGCAGGGTGAAAGGCGCGCCCTCGGGCGCATGTGCCACTTCCGTGCGGGTGTCGAGCGTGGCCGCCACGCGGCCCGGGGCCGGGGGGAGCGGGAGGGTCGCGGCCTCGGCGACGCCGAGCGAGCGCGGCCCGGCGAGCCGGTAGACGGCCGTGTCGCCGGTCTGGTCGAGAACGCGGGCGAGGCGCGGCGGCACCGAGCGCGTGAAGATGGCCAGCGCGCGCTCGCGGGCTTCGTGCGGCACGGTGAAGGTCACCGTCGTGCCGAGCCGGGCAGCCCAGCCATCCACCAGGATCATCCCTTTCGGCGCGAGCAGCGCGCCGTACAAGAACGCGCCGTCCCCCGGCTCCTCGAGGTCGTTCGTGAGCAGTCCCTGAAAGCAGTTCACGGCTCCGGGACCTCGGAGCGCGGCCACGGCGACCGGGGCGCGCGCCACCACCGCCCCCGTCCGGAGCGCGGCGACGAGCGTCGGTGTGATCCGCCCGGGCTCGATGCGGGCGATCCCGGGCGGGGACGGCAGGGGCGGGATGGACGAAGCCGCAGCCGGACTCATCCGTCGCTCAGCGGGAGGAGCTCCCTGGGATCGTGCCCGGCGAACGAATCCCAGACGACGTCGGCGCCGGCGAGGTCGCTCGGCGCATGGCTGGTCGCGAGCATCGCGCAGCGCATCCCCGCAGCGTGGGCGGCTGCGAGACCACGGAGTGAGTCTTCGATCACCACGCAGCTATGGGCCGCGAGCGGCCGGCGCCGGGCGAGTGCCGCGCGCGCGGCGAGATAACCGGCCGGGTCGGGCTTGGCGCGGGGCACGTCCTCTGCGGCCAAGATCACCTCGAAGTGAGACCGGAGCTCGGCACGGGCGAGCACGGTCTCGATCTCGTGCCGCCGCGCTCCGCTCACAAGTCCCAGACGGAACCGCTCGGCGGCGCGCGGTACGAACTCCGCGACCCCAGGCACGAGGTTGAGCGACTGATCGATCAGCCGCTGATAGATTCGGGACTGCTCGGCGAGCAAGCGCTCCAGCCGGACCGTGGCGAGCGGTCTGCCGGCGCGGCGAAACGCCTCCATCAGCGAGGTCCGGTCGTCGCGCCCCAGATACTCGGAGTAGTACTGCTCCCTGGTGAGAGAGATGCCGCCGTCGGCAAGCACCGCGTTCAGGGCTTCGCGATGTTGCTCCTCATCATCGGCGATGACGCCGTTGAAGTCGAACAACAGGGCTTCCGTCATGTCACCTCTGCACCGCCGCATGCGCTCGTCAGCTCGCTAGAAAGAAAGATACACCGACGGCTGGCCGGACGTGGCGAGCCGTCAGGCGTAGTAGCCGGCGGCCTCGTACGACTCGTCCAGCAGCTCGACCGGATGGCGGGCCTGAGCGGCGATGCCGGCGGCGGCGAGGGCGGCGCCGATCTGCATGAGGCAGCCGGGGTTTCCCGTTGCGACGATTTGCGGGGCCGCGTCGCGCAGCGACGCAAGCTTCGGTGCGAGCACGGCGCGAGACATGCCGGGCTCGAGCAGGGTGAACAGACCGGCGCTGCCGCAGCACTGCGCCGCGTCGGACGTCGAGATCACGCGGAGCACCGGGATCGCCGCGAGCACGCGGTGCGGCGGCTCTGCGATACCCTGGGCGTGGAGCAGGTGGCAGGGTGGATCGTAGGCGACCCTGCGGTCGAGCGGCGCGCCCGGCCGCGGGCCCCGCTCGGCCAAGAGCTCGGTCACGTCTTTCACGCGCGCCGCGAAACTCACCCCATCACCTCCGGTGGAGCCTTCCTCGCCGAGCAGGTGGGCATACTCCTTCAGCATCGCGCCGCAGCCGGCGCTGTTCACGACGATCGGCTCTCCCCCGGAGCCGAACGCGGCGACGTTCTGACGGGCGAGCGCCCGGGCCTCGTCACGCAACCCCGCGTGAGCGTGCAACGCGCCGCAGCAGACCTGCCCGGCCACTGCGCGCACGTCGTACCCGTTGACCGCGAGCGTCCGGATCGTCGCGTCGTGCACGTGGGCGAAGAGGCCGTCCATGACGCAGCCGCGGAAGAGCAGGGCGGTCGATGGCGGTGAAGGGCGGTCGAGGGCGGTGGAGGCTCGGGTCCCGACACCGCCTTTCACCGCCCTCCACCGCCTTCCACCGCCTTGCGTTGCCGCGAGCATCCCCAGCGCGAACCGCAATCGACCCCAACCCGCGAGCGCGCGAGGGAGGCCGATCGCCCGCAGGCCGCGCGCCAGGGCGTACACGACCCTCGAGACACCCGGGGTCGTGAGTGCCCACAGCGCCAGGCGGGCGATCGGCGGCGCGCCCCGCCTGCGGGCCAGGAGGGCCCGGGCCGCCCCGAGCCCCTGACCGTAGCCGACGCCGGACGGGCACACCGGCTCGCAGCCGCGGCAGCCCAGGCAGCGGTCGAGATGCAAGGCGACGGCCGGGTCGTCGGGCTCGAGGTCCCCGGCCTCGAGGGCGCGCATCAGCTCGATGCGGCCCCGGGGACTATCGGCCTCGTCGCCGGTGGCGAGAAACGTCGGACACGCCTGGAGACAGAACCCGCAGTGGACGCACGTATCGAGTGCCGCGAAGCCGCCGCGCTCGGTCATTCACTCCCTTCGACCGCCACCACGAACGCTTCGCCGGGATCAAAGGTGCGTCGCAGGCCGGTGACGAGCGGCCCCACGCCCTCGCGGTACGCCCCGAAGTGTCCCACCGTGCTGCGAACCGGCCACGGCGCGCGCTCGAGCGTAAGCGGCACTTCGACGCCCGCCAGGGTGCGGCGCAGCCGGCGCAGTCGGTCCACGGTCGTCTCCCCACCCCAACGGATGGCGCCGACCCCCGGGCTCGCCGAGACCCACTCGTCCCCCACCTGATGCTGGAGCAGATCGAGCAGCTCGTCGCTCGAGTCCGGGAGCCCGCCCGTGCGGAACGTGACCGGACGGGCCGCGAGGCTTTCCGCCGCCCGCATCCAGAAGCCGTGCGCCTCGTCGGCGCGCAGCGTCGTGAAGCGCCCGCCGGTGGCGGCGCGCAGGCCCGCCTCCTCGGCCGCCACGAGCGCCGCCGAGCCGGCGACGCGGACCGCGAGCACCCAGCCCTCGCGCCGGGCGAGGGCCGGGGACATCAGCTCGAGCGCCGCCGGCTGTAGCCCCGCCGCGGCGATGTCCTCGGCGACCTGCGTGAGGTCCTCTCGGCTCCCTTCGAGCAGCGACGTCTGGTCGACGCGTGGCAGGGCGTGGAGCCGCAGGTGCACCAGCACGATCACGCCGAACGCGCCGAACCCGCCCGCCTCGAGCTTCGTCAGATCGTAGCCCGCGACGTTTTTCATCACCCGCCCGCCGCTCTGGACGATGCGGCCGTCGCCGGTGACGAATGTGACGCCCAGGACATGGTCGCGCACTGCCCCGAACCCCTGTCTCAGCGGCCCTGCGGTGGCCGTCGCCACCACCGAGCCGAGCGTGCGGCCCGCGAGCCCCGGGGGATCGAGACTGAGCCAGGTGCCGCGATCGGCGAGATGCTGGCGGAGCAGGTCGCAGCCAATCCCGGCCTCCGCGGTGGCGGAAAGATCCTGGGGCTCGATGGCGGGGATCCGGTCGAGCCGTCGGGTCGTGAGGGCGAGCGCGGCCGGCGCGTCGGTGGGCATCCAGGTGCCCGCCCCTTCGATCCGGATGCGCCATCCTTCCTCCCGCGCCGTCCCGAGCAGCAGGGCCACGGCGTCGGGAGAGGCGGGAGCGACGCGCGGCACCGCATCGGGGCCACTCGAGACTTCCACGGCATCGCTGCCGAGCAGGGCGCGGACGCGGTCGACGACGCTCATTTTCCGAATGCGGAGTGCGGAGTGCGGAGTGCGGAATCGACGGGGGTGCTTCCATTCCGCACTCGGCGTTCCGCATTCCGCACTCCACTCCACTCCCGGCAGGCGTGCACGGGAACCACCTTGCCGGGGTTGGTTCGCTCATCGGGATCGAACACTCGGCGCACGGCGCGCATGGCGGCCAGCGACTCGCCATCGAAGATGAGCGGCATGTAGCGCAGCTTGTCGAGTCCCACGCCGTGCTCGCCCGTGATCGTCCCGCCCGCAGCGATGCAGGCCGCCATGATCTCGCCGCTGGCGGCGTCCACCCGCGCCTTCAACCCGGGTACGCGGCCGTCGAACGAGATGTTAGGATGCAGGTTGCCATCACCGGCGTGGAACACGTTGCTCACGGTGAGGCGGTACTCGGCGGCGATCCGCCCGATGGTCTCGAGGACGTCGGGCAGGGCGGACCGGGGAACGACGGCGTCCTGCACCACGAGGTCGCGCGACAGCCGGCCCATCGCTCCGAACGCCTTCTTACGGCCGAGCCACAGGCGCTCGCGCTCCGCCGCATCGGCGGCGGCACGGACGGAGCGCGCGCCGCTGGCGCGCAGGGTGGCCTCGACGGTCTCGGCGTCGGCGGCAACGGCAGCCTCGCTCGTCCCGTCGAGCTCCGCGAGCAGGATGGCCGCAGCGTCGCGCGGATAGCCCGCGGCGTACACCGAGTCCTCCACGGCGCGGATGCAGGATTGGTCCATCATCTCGAGCGCGGCGGGGACGATACCGCTGGCGATCACCGCCGAGACCGCCTCGCCGGCGGTGCGGAGAGAGTCGAAGTCGGCGAGCAGCGTGCGCACCGCCCGTGGCTGCGGGAGGAGGCGCACGGTGATGCGCGTGGCGATGCCGAAGTTCCCCTCCGAGCCGACGAACAGGCCCACGAGGTCCGGTCCCCAGGGCTCGCCGCCCGGACTGCCGAGCTCCAGCACGCGGCCGTCGGCGAGCACCACCTCGAGGGCGAGGATGTGGGTCGCCGTAACGCCGTACTTGAGGCAGTGGGGACCGCCGGCGTTCTCCGCGACGTTCCCCCCGATCGTGCACGCGGTCTGGCTGGACGGGTCGGGGGCGTAGTACAGGCCGTGCGGCGCCGCCGCGGCCGAGAGCCGCGCGTTCACGACGCCGGGCTCGACCACGGCTACGCGGTTCTTCGGGTCGATCTTGAAAATGCGGCTGCAGCGGGTGAGGACGATCAGCACCGCGTCACCGTTTGCCAGCGCGCCGCCCGAGAGCCCCGTGCCGGCGCCGCGGGGGACGAATGGCACGCCGTGCGCCGCGAGCAGGCGGAGCACCGCCACGACCTCGTCGCGGCTGCCGGGCAGCACCACCACGCCGGGGAGGCGGCTGTGGGTCGGCAGACCATCCCGCGCGTAGGTGAAGCGTTCGGCCAGCGCGGTGCGCACGTGCCGGGGGCCGACGATCCCCGCCAATCCCTCGATCAGCGCCGGCCCCGTCATGTCGTGCGCTCGACCCGGGGGTGCGCGCCGCCCGTCCCGTTCCGCCCGGCCCGCATCCGCACCGCCGCCCGCCGCCGTGCGTCCTGCGCCAGCGGCTCGAGCACGGCGGCCAGCTGGCGCAGGCGGGTGGTGGTGCTGCGGAGCGCCTGGAGCGCCCGCTGGGCGTCCGGCTCGAGCTCGAGCGCCGCAGCCACCTGGAACGAGAGCCGCTCGGGGTCCTCCGACAGCTCAATCGCCTCCTCGTCGCCTCCGGCCAGCGCGCCGAGCGCCCGGGCGAGCCGAGCGAATCGGCGGCGCACGGCGACGGCCAGCGTCGCTGCCTCGTCCGGTTCGGCGGGCTCGTCATCGAATTCCGCCACGCGCGCGACCCAATAAGGCCGATCGGCGTCGAGCCATTCCAGTAGCACGAAGCGCCGCTCGCCGACGGTGACGATGTTGGAGCGGCCGTCCGGGAGTCGCCGGGTGGAGTGGATCAGGGCCACGCACCCCACAGCGCCCGGATCCGGGGCGGGATCGGCGCCTGGCGCGCGCTCCGGGGCCACGTACGCAATCCCAAACCGTCGATCGGCCGCGAGACAGTCGGAGAGGAGCCGGCGATAACGAGGCTCAAAGATGTGCAACGACTGCGGGACCCCGGGGAACAGGACGATCGGCAGGGGAAAGATCGGAAGCTCACGAGCCATACCTATATACTAGACGCACAGACGCGCAGACGCACAGGGGAGAGCTGCGAACGGGGTCAGAACGCACCTGTCCTGACCCCGTGACCTGTTTACCCCTGTGCGTCTGTGCGTCTGCTGCGCCTGTGCGTCTAGTCTTTAGGCCGCTCTCCAGAATCCCTTCAGCGCTTTTCCGTCCGGCGAATCACGCAGCTTCTCAAAGGCGCGTTCACGGATCTGCCTGATCCGTTCTCGGGTCACGCCCATCAGCGCGCCGATTTTTTCGAGCGTCATGGCCTCGCTGCCTTCCTCGAGGCCGTAGTAGAGATAGAGAATCTTGCGCTCGCGGGGGGCGAGGTACTTCTGGAAGATTCGGTCGATGAACTCGCGCATCAGCTTGCCGTCGGTCTTCTCCTCGATGTCGCCGCCTTCCTGGCCCGCGAAGCGCTCGCCCAGCGTGGCGGCGTCCTTGTCGCTGCGGTCTACGGGGGCGTCAAGCGAGAGCTCGGCGGCGGTCATGCGGCGCGCCGTGCGCACGTTCTCCACCGTGTCTTCGAGCGCCAGCGCAATCTCGTCGTCGGTCGGCTCGCGGCCGAGCTCCTGGGAGAGGTACGTCTCCGTGCGACTCATGCGGATCAGCTGCGAGTTCTGGTTCAACGGGATGCGAACGCTGCGGGTCTGCTCGGCGAGGGCCTTCAGCACCGCCTGCCGTACCCACCACACCGCGTACGAGATGAACTTCACGCCCTGGTCAGGATCGAACTTCTTTACGGCCTTGAGCAATCCCTCATTGCCGATGGCAACCAGCTCGGAGAGGTCGAGGCCGTGACCCTGATATTTCTTGACGTAGGAGATGACGAATCGGAGATTGGCTGTGACGAGCCGCTCGGCGGCTTTTTCATCGCCCCGCTGAACTCGCCGCGCCAGCCGGCGCTCTTCGGCGGGGTCCTTAATCAGGGGCAGCTTTTGGATGTCCTGCAGGTACTGGTCGAAGGCTCCTGAGGGATTCGCTCGAAAGAATGCCTTCGCCTTGCCTCCGTTCGACCGCGCCATAGCTAGGGCTCCGACTGTGGACGGTGGTGACGTTGGAGAGTCAGCGAGTGGCGCCAATATAGGAATCACGCGTCAGTGGTGCAAATCACCGCAGTTTTCCACATCACAAATTACGAGAGCAGCGGTACATTCCGCGATTTGTCCACGATCCACATCGTTGTGGACAAGCTCGCGTGAATGGCGCGTGCGCGATAGGGGTCCACCCGCGAGGCAGCGTGTGAAGAATGTGGATGTTGTTGGTAAGTTGTTGATCACTATGTTGTTATCATGGCGCCCCGAGCACTTCTCTGACGAGTCGTTCGGGGGCCGCGACCGTCCAACCGTGCTGCTCGCTGCCGTGCATGACGCCGATCGCCCGCGGCAGGGCGAAGCGTACGGTACCGTCACGCGCTTTCTTGTCGAGCTGCATCGCCGCGATGAGATCGTCCACCGCCGCGTTCTCGGGGCGCTCGAGCGGCAGGCCATAACGCTCGATCAGGGCTCGCACGCGGTCCGCCGTGCCTCGCTCTGCGATCCCGAGCGCTTCGGCGAGCCGAGCCTCGTACGACATGCCGATGGCCACGGCTTCGCCGTGAAGCAGCGCGAACCTGGCGGACGCCTCGATGGCGTGCCCGACCGTGTGACCGAAGTTGAGAACCGCGCGGCGTCCGGCTTCGCGCTCGTCCGCGGCGACTATCGCGGCCTTGATCTCGACCGAGCGTTGCACGGCCCACGCCAGCGCGTGGGGGTCCTTCGCGGCGATGGCGGGTTGCTCGCGCTCGAGGAAGGCGAAGTAGTCCGCGTCGCCGATCACACCATGCTTGATCGCTTCGGACATCCCGGCCGCGATCTGGACGGGGGCGAGGGTGCCGAGCGTGTCGAGGTCCGCGACGACGCGGCGCGGCTGGTGGAATGCCCCCAGGAGATTCTTGCCCGCCGGCACGTCCACCCCCGTCTTCCCCCCGATGGACGAGTCGATCATGGCGAGGAGCGACGTGGGGACTTGCACGTACGGCACGCCGCGCAGGTAGGTCGCGGCGACGAAGCCCGCGACGTCCCCCACGACGCCGCCCCCGAGCGCAATGACGGCGCTATCCCGGCCGAATTGCGCCGCGAGCATCTTGTCGCACAGCGTCGCCCAGGTCTCGCGCGTCTTGTTCCACTCGCCGGCCGGGAACTCGAAGAGGTCGGCGTGGAACGTGCCGTCGTGGCATCGTGCAACGGCTGAGCGCCCGTACAAGGGGCCGACGTGCGAATCGGTGATGACGGCGTAGCGCGGCGCGGCGCACGCCGCTCGGACGAGGGCGGGCAGGTCGGCGAGGAGCCCGCGGCCGATCAGGACGTCGTATGACGCGTCGCGGTGCTCCGTGATCGGCACGTGGATCTTCACCACGTGATATCGGGAGCGCCGGCGCTGCGGTTGGAGACGCGCGCGAGGACGAAGAGGAGATCGGATAGCCGGTTCAAATACGGGACCACGGAGGACGTCCCGACTGCCTCGTGCTCGCGAAGCAGCCGCACCACGGCCCGCTCCGCCCGGCGGCAGACCGTGCGCGCCAGGTGCAGGGCGGCGGCCTTGGGGACGCCGCCCGGGAGGATGAACTGCTTGAGCGGCGGCAGCTCGGCTTCGTGGCGGTCGATCGCTTCCTCCAGCGCCGCCACCTGCTGGAGGCCGATCGGCGGCCGGCGCAGCGCCTTGGCCGCCTTCGCCGGGCCCATCATTGCCAGCTCCGCCCCGATGTGGAACAGCTCCCGCTGCACCTGCTCGAGGAGCTCGCGACAGTACGGCTGCGGCTCGAGGGCGAGCGCCAGCCCGATCATCGCGTTGAGCTCGTCCACCTGTCCATAGGCCTCCACGCGGAGGTGATCCTTCGGCACCCGGCCGCCGCCAAGCAGGCCGGTCTCTCCGGCATCGCCCGTCTTCGTGTAAATCTTCGCCACTGCCGCTCCTTCCCCCCTAACTCCCTGCCGCCCCTATTTCACTTTCGCAATCTCGACCACTACCGAATCTATCTGCGCGAGCATCTGTTGGTACGGAACCGCGTGCGCATTCGCCTGCACGCTGAAGGTGATCGTGCGCCCGCCCGCGCCCTCGATATATCCCGACAGCGAGTTCACGCGGTCGATGCTGCCGGTCTTCGCGATCACCCGGCCTTCGAGCCGCGTGCCCACGAAGCGCTTGAGCAGGGACCCCGGCTGGCCGGAGTGCGGCAGCGCGGCGATGAACGGCCCGCGCTTGCGATGGCCGTGCATGTAGGCGAGGAGCTGGGCCAGGGCGTGCGGCGTGACGAGGTTCCCGGCGGCGAGCCCGGAGCCGTCTTCCAGCGCGAACGCGGTGGAGTCGATGCGTACCGAGTCGATCAGGAATCGCCGCTCGACCTCGAGCCCCGCCTTCCAGGATCCCTCGCCTTGCATCTCGCGGCCGAGGACCTTTAGCAACATCTCGGCGAACCAGTTCTGGCTCGTGTTGAGAATTGGGAAGATCAAGTCGGAGAGCGGCCGGCCCCGGTACTCGACGAGCGGTGGGCCCGCCCGCGCGCCGCGGTACGCGAGCGAATCGACCGTGCTCGCCGCTCCGCCCCCGACCGCGACGCCTTTCCTCAGGAGGGATGCGGCCAGCGCCCGCGCGGCGTAGAGGTTCGGGTCCGGGACGGCGAAGCTCTCAATCCACGGCTTTCGGCCCAACGCCACCGTCCCCTCCGCCCAGATGTCCCAGGTGCCCGGTTTCCGGAAAAAGTTGTCGCCGATCGTCGAGCCGGAATCGGGCGAGACGGTGCGGGCGCGGTTCTCGAACGTGAACAGCGTGAGGTCGGGGGACCACGTGATGACGGGCGGCCTGTCGACGGCGGCGCCGGGGGCAATGCGAAAGTCCACGCTGTTGTCGTGGAACCCGAGCCCTGAGACGGGAGCCGCGTACCACCAGTTCAGGTCCCAGGCGCTCCAGGCGTAATGCGTGAGGGTCGACTCGAAATAGGAGCCGTCGCCCACGAGCCTTCCGGTGATGCGCCGGATGCCGCGGGCGCGGATCGAGTCGGCGATGGCGTCGGTGACGGTGTAGAGCGAATCACACGCTCCGGCGGCGAGCGTGTCCACGGAGTAGCAGCGCTCGGACCAGGTCGGGTCGCCGCGCCCGTAGAGGATGAGATCGCCGTTCAGCACGCCATCGTCCACCCGTCCGTTCACGTACAGGCTCGTCCTGACGCGGTAGTCGGCAGGCAGCAGCACCGTCGCCGCGGCGGTCACGACGAGTTTGGCGTTGCTGGCCGGTACGTGGAAGCGGTCGGCGTTGCGCTGAAACAGCACGCGACCCCGGTCGTCCACCACGTAGATGCCCCAGTTGGCCCGGTCGAAGGGGGGCTGGTCGACGAGCAGCGCGAGGCGACGCTCGAGCGGCCCCGCGGGCGGAGAGGTGCGCGACGCAGGGGAGTCGGGCCGGGCAGGGGCGGCGGCGGCGGGGGCCGGGGCGGGGGTGACCGCCCGCGTCTGGGCGCGGAGGGCGGAGCTAATCGTAAGCGATACGAGGATCAGCTTGCGCATAGAGGAGATCCGTTACGAAGTTGACGACGACGAACACGAGCGACATGAAGAGAATGCTGCCCTGGATCGCCGGGAGATCGCGCTTCTCGATCGCGGCGAGCACGTAACGCCCGAGTCCGGGCCACCCGAAGATCGTTTCCGTGAGAATGCTGCCGGTGAGATAGTTGCCCGTATCGAGGCCGAGCACGGTGATCACGGGGATGAGGGCGTTCCGAAACCCGTGCCGCAGGACCACGACGCGCTCGGCGAGGCCCTTGGCCCGGGCGGTCCGTATGAAGTCGCTCCCCAGCACCTCGAGCATCGCCGAGCGGGTCATGCGGGCGAGGAACGCGATGGAGCGCATGCCGAGCGTCAGCGCCGGCAAGAGGAGATACGCGAGCCCGCCCGACCCCGACGGCGGCAGCCAGCGCAGTGCCACGGCGAACACGAGGATCAACAGCAACGCGACCCAATAGACCGGGAACGACACCCCGATGTAGGAGACGAGCATCGCCAGCCGGTCGACCGCGCCGCCGGGGCGGACCGCCGAGACGAGGCCGAGCGTGATGCCGCAGCCCGCCGCAAGCGTCATCGCGGCGAGCGCGAGCTCCACGGTCTTGGGGAAGCGCTCGGCCAGGTCGCGCGCGATGGGGCGTTGCGTGATGTAGGAGCGACCCAGGTCCCCGCGCAGCACGCCCCACACGTAGTGGCCGAACTGGGCAGGGAGCGGGTCGTCGAGATGGAGCTCGGCTCGGAGCCGGGCGATCGTGGCCGAGTCCGCGCGCTCTCCGACCATCGCCATCACCGGGTCTCCCGGGGCCACGTTGAGGAGCAGGAACGCGGCGATGAGCACGCCGAACAGGGTGGGCGCCGTCATCACCAGGCGCTCCACAGGGCGGATCACGGCCTGGGGGCTCCACGGCCGACGGTCGTCCAATGCTGGCCGTTGAAGATCACCGGTATATCCCAGCCGCTCAGGTTGGGTCGCCGCGCCCACAGGTCCGTGGGAAACCAGAGGTAGAGCCACGGCGCGGCGCGGTAGACTCGCTCGTCGATCTGCCGGTAGAGCGCGATCCGGGTCGCCTCGTCGACAGTGCGGCGGGCGAGCAGGATCAGCGAGTCGGTGACGGGGTCGCTGTAGAAGGCGTAGTTCCCCCCCGGGCCGAAGCTGCCGCTGTAGAACAGGGGATACAGGAAGTTGTCGGCGTCGGGGTAATCCGCCCACCAGTCGAGGAGCACCATATCGGCCTCGCCCTTGCGCGCCGCCTCACGCTGGCTCGAGGCGTCCCGCTCCACCAGTTCCACGCGCACCGCGACCCGCTCGAGTTGCGCCTGGATCGCCTGCGCGACACGCGACAGCTCCACGTTGCTCCCCGTCCGCCACAGCTGCGCGTTGAATCCGTGGCCGTACCCCGCCTCCGCGAGCAGCCGCTCGGCCTCCCGCGGGTCATAGCCGTAGCGCGTCCGCGTCGTGTCGCTCCCCGGCAGCCCCGGCGGGATCGCGCCTCGGGCCGCGATGCCGCGCCCGCCGTACACGGTGGCCAGGATCTCCGGGACGTTCACGCCGTAATTGATCGCGCGCCGCACCCGCGCGTCCTTGAGCGGGCCGCGGCGGTTGTTCAGTGCCACGTAGACCACCCGCAGGGCGGGCTTCTCGACGAGCAGCTCGGGGTACCGCTCGCGCCAGCGCGCCGTCTCCCCGAACGGGACTTCCAGGACGGAGAGCCGACCCGCTTCGAACTCGGCCGCGCGGGTCAGCGGCTCCGGCAGGATTCGCACGCTGAGCGTGTCCGCGGCCGGCGCACCGCCCCAGTAGGCCGCATTCTTCGAGAACAGCAGATAGTCGTCGTGCCGCCACTCGACAAAGCGCCAGGGGCCGGTGCCCACCGGATGCTCGGCGATGTCGGAGGGCGGCGGCGCGGCGACGATGCTCGCTACGGGCATCGCCAGGAACTTCGCGAAGATCGCGAGCGGTTCGGTCAGCTCGAACGCGACCGCGGAGTCGCCCAGCGGCTGCATCCCCCTCACGTCACCCGCGCGCCCGGCCGCGTAGTCCTCCGCCCCCACGATCGGGTACAGCGGCCAGGCCCGGCCACCCCTGGCGGAGGGGGAGAGGACGCGCAGGAAGCTCTGCCGCACCGCCTCCGGCGTCAACGATGTGCCGTCGTGGAATCTCACGTTCGGTCGCAGGTGAAAGACGTAGCGCAACCCATTTCGCTCGACGGTCCAGCGGTCGGCGAGCGCGGCGGCCAGCCGGCCGTCGGGGTCGAACTGTGTGAGCCCGTCGAACAGCAGGGTCACCATCTCACCGGTTGGAACGTCGGTGGACGACGCGGGGTCGAGTGATCGGGGGTCGTACGATTCGTAATAGGCGAGGGCCGTTCCGCTCGAGCGCGATCCGTCACCTCCGGCCCGCCGAGCCGGCTCGCCCCCGCAGGCGGCCGTTACGGCAAGAGCGGCGAGAGGGGCGAGCGGGAACGCGCGCACGGGTCAGGTGTCGAAAAGGTTGACAGTGCGGGGGGAGAGAACCCAACATACGGGACCGGCCCGACCCCGTCAATTGCGTGCGTACCTGCCTTTCCTGCTCGTCGCCGTCTCCGCGGCGGCTCCCCTCGCCGCGCAGCAAGAGCAGCAGCCGGTAGTTCGCGGGCTTTCCTTCAAGGGGAACCACGCGATCGACGATTACACCCTGAGCACGGCGATCGCGACGTCCAACTCGAGCTGGTTCGCACGGGCAGCGCTGATCCGCATGGTGGGCCTGGGCGAGAAGCGCTATTTCAACGAGCTCGAGTTCCGCCGCGACGTCGTGCGGGTGCTGCTCCTGTACCGGCAGAGCGGCTACATGAACGCGGTGGTGGACACCGTGGTCCGGCACGACAACAACGACGTATACATCACCTTTCGGATCACCGAGGGCGCCCCCGTCCGGCTCGCCGCACTCGAGGTTTTGGGTCTCGACTCGATCCTCAATGTCGCGGCCCTGAAGCGGGATCTGCCGCTCCGCGTGGGGGCGCCCTTCAACCGGATGCTGTTGCAGGCGTCAGGGGATACGATCGTGAGCCGCCTGCGGAACCGCGGGTACCCGTACGCCGACGTGTTGCGCAGCTACGATGTTCGGGTGGACTCCCTCAAGGCCGAGGCGACGCTCGAGGCCGTGCCGGGAGCGCGGATGCGAATCGGCGAGGTGCGGATCCTCGGCGCGCGAGAGGTGGACACTGGCACCGTGCGGCGCATGCTCTCGGTGCACGCAGGCGAGCTCTTCCGGCAGGACCGATTGTACCAAACGCAGCGGGACCTGTACGGCCTGGGCATGTTCCGGACGGTGAACGTCGCGCTCGCGGACACCGTCCCCCGGCCGGGAGACTCGACGGTCGCCGTGTTGGTGGGAGTGAGCGAGGCCCCCCGGCACGGCATCCGGGTCGGGGCCGGTTACGGCACTCTAGACTGCTTCCGGCTCCAGGCGGGATGGACTGCGTACGGGTTCCTGGGCGGAGCCCGCGCCCTCGAGCTGACCGGTCGCGTCGCGAAGCTCGGGGTGGGCGTGCCGACCGATGCTGGGCTCCGCGGCAACCTGTGCCGCTCCCTGGAGGGCGACGACACCTCGGATACGCTGAACTACAATCTGGGACTCACGCTCCGCCAGCCGGCATTCCTGTCGCCGCGCCACGCGGCGAGTCTCGGCGTCTTCGCGGAGCGGCGCTCCGAGTTCAAGGCCTACACCCGCCAGGCTGTGGGACTCAACGCCGCCGTTACCTTCAACGCGCGGCGCGATGTCCCGGCCACCGTCGGATACGGTTTCTCCGTGGGTCGTACGACCGCGGACGCCGCGGTGTACTGCGCCGTGTTCACGGTATGCGACTCGACGGACCGCGCACTGCTCGCCAGCTCTCATCCGTTCGGCGCTGTGACCATCTCGGCCGTCCGCGACCGCACGAACTCAGTGCTCGATCCCTCGGCGGGAAGCGTCGTGACGGCCGCTCTCCTGCACGCGTCGCGGCTCGTCGGCTCGGACACGCTGTACGAATTCAACCGCGGGGAGCTGGAGGTGGCCCGTTACTACCCGGTCGGCCGGCGGGGAGCGCTCGCGTGGCGGGTGCGCGCCGGAACGATCGTCCCGGCGCGGCACATCACGCTCGCGAGCCAGAGCGTGCGCTTCGTGCCCCCCGACCAGCGCTTTTACGGCGGCGGTCCGAACTCGGTGCGGGGGTACGCGCGCAACGAGTTGGGGCCACGGGTGTACGTCTCGGACAGCTTCACGGTTCAAGGATCTGACACGACGTTCTTCGACATCCGGGCGTCGCCGACCGGCGGCAACTCGATCTTCGTCGTCAACACCGAGCTGCGGTTCCCGACGCCGCTTTTCCCCGACCGTATGCGGGTCGCGGTGTTCGTAGATGCGGGCCAGGTGTGGGAGCGCGGTGAGCTGACGAGCGTCAGCGGCCTGCGCGTGACCCCGGGCGCCGGCCTGCGGTTCCTCACGCCCCTGGGGCCGGTGCGGCTCGACGCCGCCTACAACGGCTACCCTGCGGAGCCCGGCCCGTTGTACTTCCAAAACAACCAGGACAAGACCCTCACCGTGGTTCCGGGCGTCACCTTCAGCCCCGGCCTGCCGCACGGCATCTGGCGGCGGGTTGTGGTCCAGTTCGCGGTCGGGCAGGCGTTCTGATCGTGCGGCGCTCCCTCGGGGTCGCGCTTTGGACGCTTGTGGGGCTGGTCGCCTGCCTCTTCGGCGGGCTCTCCGCTCTGGTCGGCACGCACCGCGGGCGCGCGTTGCTCGCGCGCGCAGCGGAAGCGGGGTTGCAGCAGGTGTTCTCTGGGTCGGTCGAGGTCGGGAAGGTCGGCGGCGCCCTGCTCACGGGGCTGACGCTCTCGGACGTGCGGCTGTTCGACCCCGACACGACGCTCGTCGCCTGGCTGCCGCGGGCGCAGCTCAGCTACGATCCGTTCGACCTCGTGGCGGGGCGCGTGGTGCTGTTCAAGCTCGCGCTGCGCCAACCGGTCATCAACATCGTCCAGCACAAGAGCGGCCGCCTCAACGTCGAGGAGCTGCTCCGCCTGGGCGGGCCCGACACGGGACCGCACGGGCCCGCGACCCTGATTCTGTTTCGGAACGTGCAGATCGAAGACGGCACCGTGACGCTGCGGCTGCAGGCGCGGCACGCGGAGCCGGGCGACACGGCGGTCGAAATCCAGAGTGGCGGGCCGAACGGGCGGGTGCGGGTCCGGCGGTTCGAGCACCTCAGCACGCGCCTGGCGGCGCTGCAGATCTCGTCGCCACGCGAGCCCGGGATTCGCATCGACGTCTCCCGGTTGTCCGTGGAGAGCAGCGATCCGGACTTGCGGCTTGCGGACGTGGCCGGACGATTACACGTGATCGGGGACTCGGTCGAGGTCGATCTGTCGCGCGTGCGGTTTCCGGGGTCGGCGCTCAGCCGGGTGCGCGGAAAAGTTCGCTGGCCCCGCGACACGCTGCAGTACGACCTCGCTCTGCGCGCCGACTCCGCCACGTTCGGGGACTTCCACTTCATCGACCGGCGACTTGCGGGGAACGCCGTGCTCGCAGGGGGCGTGCGGCTGCGCTCGCACGGCGGGCGCGTCCTGGAGGTGCAGCTCAACCCGTTGCGTCTGGCCTGGGGGTCCGGCACCGTGAGAGGCCGAGTCACGGTACTCACGACCGCGGACTCGGGGCTGGCCGCGCTACGGGACGCGGACCTCCAGGCTGAGGATTTCGACCTCGAGTTCGCGCGCCCGTTTCTAGACACGCTGCCGTTCGCCGGCCGGCTGAGTGGCCACACGGTGGCGAGCGGTCCGCTCGCGGCGCTCACGCTCGACGTGGACTGGGTGTTCCGCGATTCGCTGGTCGCAGGGTGGCCAGAGACTCGCATCCGCGGCAAAGGGGAGGTCAACCTCGCCGCCCGTGATGGGGAGGGCATCCGCTTCCAGCCGTTCGGGGTCGAGGCGGCTGCGGTGGATCTCGGCACCGTGCGGCGGCTGGTCCCGGCGATCACGCTCCGCGGGACACTCTATGCCACGGGGATGCTCACCGGGCCGCTCAAGAACGCGCAGTTCGAGGGGACACTGGAGCATCGGGACGGGGTTCGACCGCCCAGCAAGATCGCCGGTACCGTGCGTCTGGACAGCCGGACGGACACGCTCGGGGCTTACGTCGATGTGAAGGCAGACTCAGTGTCGTTCGACGGGCTGCGGGGGAGCTTCCCGACGCTCCCCGTGCACGGCGCGGTAGCGGGACCCGTGAAGCTTGCGGGGACGCTCGCTGCGCTCCAGACCCAGGCGGAATTGCGCTCATCCGGAGGGGAGGTGGCGGTGACGGGTCTGCTGCAGCTCGGGCTTCCTTCGTATGGCGCGCGGAGCCTGACCGTGCGCGGTCGCAACGTCGACCTCGCCCGCTGGCTCGACCGCGCGCCGGACTCGCGGCTCGACTTCACCCTCACTGGAGGCGTCACCGCCGACAGCGGCAGGCCTCCGGAGGGGCAGGCGAGGGCGACGCTTGCGACCTCGTCCGTTGCCGGCGCCGCACTCGATAGCGGCCACGTGGTGGCGCGGTTCGCCCGCGGCCGCCTCTACATCGACTCGCTGTGGGTTAGGGGACCCGGCCTGAGCCTAACGACCACGGGCTCGGGTTCCCTCGGTTGGAGCGGGGAGACCGCCGGCACGGTGGCGCTCGAGCTGGTCGCGGACAGCCTCAACTCGCTCGATTCCCTGGTGAGCTGGGCGGTGCGCGAGGTTGGCGGTGCCGAGGAGGGCGGGGAGAACGGGAGCGGAGACGGTGAAGAGACCTCGAGGGAAGCGCC
>Ga0070708_100000995_pt1 | contig 21632 bp, 14 predicted proteins | sample KBSK5503metaG_FD_65469 | JGI IMG/M metagenome (GOLD analysis project Ga0070708, IMG submission 65469) | Corn, switchgrass and miscanthus rhizosphere microbial communities from Kellogg Biological Station, Michigan, USA - KBS K5-50-3 metaG | ecosystem: Host-associated > Plants > Roots >... | reverse complement strand
GTACAGGGAAGGGGATCTGCTGTTCGGCTTCAGCGGCGGCGGGCCGGGATATGGTGATCCCTTGGAGCGCTCTCCCAAATCCGTTCTGGAGGACATGAAAAAGAACATTATTTCGGCTTGGACTGCGGAGAACATTTACCGTGTGGCACTCGACCCGGAAGGCCTGAAACTGGATGCCTCACGCACGAATGAGATGAGGGTGGCCGAACGCAAGGCGCGACTCTCCCGGGGCAAAAGCTACGATGAATTCATGGCGGAGTGGAGCAAGAAGTCTCCCCCGCAGGAAATCCTGCAGTGGTATGGTTCCTGGCCGGATGCCAAGCCCATCGCTCCGGTTTTCAGGCCCTGAAAAAGCATGGCAGAGCAGAGCACTCCTCGCGGGATCATCAAGCAGTTGCTCCGAGGCGAGCCGCCGCCACGTCCATTGCTCATGCCGATCATATTCTCGCTTGGGTCAAAGCTGGAGAGTGTTGGGCTCCGCGAGTTCCAATCGAATCCCACCAAAATTGCGAATGCTATGCGGCAAATCCGGGGGACCTGGAAAGTCGATGGGCTGGCCTGTTATTTCGATTCCTTCCTCGAAGCAGAAGCCTTGGGCTGCAAGCGAGAGTGGCATTCCGATGAATCCTGCGAGCTAGCGTGTCCATCTTTTTTGGGAGCGGATGATCTCCGAGAGACGTGCGGTGCTCTGGACGCAATCTCACGAAAAGGACAGATACCAGTCGCCTGCGATGTGCTCCAGCGATTGAAGGTCATGCTGAAGGACGAACCAGCACTGATGGTGAGGGTCACCGGGCCCCTCACCTTGGCTTTACAGCTATCGGGCGAGCAGATGCAAGCTCGAAACACGGCATCCCTGTTGTCTCAGGACCTGGTCGAATTCGCCTCGGAAGTGACAGCCGCCGTGTCAAAGAGCTTCCTGGAGGCCGGAGCTGACGTCGTTTTTCTACGGGAAAGTTTTTTTCCAGAAATGGCCACAGAGCTTTACGGGCGCTGGGCTTCATTGCTTGCTCCCATAGTGAATGTCATTCGTTTTTACGAAGCTCTACCAGTTCTGCTCCTGGGTGATTCTGCCCTGGCAAGAGTTGAACTCGCCTCTGTTGTAAACCGGACTTGGGAGGGTATTTGGTGTCCGGTCCTGAGTTGCGATGTCAGCCACTGGGGCATGTGGCGGTCCCATGGAGCCACGCCGTGTTTGGGATTGCCGTCCGCCGTGTTCGGTCAGAGCCATGATCTGGAAAACTCCATCACTTCTATCAAAGAGTTAGTTGCGAGTCAAAAGCCCTTGCTCCTAACCTCAAGAGGAGACATTTCGGCAACGGTGGATGTGAAGACTTTTGCAACTGTGCTCGGCAGTGTTCGTGAGGCGCTTCTGGTCGGCGAGTCGAATCGTGTTTGACCCTACGGAGCAAACATCCATTATTCTAGGCGCTTTTGATTCCGCACCTTCAACGGACGTCTCTCCAAGCTGGAGCAACAATACGAGCGTCTCTTAAGAACTCTTGATACGTTCCTCAAACGCGTTACCGATATAGAGGAAGAATTCACCTTTATCAAAGAAGATCTCAAACGCGTCAAAGCTGTGCTCCGCGAGAAACTCGGCGTTTCGCTGGATTAGAAACATGCAACCTTCTGCCGGAAGTTCTCTGCGTAGGCCTTCAATTTCAGCGTGAAGCGCTTCAATGTCATGGTGCCCCGGTCGGCTTCGACGAAAAAGCTCGACCTGCCTTTGGCATCCTACGTGGCAAAGAAGCGTCCGGGGTTACTGGGAGTTGCGCGTACTTGTCAGGGAGCGCTACCTCGATTGTGTCCTGGAGTTTCCGGCCTTCGCGCCAGAAGAGGAGTTCGATGCCAGAGTGAGTCGCACACCCAGGCGTGCGGGTGGCGGTCCCTGCCGCCCCTGGAACAATGAGTTCTATAGACAACATCATGCACCGCTCTTTGCAAAGGTGGCGTCCTGAGTGCGAAACAAAAAAGCGCACCGTAATGGTACGCTTGTGAATATAGGAGCCCGACCGCGAGCATTTTCCCATCGCGGAGGCTGGTCCTCCGAGCGAGGGCGAGGCCATAGATCGTCAGTTGAACGTGGGCGTGCGTTTCTTTGCGTGCATCTGGTTTGCAGTCGAGGATGTGAACGTGTCTGTTGCGGATCTGCAGGAAATCGGTGCGGTCGGCAGCACGAGGGCTGCCATGCGGGTGGCATGGTTCTCTTTCCGGGAGAGCACTGGATCGAGTTCCGCTGGAAATGTAGAGGATTGCTCCACCGTGTTCTGGAAGAGATCGTGAGGGAAATTACCTTGAACGTAGTCCAGGTAATTCTTGAGTGACGAGAGATGGCGGTGCGCGTATAACTGGAGCGAGAGTTCAAGCTTCGCGTTGTGTACTTGGAAGCGGTACACCTGCCGGTGTTCGCGTCTCCGCGCTGCCGGCAAGAGACTGCTTGATTCTCGCCTGTGGCGCAAGCCTCGTCATCGAATATGTGGACAGGCTTCGGTGCGTGCTCAACCAGGAACTAATCGTACGATCTGGGACGTCTACGTAGAAGCGCCGGCGGAGCTGAGACCTCGTATCGGTGACGGAGTACCCCGAGATTGAACGTGGAGATTGCCTCGAGGATGAGGTTGAGCGGATAGATTCGGTTCTTGCCTGGCGCTCCTTAGGGCGCGGATTTTGCGTGCCCCGACTCGGATTTTTCAGGAGCTCCGTGTCACGGATTTTGTATGGAGAAAGCGCGCGGGAGCGCGCCTACTATGGATAGACCGCAACCATAGAATCAAGACGGGAGATTCTAGTCGGCCTCTCCATTTCGCTTACCGGCAGGTTTTCTGCCCAGGGACGACAGGTGCTCAACGGGCTGCGGCTTTGGCAGTCCTATGTGAACGGCCGAGATGGGATCACGATCGGGCAAGCTGCTTCCCAGCCAGTCCGACTGGTTTTCTACGACGATCAGAGCCGCGCCAGCCTGACACGGCAAAACGCGCTACGCTTGCTGCGCCAGGACCGCGTTGACGCGCTCTTCGGACCTTACTCCAGCGGCCTGACCATGACCGTCGCCGAGGTCGCCCACGAACAGAGGAAAGTTCTGCTCGGCAGTGGCTCGACAAGTTAGAGGGTGACCGTCTCCCGTTCTGCGAAAGGTCGCCCACAGGTTTGGCCTGGTGTGCGGCCATAAAGAGGAATTCGTTCACCTGCTTCGTCAACAACCATTCGCCAGTGGACAAGGAGTGTCCAGCACGGCGTTCGTAGCGCATTGAGCGCAGTTGGAATATCCAATGCCGGTGTGATTTAGGGGTGAGCCTCCGACCCGCTTACGCGCAGAACTGAAAGGAATCAAACCTTCAACCTACTGATTTGGCTGTCTCGCGGATGTGGAAACATCAGAGTCTCTTAATTCCGGTCAAGATTAGGGAGCATGTGATCACGAATTATCGCTGGCAGATCGTGGCAAGCGGAAATAAACTGACGGAGAGTTCGCCTGGTCGCGCCGAGGGAGTCGAATTCTTGTATGGAAAGGCCACCTTCGGTGTAAGCGCGCTCGAAGACGGGAATTTCGAAAGGAGATCGTCAACGGTCCCGGGAGCGACGGGGTTGTCGATCCGGGGCATGACTTCGATGTTGCTCGCGTTGAATCGGACCTGCCACTTGTGGGGCGGCGAGATAACAACCTCACCACCGATGAATTCACTCCAGTGCATGGGATTGCGGAAGGCAGCTGAGACCAGACGGATGCGGTAGCCGCGTTCACGGAAGATTCTGTAAGTTTTCTTGAAGACGGCGACTCCGGCCTATTCCAGATAACCCTCGCCCCTCGCGAGTTCAGCTTCCGTCGGCACGAGTTCCCCTCGAAATGCCTTTGTAAGAATCGCCTGTATCAACTTTTCCGCGCGCAGCGATGCCGCGGCCACTCGTTTTTCAATCACATCTTTTTCAGTAAGGGAGACGAAATCGCTCTTACACTACCACATCATTGCACCGCTTGGTGCCGGGCGGGATTTGGCGGTCAAAATCCTTATGGCCGCCGTATTCTCGCCCGTTGTAAACAGCCTTCGTATCCACGAATCACCATGATCCTCCGACATCGGGAGCATTAGATTCGAAGGGGCGGATTCTGCGCGGCCCTCGCGCTCTAGGCAATTTGCGCCTCCCAATGGCGTGCTATTAAGTCCCTAGCACGAGCCGACTCACGAGACGGCGCTGGGTGACTGACCCGCATGGCTTTCAATATCTCTGGGAGGCTCAAAGAGTCTGTGTACTTCAACGGGAACACAGCGGCCATGCTATGGCTGCTTGACGGGGAGAACTTTCTTGGCCATATTGTACCCTTCCAGCCGCAACGCAGGTTTCCGGCCGGCGAGTTCGGATATGCGGAATGTGGCAGTTATTGTCCGGCTCTCATGAGGAAAGACAGAAATGTAATTATCGTCGTAGGTAGTGGGCAAAACTTCTTCGCCATCCACCCCTTCCGTGACTTCTGCGCGCAGGAAGAAGGCCACGTGATTGGAAGAGTTCGTCAGCCTGATTTTCACGATTCCTTCATCATTCCGTTGGGAGAAGCTGCTCGAAACTGCAACATCACCTCGCGGCATGGCATTCAAAGCTGACATGTCAGCCCACTTCACCAGACTGGTCTTGAACTGCTCATCGTTGTTAGCCTCGCCGAGATCGTCATCCGTGGCGGAGCCCCAATAGACGTTTTCGGCGAGCACTGTATTATCGGCATTTCTCAACGTCGCGCGCACGAGGTAGGTCGGGGGGATCCCCGCAAGCCGGCCAACCGTCATTGCGGTCGCTGAAGTGTTTGGCCCAATGCTAAAACTTTTGACTTCCTTGAAATACTTTCGCCTCCCTTCTAGATCGAAAAACTCCAATGAGACCGTCAAGCTGTTCCGCGCCTCCGATGTCTGATTCACAACGTACAATTTTGCGGTGCTCCGGTCTCCGGTAGCGTAATGATCCCACGCCACGCTTATGGGACGGAGGCCTTTTTTCGCGCCGAAATATCCTCCACCCTGTTTGAAGAAATCATCGAAAAGATGTCCGAACAAGGATGGCCAAGGATTATTCATCATCCAATGAACCATCATTTTGCGATTCGCCCAGTGAATAGCGTAGGTTTCATATTGAGCGCGGACATCCTCGTAATGGGCGAGCTGTGCTTTTTTGGAGAATTCCTCCACGCTGGATGATGGCCCGTAGCGTTTGTGGATCACTCGCTGGATATTTTCGAGTGTATTGTTGCCTTCGTTGGCGCCTGCGTGGAAATACCAGTACTCATTAATCGGCCACAGCTTTTCCGGTGGAATAAATTTTTTCAGGCTCTCCACCGGCGGAATGGTTTCGTTGTCTCCCTCTTCAGCAGACGAGCCCCTTGCCGGTCCGTACTTGTCGCTGAACCAGTAATATGGTGGCCGCCACACGTACGGACCTGCCATGTGTACACCGCTCCAGGTGCGGTTGACGTGGGAGACTGTATCAACAACAGCATTTTGCCAGTGTTCCTCTTTTAGAATCTGGTGATAGTCATTCAAGATGGGATCAGGCGGCAGACCATCGCTGCCGTTGGCCCATAACACCACCGCCGGATGAGAGCGAAGCTCGCGAATTCGCGCTCGGAGGCTCGCGCGGGCGATCCATTGGTCTTCTGCGTTCCAGAGGGCCCAATGTTCCCATTGCGCGCAGCACATCCAGCCGAGCATGACCGGCATGCCTTCACGATCGGCTCGTTCGAGCATCGTATCGTCAGCAATTTTCAATTCCCAGCGAAGCAAGTTGAGGCCAAGATCTTTCGCGTAGCGCATGATGGCTGCGTCGCGCTCAGGATCATTCCTGAAGAGTAGATCTGGCGAATAGACGCCGCCGCGAATCAGGTAATCTTTGCCATTCACTTGCAGATAGAAACTGCCGCCACTAGCGATCTCGGGGAAGCTGTTGTCCGAATCGCGGCGCTGAGTGATCTTGCGAATACCAAAGTCGATGGCCTGCGAGTCAGACACGTCATGTTTATCGTTCACCTTGAAGTCCAGTTGGAGGTGATAGAGATTCGGCTCGCCCCATTGATACGGCCACCATAGATCGGGATCAGCAAGTGAGAGCTGGGAATATTCTGCGGGGGTGAAGGCGGCTTCTTTCGTCTGATTTCGAACAAGTTGCACGTCCTGCTGAAACTGAATCGTCGGCTTGCCGGATCGTGAGATCTCTCCGTAGAGCGTGCCCGAGACTGGTTTGGAGGTGTTGTTGCCCAGGTCGCAGTAGACAGTCAACAAAGCTGGATTAGTCGCGGGCAACGGGAGATCGGTAGTCACGTACGGATTCCGAATGGTCACTGCGCCGGTGCTGCTTAGAAATACCCGTTTCCATATTCCGGCATTTCTGTCCGGCACGAAGGAAATGTCCAGATGTTTCTCGGCGTCGTGGTAACCCAGGTATTTCCAGTTGATCCAATCAAGCCAGCTATCTCCCAGCTCAACCCCGTTCTCACCTTCGAGGCTCTGCTCCGGAGTGACTTTCACGGCAAGGACGTTCGATCCGCCTGGGACGATGAATTCTGTGACATTGAACTCGAAACTGTCGTACATCCCAACAACAGTCGCACGATTCGCTACTTTGTGCCCGTTGAGCCAAATGTCGGCCCTGTAATTGATGCCCATGAAGATGAGCGAATAAACCTGCTGGCCCGCCGGCGCGATAAAAGAAGTGCGGTACCACCAGTCCTGTTTCCAGAGGTCTCCCGGGGCGGTAAGATTCATGCCGTAATAAAGGTTCTTGTAAACACCGTCATCTTCAAGCACCTGCAGGACGGTCGCGGGCATACGGCGAATCGGGTACCACTTGGAATCGTCGAAGCCGACCCGAGAGACAGCCGCATCGTCGCCAGTGCTGGCGGCTGACGCCATCCGCCAGCCACTCTGCAGTTCCATCAGATTCGAAGACTGGGCTGAAGCAACCAGGAGAAGAATCGTGACGAAGGACAAGCCGGTCGCGAGTAACAACGAATTGTTCCGTTTCATTTCTGCTTCGGCAGACTCCAATGCTGATTCCTACTACTAACGTCTAGCGTAGCCAGTGCCTTCAAAACGACAGTTTCAATGCCAGTTGGATCTGGCGCGGCGGTCGAGCAGCGGTGAGGTACCCGAACTGTGACGCGCCCAGCACGGTGCTGTTGTTGGACTCCTGCGGCCCCGACTGCGACAGCAGCAAGTTAGTATGGTTCAGCAGGTTGAAGAACTCCGAACGAAACTCCAGGTTGAAGCGGTCCGACAGTTTGAAGTTCTTGAACAGTGACGTGTCCCAGATCGCGTAACCTGGTCCCTGCAGCGTGTTACGGCCCACGTTGCCGTAAGATCCCAGCGGCGGATCGATGAATGCGCAGGTATTAAAGAACGTTCCGGAAACGCAGGGCTTGGCCGTGGGATCGCCGATTTGGTCTGGGCGCTGGGAGTTCCCTTCGGTGCCGCCGTCGGAGTTGGAGAAGTTTCCGTTGCCGTCCGTGACCGTGAACCAATTGCCGGACGAAATCGTGACCACGCCGGCGAACTGCCACCCGCCGACCAGGTAGTTCAGTCCGTTGCCAATGTTGCCCGCTAGGCTCTTGCCGCGGCCGAAGGGCAGTTCGTAGATGTAGCTGAATACGGCCCGGTGGCGCACGCTGAACGATGAGTTGCCATACTCTACCTCGGGGTGCCGGAAGTCGCGGAAATCGTCGTTGTTTTGCGCTCCCAGGTTGGCGTTGGAAGCGTCGTCGATGGAATGTGCCCAGGTGTAAGCGGCCATGAACGAGAGCCCGTGCGAGAAGCGTTTCTCCGCGCGGAGCTGCAACGAGTTGTAGCTTGAGGCGCCGCTGGAGCGGAACCAGTCAATGCCGCTGTCGATCAGAGGCACGGGCCGCCGCGGAGCCGTGGGTGCCAGCGGGTCCGGCGTGGGCAGCGCCTGGTTGCCGTTGAAGAAAGTGTACTGCTTGTTGCCCTTCGAGCCGGCGTAGCTGACCTCGAAAACTGTGTCCCACCCCATTGCGCGCTCGATTGAGAGATGCCATTGCTGCATGTAGGGCGTCACCAGCTTGGGATCGACGGAATACAGCGTAGGCGTGTTCGGGTCGATTAGCGCGCTAGCGGGGAATCCCTGGAAAAGGAAATTGATCCCGTCCAACGCGCAGTTCAACTGGCCTGGAGCCGGATTTGCGGACGACGCGGCACATGGGTTGCTGAATGACTGCGTCACGAAGAACGGCGGATTGAATCCCGCGCTGGGGTTGGAGTACGGGCCGTCTTCCTCGCCACCGTAGAAGATCCCATACGCGGAGCGCAGCACCGTGCGGTGCGTGAGCTGGTAGGCCAACCCGATACGCGGGGCAAAGTTGTTGGTGTCGACGGAGACGAGCCCGCGACCTTCCGTCGAATGTATGCGGATCTGTGTCGCCAGGGTAGGCGTCAGCTGCATTGTCTGTCCCTTGGGAACGATGATGGTCGGGTTATTGGGATCGTTCAGGTCAAAGGTGCCTTGCTGATCGTGAGCCGCCTTCACCGTGGTGAAAAGCTCGTAGCGAAGCCCGAGGTTTAGGGTCAGGCGTGATGTGACCTTCCAATCGTCTTGTCCGTAAAACGAGTACACTGGCCGGTGGTAGTCCACGTTGTGCAGGTTATTGATGGCGCCTCCGTCAGACAATCCGGCCATAAACGACGCAAAGCCTGAACCGCCCGTAAACGGCGCCGCCGGATTATCGGTGAAGCCGTTGCCGAAATCCAGTGTGCCGCGCGACTCCGCCGGCTGGAAAATGGTGAACTGCTCACGACGTATTTCCGTGCCGAACTTCAGTGTGTGCTTGCCTTTCACCCAGGTGAGATTGTCCGACACGCTATAAGTGTTCTGAACCTCTAGGGACGGCAAAAATGTCGGACTGCCCAGTTGGGGCGCGTCGCTGAAGGTTAGCTGGGGCAAGCCACCATTATCCGGACCGGAAGGCACGCCTGGGAAACCAACTGCGGCGGAGACGTTCTGGTTAAAGTTGAGCTGGAATCGGCGCGAGTGGATTCGGTTATAACCCAAGCGGAATTCGTTGATCAGTTCCGGCCGGAACAGGTGAGTCTCGCTCAGCGCGAAGCTGCGATAGGAGTTGTCCTCGTCCCCGCTGAAGAACCCACCCCCATCGGCAAATCCGGGGAACGGGCCGGGAATTAGGCTGGGCTGGTCCTCGTAGCTAAAGCGGTAGAACGAATTGTCCCGCTCACCGAATTTGTGATCGACGCGGACATCGAAATTATTGCGTGTTTCTTTCCTTACCGGATTAACCGTTAAATTAATTGCCGGGTTGTTGAATACGTTGAGCTGCGGATACAGCGCCGCGAGGCGCAGCGCCAGCGGATCCAGGAAGCCGCCCCCCGAAACGAGCGGCGTGCCGGGAATGATGTTTACCGGCAGGCCCGTCGCCGGATCATAGCTGAAGGGCACACCGCATACGCCGGTCGCACTGGCGCCGTTGAGCTTCGTGCGCCGTGTGTCGAAAATTTCCCCCTGGTAGGTCGGTTTGCCATTGCAGTCCACTGCTGGATTGCCGTTCGGATCCAATGCCAGCGTGGTGTAATCGATGAGCTCGGAGAAGTCTCCTGTCCTCTCCGCCAAACTGGGCAGGAGGAACGACTGCGTCTGTGCCTGCCGGATGCGCAATCCTTCATAATCGACAAAAAAGAATGTGCGGTTCTTCCACAGTGGTCCACCGAACTTGACGCCGAATTGGTTTTGTTTGTACGGCGGCGTGCTCTTCGTGGGATCGTCAAAAAAATTGCGGCCATCGAATTTCTCGTTACGCACGAATTCCCAGGCGCCACCGTGGAACGAATTCGTCCCCGACATGATCGCTGCGTTCACAATCGCACCATTGCCGCGCCCAAATTCCGCGCTATAGGCGTTGGTTTGGACTTTGAATTCCTGCAGGGCTTCGACTGACGGTTGTATCACGTAATTCGTTTCGTTCAGCAGGTCGGGAAGATTCGAGTTGTTATCGATACCGTCGAGCAGGAAATTGTTCTGCAGCGAGCGTCCGCCGTTGGCGCTGAAGCCGAAGCTGTTTTCGTCGCGCGCACCAGGCTCGCTGGGCGCGGTGCCCGCCGTCAGCAACGCCAGCTGCGCAAAGTTGCGACCGTTAAGGGGAAGGTTCTGGACCCGTTTCGAGTCCACCACCTGGCCGAGCTCGGAGGTCTCGGTTTCAAGCAGAGGGGCTGCACCGGTCACCTCGACCGACTCCGTGACTTGCCCAACCTGCAATGTGACATTGACAGCGATGCGTTGCTGCACATCAAGATCTAGCGGCACGGAAACCGCCGTCTTGAATCCCGGATTCCCGATGGTGACGGTATAGCGACCGATTTTCAGTGCGCTGGCCACGAATTCGCCCGAATCACTGGTGTGCGTCACAAAGGTCGTCCCGCGCTCAATGTCTTTCACCGTGACCTTCGCGTTCGGCAGGAGGGCGCCGCTCGGGTCTTTGACGGTGCCCACGATGCTACCTGTATCTTTCTGAGCGAAGCTTTGAGCGGAAAATGCGACAGCTATCAGAAAGAGAGCCAACAAGCGGGAATTGGTGGAGTTCAACATCGCGATCCTCCCCTGCTGGAACCGCACCTCAGAGACTCGTGACTCGCATCATCCCCGGTGAAAGATTCCCGCAGCCTGGATGCTTTTTGATTCAACGGCCAAAATTTGCGATATACTTACGAACACTTCTTTTTACTTTCGATATAATGCGTTTGTCAAGAGGAATCTTGCGTAGCGAAATTGGGCTGTTTTCCGCGGAGTTGACTAGGCTTCATCGCCTGAGCCCGGACACGAAAAGGTTAAAAATGGAAAGTAATCGAAAGCCGCGTTGGCTGTTGCTGTTTGTTATGCTGCTGCCCGGATTACTTTTCGGGCGGTCAGCTTCGATCCACAAACCATCGTTGGAAACCTGCCAGGAAAAGACCATCGGCATTTCCGTTAATCCTGCCGATGGCAATTACACCGTCTTCGATCCAGTTTCCAAAAAACCGATCCTGCGTTCTCGCGTGGCCGCTGAAATCGATCACCGTTGGCTGAGGTCGAGCGACTACCCACGACACTCATCGTCACGCAAGAGTTTCGTCGATGGACTTGGGCCAGGAACCGACTTGACGATATCCAGCACCGGGCTCCGCGGCCAGCCTGACCTTGTCTACTCCTTACAACTACATACCAATCCCGATTTCGTAACTATCGCCGTCAACGTTCGCAACAGCAGCTCCAATCGGATTACGGTTCAGGCACTCCGCAGCGTCGAGGCCCTTGGCCCGGCTATCGCGGACCTCGGCGGACCCGATGCCTCCGACCGCATTCTCTCCGACAGCTTTAGCGAAGACCGTCCTGCCATTACTATTCATAATCTGGCAGAGGTCACCAACGGAATGCATCGCGCCGTGGGCAGCCAGTTGATTTACAACCTCGGGACGAAGCGAAGTGTTCTTCTGGGTACACTCACGTCCGACAAATTTCTCACCATCCTCCGCCTGCATGTCGACAAGGATCATATAACGTCATACGAAGTTGATTCGGCTGGAACAACTGAGCTGGCAAAAGAGAATTCACTTGAAAAATCGCCGGTCGAAGATCAGATCGAGTTGAGCGTGCCGGTCGCCCCCGGAGCAGATCTCTCCTCCGAACGGTTGCTGATCAGCACCGGCACGGACTACCACCAGCAGCTAGAAGCCTATGGCAGACTCATTCGGCAGTTGCATCACGCCCGTGTAAGCGCTCCCTACGCCGCTGGCTGGTGGAGTTGGACCGCCTATTACTTCGGCCTCAATCAGGGCACAGCTTTGACGAACGCGACGTGGCTCGCGGAGAACTTGAGAGATCTCGGGTATAACTTCTTCCACATTGATGAGGGTTATCAGTATGCACGCGGCGAGTATACGACCTCCGATGCCGCATTGTTCCCTGACGGCATGAGTGCTCTCGAAAGCAAAATACGTGCATTGGGCCTGACCCCGGGAATCTGGACCGCTCCCTTTGAGGTATCCGAGCGCTCCTGGGTATACGAAAATCACAAAGATTGGCTGGTGCACAATGCTGCCGGCCAGCCGATTCACGCTGGCTGGGTCATCGGCGAGGACCCTCGGCTGGATCCCCTTTATGTCCTCGACTGCACCAATCCCGGCGTCCAAGATTATCTGCGCAAGACCTACACGACTCTGACCAAGGATTGGAGCATCCGTTACATCAAGTTGGACTTCATGGACGACAGCGCGATTGAAGGCTTTTATTACGAGCCGAATACGACCGCTCTTGAGGCGCAGCGCATCGGCCTGCAAATCATTCGCGACGCCGTCGGTGACGACGTTCTGCTCGATAAAGACGGTAGCCCCATGCTGAATCCCGTCGGCATTTTGGACATGGGTCGTACGTCGGTCGACACCGGCCACACTTTCGAGGCCAGCAAAGAAGCGGCTCCAGGGATTGCGGCGCGCTACTACATGAACCGCAATTTCTATGTCACTGACCCGGATGCTTTCACCGTCTCCCGAGAAACGGTCGATGAACAGGAGTGGCACGGAGGCAAGAGTCCGCTTACTTTGGATGAAGCCAAGGTCTCCATTGCCTTAGCTGCCATTTCCGGAGGAATGTATGAAATCGGGGACGATCTCCCAACGCTCGGTGCCGATCCCGAACGAGTGGCCCTCGTCAAGAACGAGGATCTCCTGAACATGGCTCGATTGGGGCGTGCGGCACGGCCTCTTGACCTGATGAGCTACACACCAGGAGACAGCATGCCCAGCATCTTTCTCTTGCAAGAGAGCAAGCGTCAGGCGATCTTGACCGTTTTCAACTGGACGGAAAGACAGATCGAGCACAGGTTCGACCTGGTCCGTGACTTAGGATTACAGTTGCGCGGACATAATCAGATTCGCGACGTCTTTAGCCCGGCTACTCCGGTGGAGAACAATTTGGACACGATCGTAGTCCAATTGCCGCCGCACGCGGTGAAAGTACTCAAGATCATTGACACGTCGATTCCAACAGCTGCACCCCCGGTCAGCATGCACACTCCGGATACTGCGAAAGCAGGCAAAACTGTTCAGTTCTCCGCAGAGGCAGATCCTGCCGGTGTCCCCGTGCTCGCATATCGGTGGGACTTTGGCGATGGTACCAATGCTGAGGGAAGTGGCGTAATGCATACCTACACGCATCCAGGAGAGTTTACGGTGCGGTTGCTGGCCAACTGCCTCGATGGTGTGCCATTTGAAAAATCAATGTCCATTAAAATAACCGGTAAAATCGATAGCCGCTTCGCCCCGTCCAGCAAAGAGCGCTTTAGAAAGACGCAGTAATCCTGTGAGGGTCTTCATGTCAATGAGATTACCCCTTGCGACTGTCTTACTCCTGGCCAGTGTCCCGTTGGCCCTTCACCAGGACTCAAGTCAGGGCAAGGATCAGAGGACTGCTCCAATGCACGGACAGATCGGCTACAAATCCGCGCAAGATGCCGACCAGCGAAAGACCCTCCTTTTAAAGGATTTCAAGCCCGTGTCCATGCTGCATGCTAGCGTGCACAAAGCTGACCGCGCCCGGTATTACGTCATCGATGTCCATAATCATGTCAATGATGCGATGGGCATCGACGAGCACATGTCGCCTCAACGCGTAATCGAGATCATGAACAACACGAACGTCAAGACGGTTGTGATTCTGACCGGTATGTGGGGCGACAAGCTGCAGAAGGTCATCGACGAGATGGTGAAACCGTACCCAGGGCGCTTCCTGGTTTTCACCCAGATTGACTGGAGTAAAATCGACGATCCCAACTTTAGTAAGGAGATTGTGGCCCAGCTCGATGACGCGGTCAGCCGCGGTGCGCGTGGCCTGAAAGTCTTGAAAGACCTCGGCCTCGGGGTCCGCGACAACTCAGGCAAGCTGATCACAGTTGACAATGCCCGCCTCGATCCCATTTGGGAAGAGTGCGGCCGGCTTGGAATCCCGGTTTCCATTCACGTCACCGACCCTGAAGCGTTTTTTCGTCCCGTAGACAATACGAATGAACGTTACGAGGAGCTGACCGAGCATCCCGACTGGAGTTTCTATGGTCCGCAATTTCCCAGCAAGCAGTCGATCCTCGACGCGCGCGACCGAATGTTTGCCAAGCACCCGCACACAACATTCGTCGCACTGCACGTCGCCAACTGGCCGGAGAATCTTGACTACGTCTCCCACCTGCTCGACTCGTTGCCGAATGTCATGATTGAATTTGGCGCCCGCGAGGCCGAACTCGGGCGTCAGCCTCGCCGCGCCCGTGAATTCTTCCTGAAATACCAAGATCGCATCCTGTTCGGCACGGACAATGGAATGCAGGAAGAGATGTACCGCAACCACTTCCGCTGGCTCGAAACTGCGGACGAATATTTCGATTACTGGGGCTATCCCGCACAGGGCCGCTGGAAAATTTACGGCATGGACCTTCCGGACCCAGTACTCGAAAAGATATATCACCTTAACGCAGAGCGGGTCTTTCGGCAATTCAACAGCGCAGGAGAGTTACAAAAGGGGGCTAAATGAAACAGCTTTTTTGGCGGACACGTTTTTCTGCTGTTTCATGGAAATTGATTCTTATCGTAGCCGGGGCAATGCAGCTCAGCACTGGATGTGCGCAGAAGGAGAAGAAAGGGGAAGTGCGATCAGAACCTTCGAAAATTAAAGTCGTCGTGAATGATGGTGGCCCGGTGGTGTTCACTACCAGGACCGCGGAGTTTCAGGTTCTGCCCTCTGGGTACGTGCAGGCCTTTTTGTCGAATGAGGGAACCAAACTAAGTTTGGACGAACCGGGGGAAAGCTCTCCTGCGAATGACTATCTCGTGCAAGACGGCAAGGAAGTGCGTTTTAAGTTGGATTTCAGGCACACGAAAGTTACTGATGCCGCCGGCAAGCTCGGACGCGGCAAACATGTGGAGATTCCAGCCCAAGGGGTTGAGGCTTCTGCTGCCGGCCTTCAACGGACGCTACAGATCGATGTGTATGACGATTTCCCCAATCTTTTGCTTAGCAGCGTGGTTTACATGAATACCGGAAGATCGGACTATCACATTGACACGATCATCGAGCAGCAACATCGGTTCGATTCCCACGTTCTGAAGAAGCCGTACGACATGTGGTCGTTTCACGGCTCCAGCTATGAGTGGGGGAAAGATGATGTCGTGAAACTAACGAGCAAGTTCTCCCAGCCAAACGTCATGGGCGGAATTGTGAAAGGTGGTTACGGCGGCGGTATTCCCGTGGTGGCGTTCTGGACGGCATCGGTCGGCGAGGCTATTGGTCACATCGAGACAGTGCCGCTCTCGCTCTCGCTGCCCGCCAACGTGCAAGCCGATGGACGTGTAAACGCCAAGGTTAGCATTCCCGCGAACGCGACTCTCATGCCGGGGGAGACCTACTCAACTCCTCGAAGTTTCGTGGCCATCTACTCCGGCGATTTTTACGAGCCGCTGCACCAGTGGTCCCGCGTTTTGCAGAAAGAAGGATGGGAAATTCCCAAGCCTTCGGGCGAAGCATACAACGTAAGCTGGTGCGGCTGGGGATACGAGTTCAACGTAACTCCAGCGCAGATGTTGGGTACAGTTCCCAAACTGAAGGAGCTCGGAATCAAATGGGCCACATTGGATGACCGGTGGTTCGATACTTATGGGGATTGGGATCCGCGGCCGGATACTTTTCCCGGAGACTCGATTAAGAAGATGACGGGCGAGTTCCATAAGCAAGGAGAGTTGGCGCAGCTTTGGTGGCTGCCGCTTGGTGTCGAAGATGGGCAAGGAAAATATGAGTCGCACAAATACGTTGTCTCGAAAGTGGCGCAGGAGCATCCCGAATGGCTCATCCTCGACAAGAATGGCAAACATGCCCGTATGGTCCGCGATTTGGCGGTCCTGTGCCCTGCGGTGCCAGAGGTGCAGGCGTATCACAAACAACTAACGGAAAAATTCATTCGGGAGTGGGGATTCGACGGCTCAAAGCTTGACAATATTTACACGGTTCCTATGTGCTACAACCCGGCGCACCGCCACAAGTCACCGCATGATTCTGTCAACGCAATGGCTGACGTGTACAAGACGATTTTTCAAACTACGCGGGCGATCAAGCCGGAGAGCGTGACGCAAAGCTGCCCTTGCGGTACCCCGCCCTCATTGGCGTGGCTACCATACATGGATCAGGCGGTCACCGCCGATCCGGTTGGCGCAGTGCAAGTGCGCCGGCGCATCAAGATGTACAAAGCCCTGCTTGGGCCGGAGGCTGCTGTGTACGGCGACCACGTCGAACTTTCCGCGATGACGCGTGCGGGCAATAATTGGCTGGAACACGGAAACGATTTTGCCTCGACGATTGGCACCGGCGGAGTCGTCGGGACTAAATTCGTGTGGCCTGATCCTGGCGCGAAATTCAAACCTGTGCTGCTCACACAAGAGAAAGAAGCGCATTGGAAAAAATGGATCGGTATCTACAACGAAAAGATGCTTTCGAAAGGCAAGTTCCGCAATCTCTATGTCGAAGGCTATGACACGCCTGAAGCCTATGCCATCGAGAAGGATGGCAAGATGTATTACGCGTTCTTTGCGCCCAGTTCGGCAGCGTGGAAGGGCGAAGTGGAGTTGCGAGGATTGGAGCCGGGCCCATATCACGTTGTTGATTACGCCGAAGGCAGGGACTTGGGAACGGTAGAAGCCACGGCGGACAAAGCCCCTCGACTAGCAACTCAGTTTAAGGAACATCTGCTGCTGGAAGTATCAAGATAGATTGGCCTGCCAAGTTGCTAACGATTAGCTAGTTTGAGATTGGGCGCATTGGCGCCGAAGAATTGCTGACGATACTCGCGATCCCGGAAAGCCTCGGTGCCTCCGGGACGCGTTGTCGAGAATGCGCCAGCCAAATTCCCCGCAGCCAGACAGGTGGGAAGATCAGCGCCTCGCAGGTATTGGGAGAGAAAACCGGCATCAAAGCTGTCGCCCGCTCCAATTGAATCCACCGCATTCACTCCGAATGCCCGCGACTTGAAGCGCTCCTCTCCGCGTTGCGCCAGTGCGCCTTCTGCGCCAACTTTCATCACCACCAAAGGCACATGCTTCCCCAGAAAAGCGAGAGCAGCCTGGCCATCTTCCGTGCCGGCGATCTTCTTCGCCTCACGCACATTGGGCAAGAAGACGTCCACATAATGGAGTGCCTCCGTTAGACCTCCCTGCCAGAAATCGTCGGGATCATCGTTCGTGTCCAACGAAATGGTCAAACCGGCGACCTTCATCTTTTGAAGTAGTTCCGCAATCCTATTCCGCAAGCCGCGGTGCAGGTAGAACGAAGATAAATGGAAATGCCGTGAGTCTCCCAGATAACCTAGATCTAAATCTTCAAACGTCAAATTGAAGATCGTTCCGGCGTAAGTAATGATGGTGCGCCATGCATCTCTTTGCAGGATCACGGTGAGCCCTGTTTTGGTTGCGCCAGGCACCTTGCGCACTCTTGATACATCAACGCCACCGGCCGCAAGGCGATCCAGGGCGATCTGGCCTAGTGGATCGTCGCCAATGCGTGAAATGAAACCAACGCGAGCTCCCAGCACCGCGAGATTGTGAGCCACAATGGCAGAAGAGCTGCCCAGCGTGAGCATCATGCGATTCGCCAGCAATTCATGTTCAGGCGGAAGCTCGTCAGGCAAACCGTACAAAATGAGGTCTAGATTCAGTTCACCTGCGATGGTGACGTCAAAGCGCGGCATGGTTGAGATTTATCGAGAGATCAGTCTTCGTCCAGAATGACAACTCGGCTCAAGTTGCGCGGATTATCCGGATCGAGGCCCTTCTTTAGTCCTGTGTAAAGACCCGTGAGCTGACCCGCGAAAACATATGGTGCCAGCCGCGCCAGTTCCGGCAGTTCAAAGCTTAACTCGATCAACAGATCCGAGGATTCCCGAGCACGCTTGTCGGCACGGTTCGCGATTGTCAGAGTGGTTGCGCCTAGAGCTTTCATCTCCTGCAAAACGTCGCATTCGGCGTCATATCCTTGTTCGGAGAGCAAAAAAAAGAGCAGCGTCTCAGGGCTAACAATTGACTTCGGTCCATGCCGGAACTCCAGCGTGTAAAAGCTCTGAGCGTAGGAGACCGACATCTCTGTCAGCTTGAGGGCGGTTTCACACGCCAAACCGTAGAAGGGACCTTGCCCCAAACACACGTAATCGTCGAATTGATGGGAAGCGATGAATTCACTAATTCGAGGGTGCAATGCGGTGATTGCTGCTTCAGCTACGGCAGGTAGCCTGGCCAACGCCGCGATGAGTCCGTCATCGCCTGCGACCATGGCCGCCAGATACTGCAAACCCAAGAGCATGGCCGTGAACGAACGTGTCATCACGGTGCTTTGTTCATCGCAAGAGGGCAGCCCCAGAGTGCTGCTGGCTATTTGATCGAGCGGCTGATTCCTTGTGCCGGTTACAGCAAGGGTTCGAATGTCTTTCTCGCGCTCAAGAAATTCTGCCGCTCTTACCGTTTCAGACGTCCGGCCGGAACGAGAAATTACCACCGCAGCAGCTCCCGATGAACCAGCTAACACAAGATTGGGATACAGCTGCATTTCAGAAGCCGCAATCGCCCGCGCGCGTCTTCCTGTGATCATCTTCCAGCAGGCCGCGGCCCCAAGCGCGATGTAGTAGCTTGAACCACAACCGATGAACAGCAACTCGGTGGCATCGTGGACATATTGGCATTGGAGGTCCATCGATCCAGGACTCTGTAAAGCTTCAAGACACCGGCCCCAAAACTTGGGTTGTGACAGAATTTCTGCCAGCGAATGAGCCCCGCGCACCGCAATTGTCTGGGAGGACGATCCATCACCTCTTTTTTCAGACAAGGGTCACCTCTAAGCCGGACTTTTTGAGTGCGCGCAAATCCGACTTAGGAATTCCGCGGTCCGTGATCACTTCCTGCAAAGCACTCGTCGGGACAATCAACGACAAGCTCCGGCGGCCGAACTTGCTCGAATCGCACACGGCGACGGTTCTTTTTGCAGCTTCCACCATCACTCGATTGACTTTCGCTTCCAAAAGATTCGGCGTGCTGAGCCCATACTGGACATCGAAACCGTCCACGCCGAGAAAAAGAATGTCTGCATTCAGCCTTCGCAGCGTTTCTTCGGCAATGGGTCCTACCAGGGAAAATGAGTTCTTGCGCAGCGTGCCACCCGTGAGAATTACTTCTACCGAAGCCCCGGACAGCTCCGCAGCGATATTTACCGCATTGGTGATAATTGTAACCTTCTTCAAGTTACGCAGAGCGCGACCGATGGCAGTCGTAGTCGTGCCGGAATCAAGAATAACGACCTGGCCCTCTTTGACAAGGCGGGCAGCACAAGCTGCGATCCGGACCTTCTCCTTACGCCGAAGCCTTTCTTTTTCGAGCAGTGTTGGGTCTTCGAGCGCTCCTTCTCGAGCTGGCAGGGCGCCGCCATGAGCCCGGTGGACCAGCCCGTGACTGTGAAGAACCTCCAGGTCCTTGCGAATGGTGACCTGCGATGTCTGAAATTTTCGTGCCATGTCCGCGACCAGCACACGGCCGTCCCGGTCGAGGATCTCCACGATCGCGCGACGCCGTTCTTCGTTAAGCATGCTGTTCCTCAAAAGGCAGTACAGTTCCCAGGGATGCGAGACGTTTATGATTGCTCTTTCTTTTTATATCGTTTGCTTTCGTTTGTCCAGTGTGTTTACCAACCGCAGTTTCTAACAAGTGCATCAAGCTATGATTGGTGCGCGCTGGCTCCCACCGCGGAAACGTTCCCTTAGGCAGCGGTTCTGCGGGTGTTCTTCCATCTGCGATGCAAGCAAGGGAGCAGAGCTGACGTTTCACAGTGGGTTTTTCCTGGACGGACACGTCGTTTTAGGAGGTCCTCCGGCGACCCTTCCGCCGGCACCTGAGAGATTACCAGCCGGGTTGATCGCCGCCCATTGTTGCTGCGGTCGCCGACGGGCATGAGGCGTACCTCTTCCTCCTCGTCCGGACCTTCCCGAACGAGGGCATCGGCAGCTGCCAAGCGATCATAGGGTTGCTGGGTTGAGGTATCCTGGAAGCATTCTGCTGAGCTCGGTTGCCTACGGAGCGCTGTGACCAGTACACTGCAGCACGCCCAGATATGCGCTCCACGGACCGACTGCGTCACGATACTGGTGGGCCATCACGCGCGATAGTTGATGCACATGAGTGAGGTCGTGAACGGCCCATGTCGCCAGAAGTTCCGATAGCGTCACCACTCCCAGCGCTGGATGCCTTCCTCGCTGGGTCAAGTCTTCCTGCTGTAAATTCAGCGCCTGCAGCGCAGCTAGATTCTCCCTTCGCAGGCGGGCGAAATCGTCCAAGAGCTGCTTCATCGACTTGTCTTGACTCTCTTTCAAGTGCGCAAAGCGGTCAAAGGGATCAAATGGCCGCGCTTCGCCGTTCTCCAGGATGATCCGCACCCGCGGCATCCAGTCGGTGCGCTCCCCGGAGATAAGGTGGCCCACAATGTCGAACGCACTCCAGGTATCTTTTCCTTCGTTGCCGCGCACCCAGATGTTGGGCAGCCCGCGCAACAGCGCATTCAGGGTTGCGGGAGTGCGGGTGAGAACTGCGGTGGCCTCGGCCAGGCTGAATTCCGTCAAGCTTGCCATGCTTACGTAGATGCATGCCTGGCGCTTTGGACTCAAGCGACGGAACGCAGGCTGCCTGAAAATCCCTAATCATCTAGCGTCGCCATCCGTGAGGCTTTAATAGTTCCCGAGTGTAATTCGCGAGACTTGATCGTACTGTTACGTTGGAACACCATGATTCGTCGACAGCCTATACACGAGAGGAGAGCATTGACACGCCGGTTGGAATAGATTAACGAATCGGCGAAGGACCCACCTGCAATAATTCCTCCTCCTCCCGGAATCATTCGAAGAAGCAATTTCCTGATTTCACTTTGGTCACCCGATCGCTACCCACTTGCAAAGTGAGCTGCTAACGCAAGGCCTGTTGGTTGGGGCAATAAGAGGATGTTCCTGCTCGGATGGACGGCGATTGGCTTCCTTCTGGCGGTCTCTTAATAATTCGACTCCTCGACTTGACTTTGCAACCGTTCGGTCTCTACAGCCATTAGGGTTGGGGGCCTCACTTTGCTGCAAATGTTCCAGAATTGCGCTCTCCTTATCTTGTGCGACCGAGCGGTCCCGCAAGGAATCCAATTTGCAGGATAGAAATCGTGGTTCCGAACATCTCAGATAGAACAGTAGGATCGAGCCGCCGGCTCAATTCATGCCTTTACGTTGTGGCGCATCGCAGAAGCCGAAGAGAAGGAGATTCACCCCGGGCTCATCGCCGGCCTGGAGAATGGCACCCTGCGGCCAATCGTCGGGAACGAGCTTCCGCTTGAAGAGGCTTGCCGCGCTCATAAAGAAATTTTGGAACCCGGCGCCTTCGGCAAAATAGTTCTACGTTCGTAAAGCCAAAGCAGAATCGCGGCTGCGGAGCTTCACGCCAGCAGCTTACCCCGTCGTCGATAGATGCACTGAATCAAGATCGGATGAATGACCTATGAACCATCAACAGGGCCTCTATCTGGAAGATCTGTACGTTGGCCAACGGTTCACGTCC
>Ga0070708_100000992_pt1 | contig 21642 bp, 16 predicted proteins | sample KBSK5503metaG_FD_65469 | JGI IMG/M metagenome (GOLD analysis project Ga0070708, IMG submission 65469) | Corn, switchgrass and miscanthus rhizosphere microbial communities from Kellogg Biological Station, Michigan, USA - KBS K5-50-3 metaG | ecosystem: Host-associated > Plants > Roots >... | reverse complement strand
CCCCCCCGCGCGGCCGCGTCCTTCGCCTGACGCAGCTCCACCCGCAATCCCGAGATCTGCTTCTTCAGATCGTTCACTTCCTCGGCCGCGCTCTTGTACCGGGCCTCCCAGTCTCCCTGGAGCTGGCTCCCCGTCGCCGCCACCCGCACCTCCGACTCCAGCCCCTCCACCTTGGCCTTCAACTCGTCGCGCTCGCGGACGATGTCGTCGTAGGTCCCGCGGATCTTCGCCAGCTGCTGCTCCGCGGCGACCCGCGCCTCGACCGCCGCCTTCACCTCCTCGGCGCGGGCGTCCCGGTCCGCCTTCAACATCGCCAACTGCTTCTCGTGCTGGTCGCGGTCGCCGGCCTTGCGCAGGAACTCGGAGAGCTGCCCCTCGACCTTCAGCCGCGCCTCCACGGCTTCCGTCATCTGCGCTTCCGCATCCTCGACTTGCTTGCGCAGGTCCCGCGCGGTGGCCTCCGCCGTGTCCAGCTTGCCCCCGATGACGCTGGCCGCGTCGCGGGACTTCGCCACGTCGGCCTCGAGCTGCGCGATGCGCTCTTGCATCTCCTGCGTGGCCTTGAACTGCTCCTCCACCGCCGCGGCGGCCTCCTCCGCCCCGCCGATCTTGGCGATGATCTGCCGGGCCTTCGCCAGCTCCTGCACCAGCTCGCCGCGCTCCTTGCCCAGCTGCGCCAGCTGCGTGTTCTTCTGCTTGAGCTTGTCGTTCAGCTCCTTTTCCTTGCCGGCCGCGGCATTGAGCTGCTCCTGCGAAGCATGCAGCTCCTCCTGCGCCTTGGCGGTCTTCTCTTCGCGCGACTTGATCTCCTTCTGCAGCTCGTCCTCGCGGTCCGAGAGCATCTTGATCAGGTCGTCCTTCTCCTTCAGCTGCCTCCCGACCGTGTCGCTCTCCGCGCCGCGGATGGCGACGCGGTGCTCCAATTCCTTGATCTGCCGCTGCAGGGTCTCGGTGTCGCGCCGGCGCTCGGCCTCGATGGCCTGCTCCATCCGCTTGCGCTCGCGCTCCAGCTCCGCCGGCGAATAGTACGTCTCCTTTTCGTCCAGCTCCTTCCGCAGCTTCTTCAGCTCTTCCTCGCGCTGCTTGAGGAGACCGCGGATCTTCTCCGCGTCGGCGCGGGCGGACGCCGCGGCCTCATGCGCCGCCTGCTCCTGCACCTGCTTCACCTGGACCTTGAGCTTGCGGTTCTCCTCCTCGTAGAAGGCGATCTTCCCGCGCAGGGTGGCGATCTCGACCTCGTCCTGCGTCTTCACCTCCGCCCGCAGGGATGGGCCGGCGCTGCGGCGCGGCTCGTCGGTGACGATGCCCTCCGGCGCCTCGACCGCTACCGGCACCCGCCCCGCGCCCCGCGCCGGCGGCGCCCCGACCGCCACCGCGGCGCGCTGCGGCGCGCGATTCGGATTCACCCGGGCCTGCGGCTGCGGTTGCGGCTTCTCCCCCACGAACGACGCCTTCGTCATCCCGAAGGTGATCACGTCGCCGTCGCTGAGCTTCTCCCGGTCGACGTCCCGGTCGTTGACGAACGTCCCGTTGGTGGACCCGAGGTCCATCAGGAAATATTCGCCGTCCTCGCACCAGATCTTGGCGTGCTTGGAGGAAACGCCCGCGTCGGCGATGCGGATGTTGCACGCGGAAGCGCGCCCGATGGTCATCGGGTCGGGGCTGAGCTCGATCTCCTGGTTTTCCAGGGATCCGTTGAGGATGCGCAGCGACGGCATGAAACCGGTTCCTTGTCGGGCCTAGGGCCCCGCGACGTTAGCCAACGGTAGCGGGTCGCGTCAAACCAGCCGCGCCCGTCCTTGACCCGCCTCCGAGCCGCAAGCTACGCTCGCTCGACAATACCAGCCGGGAATTCCTTCAATGCCCGAAGCAGCCGCATCCAGCGAGGTCGGAACCTGCTTCGGCAAGTATTTCCTCATGAAGAAGCTCGCCGCCGGCGGCATGGGCGAGGTCTTCCTCGCCAAGCAGCAGGGGCCGGCGGGTTTCCAGAAGGTCCTGGTCGTCAAGAAGATCCTCGCCCATCTCACCGAGACCAAGGAATTCACCGAGGCATTCCTGGGTGAAGCGCGGCTGGCCGCGCAGATGAACCACCGCAACATCGTCCAGGTCTTCGAGCTGGGAGAGCAGGACGGCGCGTACTTCATCGCCATGGAATACGTGCAGGGGAAACCCCTGCGAGACGTGATCGACGGCGCCGCGCGCCGGAAGGAGAAGCTCTCTCCCGAGCTCTGCCGCAGCGTGGCGGAACAGATCTGCGACGGGGCCTCGTACGCCCACAATCTCACCGACATGGCGGGCCGGTCGCTGAACCTCGTGCACCGGGACCTCAATCCCCAGAACGTCCTCGTCTCCTATACGGGGGACGTGAAGATCATCGATTTCGGGATCGCCAAGTCCGAGCTCAGCACCGTCAAGACCGAAGCGGGGATGATCAAAGGGAAGTTCGTCTACATGAGCCCGGAGCAGTCGCTGGCGAAGAAGCTCGACAAGCGCTCGGACATCTTCGCCATCGGCATTTCGCTCTACGAGATGCTGACCGGCGTCAATCCCTTCCACAAGAACAACATCGTCCTCACGCTGGAGGCGGTCCAGCGGTACGAGCCGCCGCCGCCCTCCGAGTACGATCCGCACTACGCGCCGTTCGATCCCATCATCGCCAGGGCGCTGGCCAAGGACCGCGACCGCCGATACTCCGACGCGGCGGAGATGCAGGACGACCTGCGCCGCGTGGTGCTCCCGCGGACTCCGGAACGGCTGGGCCAGTTCATGGGCCGGTTGTTCAGGACGCAGCTCGAGGAAGAGCAGAAGTTCCTCATGGACAGCGATCGGGCGCGCCTGAACGGACCGGACAAGGCGCCCTCCCGGGCGGGTCCGACGCCTCCGCGTCCCATCACCGCGTCCTCGGTCGCCACCGTCCCCGATCTCTCGGCGGTGGAAGGCGGCACGCAGCTCTTGCCCAATGCCGCCTCTCGCGCAAAGGCGGGGCCGGCTGCCGCACCAGCTCGCCCCGCCTCGCGGCCTGCTCCCGCTCCCGCTGCAGCGGCGCGCAAACCGGTGGGCGCGAGCGATACCCTCATCGACATGGACGGCGGAGAGGCGGCCGCGCCTGCGCCCGACGACGTTCCGGGCGGCACCGCGATGCTGAAGCCGGGACAAGCGCCGCCACCTCCACCCCGCAAGCCCGCGTCGCGGCCCGCGGCCCCGGTCCCAAAGCACACGGAGGAGCTCACCCCTGAGAACGGCGGCGGGGGTACGGCCATCCTCGCTCCCGCTCAGCAGCGGGCTGCCCCGAAGAAGGCTCCGCCTCCTCCGCGCAAGCAGGGCGCCTCCACGAACATCATGACTGCGGAGGAGTGCGAGGAGGCGCAGCAGCAGGCGCAGGCCAAGATGGAAGAGGCGAAGCACGCGCTGGTCCACACCCGGACGCGCGACGACAAGGCCGCCGAGCAGACGAAGGCCAGGAGCAGCCGGGCGATGTGGATCGCGCTCGGCGCGGGAACGCTCGTCGCGGTGGCGCTGATCGTGGGATTGCTCTTCGTCTTCTTCTCCGAGGACTCGGATGGCTCGGGCGGACTGCGGCGGCGAAGGTCCGCGAACCCGCCGGAGACGCAGGCCACGGCCGCCGGGCAGCCGGCGCCTGCGGAAGGAACCGTGCCTGCCGAGCGGCCGGAACCCGCGCGCCGCCGCGCAGGCTCGCGCGCCTTCGGCACCTTGACGCTGAATCCCGGCCCCAACATCCCCGTGGTGTACGGCGGCAACGAGCTACCGAAGCAGGTCGGCGCCTTCAGCCTCCCGGTCACGGCGGAGAGCGGCACCATCCAGGTGGGCGACGAAACGACGCCGTTCCGCGTCACGCTGGCGTACTCGGTCTCGGGGGGAGCGCTCAAGGTGAAGGTCCAGTCGGCCCCGCGGGCGCTCACGACCGTGAACGGCAAGACCGCCGCAGAGGCGCGAATCGACAAGACAATGAGCGTCGTGGAGCTCAGGCAGCCCTCGAGCGGGCCCGGCATGACGGTCCGCCTCGGATACAAGCCCAACTGAAAGGCGCTTCCGCAGGGCGGCAGCGCTCTCGGCCCCCGGGCGCTCGCTGGGCGGGCTTGATCGAAACCCCGTCCGCGCGGTATGGGTCGGCCTTCCGAGAGCGTGTCCACTGACCCTGCAGCGTCAAGCTGGAGATGCTCCGGTGCGTCGAACGAGGGGGCTCTGGCGGACATGGACGAGCACGCCGAGGATCGCCTGGCGGCACTCGAATCCGTCTGGTACGAGATCATCGAGGCGGTCAACGCCGGCCGCACCAGCGGCCTGATCTGCCCGGAGTGCAACGCTCCCGACGGGCTGCAGGTCGAAGAGCGACAAGGAAGAACGGTGGTGAGCTGCCCCGCCTGCAAGCGGGTGGTGGAGGTGGGGATCGCGTCCGCGTAGCCGGGCGCGGACCTCGGGGGGACTGATGAGCAACTTCCTCGGTGTCGGCTTCAAGTTCCCCTTCTCGGTGGGACCGAACGGCGGCGTCCAGCTCAGCCGCTACGAGACCAACATCGAGGAGTCGGTGCGGATCATCATCGGCACCGCGCTGGGAGAGCGGCAGATGCGCCCGGAGTGGGGTTGCCGCATCCACGACTTCGTCTTCGCGCCCAACAACACCGCCACCCAGACGCTGGTCGGCCATCACGTGGAGGAGGCGCTGGGCAAGCACGAGTTCCGCATCCGCAACATCCAGGTCGAAGCCTTGCCCGACCCGGACAGCGCGGAGCGGATCCTGGTGGACGTGCGCTACGAGATCCGCGCCACCAACAGCATCCACAACCTGGTGTTCCCGTTCTACCTGACAGGCAGCTGAGATCGCGCTTCTTCGCAGTGGAGCTACACCATGTCCTTGCCGGTTCCGAATCTCGACGACCGCTCGTGGAAGCAGATCGTGGACGAGGCCGTGCGCCTCATCCCGCGCTATTGCCCCGAGTGGACCAATCACAACACGTCGGACCCGGGCGTCACCCTCCTCGAGCTCTATGCCTGGATGACCGAGATGGTCATCTACCGGCTCAACAAGGTGCCGGAGAAGAACTTCCTCACCTTCCTCGACCTGATCGGGGTGCGGCTCAAGCCGCCCGAGCCGGCGCGGGTGGTGCTGGAGCTCACGCCCAGCGAAGGCGCCGAAGGCGAGCTGACGGTGAAGAGGGGCACGCAAGTCGCCACGCTGCAGGCGGCGGGCGGCGAGCCGGTGACGTTCGAGACGCTGCGGGACATCACGCTCTTGCCCGTGCACGTGCTGCGGGCGGCGAGCAGCCACCGCGGGACCGTGGCCGACCACACCGAGGCGCTCTCTTCGGGAGATGCCCGCGAGGCGCTCTTCGCCGGCGTGCAGGAGGTGGAGCGGTTCCTCTACCTCGGCGACGACCGCCTGAACGCCTTCAACGAAGAAGCGGCGGTGGACCTCTTCTTCGAGGCGATGCCCGGATCGTCGGGCCCGCGGGTCCCGACGGTCACCGAATGGCAGTACTTCGACGGCAAGCGATGGCGCGACATGACCGTGAACCGCGCCGAGAGCGACGCGCGCCGGCTCAGCTTCGGCAGCCATCCCGGGATCGAGAAGCAGGTCGTCAACGGCGTGGAGACCTTCTGGGTCCGGGGCAAGCTGGCCGAGCCGCTCAAGGATCCCGCGGCGGTGCAGCTCGACAGCGTCTCGCTGCGGGTGGAGATCCTCGGCGAGGGCATGGCGCCCGAGAACGCCTTCGTCAACATCGGGAGCTACATCTTCCTGCCGGTCGATCAAGGGAAGAGCTTCCATCCCTTCGGCGAGGAACCGAAGTTCGATTGCGCGCTGTACCTCGGACACAAGGAGCTCTTCGCCGCTCCCGAGGCGCGCATCCGCATCGAGGCCCAGCTGGTCGAGCCGTCCGTCGTGCCCAGCCCGGAAGGCAGCCCGGATCTGGTGGTGCAGTGGGAGTACTGGAACGGCCGCAAGTGGGCCGAGCTGGGCCGGACCTCGCCGATGGGCGTCTCCGGAGCGCAGGGCCAGTTCAACTTCCTCGACACCAGCGGCGCCTTCGTCCGCAACGGAGCGATCAGCTTCGACCGTCCCGGCGACATGATCGAGACCGAGGTGGGCGGGCAGAAGAACTTCTGGATCCGCGCCCGCATCAACGCCGGCAACTACGGAGCGCCGGGCAGCTACGAGCTGATCGGCCAGAACTGGGTCTTCAAGGAGGACCGGCCGCTCCTGCCGCCTTGCCTGAAGTCGCTGGTGTTCAAGTACGTGCGCGAGCCCAAGCCCATCGCGCACGGCATCAGCTACAACGACTTCCAGTACCGCGACCACACCGACGACCTGAACACTCCCTACGTCTACTTCCAGCCCTTCCTGCCCGACCAGGACGAGACGCCCGCCTTCTATCTCGGCTTCGACGCCAGGTTCCCCGAGCGGACCATCAACCTGTTCTTCGAGCTGGACGACTCCGCGGTGGCGGGAGGCGGCGAGCAGCTGGGTGGCCCGCCGCCCGGCGCGGCGGAGGATGACCTTTCGCAGAAGGGTCCGCGCGTGGTGTGGGAGGCATGGGACGGAGGGCGCTGGGCCGACTTGCTGCCGCAGGATCGCACCTACGGGTTCACGCGGTCGGGGTATCTGACGTTCACGGCCCCGCGGAATCTGGAGAAGCGCAGCGTCTTCGACACCGAGGCGTACTGGCTGCGGGCCCGACTGGAGTCGGGCAGCTACGACCTGCCGCCGGTGCTCAAGGCGGTGCTGGTGAACGCCGTCGATGCCGTCAACGGCATCACCGTCGAGGAGATCATCGGCTCGAGCGACGGTTCGATCGATCAGAGCTTCAAGGTCGCCAACGCTCCCATCCTCGCCGGCGCCCACCTCTGGGTGCTGGAACCGGACGCCCCCAGCGCCCAGGACCGCAAGGTCATCGAGCAGGAGCAGGGACCGGAGTCGATCGAGCCCGACGAGGATACCGGCGGCAGCTGGGTGCGCTGGCACGAGGTGGAGAACTTCTTCGACAGCCAGCCGGCATCGCGCCACTACGTCTGCGATCCCATCCAGGGCGAGTTTTCTTTTGGCGACGGCCGCAAGGGGTGGGTGCCGCCGACCGGGCGCGACACGATCAAATGTGAGTACCGGGTGGGCGGGGGCGCGGCCGGCAACGTCGGCGCCCATACCCTCACCGTGCTCAAGCAGAGCATCGCCTTCGTCGAGAGCGTGACCAATCCGTTTGCTGCCCAGGGCGGCGCCGATCCGGAGAGCATCGAGGACGCCAAGCGCCGCGGCACGTACGCGATCAAGAACCGCGACCGCGCCATCACCGCCGAGGACTACGAGTCCCTGGCGCTGGCCGCCTCGCGCCGCGTGGCGCGCGCCAAGTGCGTGCAGGCCAGCGACGGCAGCATCTCGCTCCTCCTGGTTCCCAAGGCCGAGCGCGAGAACGGCGACGCCCGCGCGGTGCCTTCGCGGGACCTGATCGACCGGGTGGCGGGGTTCATCGACAAGCGGCGGCTGATCACGGCCCGCGTCAACGTGGGAAAGCCGCGGCTGGTGCCGGTCTCGCTGGAGCTGACCATCTCGCTGAAGGCGGGCGCGACGGCCGACCGGGTCAAGGCCGACGTGAAGGAGAAGGTGAAGCGGCTGCTCAACCCGCTGCACGGCGGACCGAAGGGCGATGGGTGGCCGTTCGGGCGCGCGGTGGGGAAGGCGGACTTGTATCCGGTGGTGGAAGGCGTGGACGGAGTGGACCGGATCACCGACCTCACCATCATCGACGAGAGCCGCAGGCTGCGGGTGGAGATGGTCAAGCTCAGCGAGGACGAGCTGCCGCAGCTCATCGGCGTCGAGATCTACGACCGCGGGTGATCCACCATGGCTGAGCTGCCCATCGACTTGCCCGCTCTCGTGCCCGACCTGGTCGGGTTGCCGCTCGGCCAGGCCCGCCGGGCGGCGCGCAAGCACGCCCGGGCGAATCTGGAGTTCAAGCTGGTCGATTCCGAGGCGAAGGCGCTGACGGTCGTCGGCCAGTACCCGGAGCCCGGCGACGAGCTGCCCGAGTCGCGGATCATCAAGGTCGAGATCGCCACCCGGCCCTGGATCAACCATCTGCCGGGCATCTACCAGGACGCCGACGAGGAGAACGCGGACTTCCTCCAGCGCTTCCTGCTCATCTCCGCGCACCTCACCTCGGGGGTCGAGGAGAACCTCGAATTCGTCCACGAGCTGTTCGATCCGCGGATCACGCAAGCGAGATGGCTGCCGTGGCTGGCTTCCTGGTTGGCCATGCCGCTCCTGGAAGGCTGGGACGAGGAGAAGCGGCGCGAGATCATCCAGCGTACGCCGGAGCTGTATCGCAAGCGCGGCACCGCCGAGGGGCTCAAGCTGGCGTTGCGGCTCTTCGCCGATGTGAAGGCCGAGATCCACGAAGGCGAATGGCCGTACCCGGGGCTGGTGATCGGCAAGTCGAGCACCATCGGCAACGACACCGTGCTCTCCCCGCCGGTGTTCGTCAGCCAGTGCTTCACGGTCGAGCTGCCGGATCGCAAGGCGGAGATCTCGCGAGAGCGGCTACGGACGGTGCAAGCCCTGGTGGAGACGGAGAAGCCCGCGCACGCGCATTACGCCCTGGTCTTCGAGGAGACGGAGCCGACGTACGAGGCGGTGCCGTTCCTGCACGTCGGGAAGACGGGGCGGATCGGCGTGGACGCGCGCATCGGAGGGCTGGAGGACGTTCCGGCCACCCAGGACGAGGAATTGAGGAAACTGGGGTTGAGCAAGAAGCCCTGAGCGGTTTGACATCACCCGCCCTTCGGACGTTTTCTCCCAAGGGCAGCACGGGTTGGAGGATGCAATGGCGGAGCAGGCCAACTTCAAGCGGATCAACTTCTTCGAAGGCTTCTTCACCACCGACGAGGACTGGAACTCGGCGGAAGCCTACCATCTGGAGAAGCGGCGCTTGCACAACCGCGTGCTGCACACGCCCGGCGTGGTCCCGGTGGAGAGCGGCGGCCTGAAAGTGCAGGCCCGCGGCCGCGGCGATCTCTCCTTCGAGGTGGCGCCCGGGTACGGCATCGACGGCCGGGGCAACGAGCTGGTGCTGCGCGATCCGGCGGTGAAGGTGATCGAGGCGGACAAGCTCAAGCTCCCGCAGACGGTCTACGTGGCGATCAAGTACTTCGAGGAGCCCACCGACTTCATCGCCTACAAGGAGAACCCCCGCTTCAAGGGGCACCGGCGCATCGAGGAGAAGGTGAAGATCGAGGTGATGGCCCGCGAGCCGGACGGCGTGGAAGCCATCGAGCTGGGCCGCGTGCGCCTGGAGGAGGGCGTGCGCGAGATCCGCGACGCCCTGGACTCCCGCGTCCCCGGCCCGGGGGAGATCGACCTGCGCTTCGTTCCCCTCGCCGGAACGGCGGGCAGCCACGCCTCGCCGACGCTGCGGGTGGAAGTCGCGAACGGTCTCTCCGAGAAGGCGGCGTTGACCCAGTTGCTCTGCAAGATGGGGGTCGCGCCGGCCAACCCGCTGCGCAACGCCGTGCTCGCGGCGGAGATGTTGAACAGCGCCAATGCGGTAGGCCCGTTCAACCTGGCCGACGTGCTCACCGGAGTGGTCGAGCTGGAACGGGAGATGATCGAGGCCATCGAGAAGGACTTCCCCCAGATCGCCGCCCGCAAGGGGTTTGCCGAGTACAAGAAGGCGCTGGAGGCGCTCACCAAGGTGGTGCGCGACCGGCCGCGCGACGCCGAGGGGTGCATGGGGATCGCGCGCTTCCTCAGCGCCAGCAACCAGGCGCTCACGCCGGTGGTGAAGGAGAAGCTGGCGCCTTCCGCCAAGAAGGACGTCAAGGGCGAGCAGACCAGCTGGAAGGAGATCGTCCTGCGCTCGAAGGAGTTCCCCGAGGAGCTCAACATCGACGGCTCGAACTTCGTCCGCGTCGACCACCTCCAGCTCGTCAACGACGACTCGGAGAAGGCGCACAAGTTCCGCATCGAGGGCCAGAAGGACATGTGGAAGAGCCGGCAGACCTTCACCTATCCGGACAAGGAGTCGGTCTCCGACTCGGGCGTCGCCTACATCGGGGGCGAGGCCAAGTGGCAGGTGAACAACCTCAAGCCGGGCAAGGATCTGATCGTCATCAAGCGCTTCGACGCCATCCTCGGCGAGCAGATCTGCGACATCAGCGTCGACGGCAAGAAGGTCGGGCAGTGGAAGGTGACCGAGGCCGACCGCAAGCACCGCTGGCGCAACCACTACTTCCTGGTCCCGGGCACCTTCGTCACCAACGACACCCTGGAGATGTCCGCCAAGGCCGTCTCCGCCGAGCGCGACATCAACATGTTCCAGCTCTGGTTCTACCAGCCCGCCTGAGGAGAGCATCGTGTTCCTGCAGATTCTCGACCGCGTCATGCCCTTCCTGAGGAAGAGCAAGTCATCGTCGGCGCAGGGCAAGGTCTGCCCGAACGGCCACGTGATGCACCCGAGCTGGGACACCTGTCCCTACTGCCTGGAGATGCAGCAGGCGATGATGGGCGGCGCGTCTTCCGCGACCGCCATGCCCATGCCGATGCCGGGAGCGGGGCAAGGCACGGCGATGCTGAACGTGCTGGAGATCGGCGGCGAGAAGGGCCGCGGCTCGCAGGACAAGAGCCGCGAGGTCTGCGGCTGGATGGTGGCGCTGAACGGCCAGCACAAGGGCGAGGACTTCCGGCTGCGGGTGGGGAAGAACGTGCTGGGCACCGCGGCGGACTGCGACATCGTGCTGACGGACAAGAAGATCTCCCGCAAGCACGCCACCATCCGCTACGAGGGAGGGGAATTCCAGATCGCCGATCTCGACAGCTCGAACGGGACCTTCGTCAACGACGAGAAAGTGCAGAAGCACGACTTGATCGACAACGACATCGTCAAGCTGGGAGACATCGAGTTCGAGTTCAAGTGCCGCGCCATGCGCGAGAAGCGAGAGTAAGGACGACGTGAAGACGCATCTGTGGACTGGCCTTGGGGCGCTCCTCGTGCCCGCGGCCGCGATCGCGGCAGGCGCGCAGCTCTCCATCCAGCAGGTGGAAGCGACGCAGAAGAGGTGGCCGCACGCGCGAGCCTACGTGAACGTGATCGGCGCCTCCGGGTCGCCCATCCAGGGGCTCTCGCAGGACCTGTTCCGCGTCTACGAGGGCGGGAGCAGCGACAGCTCGAAGATCGAGAAGGTGGACTCGCTGGAGGCCGCGCAGACCGGCGCCTCGATCGTGATGGTGGTGCAGGCCTCGGGCGCGATGATGGGCATCCAGGAGGACATCAAGAAGGCGGTGTCCGCCTTCGTCAACGGGCTCGGCGAGAAGGACCAGGTGGCGGTGGTCGACTACGGGGAGACCGCCGAGATCGTCGCTCCGTTCTCCGAAGAGAAGGGGGAAGTGGCGGGGAAGGCGGCGAAGATCACCTTCACCGGCCGCTCCTTCCTGCTCTACGACGGGCTGGCGCAAGCCATCCAGCTGTACGCGGCGGCCGCTTCGCCGGGGAAGGGCGGCGGCCAGACGCTGCTGCCGGCGGCGAAGGCCATCATCGTGATCTCCGACGGCCGGGACAACGGCAGCGCTACCGACGTGGAGAAGGTGATCAGCGACGCCGCCAAGCGGCGCATCCCCATCCACGCCGTCGCGCACTCCGAGCTGGACCAGGACTCGCTGGCGAATCTGGAGATGATCGCCCGCCGCAGCGGTGGCACCTACAGGCCCGCGCCGCAGGTCGACGACATCACCAAGTCGCTGACGGTGATCAAGGACTACATCAACAAGATGTACGTCATCCAGTGGAAGACCCGCCTCGACCACGACGGCAAGGACCACCGGGTCGAGATCGCGATGGAGAATGAAGGCAGCAGCACCGCGCTCAAGGCGGCCATCCTGGTGCGCACGCCCGACTTCATCGATTGGCTCAAGATCGGAATCGTCACCGCCGTCATCCTCCTGGTGCTGATCGGCGGCGTGGCCATCTACGTCTTGACCCGCCCCAAGCCCCCTCCCACCCGCTTTTGTGCCGTGTGCAAGCGGGCGCAGATGCCGGAGTGGGACGTGTGCCTGTTCTGCCTGAAGTCGGCGAAGGCGCGCCTGATCATGCAGAAGGGGTCCGGACCGAAAGGGAAGACGTGGCCGCTGGTGGGCAAGGTCGTCTCGCTCGGGAGCGGTCCGGAGAACAGCATCCGCATCCTGGACGGCGCGGTGTCCGGCAAGCACGCCGGCGTGGCCATCGACGGGAACAAGTTCGAGATCGTCGACCTGGGCTCGAAGAACGGTGTGCTGGTGAACGGAAAGAAGACCCCGCGCCGTTTCCTGCGCAACGGCGACGTGATCACGCTGGGGATGACGGAGTTCAAGTTCGAGTCCACCGTGGCGGCGGCGGACGACGAAGCGGAGGACTAGCGGCTACTCACGGTGTGCGCGGATGCGATTGCGAACCGCCGGCGCCGCGATTCCTGGTACGTCGTCCGGCAGCTCCACTTGGGAGACTACGACCGCTGTCGGTCCGGGCACGGCGAGGGCAAGCTCCTCGGAGTACTTGAGGTAGGTCTCGATCGAGGCCACCACCACGCGCGCCTTGATGGTGATCAGGTCGATCCCGACCAGCGCCACCCTGACCCAGGCGTCGATCACGATCCCCTTGTCCAGCACGCGATCGAGCACGTCGATGAGGCTCGCTCGTGCTGCGGCTCGCTCGACGGCCATTTGACTCCCGCTCCCGCCTTCCCCCGCGTCTCCTTGTTAGCCGGTACGAGAACGAGATGCTCGGCGAGTTCAACATCTACTCGCTGCGACGTTGGAAGATGCACGCTTCACTCGCAGTGCGGGTTGTGACGGCGATCACGTCGGGGTCAAAGTCCGTCTGATAGGCGCGGACCCCTTTTGACCGACGGGGAGTGGCCGTGGCGCAGGGATACGCGAACGAAACGGCCTACTACCTCAACGGCAAGCTGGCCCGGCTCGCCTTGATCGGCGAGGGCGTTCGCTTCCCCGCGGGCCGCTGGATCCGCATCGCCGGCGCCGCGGCATTGCCCTGGTACGTGGAAGCGCTCGTGGCCGACCTGTTTCCCTCGCTCGGTATGAACGGGACCCCCATCGCGACCCTCCTGACGGACTTCGACGTGCAGGAGTTCGAGCAGGCGTTGCAGGAATCGGGCGCGCTCAGCGGCGTCGACGCGGACCCGGACGCGGACTAGCTCGACTCACCCCGTCGCCCATGTGCCGGCCAAACAGTTTCGTTCGGTTTCAACCGGTTGAACTTGATTCGGCACTGAACCATTCGGGCGGGCGTTTCTCGCTCGCGTCGCCGTATCACCAGAATTGCCACCAGGGCCTTTTCGGCGTTGCAGGCGCGGACCTCGGAGACTGTGGGGCCGGAGAGAGTGACCTGTCGCGCGCTGGTTTCAGGAGATCACTGTAGTCGGTCCGGTCGATGACGCAGATGGCCTGGCAGTCGTGCGAAGTGGGAAGCGCGTCGAAAGGCGAGAGGCCAAAGGCGAGCCAGAGCGCCTCGGATTCATCCATGTAGTATTTGCTGATGTCGATACCGGCCTCCTGCAGGAGCGGCTCGCCTTCGGTAGTGACGTCGGTGTCGCTGTTGTCGATCGCGCGGCGCAGTTGGCCGCTTTCACAAGAGGAGAAGTGGGCCGACCCGCTGGCGGATTCGACGACGATGGCGATGACGGTGCCAACCTCCGCGCTGAGGCGCTTCAAGGCATCGTGGTCGGTGGCGTGGGTGTACCCTTCATCCATGAACGTGGCCCAGGGCCCATCCCGCCAGAACATGAAAACCATCCTTCCCGGATTGTCCTTGCTCCAATCCGCGACCATCACCTCCTGTTGATGCGAGTCTTTCCAAGCCTCCATCGCGTTGGCATTCTCCAGATGCTCGGTTGTGGCCGCCAATTCATATTGCGGCCAGGCGCGAAGAAAGGCCTCGCGAAGACGAGTGACATTGGTTCTTGCGGCGACAAATGCGAGGTGCATCCCCATTGGCCGACTGTGACTGGTCGCCCCGAAGTGTTCAAGAGGGCAGGTGCATCAGCCTTCGCCACTGCAGGAGGCGCGGAAGCGCGACTCCGGGATCCGGTAAGCTGCGGGCATGCCGCGCTTCCGCAACCTCGACGGTTCGGGGCCGAATCCGGGCTCGGACGTGTTCCGCTGGGCGGTGCTCGACAAGCTCGCGGGGCGGCGCCGCAAGAGCGCCCGCAAGCTCGAGGTGCCCCAGGTCACGCCGGACCTGGCGGGCATCGGCCGCCCCACGCAGCCGGGCGAGCCGGCGCGGCTCACCTGGCTCGGCCATGCGAGTTGGCTCGTGCAGATCGACGGTCTGTCCCTGCTCCTCGATCCCATTTTTGCCAGCCGGATCTCCGGCGTCATCCGCCGCAACGGCCCGGTGCCGGCGCAGCCTTCGCAACTGCCGCGCATCGACGCCACGCTGGTCACGCACGCGCACTACGATCACTACGATCGCGGCTCCGTGCTGGCGGCGCGGGCGCGCGTCCTCATCGGCACCGGGCTGGGAAAAGGCTTGCCGCTGCCCGTTCGCGAGCTGGGCTGGTGGGACACGGAGCGCCTCGGCGACACCGTGCGCGTCACCTTCGTTCCTTCGCAGCACTGGAGCCGGCGCGGCCTCTTCGACACCAATCGGACGCTCTGGGGCGGATTCGTGATCGAAGGCAAGAGCGCGTGCGTCTACCACGCCGGCGACACCGCCTATTTCGCCGGATTCGCGGAGATCGGCGCCCGCTTTCCCCGCATCACCGAAGCGCTGCTGCCGATCGGCGCCTACGATCCGCCCTGGTTCATGGAGAGGCAGCACATGAATCCGGAGCAGGCCGTGCAAGCGTTTCTCGATCTGCGCGCGCGCACCTTCGTCGCCATGCACTGGGGGACCTTCAAGCTCACCGACGAGCCGCTCGACGAGCCGCCGCAGCGCCTGCGCGCGGAGTGGGCGCGCCGGGGACTGCCGCCGGACGCGCTGCGCATTCCCGCCATCGGAGAGACGCTGCGATGGCGGAACGGCTGACGCCCTGTGGACAATTCGGGTGTGGGAATCAGCTCAACCGGTTGAACTTGATTCGGCACTGATTGATTTGGGCCGCTTACCCGGAAAACGCCAGGATGGATTCCAGAGAAGTGAGCTCGATCTTCTCCCCGGTGAAGCCGTCGAATAGCGCACGGTGGGCGGCAAGGGAGAATTCGTCGGTGCGGCTCTCGTACTTGCGGATCCAGTCTGTGAGCATGTCGAGGTTGGCGTCCTTTGCTTCCTTGCTCGCATACTTGTGCGGCTCCCACGCGCGCGTGTCCAGATCTAGATGGGCCAGCCCTCCTGCACCCGCCAGCCGGCCCGCGAGCGTGGACTTGCCAGAGCCAGAATTGCCGAGAATGACGAGACGAGGCATGGGAGATTTGGGGACACCATACGCAATTGTGAGTGCCAACGCTGGGGCGAAGTTGCGTATGGTGTCCTCAGATCTCGGACGGCCGACCCCGCAGCACGGACCGGTTCAACCAGACGAACTTGATTCGGCACTGTTGTGCGTATGGTGAATTGATTTGGGCAGACCTTGCGGCCCTCCAGCGAGGAGCTTGCTCCGTACATCCGCGTGAACGAGCCCGGGGTCAGCACCCGGCAACACCCGCCTCGCCTCCGGCCAGCCAACTAGCACCGATTCAAGGCGTCCGAATTCGCACCTCACTTCCGCTCATCGTTCATCTGCGCTGCCGCCTCCTGAGCTTCTCGCAACGGTGGCAGCCCCCACTGCGCTCGCTGCTCGTCCGTCGTTGCGGGATCCACCGGATAGAGCTCCAACCGCCCCCCAACGTCGCGATACTGCGTTCCGTACCTCTGCCGCTTGCCCGTCCGGATCAGCTCGCGATCCAGCGCCGCCGCAGCGAGCCACTTTGCCTCGCGATACTCCGGATGCAGCTCGACAGCGCGGAGCGCGAGCTCACGCGCCTTGCGCCAGTCCGAAGCCTCCGTCCCGTGCTGAAACAGCATTGCCGCGCGGTAGAAGTCCTCCGCGGTCCGTACGCCTTCCGACGCTTCGAACATCCGCCGCAACTCGGCATTCGCTTCAGTTGGTTGATCCGCTCTCCGGCACCCCGGCGAACCGAGCACGATCCCCAGGGACGCGATAGCGCACGCGCTCATCCGCGATGGCGACACGCTTGCTACCCGTCCTCGAGCGCATGCAGCAGCGTCCGCCACTGCAGATACGCCTCGCGCGAGCCCCGCGCTCCCGAGGGCGCCGGCGCCAGCGCCCGCGGATCCGCGATCTCGATCCACCCCTTCTCCGGCACCATCCCTGGGAGCGGCGCGCGCTGCCATGCCTCCAGGGCATGCTCGATGCCCGGGGCAGACCACTCCTGCTCCTCTGGCGGCTGCTCGTCCTTCGGCACGTCCCTGCGGATCAGCATCTGCTCCCTGCAGATGTCCGTCGCCCAGTACACGTCGTAAGGCTGCTCCCAGTCGAACGGCTCGCGCGGCCCCACCCGGTCCGAGACGGCCCGCTCCCACCACATCGCGAACCACTCCACCTGCAGGGGGCCCAGGAAACGGATCCGCTCCGTCGCCATCCAGGGCAGGTCGAGGAACCGCCTGCGGAACGCGGGCACCACCCAGCGATACGTCGGATCGCGAGAAGCCAGCGGCAGGATGCCTTCGTTCGCGGGCGCGTGCGTGACCGGATCGATCCGGAACTTGCGCGGGTCCGCCACGCCCAGGTCGCGCACCCGCGACACCAGAGGCGGGCGCAGCTCGAGGCGCGCCGGAAGTCGCAAGCGGGGCACCGCGAGCAGCGCCGTGCGCAGCCCGCGGACCGGCTGCTGCGCCAGGAGCTTGCGGGCCGCGCGCCGCGAGAAGTACCGGCGGAGAGCCGCGAGCACCCGGCGGAACATCTACGGCTCCACTTCCTCGGACGACGGCGGCCTCGAAAGCTCCGCAGGCGACGTCGCCGACACCGCCGCCGCGACGGGGACCAGATCCTCGAACAGCGCGCCGAACTTCACGTTGCCGTCCGGCGTGATGTAGATCGCCGCTCGCTGGGGCAGCGGGGGGACTTCCGGCAGCACGCTCGGCCGCAGGCTCTCAGGCTGATCGGACACGCCGGCGCCCATCCTACCAATACCCCCTCTTGACCACCACCCCTCGCTTGCTTGAAACTACGGCAAGCCCTCGTCTGTTTCCTCGGCGAGCGGCGCCGGGGGAGCCGCAGACGTGCCCGACGACAAGCGCCTCGTCCCCGATTTCCAGCTCGTCGTGGACGGCAAGGCGGCGGATCCGGATCTGAAGAGCTCGGTCCTCGGCATCCGCGTCACCGACGACATGGACAAGTCGAGCCGGTTCTGGGTCCATCTCTCGGACACCGACCGCAAGTGGACCCGGCAGGACAAGTTCAAGCCCGGCACTCCGATCGAGATCAAGCTCGGCTACCAGGGCCAGACCCGGAGCGTCTGCAAGGGCGAAGTCTCGAACATCGAAGTGGTGCTCACGCCCGACGGCCCCACCCGGCTGATCGTCGCCGGCGTGGACCGGGGACATGCCTTCGACAGGGGCACCGTCACCAAGACCTACAAGGACGTCAAGGACAGCGACCTGGCGCGACAGATCGCGCAGCGGCACGGTCTCTCCGCCGACGCCGACGACAGCAAGGTCGTCCACGACTTCGTCATCCAGAACAACCTCTCCGACTACGACTTCCTCATGCAGCGGGCCGCGCTCGCCGGCTTCCGCATGTACGTCGACGACAAGAAGCTGCTCTTCAAGAAGCCCAAGCTCGGCGACTCGCCCGCGGCGAAGTTGATCTGGCGCGAGAACATCGGCCGGTTCGTGCAGGAGGTGAACACCTTCGACCAGGTCTCGAAGATCACCACCACCGGCTGGGACACGCAGAAGGCCAAGGAGCTGACCGGTCCCGGCAAGGGCGGCGACGAGTACGGCAAGCAGGGCGGCACCGTCACCGGCGCGCAGCTGGTGAAGCAGATGTTCGGCGAGGTGGAGCAGCACATGGCCATCGCCAGCGGGCAGAAGAACCTGCTCGAGGCGGTGGCGAAGAGCGAGTTCAACCGGCGCGCCGGCGCGTTCGTGCACGCCGAAGCGCGCGTCACCGGCGACCCCGCCATCCGCGCCGGCTCGGTCGTCGAGGTGGAGAAGGCCGGCAAGCGCGTCGACGGCCAGTACTACGTCGTCTCCACCGACCACGTCTTCTATGTCGACACGGGCTACGCCACCGAGCTGCGGGCGAAGCGGTACACGATCAAGAAGGGATCCTCGCCCGCCAAGGACCTGGGCAAGTTCGCCAAGGCGCTGCAGGACGCCGCCAAGAAGGCCCAGGAGATCGCCGACAAGATCAAGGAGGCCGCCGCCTGGGCACTGAAGGCCGCGCGCGAAGCGGCCAAGCGCGCCTCGCAGGCGGTGGATGCCGCGAAGCAGGTCTGGCAGGAGGTCAAGGACGCGCTGGAGCAGGTGAAGAAGGGCGCGGGCGACGTCGCGGACGCGGCGCTGAAGAGCATCGAGAGCAGGCTGCCGGTGCTCAAGGACTACGTCGGGCAGGCCCGGGCCAAGGTGCAGGAGGCGGCGCAGGAAGCGGCGAACGCCACCCAGGAGATCGCCCGCGACGCCCTGACCAAGGCGCACGAGGCCGCCGCGCAGGTGGCGGACATCGCCGGGCAGGCCATCCAGCACGCGCGCGACGCGTACGACGCGGTGAAGGCCGCCGCGCTGGACGCCGTGCACACGCAGGGCGATGGGCTCTCTCCGGCGGTGCGCGGCCTCAAGTCCGGCCTGCTGGTGTCGGCGCAGACCGCGGTCGCGGTGGGCAAGGCGGGCATGACGCTCGCGCAGGCGGCCATCGTCAAGGGCAAGAGCGCCATCGAGCTCTGCGCCGCGTCGGCGGTCGCCGCGGCCAGGTCGATGATCGACGGCCTGAGCGGTGACCTCTCGAACCTGAACGGCTCGGTGAAGTCGTCCGGCGACGCCGCCGGCAAGAGCATCGGCAGCGCCATCGCCGCGGGGGCGCAGAACGCGCTCGACGCCGCGAAGGACGCGATCAAGCAGGCGCAGGACGCCATCCGGCAGGCCAAGGAGGCGGTGAAGAAAGCGCAGGACACGATCAAGCAGAACGTCGGCGACAAGCTGAAGGACCTGGTCGGTCAGGCGAAGGGAATGATCGAGCAGGTCAAGAGCACCGTCGACCAGTACAAGCAGAAGTTCGACGACTACAAGAAGCTGATCGAGGACAAGGTCGACGACTGCGGCGGCAAGTGGATCAAGGCCGGCAAGTACATCCACGAGCACGGCGAGAAGGCCTACAAGGCGGGCAAGTCCTGCTTCGAGCACATCAAGAAGGGCCTCGACCTCCTCAAGGACAAGAAGTGGGACGACGCGGGCAAGGAAGTCGATCCGGCGCAGAACGACTTCGAGACGGCGAAGACGGAGGCCCAGCTCGTCTTCGACAAGCTGGAAGAGGTGGAGAAAGACCTCCCGGCCAACGTCAAGGCCGTGCTGCAGGTCATCGTCGAAAAGGTCCGCCAGATGCTGCCGCAGGGCGAGTCGTCCCTCGGCAAGTTCGTCGAGGCGGTCAAGGCGCGGGTAGGCGAGCTCGCCGCCAAGGCGAAGGAAGCCTACGAGAAGGCGAAGAAGATCTACCAGCAAGTGAAAGCGGAGTTCGACAAGTACAAGAAGCAGTTCGAGGAGATGAAGGAGTTCTACGAGAACGCCAAGGACGCCGTGGAGGCCGGCGAGCGGGCCTGGAACGAAGGCAAGAATGCCGTCGCCACGTGCAAGGAGGCTCTGCAGCTCGCCCAGAAGCACGACTGGCACGGCGCGAAGAGCAAGGGCGAGGAAGCGAAAGTGAAGCTCGAGCAGGCCAAGGCGGACGCCGAGATCTGTTTCGCGAAGGCGAAGGCCGCGTACGCGAAGCTGCCCGAGCAGGTGAAGGACGCCCTGGAGCAGCTCGCCGAGAAGCTCAGGGCGCTGATGGGCAACGGCGAGTCAACCCTTGGCAAGACGTTGAAGGACGTCGAGCAGAAGGTCGAGGCGCTCGAAGAGGCGCAATCCGCGGTGAGGCAGTCGGAGGAGCTTTTCGCCAAGTGGGCGGACGCGAAGAAGCAGCTGGAGGAGGTGGCGCAGGAGACGAAGAAGAAGATCTCCGAGGCCATCGATCGCCTGCTCAAGAAGGTCGAAGAGGAAGTGCTGAAGGGCGCCGAGAAGGTGCTGGAGAAGTCGCTGGAGACGGCGAACAAGTCCTGGGACCTGAAGGAGTCCGAGAGCGCCAGCGAGGCGGATGCGACCAAGCAGCTCAAGGACAGGATGCAGAAGTGGCTCGCCGAGGCGAGGGAGGGTCTGAAGAAGCTGGCGCAGGACTTCAAGGCCGCGGGCGAGAAGGCCGGCAACGACCTGCTCGCGAACGTCGCACGGGGCACCGACGCGGCGGCGGGCACCGCCGACCAGAGCGTGGCCGCCGCGGACCAGGTGCAGAACAACCCCGTGCGCAAGGCGGACGAGCACAGCAAGCAGGCCGAGGCGAAGCACGACGAGCTCGCCAAGGCGCACGACCAGGACAAGGACAAGCCCGAGGAGCAGACGAAGAAGTTCGTCTCCCAGCTCAAGGACCAGTACGGAAAGGTCCACGCGATGGGCCAGAAGATGCAGGGCCCGCTCGGCGAGACCATCAAGAAGAGCGGCGTCTCCGTCGACAAGAGCGCCGGCATCTACATGTCGCAGGCGCGCGGGGCCGTCGATCAGGCGATGGCCGCGCACGACGAAGCGAAGGGCGCCTACGACGAGGCGCAGAAGCATCGCGGGACCTTGAAGGAGCTGGTGGGCCGCATCCCCGAGCTGAACGAGCACGTCGACGGGGCCTTCACCCAGCTCCGGGGCGGGTACGACGAGGGGAACAAGGCCGCCGAGGAAGCGAAGAAGACGGTCAAGGCGCACGAGGACGAGATCGAGATCGAGGCGGAGAAGATCACCGCCCAGGCCGCCGAGGCGGTGAAGCGAGCGGAGGCCGCTCTCGCCGAGGCAAAGAAGCGGATCGAGCAGAACAAGGCGCTCTTCCGCGGCATGCCGATGAGACCGGGAGTATCGGAGGCCATCGACGCTGCTTCGGCGGCGGCCCAGAGCGCGACCAGCGCCGCCGAGTCGGCGAAGAACAGCGGCGCCGAGGCCAAGGCGACGGCGACAAGCGCCTGCAAGGTGCCTGACGACGAGCGCGTGAAGGACGCCGCGCTGGGCGCGATCGGCGAGCTGGAGAAAGCGGCGAAGAAGGCGGAGGAGACGGCCGACAAGGCGCAGAGCGCGGTGGACAGCGCGGCGCAGGGAGACTCGGCCGGAGCGAAGAAGGACGCGGGCGCGGCCCGTTCCTCGCAACAGGCGACGGCGAGCGCGGCTGGCAGCGCGAGCGCGTCCGCGAAGCAGAGCCAGCAAACCGCAGCGCAGGCGGCGGGAAAGAAGGAGCCGCCCAAGGAAGACGCGGGCGGAGGTGCGCCGCCGGCGGGCGAGGCGCAGAAGGGTGCGGCGGGCGCGAGCGATGGGCAAAAGGCGGCGGGCGCCGCGCAGCGGGGCGAGGGCGCCGCGGGTCAGGCGCAAGGCGCGGCCGGAGCGGCGCAGCAAGGCGCAGGCGCGGCAGGTCAGGCACAGGGCGCGG
>Ga0070708_100000990_pt1 | contig 21644 bp, 14 predicted proteins | sample KBSK5503metaG_FD_65469 | JGI IMG/M metagenome (GOLD analysis project Ga0070708, IMG submission 65469) | Corn, switchgrass and miscanthus rhizosphere microbial communities from Kellogg Biological Station, Michigan, USA - KBS K5-50-3 metaG | ecosystem: Host-associated > Plants > Roots >... | reverse complement strand
CTTGGGTACACTCTGTTGTCATAGGGCTGTCTCCCTTCGTTGGCCTAACTACTACTCGCTATAGCTGTTATGCCACGAAACGACAGCCTTTTTATTTTTTTTGTTGAGAAATTGGGGTTAGCAAGGAATCACGGAGGGCGAACCTCCCCCGGAAAAGGAACTTCCTTTTACACGCAGAGCTCAGCTCTTGATGCTCTTGGAAGCTTCGTCCCAAGATACCGCGGTCTTGCGAAAATATGACTCATTAGCCATGTGGCAAGCCAAGGCCGCGTGATGGCCGAACACCGCATCTTCGACGACGGCTTTGCGCGAACGTACGGCCTCGAAAAAGTTCCACAGGTGCGGTTTCATGTCATCGAAGTCTGGTCCATGGAATGTCATCGCTTCCAACATCGGCTCCTGGCCCAGCTTCGGATCGTTCTCTTCATGCCACTTTTTTTCATAGGCGGCACGCATCTGGTGGGGAAATGCGCTGTCGTAATAGCTCGGCCCTGAATCTTTGCCGGTTTGCGGAGTGTAGCTGAGACCGAACTCGGTTACTTCCAGAATTCCCTTGGAGCCCTGGAAGCGGTAGGTCTCGGGCATCTCGGTGCCTAGATTGAGCCGCATGTAAACGGGAATTTCGCCATACTTGAATAACGTTGCATGGACGTCAGGCATGTTCCGCCCGTCTTTGAATCGCAAAATACCGCCCATGGACATAGCCTGCTGGGGAGCTTCATTCATGTTCAGTATGAACATCATGCCGCTGACCAAGTGGACCAGAAGATCGCCAGCCACGCCCGTGCCGTATTCCTTCCAGCAGCGCCAGCGGGCAAAAATGTAGGGATCGAAGGGCCTCTTAGCAACGTTGCCTTGCCATGTATCCCAATCAAGAGTCTGGGGGGAAAGATCGGTCGGCGGAGGATATTCCCACGCACCGGTGGGATCGTTGCGCCCCAGCCAGCCTTCCACGAGCATTAAGTCCCCGAGCATTCCTTGCGCGACCATCTCTTTGGCCTTCTTACAGACGAGCGAACTGACGCGTTGCGAACCGATCTGCACAACGCGTCCAGTCCTTTTCGCGGCTTCGACCATGGCTACACCGTCAGCGGCACTGTGGGACATGGGCTTCTCGCAATAAATATCTTTCCCTGCCGAAACTGCGTCTACCACGATTTGCTTGTGCCAGTGATCGGGAACCGCAGCCACGATGCAGTCGATATTCTTGTCCGCCAGCAGTTCCTGGTATCGACGAGTGACCGGGAGATCGGGCCTCACAATCTCTTTCGCCAACGTGTGACGGCCGTCATATAGATCGCATGCGGCGGCACACTCGACGCCGGGTAACGTGATGGACTCAGTGAGCAGACCAGAACCCTGCATGCCGATTCCGATCATTCCGAAGCGAAGCCGGTCACTGGCGGGAACCGGAGGCGGAGAGGCCAGAAGCGGCTGAGGAGTGAGCCAGATCGTCTTGGTAGCAAGAGATGCGCCCGCGGCGGCGGCGCTGATTCCCAGAAACTTGCGTCGCGAGTATGTGCTTTTCTTCATAGGATCTCCTGGCGCTTGAGGTGCTATTTGTTCAGTTTTTTGATCGCAACTTCCTTGAAGAAAACAACGTCGTTGTCGCTGTGATTCTGCAGTCCAAAATAGCCTTCCAGGGGCCGTGGCCCACGCTGTGGTTCAAAATCAAATTTCCTATCTGGTACCGGATCGCCTTCGGTATAGTCCGTAACTTTCACTCCGTTGAGAACCACGACCGTGTGCGGACCGTCCAAAGTGATCTCCATCGTGTTCCACTCAGGTCCTGGCTTGCCGGGCTTGGCCAAGGGCTTCGTCAATGAATAGAGCGTGCCGGTGATGTGGTAGTCGTCCTCGTTCGAGGTTTCGGGATGATTGTCAATCTGTACCTCGTAACCGTAATGGACGGGCATCCACTCCTCGCGGGGCTCGATGGGAATGCGGATGAACACGCCTGAGTTGTCGTTGTTGTCGCGCATCTTATAGACCACACGGATTACACAATGGCTCACCTTTCCGCCGGTCCAGTAGAGCAGTCCCATGCCGCCATGGGTTCGGATCAGCCCATCCTCTACGCTGTCTCCACCGGGACCAACGTGCTTCCATCCCGTGAGATCTTTTCCATTGAACAGTTGCTGCCATTCTCCCGATTGGGCTTGCAGGGCGAATGACGAGAGTGCGACCAGCAGAAATGCCCAAAGCCAATGTTTGTCCATAGCTCCTCTTGATTGGAGAAAGAAACAGATTACCGGAAACAGTAAGCAGCGCACAAAACGCGTCCGGATCTACATTGCCCGCCCAGTCGATGGCATAGTATCGCCGTGAGGCTGCTTTGTACAACTCTCGATGGATCCCAAAAGATTTACCCGACCTTCAGAAGGTCAGATGCAGCGCCATCTGCATGAAGCGCGGGCTGGCGATGGTGTGCTGCAATTGTCCCAGGTTGCCCGATGGCGGGAATGCATATCCCAATATTCCCGAATTACAAGTCGGATCGGCCTGCGGCGGATAACAGAACCCCGGATTAAAAGAAACATTGTTGCTGGGAATATCGAAGCTGGGATGATTGAAGACATTGAACGCTTTCAGGTCATACTTCAGTTGGAACCTCTCGTTGAGCTTGAAGTTTTTGAACAATCCGAAATCCCAGCGGTTTTGGAATGGGCCGCGGAAAATATTGCGGCCGCCGCTCGCATAACCGTTTTCGAAGTTGTCGCAGACCGGCGTGCCGGTGCTGTTGTCGCAAAGCGGCACTCCGTTGGTGCCCGGGGTATAGGGTGCCGGAATACCGAATGCCGCCGCATTCAACACCGGTTTCTGCGCGTTGATTCCGGTTGTCCCCTGCAGGATCGGATTGCTTGCCGTGGCTCCGAAACCGCCCACCGGAACAATTGGATTCGTGATGAAATCCTGTCCATCGCCCCAATAGATGCTGGCCGCTCCTCCGCTGAAATCTATAACGCTATAGGGCTGTCCGCTCTGTAGCACAGTGATACCGCCGATGCCCCAGCCGTTCACCACGTGCTTTACCCAGCCTTTCGCGGCTGCGAGAGTAGGCAGCTGGTAAACATAACTGACCGTAATCACGTGTTTGCGATCGAAGTCCGAGTTGCCATAGGAGGATCGCGGATTGTTTGGATCGTTGCCGTTGTAGAACAATCCCAAGCCGCTTTGTTCATCTAATGTATGCGAAAAGGTGTAAGCGCCCGAGATCATCAGTCCATGGCTGACCCGCTTGGTGACGTTGAACTGCAGCGCGCTGTAGTTCGAGATGCCGATCGCCCGGTTGAAGTCGGAATTTGGATCGTACCCGATATAATGTACCCGCAGGTCAACATTGCCGGCGCAGAAACCAACGGCAAGCGTACATATGCCTTCCGCATTTACTCCCGGGACTTGGGTGCCATAAGAAAGGGTTTGCTGGTTCGGTCCGCCCGCAAGTGCCGGATTTTGCTGGGTCGCGATGCGGGCCTGGTTGAAGGGCAGCGGCACCAGTTCGTGAACGCCGTGATTACCCACGTAGCCTAGCGTAAGGACCAAATCGTTCTTGGGCTGCCATTGAAGATCAAGAGTCCAGTTTTCGGAATAGGGCAGGGTGTTCTTTGGGTCGTAGCCTCCGAAGAAAAGCGGGCTGCAGAAGGACTCGCCGAGCGAATTGCAGTATGGGGTCTGCTGGTTCATCAAGTTGAAAGCATTGGGAACCAGGGCCTGCACTGCTGAAAGGTTCGAGGGTGGTGGTGGTGGCGGGGCAATGCCGAACGGCTGAGCAAAGGTTGCGTTCGGCACGGCAAAGAAGGGAACCACAAACGGTTCCTCCACGGTTACGCCGAATGGGCCGCTGATGCCCCCACCGGCAGGCGGAGAAAATTCAGTAAAGTATTCGCCCCGGTCGTAGTACATTCCAAAACCGGCGCGCACGACCACATTCTTCACGAATGACGGGCTGTAGGCCACTCCGATGCGAGGAGCAAAGCCCCACTGACGGCCGGTGAGCGTAGATTTGCTTACGCCTCTAGTGCCGAAGGCCTTGTTATTGCCCGCCACCACAAGACCGATGTTGTTGATGGTGTCGCTTGCAACGTCGTAGGAGTAGTTCTGGGGGTAGAAATTGGTGAGCAAACCGTTCTTCTCGTAAAGTGGACCATCCCAATCCCAGCGCACCCCTACATCCAGCGTGAGACGGGAATTTACACGGATATCATCTTGCACGTACGCGCCGACCTGCTTGGCGATGAAGTGGCGGTTACTGGCACCGTTTAAGATTTCTGAAACATCCTGATTGCCACAGGAGGTGTCACCTGGATTGGGGCTGCAAATCTGCCCCAGCAGAAACCCGGGAAAATCGTTGAAATTGATCCGAGCCACCGCATTGTTCTTATTGATGACGTTGAGCTGGGTGTCATCGTAGCTGAAACCGGTTGCGATCGAATGCCGTCCGTGGATCCACTTCCAACCGCTGGCCACCTCGAAGTTGTTTTGGAAGATCCCAGCGTTGGCGAAATTGTCGACCGGCCCAATCGCCAGCGAGTCCGTGCTGTTTGGGTTGTTGTCTGCATTGTGGATGTTGATCGAAGGAAACAGACTCAGTCCCGGCAGGCTGATGCCGGCGTCGGTCGGCTTTAGAAACTGACTGGTGTGGGAGTAAGCAATCTCGCGAATGAAGCCGACTCGCTGATCCCAGGTGGCGTTCGGGGTCAGAGCAGTGGTGTTGTCGACGGATACCACTTGGCCGCCGGATTTCATCGCCTGCGGGAACCCCAGCAATTGGCTTTCCGCAAAAGGAGTAACGTTCGGATCGCGCTGAACATAGTATTTCCCCGCCAAGCGATCTTTCGCCCCGAAGTTGTAATCCACGTTGCCATTCACTTGATCGGCGGTGAAGTGGGAATTGGGGCCCTGGATGAAAGTGTCGGCTCTGTTGTTCGAGCCTACAAACCACCAATTGGCGACGCGCTGGGAATGAAATAGCCACCACCCCCAGGCGCCTTTTGCTGAAGAAGTGCAAAAGCCTGGTCTGTGATCTGGCTCGGTGTGATATTGGTCCCGAAATCCTGGTTGACGTCGTTGGCAATCACCTGTTTGCTGCTGCGGTCATCTGTGAGGTGCGGCGGCACGGCCACGAACGAGGTAGCCAGTAACTGGTCGCTCACCCTCTGGCCCTGGTAGGACGCGAAAAAGAAGAGTTTGTCTTTCTTGATCGGACCTCCGATAAAGCCGCCGAAGACGTTGCGGTGCATTTGGGGACGGGGAAGGCCGTTGAAGTTGAAAAACCATTCGTTAGCATTCCATCCGGTTTGCTGGTGGTATTCATAAGCGCCGCCGTGAAACCCATTTGTCCCAGACTTGGTAGTGAGTTCGATTTGCGCTCCACCGTTGGCACCCTGAGAAGCATCGTACATGGCCGAGTTGACGTGCATTTCCTGAATGGTTTCCGGGGGCGGCGACGGTAGTGCCTGGCCGATGGCCCCGTAGACCGATGTGCTAGTCACAATCTCGCCGCTGGGATTGTTGCCGTTCCCGTTCTGCCCGATATTTACTGCCACTCGGCCCGACGTGACCTGGCTCGTGGACTTGCCGTTAAAAATATTGTTGGCGTAGATCCCGTTGACCGTAAAACTATTGCTGGTGTCGCGTTGTCCGTTAGCCCAGATCGCCTGATTCCCCAGCCCAGCATTGCTGCCCGCCGTGTTTAGCAAGTCCGCACTTACGCCCGGGCTTAAGACGGCCAGTTGGGTGAAACTGCCCGTTCCCAACGGGGTTTCAGCGATCTGCAACTCGTTCAGGGTGTAGCCGATGGTGGTGTCGGTTTGGTTGAGAAGGGGCGTCGCTTCGACGGTCACGGTGGATGCTACGGTCCCCGGCTGCAACTTGGCGTTGAGCGTTCCAGTACGATTGCCCTGAACAACAATTTGTGGATAGACGGCCGTGCGGAAACCATTCTTGGCAAACGTGACTGCGTAGGTTCCGATCGGAAGATCCGCGACGTTGAAGGAACCGTCGGACTTGCTTTCGGTTTTCACTTCGAGATTCGTGGCCAGAGAGCGAACCCTGACGGTGGCTCCTTGAACAACGGCGCCGCTGCTGTCGGTCACCGTGCCGTTCATCGAACCCAGCGTCTGCTGCGCAACGGCCCACTGTGAACCCAACATAAAAAGGGCGATTGAGGCGTATCCTGGACGGAACCTCGTATTCTTCCACGTAGAGGGTACGGAACGAGCAGTCACGAATCGCCTCCTGACTTGGGTTGGGAGGGAATTCTACTGGGAGCGGGTTCCGGAGTTCAAGGACGGTTTGTCAAAGTCTGAAAAAATTGCCCCTGACGAACAACGCACGCTTGAATCCTAGTCGCAAGTCACGGCGTGTACCGACCGAGAGGCCTGCGTCGGAGACGTCCCAACCATTTCGCAGGCATGAACCCGTCGAAAAACCTTGGCAGACCGGTTTAAGGGTCGGGGCTTGCACCGAATCGTCTGACATTCCAAGAAAAACCGCCCAGCGCGGGCGAAGCCGAGTCGAATTTCCACAAAGGGAGTGCTACGATTACGTTGTTCACGAACTCCTTGGCAAGCGTGCGGCCACCGCTCTTCGATGACTGTCGAATGCAATCTCTCACCACCATGGCGCTCGTGAGCTACCTGCTTTTCGCTCCGTGTTTCGCAACTGGTCAGCTACGTTGTCCTCCCGTTGCGCCGCCGTCAAAAAACGAATCGACTATTTGTGCCGTTCGACAGGAGAAAGACGGCGCCATCTTCAAACTGCATGTCCGCGGACGAATTGAGTATGGCAGCTTCACCCTCTGGGCGGATGAAGCTACCTACAATTCCGATACCGGCGACGTTACGCTGAACGGCCACGTGGTACTTGACGGTGCTGTCAATAATGAACACGTTGAGGCGACTCACGGGCAATACAACGTTCGCAGTGAAGTGGGACGATTTTATGATGTGACCGGGAGGATTGGATCTCGCCAGCGAGCGCGCCCGTTTGTTCTGACATCCCCAGTCCCATTTGAGTTCACTGGCAAGGTTGTGGTGAAAACTGGGCCGGATCATTACGTCGTATATAACGGCACGATAACCAACTGCGAGTTGCCCCGTCCCAAGTGGCAATTTAGCACGCGTCATGCCAATGTGACCGCGGGCGGCAATGCGACGATTTATCTGAGCACTTTTCGGATCGAAAGCATACCCGTGCTTTATTTCCCATTCGCAACGCATCCCGTAGATCACAAGGTTCGTCAATCCGGCCTGTTGATGCCAAATCTAGGCACTTCATCTATCAAAGGTCAAATCCTGGGTGAGGGTTTCTACTGGGCCATCAATCGCAGCATGGATGCGGTCGTCGGGGCAGAGTTATTCTCCAAGCGCGGGTGGGCGCAGCACGGCGAATTTCGAGCTCGCCCCAGCGAGAACTCCTACGTGGACATGACTTATTTCGGCGTGCTGGACAGGGGTATTGGCACGCCTAGAAAGAGCCAGGGTGGCGAAGACATTCGGCTGGCTGCTGAAGATCGATTTGGTCACAACATTCGAGGGGTCGCCAATGTCGATTACTTGAGTTCTTTCTTATTTCGGGTGGCATTTAACCCAATTTTCAGCCAACCTCTGCAATCGGAAGTGAAGTCTCAAGGTTTCCTGTCAAACACCACCAATGGATTTTCCTACAACGCGTTGGTCGAGCACTATCAGAGCTTCCAGAGTTTCACTGCCGGGGACGTTATTACCATCGTGCACGCTCCAAGTTTCGACTTTTCGAGCGTCGACCGCCAGTTCGGCCATTCGCCTTTCTACTGGGCCGTCGATACTGCAGTGGAGGGCCTCTCGCGCAGCGAGCCCGCGTTCCACACCGCTCCTGTGGTGGGCCGATTCGATGTCAATCCCAACGTTTCGCTGCCCCTGCTCTTTCGCGGATGGTCGCTGCGCCCGCAGGTCGGAATTCGCTATACCTTGTACACCCAGCAGCTACTACCTGCGAGCGGTTTGGGTACGGCTTCCAGTGATCCGATCAATCGCAGAGCTCTCGACACCTCAGTTGAATTACGGCCGCCGACGATGGAGCGTCTTTTCAATCATAAGTTTCTCGGCCTCAAGCTGAAGCATGTCATCGAGCCCAGTGTGGTTTATCACGACGTAACGGGAGTGAACGGGTTTTCCAAGATCTTGCGCTTCGACGAACGCGACATCCTCAGCAACACCAACGAGGTCGAGTATCGTGTGATCAACCGTCTCTATATCAAGAAAACTGCTCCTCCGAGCGCGACCTGCAAGACAATTGAATTGCCGTCATTGAATCCTCCGAGTTCATCGCGACCGGGTCCGCCTCCCTGGGAACAAGACGGAGAATCTCAGGCAACGCCGCCGGGCGACTTACAGGAGCCGATTCGGGACAATTGTCCTGAAGCGCCGTCTGCCCACGAACTCGTCAGTTGGGAACTGGCGCAGAAGTATTTCCTCGATACCAGCTTTGGGGGAGCGCTGGTTATTGGGCAACGGAACGTCTTCACGACTACCGTGGACTTGACGGCTTTCGCATTCCTGACCGGTCCTCGGCATCTTTCTCCACTGGTTTCCCGGCTTCGCCTCCAACCCAGCACGAATGTCGATGCGGAATGGGACTTGGACTACGATTTCAACGCCGGACGCATCAACGCCAGTACAACGTCCCTGACCTACCATATAGGGCAATTCGGTTTCAGCGGTGTAGGCCTATACGCGAACTTCCCAGGACAGATTCTGGCGACCCATAATGTCATTGGCCCATCGCGTTTTAACCAGTTCCGGACCCAGGTACAATACGGACGCTCCGACAAACGCGGATTCAGCGCAGCGGCGAGTTTCGGTGTCGATGCTCAGTCTGCGTTGGTGCAGTATGACGTCATCCAATCTACTTATAACTGGGACTGCTGCGGCATAAACGTGGAGTACCGTCGCATCAGACTGGGTACGATCCGCAATGAGAACGAATACCGCTTCAACTACACCCTGGCAAACATCGGTTCGTTCGGAAACCTGCTGAGGAAGGAGCGGCTGTATTGAGGGAGTCAGTGCACTCGGAATCTAGAGGCATGGGGTTCCCACCAGGCACCGAGGAATCGACTGAGAGGAAAAGCAAACACGAGGATGGCCTTCCCTTGCATCCAATGTGAACCGCAGGAGCGACGTCAGCGACTTTATTGGTGCAAATTCCTGAACTATGCGACCCGAACTGGACTGTCCGAAGCGATGGGTTTGCTATCATTGCGGGTCAGCGAGCGAAAAATTTTGAACCCTTCTGTTTCGGCAGATCCATCGACGCGGAATTCGATATCGCGGCCCGGCGGCCTCGGACTCTTGCGTACGGCCTACGGTAGCAAGCTACTCCCGCCACTGTTTGTAATAGCCTTAATCGCCATTTTTTATTGGCCGCTGCTTTCTGGCATCTATTCCATCTTTGACGTGGGGCCTGACATTACCGTCATGGCCGTACCGGACCTGAACCTACGCGCCCATGCGCTCCGATCCGGGATCGTTCCGGTCTGGGACCCCTACGAGATGGGTGGGCAATCGCCCCTGGGAGAGGTGACCCCTGCGGTTCTTGATCCTTTCAGTTATCCACTCTTATTAATACCTTTGAAGAACGGGCATGTACGCCTGGGCTACATACAAATCTACTATGTGCTGCTGCACTGCTTGGCCGGTCTCGCCGCCTACTTGCTGATAATGGACCTGAACGTAAGATCGCATTGGGCAGCAGTCGTAGCTGGCGTCTTCTATGCGATCGGCAGTGTTCCAGGAAACGCTATATGGTTTCAGGTTGTTACCGAAGCGATTTATGCGCCTCTGGTATTGATCTTCCTTTTTCGAAGCCTCCGGGGCATGCGCCCGCTTGGAAATGCGGCGGTGGCTGGGCTGCTGCTTGGGTTTTCGTGGTTCAGCGGAAGTCATCACATCCCTGTCATCATGTCGCTGAGTTGCGCGACGCTGCTTCTGGTCATTGCACTATTCGGGGACCTGCGGCTCGGTCTTTTGCGCCTTGCCGTTTTCTCCGGCACCATGCTTTTTGTTAGCGCTCCGCAGGTTATTCCGGCCTTGCAATGGGGCCAAATGTCGATGCGGTGGGTTCTTCTTGATCAGCCGATTCCAGGTGCTGCTAAGGTCCCGTTTTTGGCTCACCTCATCGAAAATATCCACCCCTCGTCTCTGTTGAGCATTCTGGTCCCCACACAAGGTAGTTGGCAACAGATGTTGTTCGCAGGGGTCGTGGCCATAGTGTTTGCAGTTGTGGCCGTAGTTACGAGTCTTGGCAGGGCGCGGTTGGTTCGGTTGTGCTTGGCGTTCATCATCGCCGGGACATTGATGACGCTTTCCCAGCACAACATGCTGTACGGCGTGGCCTACCTTTTAGTTCCTATGTTCGACAAGCTGCGCGAAGCCTGCTTTTGGATCTTCCTGTCACATCTCGCTTTGACGTGTTTACTCGGGCTGGGACTCGATGCATTCATTGGCAGGGATCAGATCCTCTTAGAAAAGCGAATCGCCAAGGTCTTAGCGATCGCCGGAGGTGCACTTCTAATATTTTCATATCTTGTTGAGTCTCTAGGAAAACAAGAATTTCAGGACACGGGCGACCGGTTCGCTATCTCAGGAATTGCGGCGCTTCTATTAGCTTGCTTGTTTTATTTGGTCAATAGCAGTCTGCTTAAGCCGGGCCTGGCCGCGGCGCTGGCCCTGGGCCTGCTGATGATCGAACACGGTAATGTTGCTGGGAGGAATAAGTATCCCCGCGGGCATGGCTACAATTCTCAGTTTGAAAAGCCTCTGCTGGCGTCAGATTCGCTTGCACAGTTTCTGCGCACCCGCACTGACCTGGAGCGTATTGATGTAGACCAGAAGGACTTGCCGATGAACTTCGGCGATCTCTACATGATCGAAGAGATGAGCAGCCACGGCGGTTCCATGCTTGCCTCAGTGTTTAAGACCAAGTTCTGGACGCCGAGAGCACGACAGTTGTACGGAGTGAATTATTACCTCGCGCGAAAGCCTTCTCAGTCCAATCAAGTGGAACTGTTTACTGCCCCATCCGGTATTAAGGTTTTTCGCAATCCTGATGCGCGTCCTCGAGTTTGGTCTGTGCACCAGATTGTTTCGGTCCCGGATTACGACCGAGCCAACGACTTGCTCTCTAGTCCGTCTTTTGCAATGGCGACCACTTCCTTTGTGACGGGAGAGCCCCCGCAGGTGGAAGACTGTAGCTCAGGCGAGCAGGTCGAGCTACTCAGCCGGAGTTGGTTCTCGGTGGCGATTCGCGCCAGAATGCAGTGCGCCGGGATGGTCGTGCTGAACGACAACTGGTATCCAGGATGGCGGGCCAGCGTCGATGGGAAGAGCGTGCCGATTTACTCTGCCTACATGACCGTCCGCGGCGTCGTTGTCGGAGCAGGCGATCACGTGGTCGAGATGCGATACCGACCAACAGCGCTATATCTCGGGTGTGTTCTGTTCGCGATTGGCTTGGGTGCAACCATTTGGCTGTATTGGCGAACGGAAGCCCAAGGGCCTGACTTACTAGCCTGAGCAAACACTTATACTCGTCGTGCAAAAACTGCTATGCGGAAGTACCTTATTCTGTCCCGCTGTCGGGAGCGGCTGGCTATGTGGCAGATGAGTTTCTCTCCGGCGCCTTGCCAGAATCCTCAGAGATGGCCTGACGAGAACAGTGGCCACGGTGCCCCAACTGAGGGCCAGCAATAGCAAATATAGCTTCTGACCGTACTGGAACTGAATCTCGTTTTCGCCGGTTCGAACCCGAACCGCTCGAAAAATAAAATCGCCTCCGAAAACTTCGACTGGGCGACCATTCAACGTAGCGTTCCATCCGGAGGCCCATCGATCGGTAACGACCAGCCAGCCATTTTCAGGACAGAATACTCTGAGTACCAAGTGGTTGGGGGTGTAGCGGATAACATGTGCGGGAATTTTTTGGGCCGGAGTCAATTGCGAAATGGCACTCAATTTTGCTGGATCCAAACTTGCTGCCGGGCCAAGGTCACTGATTTTGATCATCTCATCGCGGGGATGGACAAGCAGAACAGGGGCGCCGAGGCTTTCACTTCTATTCACCAGAGCCGTATAGGCAGAACTCGAAGGCACGGCGATGACCGCCTCTTTTGCGAACCAGATTCGTTCATTGCCGATAGCCATGTTCACGAGCACCGGGTGCTCTGCGAAACCGCTATGGAAGCGATTTTTCATCGTTGAGTCGTTGAAGAACGTGGGAATCCGCAGAGGCACACTGCTGTTGCTGTGCTCACCACCGAGCAAAAATGGGGATGACAGCTCTCTCTGCAGTCCATTCATCATCAGGCTAGGATTGTGTCCGGCATCGACCTGATTGAGAAGGGACCGCGTTCGGCCTCTGTCGGACATGAAATCTCGGGAAAGGCGGAGCGTGAGCGATGCGTCCACGATGGCCAGGACGACGAAGAAGACCGGGAGCCATTTTCTAGCTCTGGGCAGAAGGAATACGAGTAGGCAAACTCCGCACGCGCTGGACCAAATTCCTACAAGGTGCCAGTTTCCACGTTGAAGTTGTGACCCCACATTAGTCACGTGGGAGATGACCCGCGCATAGGTGCACACGGCCGCGATGCTGGCTAGTATTGCCACTATTAACAGTTGTTTCCAAATTCGAGATTCTGGCTTTTTAATGGCTGATTCAAGATCGCTTGTGGCCAGAAGCGCTAGCACAACCGCAGAAAATATGGCATAGGCACGAAACATTCCCGGATGGGTGAAATACCGCGTTGGGGGACAATAGTCATACAGCCAGCCACGAAACGGTAATCGATCGCCTACGGCACAGGCCAGCGAGAAGGCAATGATTCCCGCCAGCCACCACCGCCATGCCGACCGCGGACGCTGCCACAATGCCAACAGCGCCAGGAGCAAGGGAAGAACCCCAATGTAGACGCTTGCTACTGAAACATCACTCCCCGGCCACAGCCCAGGATTGAGGAGTGGAAACTTGAGCGCCGTGAGGTAAGGGCTGGAAAAAGTAGCAAGCGCTCCCGGATTCAGAGCATTCTGACTCGCGGCGATTGCGGCTCGGCGGGTCATGCCTCCGGTTCGTTCGCTGTAACCAAGGCCTTCTCTGAAAAACGCCACATAAGTGGGCGCGAGGACCAATACTCCCACGCAGAAAACGATCACCAGCGCCAGAAAGGCGAATCTGAATCGAGATCCAAACCATTCCTCCATGATGGCCGGTTCGGCGGTCGAGGCACAACAACAGCGGCCCAGCCCCCATAGAAACAACATCCCACCGCTTAAAATGACGATCGCCGGGTAACCGCCCAGAGCCGAAAGCCCCCAGAGGGCGCCGGCCTCGACCGCTGGCCGGAGACGATGCGAGGTCAATGCCGCATCAAATCGCCATATGAATAGCGGCAAGAACGAGAAGGAGTACAGCACAGTCGTGTGCTCAGCGTGCGCCGTGTAGAAGCCACAATAGGCATATCCCAGGGCAACTACGAAAGCGGCCCAAGGTGGCGAACCGAGATGGCGAGCGAGCAACACAATGCCCAGGGGTCCCAGAAACCAGGTCAGAAGCCAATAAGCACGAAAGCTTGCGGCCGTGCCGCCTCCGATAGCGCCGATGAGAATGGCAATGGGCGAAGCGGCGCCCACTTGCGGATCAGCGAAGTCCGGCGTGCCCCCCGCCAGCCACGGATCCCAGAGCAGCAGGCGGCCCGCGCGCGCGTGGTCGGCAACCAATGAGAACGCGGGAGTATAGAACGCCCACGCATCCCAGATCTGGACCCTATGACCGCTGACAATCTGCCAATTGATCGTCAAGAACAGAATGGCCAGAAAAACTGCCGCCGCGCAGAAGGGCCGGACTCCCCTGCCCGTCGTCGGGGGCGGCGGGTTAGTCTCCGTCGCCAGAGCCACAGGGCTACTAAACCTCGCCGCCGATGGAGTGATTTTCATCAACAGATTTGAAGGGCATTTAAGGCCGGCGCTGCCACTAACTTCGATCCAGGGCAAACTCTAAGTTCAATTCGAGACTTAGCGCTCTGGAAGGGTTTTCTCCTTTGCTATCTACCAGCGGAGCCAGGCCGTTGCACCTCTGAATGTCTTCCCATTGGGTTGACTTCGCGTTCGATGACGGTGAGTGGCCGCCGCTTTACCTGGCGATAAATTCGTCCCAGGTACTCGCCTATGATTCCTAAAAAAAGGGCGTTAAGGCTGAGAGAACCGAGAATCAGAACAATAATCGTCGCGAAGCCAGGGGGCCAATTCTTTCCCAGAAATAAACGTCCTACGAGATAACCAATTATCGCGAGTAAAGTAGCGCTGGAGATTGCCAGCCCAAGGTAGGTTGCTATACGCAGCGGAACTACGGAATGGTTAAGGATGCCATCGAGCGCCAATCCGACTAACTGTTTGAACGAAAACTTGCTTCGTCCGCGCTCCCGTTCGGCGCGCTCGTAAGGTATGCCAACCTGCTCAAAGCCCAACGCAGCAATGGTTCCCCGCAAATAAGGCTGGTAATCGTCGAATTTTTGCAACTCATTCAGAATGCAGCGGTCTACTAATCGGAAATCCCCGGCGTCCAAGGGCAGATCGTCCGCGCTCAGAGAATCGATAATCCTGTAGAACAACTTGCGCGTCAAGCTCATCCACCAGCTCTCTTGGCGAGAACTTCGAACTCCGTACACCACGTGATAGCCATCCTCCCATTTGCGAATGAACTCAAGGATGAGTGATGGCGGATCCTGAAGATCGCAATCGATCTGCACAGCGGCATCGCCCGCCGCATTCATGTAAGCCGTAAAGATAGAGCGTTGAAATCCGAAATTACGAGAAAACCTGAGTCCGCGCACTCGATCATCCGTGGCCGCTAACCGCTCGATAATTTCAAACGTGCCGTCGGTGGAGTGGTTATCCGTGAAGAGCAGCTCGAAGTCGTAGCGGGCAGAAATCTGATCCATGATGGGCAGCAGGGCCTGATACAGTGGCTCGACATTCTGCTCTTCGTTCAGGACAGGAACACAGACACTGATCAGCTGTTTACAGTCAGGCATGCTTCTCAGCCAGAACCACGTATTGAGCTCCCATCGGCAACCATGTCAGCCAGGGTTCCAATGGGCGTAAGAAGGCTAGGAAACGCGGCATAAAAACGATGTAGTCGCGGCGCATCAAACGTAGCTTAGCACGGCCCAAATATCCCGTCGTCTCAGCGGGCGACAGTAATATGGCGTCCGCGTCGAATGGGCAGCGCTCCACGACGGCACGGGTAATTGGATTGGCCGGATTGTGCTCAAAGATCGCCAGGATGCCTCTGGGAGCCAGGCGGCCCGCCAAGTCCTGTATCCACGGTTCTCGTTCACGGGGCACTATGTGATGCATTACGTTTGCAACCACGATTAGCCCATAATCGTGAGCCAGGTCCGCGGTACTGGACGTGAAATGGCCTTGGCTCTTCAGGCCGTCGTCCATTTTGCCAATGCTGTCCGGGGAAACGTCAAAACCATCAAGCTGCACTGCTGGAAAGTATGCCTTCAAGAAACGTGAGAGGAGCCCAACTCCGCAGCCAAAATCCAGCGCTCTTCCGGAGAACGACGTGGAAAGAACTCTGCGTAGATAGCGTGCCTTGTACGCGGCAAAATACGCCGATTCCTCACCCGACAGCGCAACCGTGCGATCGAGGACCTGCTCGTACTGGTCCGCAAACTGGTCAAATTGCATGTTGACGCTCTCTGGTTTGTCGCCGTTTAGAAACGACACATCGGATTCCGTCTTCTAAACCTAGGGTAGGCTGCCATGAAGTAGCGCTGACAAACCGGCGATTGTCACCGACAAGCCACATCGGCTCGTCACTCCGGTATTTCCGTTTGCCCCACTGCAAAAGTTCGCGCGGTCTTTGGAGAATACCGGCCACCATCTCACCAAGCTCGCGTAAGCGCGTAGGCCGAGAAGAACAGATGTTGTAAGCCTGGTACAAACCCAGTTCCGCTTCAGCCGCTACCAGAAACGCCTGTACCACGTCATCCTCGAATAAGAGGTCCCTGACCTGTTCGCCAGGCGTGAGATCTGCTTCTTCATGGTTCTCGAGGCGATCGATAATATATGGAACTAATCGATGCGGTGCTTCACGCGTCCCAAAAACGCCAAACAGCCGGAGAGTTACAAACGGAATGCTTAACTGCGATGCATAAGCGCTTCCGAACAGTACGGAGGCTGCTTTCGCAGCACCATACAATGATAACGGACGCAATGGTTGAGATTCAGCGATTGGAAGACCTTCGCTTCCGGGAAGACCGTACTCGGAGCAGCTGCCCGTGTGAATAAATTTCAGGAGCGGCCAGTTCGCAACCGCTTCGAGGAGGTGGGTGACCAGTCCGACGTTGCCTTCAATCAGCTCACCGGGATCACGGTCTTCCGGCTGAACTCCGTATGATGCCAGATTGAAGACCACTTCGGCCGTCACATTTGCTAGCTCTGCCTTGAGACCTGGGGTCTGAAATGACGGAAGCTCGATTACACGGACATTGGGCAGCTGGTCAAAGGCGAGAGACGCCCGTTTCTGGCGGACAAGGCATGTGACTTTCACCTGCTCGGCAGCGAGGCGAGACACCAACGCTGAGCCAATGAAGCCAGTGGCACCTGTTACGAGGGCCGAACCGAAAGACCTCATAAATCAGCCATTCTCATGTAATCTTCAATCTGCTTCTTGGTATTCGACGCTGCAGATCCACGATCCTCGTAAAATCGCCGGTACCATTCGATAGTCCAGTCCACGGTTTGACCAATAGTTAATATCGGATGCCAGCCGAGCTGGCGGCATGCTTTGTCGCAATTTAGTCGCAGAAACTGTGCCTCATGCGGAGCGGTAGGGTCGGGCTCGATCTTCAATTCTCCTTTGCCCCAAGTCGAAATCACGCGACGCGCGAGCTCGGCCACAGGGATAGCGTCTTGCTCGACCGGGCCGAAATTCCAAGCACCGGCGCATCGGGAGCCTTCTTCGAAGAGCCGTTGCCCAAGCAGGAGGTACGCCCGGACCGGTTCGAGCACATGCTGCCACGGACGAACAGAATCGGGCCGACGAATGACTATCGAGCCGCCGGAACAGATGCCGCGGACGATGTCCGGGACCAATCGGTCTTCCGCCCAGTCTCCCCCTCCTATGACGTTGCCCGCTCGAGCCGACGCGATGGCTGCACTCCCATTATTGGCAAAGAATGAGCGCCGGTACGCGGCTGTGATCAGTTCCGCTGCTCCCTTGCTCGAACTGTAAGGATCGGCACCTCCCATGGCATCTTCTTCGCGGTATCCCCGAGACCACTCACGGTTCTCGTAGCACTTGTCGCTGGTGATAATAACGACCGCGCGTACCGAAGGAGCGTGCCGTGCAGCGTCCAGTACATGCACGGTACCCATTACATTGGTGGCGTAAGTTTGTACCGGTTGTCGATAGGAGCGGCGTACAAGGGCTTGGGCAGCGCCGTGAATGATGATTTGCGGATTATATTGTTCGAAAACGGCTGCAACTGCGGCGGAGTCGGCTACATCGCCGAAAAGCGAAGTCACATGGTTGGCAAGTCCGGCGGCCGCGAAAAGATTGGGCTCTGTGTCCGGAGGTAGAGCAAAGCCAACGACGTCCGCTCCCAGAAGTTTCAACCAGCTTGTGAGCCAACTGCCTTTAAAGCCCGTGTGGCCCGTTACCAGGACCCGCTTACCAGCATAGAAATTTGCGAAAGAGTCTTTACTCATGCGGCTGCCCATGGTGCCGTGCCGGCTGACCACAGCGACTCCAGAAATTGCTTGTCCCGCAGAGTATCCATTGGGTGCCAAAATCCTTCGTGGCGGTAGGCGAGCAACTCTCCATCGGAAGCAAGACGTTCAAGTGGCTCACCTTCGAGAGCGGTCTGGTCATCCGTGATGTATTCAAGTACGCGAGGTTCAAAAACGAAAAAACCACCGTTGATCCACGCCTCACCAGTTCGGGGCTTCTCCGCAAACTTGGTGACACATTGACCTTCAATTCGAAGACTGCCGAATCGGGCGACCGGGGAAACGGCAGTCACGGTCGCCAGTTTTCCATGAGAGCGATGGAAGCGTACAAGCGCATCAATGTCAATGTCGGCCAGTCCGTCGCCATAGGTAATCATGAAGGTCTCGTCTCGAATCAAACTCTTGAGCCGGCGCAAGCGTCCGCCAGTCAGAGTTTGGAGGCCTGTGTCGACGATCCCTATTTGCCAATCCGGAGCAGATGAATTTGCGACCTTAAACGATCCGTCGCGCAAATTGATGAAAATATCACTGTGGTGAACCAAAAAATTCCGGAAATATTCCTTGATGACCTCGCCTTTGTAACCACAGGCGATCAGGAATTCGCGGTAACCATGCTTTGCATAGATATTCATGATATGCCATAGCATTGGCTTGCCGCCGATCTCAACCATCGGCTTGGGCCGGGAAATAGTCTCCTCCGATAACCGGGTGCCGAGACCTCCTGCCAGGATGATCACTTTCATGATTCGGGCTTCCGACTGATGGTCGAGTTGTACTTCATTCAATCTGGGTGTATGTTGCAAGCAATCTTAGTGGAAATCAATGTTTGAAACAATTCGCTCAGTTCTTGCCTTACCACAGGCGTACCAGTTATTTTTCAATGTCATCGGTGCTCCCGAGCGCAGCCGAATTCTGGTGCGCGAGTACATACGGCCTAGGCCCGGTGATCGCATTCTGGAAATTGGATGCGGTCCAGGAACTATCGTCCCCTACTTGCCTGCTACTGAGTATGTAGGATTCGATGCTAGTGCGGAATACATAGAACAAGCTCGAATGCGCTTCCCCGGCGCAAAGTTCTTCTGCGATCGAGTGAGCGAGTTCACGCTTCCGCAGGGGGATCGCTTTGACATCGTTCTTGCGCTCGGAATTTTGCATCACCTGGATGACGAGGAGGCGCTGCAACTATTCCGGATCGCACATGATGCTCTTCAGCCAGGCGGAAAGCTGGTAACGCTGGACGGCGTTTGGACACAAGACCAATCGGCCGCCGCTCGCTATATCCAAGCTCATGACCGAGGGCAGTTCATACGAGAAGAAAAGGCCTACATAGAATTGGGCGGGAGAATTTTCGCCACCATCAGATCCAGCATTCGTCATGACCTCCTGCGGATTCCCTACACCCACGTCATACTGGAGTGCATTCGCTAATCCAGCGGAAACGCCCGCACGGTCGATCCCCAATTCATGCGACTAGCAACTTCACGGGCACCTTGTCCCGGGAGGGGCTCGCTTTCCACACAACACAAGGTTGCAATGAAATCGAATTCCGTTCAGAAGTGCCATCCAGAGCCGCCGGACCGACCAACCTCCACTTGCTCATCCTCGAAAACAACTTGGCGATGTTTCGTTAACTACGGTAACAAGAGTCTCCGCCTGCGAGCACGCGACATCAGCCACAGCGTGCGACCCAAGAGGTACAGCAAGCCAAAAGGGAAGAAGAGGAGAGATCCGGGATAATACATCCGTGTGCGCCGCAGAACCAGTTGGCGAAGGTCTTTCCACCTTGCTCGATCAACTATCAGAACATCTGCATTTTCATTATAGATAATGAATCTGCGCGGTTTGAGTATAAAGCTTGCCAGCTTCAACTTTCGGAACGTCGGGTTGCCGGGCAGAACCAGAATCACAAGGTCGAACCCTCGTCGCCGTAGCTCCCGAAGAAAACTCAAGGGCGCTGACTTGACGTCTTCCAGCCAAATCGTCTCTCCGCCAGAAAACAAGCCGGCATAAGCCATCGGGGCTAAATGCGCGAGAGTGATATCGGGCAAATCCGTTTGAACGGCGGGAAGAATTTTCTTGACCAAATCCGGCGCAGCGCTGGCGACGAAGATGCCGGATCGATATTGTCGCAAGCTGGTTTCCTTCGTCAGTAGAGTAAGCAATCCACGCATGGTTTATTGCCGTTCCACCTTCTCTGCCGCAGGAAAGTTCGTTACTTGTGTTCCCGAGAACTGCCCCTCGGACTGTCCGTAATCCGTGGGGCGCAGGATTTGTTCGTAGACGTTAGCGTAGAAGGCGGCGAACGCCTGCCATGAAAACGACGAAATCGCCAAGTCGCGTGCCCGACGCCCCATTCCCCTAGCCAGGTTCTCGTCGTGCAGAAGTTCCAGGATGCGCTGGACGAAAGTGTCGGGATCCGCGGCTATAAAGGAGAATTCACCATCCTTGGCTGATAGACCCTCGAAGGCAAGAGCTGTGCCAACAACAGCCTTTGCCATGGCCCACGCTTCCAAGACTTTTGTGCGCATGCCCGCTCCCTCGAATACGGGAGCCACCACCACAGACGCACGTCGTAGATAAGGCCGAACATCGTCCACCCATCCGGTCACCGTAACGTTATTTTTGCCGTGTCTCTTCAACATCGCCGGAGTCGGGTTGTTTCCCACCAGATACAGTTGAGCGGAGGGAAGGCGTTCAACGATGAGCGGCCATACCTGCTCCAGCAGCCACATTGCACCGGTCGCGTTGGGCGAATGCCGGAAGCTGCCAACAAATACCACAGACTTGGGGTCAGTGTTGTCGGCGCTAGAAGATTCGGCACCAGGAGAGAAGAAGTCGCAATCCACGCCCATAGGGTGACACTGCACGGGAACGGAGGGCACGTATCGCGCAAGAAAATCGGCCTCAGCCTCGGTCAACACAACCACCGCCGAAAATGCTCTTAATATCTTCTCTTCGTAGTTCAACATGCGCATCGCCGAGATCAGGGCTTTCACCTTGCCGCGGGCTGTCCAAGACAAGTGCCTGTAACGATTGATACGGGAAAGGGAAAGCACTTCATGGTTGGTTAATACGGCTGGGATGGAGGGTTCGACATTGGCGAAGTGTGCGGTTTGAAGATATTCGCACTGCATCAGGTCGAAATGTTGCGTGGCCAGGTAGCTCCTTACCAGGCGTTCCATCCCCTCGTGGTAGAACTCACGGACGATCTCTGGCGGTTTTAATCCAAAGAGGTTCGAGGTATGAAAGCTCTGCCCCCGGTAAAGCACTTCCAACCTTTCGCAATACCTTGCAAGCCGAGGTACGTTACTAAGTTCGGATTCCTCTTCATAGAATGAGAGAACCGTCAATCGATGGTTCTTCGACAGATGCCGAATGAGGTTGAACATCATGTTGCCGCCGCCATGTGTGCCCAGGCAGGGCAAGTAAGCGCAGACCATCAGCACACGCCTTTGCTGGGAGTTTCTTGCCTCATCCCATCTGGCGCCATTGATTGAAATCGAGCAATGAGGACGGTCGCGTCTCCGGCTATGCTTGAGCAGCCCAATGCTGTGAAGGGAAATGCCAAGCTTTCTCTGATCGGTACTTGAACTCAGTGTTCGATTCACCCAGAGTTCAATCTCAACCGGCAGCCGGGCCGGGAGATCGCGAACCGGCCAGCGGTATTCGAACTCACCTTCTTTCATGGTGAAATGCTTCTGTTGCCCGCAACAACGCACGCTGAAACTCAGGCCCGAGCCCTCGTACGACGATAATGAAGGAACATACCCTTGCACGAGAAGCTCAGCTTCTCCCTGCGGCGCCAGCAAGAATACAGAGGCCTGTTTAGTCATCCAACGGTACGGCCGACCGTTTCCCACCTCGAGG
>Ga0070708_100000988_pt1 | contig 21684 bp, 25 predicted proteins | sample KBSK5503metaG_FD_65469 | JGI IMG/M metagenome (GOLD analysis project Ga0070708, IMG submission 65469) | Corn, switchgrass and miscanthus rhizosphere microbial communities from Kellogg Biological Station, Michigan, USA - KBS K5-50-3 metaG | ecosystem: Host-associated > Plants > Roots >... | reverse complement strand
CGTACATCAGGACGACGACCTGGCGATGCGAGAGCCCGAGCGCGAGCAAGCGGTGGTGAATGTGCTCCTTGTCCCCGCTGAACATCGGGCGGCCGCGCAATCCGCGCCGCGCCATCGCGAGCAGGGTATCTGCGATCGGAAACGCAAGAGCAACGATGGGCACGAGCAGCGAGACCGCCGCTGACGACTTCTGATTCGTGCCGATGGCGGATACGGCGAGGACGTACCCGATGAAGAGCGATCCTCCGTCGCCCATGAAAATCTTGGCCGGATGGAAGTTGCACCTGAGGAACGCGATCAGCGAACCAGCGAGCGCCGCCATCCACAGCGCCATGAGGTGCTGCCCGCTCAGCAGCGCGACCAGGAAGTTCGTGGCGGCGGTCGCGATCGCGACGCCGGCCGCGAGACCGTCCAGTCCATCGATCAGGTTCAGGGCGTTGATCACGCCCACGATCCACACGACCGTCAGCGCGGCGCCGAAGACTCCGAGGGGCACGACCGTGTCGCCCACGAGGTGGATGTCCTCGATGCGAAACCCCGCCCACCACAGGTACAGCGCGACGGCGATCTGGACGAAGAATTTCTCCACCGCCCCCGCCCCGAAGATGTCATCGAACAGCCCGAGCCCCGCGATCGCGAGCCCCCCGAAGAGGAACGCAAAGGCCCTGCTCGGCTCAGCGTAGAAAAGGCTGCCCACTCCAGTCGGGTACAGGATGAGCCCGAGCAGCGGCGCATAGAATCCCGCGATGATCGCAACGCCTCCGAGACGAGAGACGTTAGCGGAGTGCACCTTCCTGGTGCTGGTGATCTGATCGAAGAGCCGGTGGCGGCGGGCAAACCGGATGATCACCGGTAGCAGCGCGCTGCAGACGAGTGCTGCGCAGAAGAACGTCGCCAGTTCCGTTCTCAAACGCCCCCCTCAGGATGTCAGTCACGGTTGAGGGGGCAGACAATGCGTGAAACGAAACGGCCACGTCAAGAGGCTCGAATGCGGGCCCCTGTGATTCGCAAACGTCGTTGCAATCGCGTCACATCGCATTCCGACGTTTTCGTTCGTCCCTCGCTCTGGCGAGGAGTAAAGAAATCGGCAAAAACACCTAGGAGTCTTTTGAGCGATTCCGCGCCCAATCCCAGAGCAGGAGAGCGGCGCCGACGATCTCTCCCCCGAGATAGACCGGGCTGCGGATCTCCGATGCGAGATCGTGCAGCGGCGACGACGCCACCATCAGCACGTGCAGGTCCGGCAGCTCAAACGGCCAAAACAACCAGCTCTTCCAGACTCCCAGGCCGCCGCCCATCCCCGCGTCGGCGATGACGTCGAGCACGATATGCGTGGGCAAGGCGTACGCGATCGCGACCATTTCTCGCGTCCGCACCATTCGCGCCACTAAAGCGACCGCCAGCGCAAGGAACGCCGTATGTCCAATCATCCTGGCGCTGTCGAACAAGTCCGACCGCGCGCCCATCAACCGGGCCACCAGCCAGACCGGCTTGTCGATGACGTCCGGCAGCATGCAGCCCAGGGCGAGCCACCGCCACGGCAGCCCCTCCCGGAGGCGCCGTGGAACCAGATGAGTGCCGATGCCGACGTGGCCGAGCGGGAACACCAACCGTACCTAGTCCCCGCCCAGGCCTCCTTCAAGCCTGCTCGAGCATGTGCTGGTGCTCCGCCACCGCCTCCATGATGCCCAGCGCCTCCTTGGCGTCGTGGCAGAGCGGGCCCTCATGCGAGGTGCCGTCGAACTGGTAGTACCAGCCCTCGTCGGTGCTGAAGATCGTCCCCAGCCGGCGGCCGTTCTTCACCCGCACGACGTAACGGCTGTTGGGAAGCTCGACGGCGACCAGCTTGGGTGTGTCCATTCGCTCTCCGGACGGCGGTCCGACGTTGGCGGCGCACCCTGCCATACCGTCTTCCTGCGGACAATCCCACCTGCCTCGAGGGGCTCGAACCCTGGCTCCCAGGCTCGATGGCAGGCTCCCCGCATGTGGGCGGAATTGCTCCCATTACCGGAGGTTCCCGCATGTCGGAACGCTGTAGAGACAATGGAATTTTCCAAACACTGCGGCAGCGCCTCCATGGCCTGGAGCTTGCTCTTCAATGGAAGCTCAATGGCTGCAAAGGGGAAAAAGATGAGTGCCGCGCTGTCGCTAGACATGACGACTGTCCAGACCCAGAAGCTCGTCCTGCCCGTCCGGTACGCCGCCGGCGGCGGAGTGGTGCAGACGAGCTCGACCGCCGTCAGCCCCCACGCCATCCACATCCGGTCGGTGCGGCCGCCGCGCCTGGGCGTCCAGGTGCAGCTCACGCTCTACTTCCCGGAGACCCACGACCAGATCACCCGCCCGGCGGTCGTCTCCTGGCTCACGGCCGGGTCGAATGCCGGCTTCTGGGCCGAATTCAGCGACGAGTTTCGCAAGGACCGGATGAACGCGCTGATCACCCGGCACCGGCTGAACGGCGACCGCGCCTGCCCGCGGTTCCCGACCCATCTGGAGGCCACCGTCCACCAGCGGGGCCGGGGCGCCTCCCCGGGGCAGATCGCCAACATCAGCCGCAGCGGCGCTTTCATCAAGATGCAGCAGACGCCAGCCTACGGGTCGGTGATCGACGTGGACCTGGAGCTTCCCGGCCGGCCCCTTCCGGACAGCGTGGATGCCGCCGTCGTGCACGTCAGCCCCGGCTTGGGCGTGGGCGTCCAGTTCATCGGCGCCAGCGACACCTTCGGGGCGCACCTGGACGAGTACCTTGCCCGGCTCGCCAGCACCCCGCGCGCGCAGCTGCAGCGCTAACGGAGGACTTCCCCCTTGCTGGTGACGCCGGGCCCTTCCGGCTCCTTCGGCTCCGGCCTCCGCAAAGGCAAGCCGTACGTCAGCGCGTCGCTCGGGTACTCCACCGCCGGGCCCTTGAGCAGCGCTTCCTTGTCGAACACCGCCAGAGGCCGGGAAAGGACCGCCGGCGCGTGCGTGCCGGTGTCCATCCGGATGGCGTCCTTGGGGCAGGCCTCCACGCAGAAGCCGCAGACGATGCAGCGCAGCTCGTCGATCTCGAACCGGACCGGGTACTTCTCGATGGCCTGGTCCTCGTACTCGCCCGCCTCGATGTAGATGCACTGCGCCGGGCAGGCCGTCGCGCACATGTAGCAGGCGACGCAGCGGGGCCTGCCGTCGATGCGGGGCACCAGGCGGTGCATGCCGCGGTAGCCCGGAGGGTACGGCTTGCGCTCCTCGGGGTAATTGATGGTCGTGACCAGGTTCACGCCCGGGCCCTTGCGCTCGAGGATCTCGGGCGCCGGGTCGCGGTAGCCAAACAAATTCCTCCAGAAGTGCTTGGCGAGCACCTCCATCCCGCGGATGGCCTCGCGCAGGTAGAGCCGCTGGCCGATGCTGAGATCGGTCTCCGGTACCGGAATTGCGTCCCTGGCCTTGTCCATCAGTGTGCCGCCACGGTGGAAGAATGGCCTGCTGCCTCCGCGGCCTGCGGAGCGCGCGCCGAGAAAGCGACGAAGAACCAGATCGCGATCCACTCGATGATGCCCATCCAGGCCAGGCCGTCGCGGCCTGCCCAGAGCAAGATCGCCCCGGTCAGGGCGACGTTCACCAAGGACACGGGCAGCATCATTTTCCAGCCCAGGCGCATGATCTGATCGTAGCGGAAGCGCGGGAATGCCCAGCGGACCACGAACAGCACCCAGATGATGGCCAGCATCTTCACGATGAAGGCGAAGACCTGGAAGACCGCCAGCCAGGCGATTCCGCTCGCGCCGAGCCACCCTTCCGTGGTCCGCACGATGGACGGCTCGAGCCAGGGGATGTGATAGGCGCCCAGGAAGATCGCAGTCACGATGCCGGAGATCACCACCGTCTCGGCGTACTCGGCGATGTAGAACATCCCGCTCTTGAGGCCCGAATACTCGAGGAAGTAGCCGATGATCTCGCTGTCTCCTTCCGGCGTGTCGAACGGCGCCCGCTTGACCTCCGCCTGCCCGGCCACCAGGAACAAGATCATTCCGACGGGTTGGAAGAGGGCGCCCCAGGCCGGGAGCCAGCCGAAGAGCAACGACTCGTCCCGGACCAGGTAGTCGCCGGCGCGGTTCGCGAAAGAGGCTGCCGCGCGGAGGCCGGCCTCGGTCATCCCCTGGAGCTGGGCCATGGTGTCCAGCCGCAGGGTGCCGAAGACGATCAAAGCGCCCACCAGCGTCAGGCCCAGCGTCACCTCGTAGCTGACGAGCTGGGCGGAGGCGCGCAGCCCGCCCAGGAGCGCCAGCTTGTTGTGGGAGGTCCAGCCCGCCAGCGCGGTGCCCAGGACGGCGATCGACGCCAGCGCGAAGACGTACAGGATGCCCCAGTCCACCCGGGCGACCTGGAGCTGGATGCGGGCGCCCCAGAACGTCAGCTCGGGGCTGACCGGCACGATGGCGAAGAGCATGAAGGCCGGGGCGAAGGCGAGCAGCGGAGCGAGGTTGAAGAGGAAGCGGTCCGCCATCGCTCCCTGCGGGATGAAGTCCTCCTTGAAGACCATCTTCAGGACGTCGGCGAGGATGTGCGGGATGCCCTTCAGGGGCTTGTCGCGCAAGAACGGGATGATCGAGAGGCGGGCGCGGTTCGGGCCGACGCGGTCCTGCATCAGGGCGGACCACTTGCGGTCGGCCATGGTCAACAGGGTGGCCGTGACCATCACCAGCACGAGCACCAGGGACACGATCGTTCCCAGCGCCTGGGAGATGCCCCAGTCCAGGGGAATCAGGGTGCCGATCCAGATGAACAGGCGCGTCAGCGCCAGGAACACCCAGGAGAGGGCGACGAGGAAGCCGACGAACACCGACCAGCCCACGATGGTCTTGACCAGCCACTGCGAGTAGACCGGCTTCGGCGGGGTGACCGGGCCGAAGTCCTCGGAGGCAAGCCGGGCGGAGGGGGTGGTCGGGATGGCCATCAGCGCGAGGCTCCCGACGGCTCGTCGCCGACTTTGGTGCCGGGAGGCGTCGTCTGAGGACCGCGGACCGAGTGCGCGCCGGGCAATGGACGGGGCGCGCGCGCCGGCCACTGCCAGGGGAGGAGCCGGTCCAGCACCATGCCGTCGTCCGAAAGCTGATCGAAGGACAGCCCGACCAGGTTGGGAGACCGCTCGGCGAGCAGCTTGAACGCGGCCGCGGCGCTGCGGAAGCCCGTGCCGCCCAGTCCGCTCAAGAGCCGCTCGGCCCAGGACCAGCCCGGCGCGGCATCGCCTCGCGGAGCCGGCACCGAGTCCCAGGTGCGCTGCAGGCGGCCGTACCAATTGATCAGCGTGCCGTCCTGCTCGTAGACGCTCTCGCAGGGGAGGACCACGTCCGCCTCCGCCGTCGAGGCGTCCTCGTTCTGGGCGATGGCGACGAACACCTCCAGCCGGGCCAGCTTCTCCAGTGGAAGCCCGTCGGTGCGCATGGCGACAAGCGCTTTGACGCCGTCGATCTGGGAGATGTCCTCGAGCTTCATCCCGAAGGCTTCGGCGACGAGCTTGACGCCGTTGGCGTTGGGGTTCTTGTCGGCGCGGATGAGGAAGTCGTCGGAGTCGCCCGGAGGCTTCTCGCAGAAGAAGAATCGCTGGGCGCGGAGCTGGGCGCCGAGCTGGAACGCGGCCGCCGCCTCCTCGTTGGTGCACTGGGCGGAGATGGCCACGCCTACCCCGCCCTGCCCGGCCAGCGGCATGAGCAACTCCACCGCGCGGTCCACGGCGATGCGCGGGCCCACCGACGCGGCGTGCTCGCCCCGGCCGGTGCGCGCCCACTCGACCCGCTTGTCGTTGGTCTCGTGGTAGGTGAGCCGGCCGTGGTCGCACATCCAGACCTGGTTCACCTCTTCGTTGCGGCGCGGGAGCAGGCGGTAGGCGACGTTGCCGCGGCTCTCGACGTAGACGTTGCAGCCGTTACTGCAGCCGGTGCAGACGGAGGGCGACTTGTTCACGAACCAGACCCGCGACTGGAAGCGGAAGTCGCGGTTGAGCAGCGCGCCCACCGGGCAGATGTCCACGGTGTTGCCGCTGTACTGGCTGTCCAGCGGCTGGCCCGGGAAGATGCTGATCAATGAATGCGAGCCGCGCTCCACCACGGCGAGCTGCGGCTCCTGCGCGATCTCGTCCATGAAGCGGACGCAGCGGGTGCACATGATGCAGCGCTCGGCGTCGTAGACGACCAGCGGCCCGAAGATCTCGCGCTTGGGCTTGTTCAGCTTGTACGTGCGGATGCGCGAGGGCTGGTGGTCGTACTCCATGTAGTAATCCTGGAGCTTGCACTCGCCGCTCTGGTCGCAGATGGCGCAGTCCACCGGGTGGTTGACGAGGTGGAACTCCATGCAGCCGCGCTGGTTGTCCTTCACCGCGGGAGAGTTGGTGACGACCTTCAGCCCTTCCTTGACCCGGACCTGGCAGCCGGGGACCAGGCGACCGGGGGCGTCGCTGGTCTCCACCAGGCACATGCGGCACTGGCCGGCGATGGAGAGGCGCGGGTGGTAGCAGAAGTACGGGATGGCCACGCCGATGCGGCGGGCCGCCTCGATGAGGTTGTCGCGCGAGTCGGCGGTGACCTCCATGCCGTCGACGAAGACCTTCACCAGCTTCGGCGGCACGGGGATGGAAGCCTGGCCCTTGGCGGCCCCGGGCTGCCCGCCTGCGGTGTTGACGGCGCCGGAATCGCTCATTGCTCGACCTCGCCGCCGATCATGTTGATGGAATCGAAGATGGGGATGAGGTCGGCCACCGCGTGTCCTTTGATGAGCCGCGGCAGCGCGGAGAGGATGGGAAGCCCCGGCCCGCGCACCTGGATGGCGTACGGCTTGCCCTGGCCGTTCGAGACGATGTGGAAGCCGAGCTCGCCGTTGGCGCCCTCGGTATAGACGTAGACCTCGCCGGGCGGAACCTTGATGCCTTCCATGATCAGCTTGAAGTGGGCCATCACGCCCTCGATGGACCCGAAGACGTCCTTCTTGGGCGGCAGCGCGTAGCGCCAGTCGTCGGTGACGATGGGGCCCGGCGGCATCTGGTCGAGGGCCTGGATGACGATGCGGTGGGACTGGCGGATCTCAGCCAGCCGCAGGATGTACCGGTCGTAGGTGTCGCCGCGCGAGCCCAGCGGGATCTCGAAGTCCATCCGGTCGTACACCGAGTACGGATGCGCCTTGCGCACGTCGTAGTTCACGCCGGTGGCGCGCAGGCAGGGGCCGGTGAAGCCCCAGTCGATGGCCTCTTCGCCGGAGATGACGCCGATGCCGCGGGTCCGGTCGATGAAGATGCGGTTGTTGGTGAGGAGCGTGTCGATCTCGTTGGTCAGCTCGATCACGCGGGGCAGGCAGTCGCGCAGGTGCTGCTCCCAGCCGGCCGGCATGTCGCTGGCCACTCCCGAGATGCGAGTCCAGCTCACCGTCACCCGGGCGCCGGTCAGCTCGGCGATGCGGTCCCAGAGCAGCTCGCGGGCCTCGATGGCGTAGAGGAAGACGGTGTACGCGCCCAGCTCGAGACCGATGGCGCCGATGCAGGTGAGGTGATCGCAGATCCGGCTGATCTCGCCGCCCACCACGCGCAGGTACTCGGCGCGCTCGGTGCACTTGATCCCGATCAGCTTCTCCACCCCCATGATGTAGGCGGTGTTGTTGAGGATGGGGGAGACGTAGTTCAGGCGGTCGGTGTACGGCAGCACCTGGTGCCAGGTGGAGTTCTCGGAGGACTTGGAGAAGCCGCGGTGGAGGAAGCCGATCTCCGGGATGGCCTCGGTGATGGTCTCGCCGTCCACCGTCACCACCAGGCGCACGGTGCCGTGCATCGCCGGGTGCGAGGGCCCCAGGTTGATGGTCATCGGCGCGGAGGGGAGATCCTCCTCGAGCGCCAGCGGGTCGTGCTGAGGGGCCGGTTCAGTCATACGCGTCAGGGTCCACGTTGTGGCGGCCGACGTGCGTCTGGCTCATGGGAACGCCCGCTCCGCCGGGGCCCGGTCCGGGGCCGCGGATCAGATCGGGGAAGTCCAGCTCCGGCACCAGCGGCTGGCGCTTGCGCACCGGATAGTCCTTGCGCAGCGGGTGGCCCTGGAACTCCGGGTACATCAAGAGTCTCGTTAGATTTGGATGGCCGGTGAACTCGAAGCCGAACATGTCGTAGACGTAGCGCTCCCACCAGTCGGCGGTCCGGTAGAGCGAAGTGATGGAGGGGAGTTTGACGTCGTCGCTGCGCAGGTCGACGCGGACGCGCAGCGCGTGGTGCTTGGTCAGCGAATAGAGGTTGTAGGCGACGTAGTAGCGGGGCTCGACGTGCGGCTTCTTCCGGAGGTCGTACTCGGGGACCTCGATGGACGCGAGCGCGCCGCCGCCGGTCATCTCGCTCTTGAAAGTGAGCAGGTCGACTCCGGCGATCTGGCGCAGGAGCTTCATGTCCGTCTGCGGATCGTTGCGGAGGAAGCGGATGACCTCGACCAGGTTCTCCCGCCTGACGGTGATCACCTCGTCCCCGCGGTGGCTGTGCCAGGAGGTGACGGCTTCCGGGAACTTCTCCCGAACCAGTTCGACGAGGGCCTGCGACATGGCGTTATTTCCCGAGGAGCTTGCCGAGAAAGCTCCTCTTCTTGGTCTCCAGCTCCATGTCCAGCGCCCGCTCGATGGTGGCGGCGTGGTGGAGCTGCGTCTGGATCTTGTCCTGGAGGATCTTCAGGCCGTCGAGCACCTGCTCGGGGCGCGGCGGGCAGCCGGGGACGTAGACGTCCACCGGGATGACGCGGTCGGCGCCCTGGACGGTGGCGTAGTTGTCGTAGAAGCCGCCCGAGCTGGCGCAGACGCCGAAGGCCATCACCCACTTGGGCTCGGTCATCTGATCATAGACGCGCTTGAGGACCGGCGACTGCTTCACGTTGATGGTGCCGACGATCATCAACAGATCCGCCTGGCGCGGGGTGAAGCGGGGGAACTCGGCGCCGAAGCGGGCGATGTCGTAGCGGGCGGACATCGCGCTCATGTACTCCATGCCGCAGCAGGCGGTGACGAAGGGGTACTGGAAGATGGAGTTCTTCCGCGCCCAGCCCAGCGCGCCGGAGAGGTTCTTCTCGAAGAAGCCGATGCTCTCCTCGAGGCGGGTGGTGAGGACGGGGACCTCGTACTCGAGGCCGAGGACCTGTTGCGACTCCGGGACGTTGCCCTCCGGCTTCTCCGGCTTCAGGATGGGAAGGGAGCGCGGATGGTCGCTCACGTGCTGAACTCCAGAGCGCCCTTGCGCCAGACGTAGACCAGGCCGATGGCGAGCGTGGCCATGAAGGAGAGCATCTCGAAGTAGGCGAACCAGCCCAGGCCTTCGCCGTGCAGGTCGCGCAGGAGCGCGCCCCAGGGGTAGATGAAGACGCTCTCGATGTCGAAGACGATGAAGAGCAGCGCGACCAGGTAGAACTTCACCGAATGGCGGGTGTGCTCGCTGCCGGTGGTGGGCGAGCCGCATTCGAACGGGGTTTCCTTGATCTTGGTGATCCGCTTCGGGCCCAGGAAAGTGGCCCCCAGGCCGATGAGCAGGCAGAGCACGCCGGTGATCAGCAGGAGCACGAGGACCGGGATGTACGGGGAGAGGTAGTCCATCGCCAGGGCATCGTCCTAGGGCATCGTCAGGGCGGCGGAAAATAGCCGCCGGGGGGTGGGGTGTCAACGCGCTGCACCGCGACATTTTCGGAGGGAACGGGGCTGCTCGGACGAAGGCCTTGCGGGTTCAGGTTCCGATGAGCTCGGCCAGGTTCCGCGGCGAGATGTCGCGCTTGCCAGCTTCGATCTCGCGCACCTGGCGCGCGAGCGCGCGGTTGAGCGGCGCGTCGATGAGCGCGTTGAGGTCGTCGATCCCGGCGGGGCGGCGCTCTTTGAGCAGCGCGATCATCCCCGTCTTCTGCTTGGGGCGGCGGCGCGCGGCCAGCCAGATGACGGCGTGGGCGATCGGGCGCGGCAGGCCGACCAGTTGGTCGGGGCGGATGCCGGCGATCGGCTCCATCCTCACGCCGCGGTCCTTCGCGGCCTGCACCACTTCGTAGATGACCTCCAGCGCCAGCGAGCGGACGTCGCGGCGGCCGGCCAGCTCGCCCAGGGAAAAGCCGCTGACGGCGCCCAGCGTGGACATGGCGCAGTTCATCGCCAGCTTGCTCCAGCGCGCGCCGGCGAGGTTGCGGGTGATGTACACGGGGAACGCCTGCGAGAGGACGTGGCGGGCGTGCTCGAAGCTGGGGGAGTCGCCGCCCAGGGTGAAGCTGCCGCCTCCGGTCAGCTGGTATTCGCCGGGCTCGATCATCGTCGCCGACCAGCCGATCACCGCGCCCAGCACGCGCTTCGGCCCGACGAGGCGGGCGACGCGCTCCTCGGGGAAGCCGTTCTGCAGGCAGACCACGGCGCCGTCCGGCTTGAGCTGGGGGACCGCGGGAGCGAGGGCGCGCTCGATCTCCGTGCTGCGGACGCAGAGGAGGATCAGGCGGTATGGCTCGCCGCCGGGGAGCGTGGCGGCGACGCGGGCGTTGGGAAACTTGTCGGCGATCTCCTTCGCGTGCCGGCCGGCGGCCAGCCCCAGGTCGAGGCCCGTGTTGAGCAGGCGCTGGGCGGTGATGCCGCCGATCGCACCGAGTCCGATGACGCCAATCCGCATGCGCGGGCATTTCTGCTATGACGCCGCCCCATGCACAAGGACTTCGAGAACAAAGTGGCGCTCGTGACCGGTGCATCCCGCGGGATCGGCCGCGCGGCGGCGGTGAGGCTGGCGGAGGGGGGAGCGAAGGTGGCCATCGCCTACGCGGGGAACGACGCGGCGGCGAACGAGGCGAAGGCCGAGGCGGAGAGGGCCGGCGCGCCCGCCGTGCTGCTGCTCAAGTTCGACGTGGCGAACCCGGAAGCGGCGGTGAAGGCCATCGACGATACGCTGGAGAAGCTGGGTGGGCTGCACGTGCTGGTGAACAATGCCGGCATCTCCATCGACGGGCTGATCCTCCGGTACAAGGCGGAGGACCTGAAGCGCGTTCTCGACGTGGACCTGGCCGGCGTGTTCCATCTCTGCAAGGCGGCGGTGCGGCCCATGATGAAGCAGCGCTGGGGAAGCATCGTGAACCTGACCAGCGTGGTCGGGGAGCAAGGGAATGCGGGGCAGACGGCGTACGCCATGGCCAAGGCGGGGCTGATCGGGCTCACCAAGTCGCTGGCGCGAGAGCTGGGGAGCAGGAACATCCGGGTGAATGCGGTGAGCCCGGGGCTGATCGAGACGGACATGACGAAGGACCTGCCGGAGGGCGCCAAGAAGGCGATGACCGAGGGCACGGCGCTGGCCCGCGCCGGGACGGTGCGAGACGTGGCGGAGGCGATCGCGTTCCTCGCTTCGGACCGGGCGGCGTTCGTGACCGGCGAAGTGCTGCGGGTGAACGGCGGCCTCTACATGTAGCCTAGTGCGCCTGGCGGGTGGCGGGCGCTCCTTCCAAGAGCGTGTGCACCGCGGCGAGCAGCGCGCCGAGGCTGAACGGCTTCTCCAGGACGATGTCGCTGGCGAGGCAATCGACGTGTTCCGGTAGCCCGGTGAAGAAGAGCGCGCGCCCCACGGCGGGGCCGTACTTGCGCCGCAGTGTGCGCACCAGGTCCGATCCGCTGATGCCGGCGAGGAGCGACTGATCCGTGATGACCAGGGAGGGACGGTGCGCGTCGTAGATGCGCAGGGCGTCGAGTCCGCTGTTCGCGGTCAGCGCGGCGAACCCGCTGTCCTGCAAGAACTCGGCGATCAGATCGGCGGTCTCCCGATGATCATCCACGATCAGGACGAGCTGCTGCTGCATAGTCTCCCCCACCCCAGCGATCGGTTGAGTACGCACTCGACGGGTCTGGAGGCAATCCGGGGTGCTACCGATTTCTCGGCAAGCAGGCGTCCCTGCCCTTGATTCTTCGGCATTTTCCGGGGAGCAGGGCGGCCAGAGATCTACTTCAGACCTGAGTCGGAATTACGGGACACAATACGCAATTGCGCACTGCGCAATTGCGTATTGTGTCCCGTAACTCAGACTTAAGGCTTACCCGTGGGGAGCGGGTGGATGGATGGTTTGGGTCCAGGTTCGCTCGACGATCTTCTTGGCCAGGTTGACGGCGACGGCGGTGCCGACGGCCGTGAGGATCTTTTGCCAGGGAGGGGGTTCGCTGCGGATCACCTTTTCGGGTTTGTCGAGTGCGCCGCGCAAGGCCAGCTTGAGGCGGGAGGCTTTTTGGGGGAGCTCGTGGCGTTTGCGCGAGCGGTAGACCGCGTAGCCCACGCCGCCCAGCATCAGCAAGAGGACGGTGCCGGTGCCGATGACGACCGCCGGGTGCTTGCGCATCTGCAGGCGGACGTCGGTCAGCTCATGTCGGCGGCGGTCCAGCTCCGCCAGCGAGCGATCGAGGCGCGTGCGTAGGTATTCGATGTCGCGCTCGATCTCGCGCGGAGATCGCGGTTCGGCCTTGCCGTTCCCCTCGATCATACGAGTCTTTCCTTCGCCCACGTGAGGTCCTCCATGAGAGTGCGCCGGGTCGCTTCCAGCGGCTTCGTGACGCGCTTCTTCCAGCCGATCAGGCCTGCGACGGTGCCCACGGCGAGGACCACGGCGGCGACGATCAGCGCGGCGGCCCAGTCCGGAATCACCTTGCCGAGCGCGAGCGCGCAGGCGACCAGCATCAGCCCTACCGCCCAGATGGCGCAGAGCCCGGCGACGCCCAGTCCCTTGGCCGTGGCGAGCTCCGCCTTGATGTTCGCGCGGAGCTCGGACTTGGCCAGCTCGATCTCCTTCTTCGCCAGCTCGCGGGCGCTGTCGATCACTTGCCCGATCAATTGGCGATTCGAGAGCGACTCGAGGTTCGCGGGGACGGCGGTCCGCGGGCTGGCGGGCGCCGGCAGCTTCTTCGGATCGCGCGGGCCGAGCAAAGCAACCTTCTCGTCGGGCATGGCCTACTCCAATCGTTGTGCGTGCTGCAGCAAGGGCTCTTCGCCGCGCAGGGGGCGGTCGATCTGCAGCAGGGCCTTGCCTGCTGACTTGCTGAGATGGCTGATCAGCGCCTGCAGAATTGCCACGCATCGAAAACTATGGCGCGGCGCGCGAGTTGGGCAGGCCGCCTGGCGACGACGGGACCTCTTAGAAGAGGCCGGTGTCGTAGGCCATCGAGGCGTGCAAGTTCAGGTCGAGGACGATGTCGGTGGCGTTGTCGGTGGTGCCGCTGACGATGAGGAAGAACTTCCCGCCGTTCTGGAAGCGATCCATCAAGAAGGCGTCGACCGACGGGTTGCCCTGGATGCGGCGGGTGCTGTTCTGCAACACCATGAAACTGTCCAGGTTGCCGATCTTCACGTCGTTCTCGGGCGGGTCGCTGATGTCCTTCCGCAGCGCGAGCGTCAGCGACAAGGTGTGCGCCTGGTTGGCCGGCACGTTGACGGCGGTGATGGTCGCGTCCACCGCGTCCAGATCCAGGCTCTTGATGTCCTTCTGATGCGCCTTCACGTCCGGGTAGCTGTTCAGGTCGACCTGGATGCTCTGCGAGATGGCGCCCGGCCCCGCCGACTTCAGCGCGAGGTCCGGCTGGTTCATGTCGAAGCTGAGGTTCACCACGCACGCGGCGATCGCGACCAACCCAACTGCGGCGAGCGCAAGTCGTGGTGCGTTGCGGCGGCCCATGGTTGCCCTCGGAGTTGAGGCGAGTCAGCTTGCCACAGATCCCGCTGAAACGAGCATCCGCTGGACCCGGGAGTCGGAGTCGTGGCCACAAAACTCCAGAGAGGAACCAGATCGGGCGGTGAGCGTCGCCTCGGGCCGCCAGGGGGCGCCAGGAAACGCACGCGAGCGCACCCTCAGCTCCATCGACGCGAGCGCGGTGTGGGTGCAATGGCGCCGCGACTGGTCGGGGTCGACGTACTGCACCTGGACCATCTGCTCGGGCGCGGCCCGCGCGACGCCGTCGATCGCCAGCCGCGCATCGTGCGCGGCGAAGTGCCAGGTGGGCGCCGCGGGCCGCGACGAGGAGAGCGGCATCCAGGGCAGCTCGCCGAAGCGGTGCGTGGATCCGCGGAACCGGAAGGTGAAGAGCGGGAACCGGAGCCCGACCGGACCTTGCGCGTCGAGCAGATCGATCGACGCGTCCGGCTCCTCGGCGAAGGCGGAGCAGCGCGCCCAGGCCCAGGCCGGCCAGCGCGTCCGTCCCCAGAGGTGTCCTTGCATCGCGGGCGCGTGCTGCAGCTCCACCATGCGTCCATCCACTTCGACGGCACCCGTCACCGTGGTGGCGGGACGCGGCAGCACGTATCCGCTGCCGCGCGCCCTGGCGACGGGAGACAGCCATCCTGGAACGGCGTCCTCCGGGGGAGCGGAGCGCCCGAACGCCAATCTCCAGCGCAGCGCATGGCCGCCCGCTTCGACGTCGCCGGTGCAGGTGGAGCCGTTCAGCTCGGCGGCTCCCAGCCGGATCGGATCGCCGCGACCGATTGCCGCAGGCCCGACGTTCTTCCCCAGCGCGAAGGTGCGGCCCGGCCCGTCGCGATCGAACCAGCTGGCCCACACCATCCCCTCCGGCTTCTCGGCGCGGACCTCCACGCCGTACCGGAGCCACAAGCCGTGTCCCGACCGGGGATCGCTCGCGGCCACGAACCAGGCCTCGTGAAAACCGCCTTTGGAAACGGCGGTCCAGTGCGCCGTATTGAGCGGCTCCGCCTCCATGGGACCAGCGCGTACGCCTCTGCCCGCACACCCGTCAAGCGGCAGGCCCCAAGCGCCCTGCGCTGCTTGACTTGGACCCCCTACCCCGTAGACTTTGTCCGCGCGATTTTTCGGGATTTTCGAGGGAGCGGATGCCTTTCCACTTCGCGAACGTGCTGCTCTTTTCCGCCACGGCGATCCTCTTCGTCTTCGGGTCGCTGGTGGCCGGCCATTTCCTCCGCCCGAGCGCGCCCAACCGCGAAAAGGGGATGATCTACGAGTGCGGCGAAAAGCCCATCGGGCACGCCTGGTTCAACTTCAACCCGCGGTTCTACCTGATCGCGCTGGTGTTCGTGATCTTCGAGGTGGAGATCGCGTTCATGTTCCCGGTGGTGGCGGTCTACAAGAGCTTCATCGAGAAGGGCCAGGGGCTGCTCGCCTTCGCGGAGATTTCGGTGTTCGTGGTGATCCTCGCGGTGGGGCTCGCCTACGTCTGGGCCATGGGCGACCTGGAGTGGGTCAAGGGCCTGAAGCAGGACGTGCTGCAGTCGCTGCGCGAGAAGCAGGGCAAACCGGTCGAACCCGAGAAGAAGGCGGCGTGATGCCCAAGAATTACCAACAGGATTTCGGCTCCATCATCACCAGCAAGACCTCGTTCATCGACGAGATCATCAACCTGGCGCGCAAGAGCAGCATCTTCTACCTGCTCTTCGGGCTGGCCTGCTGCGGCATCGAGCTGATGCAGACCGGCGGGCCGCGGGCGGACATCGACCGCTTCGGATCGGTGCCGCGCGCCACGCCGCGGCAGAGCGACTTGATGATCGTAGCCGGGACGCTCACCTACAAGATGGCGGAGCGCTGCCGGCTCCTGTACGAGCAGATGGCCGAGCCGAAATACGTGATCTCGATGGGGTCCTGCGCCTCCTGCGGCGGCCTCTTCCAGTACGCCTACTCGGTGTGCAAGGGCGTCGACAAGCTGGTGCCCGTGGACATCTACGTCCCCGGCTGCCCGCCCCGCCCCGAAGCGCTGACCGAAGGGCTGATGCGCGTGCAGGACAAGATCATGCGCGAGCGCTGGTTCAACGCGCGGCAGAAGGTCGGCCAGCCGCAGCCGTCGCTGGGCATCGACTACAAGGTGACCGCGTAGCCCCGGCCGCCGGAGGCGGCTTAGGGGCTATGCCTGAGCGTGATCATTCGGTGGTGACGATGAGGTGTGTTCAGGAATGACCTTCGAGGAGATCCAACAGCGTCTCGCCGCGAAGTTCGGTGAGCGGATCGGCGCGCTCGCTCCGGCGAACAAGGACGCCTCCCTGCTCGTGCAGGCGGCGGACATCCTGGAGATCTGCCGCTTCGCCAAGGACGACGAGGCGCTCGTCTTCGACTGCCTGATGAACCTCTCCACCGTCGACTGGCCGAAGAAGAACCAGATCGAGGTGGTCTACCACCTCTGGAGCTACCGGAGGCGGCACGGCTTCGTCCTCAAGGTGGCGCTCGATCGCGCCAAGCCGGAGATCGCGAGCATCACCTCGGTGTGGAAGTCGGCCGACTGGCTGGAGCGCGAGCAGTTCGACCTGATGGGCGTCCAGTTCACCGGGCATCCCGACCTGCGCCGGATCATGCTGCCCGACGACTGGGTGGGGCATCCGCTGCGCAAGGACTACGCGGAGCAGCCGCAGTGGCACAACATCACGACCACCCGGGACAACTCGCTCGAGGGATACGTCCGGCTCGATGAGCTGAAGAAGAAAGCAGCGGACGCCGCGGCCGCGGCAGCGCCGAAGAAGGAGGTGCTGTCGTGACCAAGCCGCTGGAAGTCCCGACGATGGACATGGAGAACAAGGAGGTTCTCCGCCGCATCGAGATCACGGGCGACATGCTGCTCAACATGGGCCCGCAGCACCCCTCCACGCACGGGGTGATCAACTTCCTCGTCCAGACCGACGGGGAGGTGATGAAGCGGGCAATCCCCGAAGTCGGCTACCTGCACCGCAGCATCGAGAAGATCGGCGAACGCTGCACGTACAACGGCTTCATGCCGTACACGGACCGCGTCGACTACATCGCGGCCATGTTCGCCAACCAGGGCTGGGCCATGGCAGTGGAGCGGCTCCTGGGGATGCAGATCCCCAAGTACGCGGAGTACTGCCGGATCATCGCCTGCGAGCTGAACCGCATCTCGAGCCACCTGATCTCCGTCGGGACCATGGCGATGGACGTCGGGGCGGTGACGCCGTTCCCCTACGCGCTGCGCGAGCGCGAGTTCATCAACGACCTGCTCGAGGAGCTATGCGGGGCGCGGCTGACGTACAACTACCTGCGCATCGGCGGAGTCGCCTTCGACCTGCCCTCCGGGTACGAGGACAAGGTCCAGGGCTTCGTCGACCACTTCGAGAAGATCCTCGACGAGTTCAACCGGCTCATCACCTACAACGAGATCTTCATCAAGCGGCTGGCGCACCTGGCGCCCATCTCCGCGCAGATGGCCATCGACTACTGCCTGGTGGGCCCGAACCTGCGCGCCACCGGGTACGGCTTCGACGTGCGCAAGGCGCTGCCCTACTCCGTCTATCCCGAATTCCAGTTCGACGTGCCGGTCGGGCGCGGCGAGGTGGGAACCAAGGGCGACGCCTGGGACCGCTTCTGGTGCCGGGTCGAGGAGATGCGCCAGAGCTGCCGCATCCTCCGCCAGGCGCTGGCGCAGATGCCCCAGGACCGCGAGATCATGGCCAAGGTGCCGCGGAAGATCAAAATCCCCGAGGGCACCGAAGCGTACAGCCGCATCGAGAGCGCGCGCGGCGACATGCAGTACTACGTGGTGGCCGGCGCGGGCGAGAACGCCCACCGGGTGAAGATCCGCACCGGCAGCTTCACGGCCATGGGGATCATCGACGCGCTCTCGCGCGGCCTGATGATCGCCGACCTGGTCGCCCTCATCGCCTCCCTGGACGTCGTCGCCCCGGAGATCGACCGCTGATGCAGGGATTCCTCGACAACCTCATCCGCAGCAAGGGGTTCGACCCCGCCACCTGGCAGTACACGCAGTTCGTGTACCTGGCCGGGATGGCGGCCGCCGCGTTCATCGTCATCAACTTCGCGGCCATCACGGCGGGGATCTTCTCCTGGGCCGAGCGGCGGGTGGCCGCCCGCATGCAGAGCCGGGTGGGCCCCAACCGGGTCGGTCCCGGCGGCTTTCTCCAGTGGGTCGCGGACGCGGTGAAGCTGCTCCTGAAGGAGGACCTGGTTCCGGACGAGGCGGACAAGCTCCTCTTCCGCATCGCGCCCTACTTCATGATGGTGGGGTTCGCCTGCGTGTTCGTGGCGCTGCCCTTCAGCCACCGGCTGGTGGTGGCCGACATGAACATCGGCCTCTTCTACATCCTGGCGGTCACCGCACTGATCGTGGTCGGCATCATCATGAGCGGCTGGAGCTCCAACTCGAAATGGAGCCTCTTCGGCGCCATCCGCAGCGCGGCGCAGATCATCTCCTACGAGATTCCCGCGGGGATGGCGCTGATGATCCCGGTGCTGCTCGCGGGGACGATGTCCACGCAGGGCATCATCCGGGCGCAGGGCGGCTGGCCCTGGCAGTGGTTCCTCTTCAACAACCCGGCCGCGTTCGCGGCGTTCTTCATCTACTTCATCAGCGCGCTGGCGGAGGGGAACCGGACGCCCTTCGATCTGCCCGAGGCGGAATCCGAGCTGGTCTCCGGGTACAACACCGAGTACTCGGGAATGCGCTTCTCCTACTTCTTCCTCGTGGAGTGGGGGAACATGTGGGTGATGAGCGCGCTGGCCGTCACCATGTTCCTCGGCGGCTGGCAGATCCCCGGGCTCTCGCCGGAACGGTTCGACGCGCTCAGGGGAGGACTCGGCGTGGTGGCCGAGGTCGCCTCGCTCGCAGTCTTCGCCATGAAGACGCTGTTCTTCGTCTTCGTCGTCATGTGGCTGCGCTGGACGCTGCCGCGCATCCGCGTCGACCAGATGATGAACATGTGCTGGAAGTACCTGGTGCCGGCGTCCTTCGCCGGCGTCCTCTTCGTCGCCGCCTGGATGCTCCTGGTCAACGCCCAGCCCTGGCTCGGGTACGCCATGCGGTTCACGCTGACCGCGCTGGGCGCGGTCAGCGTGACGCTTTTCGCTTTGCGCGTGCTGCGCAACATCCACGACACCGGCGACAAGTTCGACTTCACTTCCAACTGGTGACCCTGAATGGCTGAAACCCTACCGCCCAGCCAGATGCAGTCCCCGGGTGCCTTCGGCGCGTACGTGAGGAACGTGCGCGACAGCGCGATGAGCTTCTGGGAAGGCATGAGCGTCACGCTGAGCTACATGTTCCGGAAGCCCATCACCTCGCAGTACCCGGACCGGATGCCGGTCTCGGTGAACCACACCATTCCGGCGCGCTATCGCGGCTTCCTCGAAGTGGACATGGACATCTGCACCGCGTGCCAGGCTTGCGAGCGCGCGTGCCCCATCTCCGTCATCAACATCGACATCCTCAAGGGCGACGGAAAGACCGTTCCCAAGCTGCGGATGGAGCGGTTCGACATCGACATCGGCAAGTGCATGTACTGCGGGCTCTGCGTCGAGCCCTGCCCCACCGGCGCCATCCAGCACACGCGCGAGTTCGAGGGCGCGGTGATGCACTTCAACAATCTCACGCTGCGGTTCGTGCCCGACTCGCTGCAGCCGATCCCCGCGTACAAGCCCCCCAAGGGGGCCGAGTCGTTCCCGCGCAAGCCGCTGGGCGAGATCACCCGCGCCTTGGTGAAGAAGTGGGACGAGCCGCCTCCGGCCTTCCCCTCAAAGGAGGAGGCCGCCAAGGCGGACCACGGCAAGCCCAAGGCGGGCGGGCTCGACGTCGCGGCCATGGGCCGGCAACTCGCGGCCAAGGCCCTGCAGGTCAAGGAGGACAAGCCCAAGCTGCAGAAGGTCATCGAGGAAGCGATGGCCGGCACCGACTGCGGCGACTGCGGCTACCCGGACTGCTTCGGGTACTCGGACGCCATCGCGCAGGGGAAGGACTTCAGCCCCGACAAGTGCGCGCCGGGCGGCGCGGACTCCAAGGCGATGCTGGAGACGATTCTCGTATCGCTCAAGACCGGAGTCGTGCCGGCACCTGCTGCCCCGGCGCCGGGTGCTCCTTCCGGCGGTTCGGAGAGCCCCGCGGCCCCCGCTTCCGCCGTCCCGGCGGAAGCGGTGCATAAGGGACCACCTTTGGCGCAGACGTTGTCCAAGGACGAGCTGTACAAGGTCGTCCTCGACGCCATGGCCGGCACCGACTGCGGCGACTGCGAGTACCCCGACTGCGACGGCTACACCAAGGGCATCGTCTACGAGGGCCAGACCGACCTGGGCCGCTGCGCGCCCGGCGGCGAGGATACGCGCACGAAGCTCTACGAGATCATGCTAGGCACCAAACCACCTCCAAAGTAGAGTGCCGCGCTGTTCCGCCTCGAGCTCCGCTCGAGGCGGTGCATGCGGAGGACGTCCTTGGCGGAAGTTCCCTCGAATCTGCGCGTCTACCTCGTCCGGCTCGCGGTGCTCGTCGCGGGGCTTCTGGTGTTCGCCGGAGCGAGCCTCGCGCACGCGTTCGGCCTGCTCCCGACGGCGCTCACCATCGCGGCGCAGTACTTCGGCGTGGTGGCCATCGTCTGGGGACTGAACGCGTTCTTCTTCCGCACCGTGGCGCTGTCCTGGTTCACGCTGCCGGTCTTCTCCGCCGCGGTGTTCGGCGTGCTCTTCCTCCTCGGCTATTTCGTCCAGACCGTCGCCGGACCGTTCCTGATCGATTCGACGGGGCGGTTCATCGGATTGGTCCGTCTGGTCGATCTGATCTTCTATGCCTTCGCCGTGATGACCATCGCGGGAGCGGCGGGCTGCGCGTTCTCGCGCAACATCATCTACTCGGCCTGGAGCCTCTTGTTCGCGTTCCTCGGCGTGGCCGGGCTCTACGTCTTCCTGGGCGCCGACTTCCCCGCGGTGGCGCAGGTGCTCATCTACGTGGGCGGCATCCTGGTGCTGATCCTCTTCGCCATCATGCTCACCAAGCAGATCGGCGAGGACCCCAAGCTGACCAACGCGCACCTCGCCCTTCCCATGGGCGCCGCGCTGGCCGCCGTCACCGTCGGAACGCTCGCGTACATGGCGGTGATGGCGCCCTGGCAGCTCACCCCCGCGCCCAGCTACCAGCCGGTGAGCGCCGCGCTGGGGACGGCCTTCCTCACCGACTTCCTCCTGCCGTTCGAGGTGGCGTCGGTGGTGCTGCTCGCGGCGCTGGTCGGCGCGGTGATCATCGCCCGCAAGGAAATCAAGGAACACCTCGACTCGGTGCTGGAATGAGGGTGCGGGGATGACCACAAGCATCGGCCTTCCTCATTTCCTCATCGTGGGCGCCGCCCTGTTCGCGCTGGGGATGGTGACGGTGGTGACCCGCCGCAACGCGGTGGGGATCCTGATGGGCGTCGAGCTGATCCTCAACGCCGCCAACGTGAACTTCATCGCCTTCAACCACTACGTGGAAGGGCCGGGGAAGATCACCGGCCAGGTGTTCTCCATCTTCGTCATCGTGCTGGCCGCGGCCGAAGCGGCCATCGGCCTCGCCATCGTGCTCGCCATCTACCAGACCTTCCGGACCATCGACGTCCAGGAAACCAACCTGCTGCGCGAATAGCCCGACACACAACATGGAAAACAAGGAAGCCATCGCGAACGCCATCCAGGTCGGTTGGCTCTGGTTGATCCCGGCCCTTCCCCTGTTCGGGTCGGCGATCAACGCTTTCCTCGGCGCGCGGCTGCAGCGCGCGGTGGGCAAGCGCGCGAACCACGCCATCGCGGTCGGCGTGATGGTCCTCTCCTGCGTGGTAGCTGAGGTGGCGCTGTGGAAGATGGTGGCCGCCGAGCCCCAGCAGCGCTTCTTCGAGAACCACCTCTGGACGATGTGGAAGTCCGGCGCGCTGGACGTGAAGCTGGGCTTCGGCCTCGACCCGCTGGGCATGGTGATGACGATGATCGTCACCCACGTCGC
>Ga0070708_100000987_pt1 | contig 21689 bp, 18 predicted proteins | sample KBSK5503metaG_FD_65469 | JGI IMG/M metagenome (GOLD analysis project Ga0070708, IMG submission 65469) | Corn, switchgrass and miscanthus rhizosphere microbial communities from Kellogg Biological Station, Michigan, USA - KBS K5-50-3 metaG | ecosystem: Host-associated > Plants > Roots >... | reverse complement strand
AGACCGCGTTCACCCATCTCTCTCTCGACGAAGTGAAGGCGGTCAAGAAAGCGTTCGGGACGACGGTCAACGACGTTGTTCTGGCGATCTGCGCCGGAGCTCTGCGGAAGTACCTGGAACTCCGGAACGAGCTGCCCGACCGCTCGTTGATCGCGGTCGTTCCCGTTTCGGTCCGGACCGAAGACGACACGAACGTACTCGGCTCGAACAAGGTGTCCGCGATGTTCTCGTCCCTCGCGACCGACGTCGACGACCCCGTCGAAAGATTGCGAACGATCAGTCAGGCGAACAAGGGCGCGAAGGAAGAGCACAAGGCGATCGGCGCCGACATGCTGACCGAGTGGGGCGAGCTCGCCGCGCCGACAACGTTCTCGCTCGCGGCGCGCGTCTACACGGGGTTGCGCTTGGCAGAGAAGCACCCCGTCGTGCACAACCTCGTGATCTCGAACGTGCCGGGCCCGCGATTCCCCTTGTATTTCGCCGGCGCGAAGCTCGTCGGGCTCTACCCGCTCGGGCCGATCTTCGACGGCGCCGGCTTGAACATCACGGTCGTCTCCTACATGGATCAGCTCTACTTCGGGCTGATCGGATGCCGCGAGCTGATCAATCTCTGGGACGTCGTGACGCAGATCCCCGAGGCGTTCGCCGAGCTCCGCAAGGCCGCAGACGCGCTTTCCTAGATGCCGATACCCGACGACTTCCGGGCGCTCGCCGAGAAGGTCAACAACTGGGGCCGCTGGGGGCCGGACGACGAGATCGGCACACTCAACCTGATCACGAACGACGTGGTTCGGCGTGCCGCGTCGTGTGTGAAGACCGGGAAACGATTCTCGCTTGCGATCCCGATGTCGGAGGACGGGCCGATGCTGGGGAACATCCCGCCGGGCAGGAAGAATCCCGAACAGCACCGGTTCGAGCTGCACGATCCGTTCACGAAGGACCCCGACTCGGTCCGAGTGAACACCAACGAGTACACGTTGAATCTCAAGGCTGCGACGCACTGGAGCGCGCTCGGGCACGTCGAGTACGCCGGGCGCTTGTACAACGGATTCCCGCTGGATTCGATCGACGAACGGGGGGCGCACCGCTTGGGGATCGACAAGGTGGGCTCGCTCGTGACGCGTGGCGTGCTGTTCGACGTCGCGCGCTCGAAGGGTGTGGACCGGCTCGCGGGCGGAACCGCCATCACCCCCGACGACCTCGACGAAGTCGAGAAGCACGCCGGGGTGACCGTCGAGCCCGGCGACGCGATCCTGATTCGAACCGGCGCGATGGGATGGCTGAAAGGCGGGGACAAGGAAGCCTACGCCGGGATCTATCAAGGGATCGCCGGGCCCGGCATCCAAGCCGCGCGCTGGTTCCGCGAGCGGGACGTCGCCGCGGTCGGGATCGATACCTCCGGATTCGAGGTGTGGCCTCGCGAGCGGAAGGACCTGTTGCACGCGCTCGGCCACCCGCTCCACGCGCTGTGCATCGTGGAGATGGGCCTGACGCTGGGACAGAACTTCGACCTCGAAGCGCTCGCGGAAGATTGCGCCGCCAACGGTGTCTTCGAGTTCTTGCTGAGCGCGAGCCCTGAGCCGTTCGAGGGAGGCCTCGGCGGTCCGGTCAACCCGATCGCGTTGAAGTAGCTAGGACGGGGATGCTTTGGAGGCCTCGACGACCCACATCTGTGTGATCAGAAGCCCGTAGGTCGCGTGGCCTTGGACGTTCCCCGTCCGGCTCGACACGAGGTACGCGCTGCGCAAGGTCCCCCACGCAACGAAGGGTGCCGCGTCCGTCAGTGCCCGATCGACTTCCGCCCAACGGTCGCGGGCCGCCGCAGGGTCGTCCTGCTGCACGCCTAGCGCCCTTTCCGTTAGGGCGTCTATCGTCGGGGAGCAGAACTGAGTCATGTTTGCGTTGAAAACCTCACCACCGGCGATGCCGGCCAGGGTCTTGGCACACGTCGCAAGAGGGAGGACGAAGTTGGAAGCGGCCGGATAGTCGCTCAACCAGCCGGTGAGCCCGACCTGCAGTTGGCTCTTGGGGGTGACGAAGGTGTGGAAGTAGTCGCCGGGTACTTCGTCGATCCTGACCCGATAGCCGATCGACCTGAGGGCGGAGGCCACGATCGGGGCTCGGGCGCGCCGCTGCTTCGCGCCGAAGTCGTCCCCTTTCTCGGTCCAGACCGTAACCTGCTGTTCGGCGGTCCCCGATCGAGCGATGAGGTCTCGAGCCTTTGACAGATCGGGCCCCGTCCACACACCGGCGGCGTTGGGCGACTTCGTATACGGGCAGTACGGGATGTATCCGACGGTGTTCTTCGGAAGCAGCTGACACGAGACTTCTTGTACCGGCTCGGTGGTGTCGGTGGCCCCGACGAGAGCGCGGCGATCGATCGCGTAATTCAGCGCCTGTCTGGCCCGTATATCGTTGAACGGCGGCACATTCGTATTGAGGACGATGTAAGTGGTGGACGGCGCATCGACGATATGCAGCTGCGCCGGCACCTCGGTCGCCAGTTGCTTGATCGATACGTCCGGCCCGAACGTGTCGAACGTCAGATCTTCCCGACCGGCCTTGACCGCGGCGATGTGATCGGTTGGGCCTCCCGCGGAAACCTCGATCCTGTCTGGATACCCGTCGGGCTGTGCTGCTCCGCGCGCCACGAAATACGGATTCCGCTCGAGCACGAACGAACTCCGCTGGTGACGGAAGTCGAACCGGACGTCTCTGATCCGGTACGGGCCGGTGCCGGGGAGAGGGACGGATTCGGAGTCCTTCTTCGGAGCAGTACCGGGAACGATCACGAGCGAGGGTAAGGCAAGCTGGTAGGTGAAGTCCGCCATCGGATGGCGGAGGTGGAAGACGATGGTTCGCGCGCCGTCATCGGTCACGACCCCCGCCGACAGATCGCATCCCTTCTCCTTCGAGCATGCATCGCCCCCCTTGATGACGGTGAGGAAGCCGGCGCCATATTGTTCGTTCAACAGGATGCGCTCGTATGTGGCGCGCACGTCCGACGCGCGCACGGGGGTTCCATCCGAATACTTCAAGCCTGGCCGAAGCGTGAAGGTATACGTCGTTCCGTTGTCGGTCGGAGCGCGGATCTCTTCGGCCAGGTTGGGCACGAGCTCGTTTCCTTCTGGACCGCTCACCCGCTTGAAAGCCGTGAGGCCGTCGTACGCGGCCGGAATGAGCGAGAAGAAGGCGGGGTTGATGAACGAGGGATCGATCGTGCCTGGGAAAGCAACCGTGCCGACTCGCAGCGTTCCTCCTCGATACCTGAGGGTGCCTCCTCGGACCGATACCCATACGCGGTCGCCGGCGGCCGCGAGTCCCATGGGTGCGTTGTGCAGCGTGATCGTGCGAACCGTGACCCCCGTCTTCGCGTCCAGCATCGACACGGTTCCGTCTTTTTCGTTCGCGACGAAGACGCGTCCTCGGGCGACGGCGACCGCACGAGGCCCGCCGCCGACGCGAAACGTTCGTACTCGCCCCGATCTGGCATCGACGCGGGACACGGTGCCGTCCGCGGAGTTCGCGACCCATGCGGCGCCTCCGCCGACGGCCACGGCCGAGGGGTCATTTCCTACCCGGACGACGCGCAGGATCACACCGGTCGCCGGAGCGATGCTGATGACCGTCCCGGCCGTTTCGCTCGTCACCCACACCGCCTCGTTCGTGACGGCGAGCCCGCGTAGTGCGGGTCCCACTTTCACCTCGAACTCCTTGCTGCCTTTCGAGGGGTCGATCTTCCAAACGGTGCCGTCGACTGAGTTCGCCAGCCACAGCGCGTTCGCTCCGTGCGCGATAGCGACGAGACCATTGCCGGCTTGGATGCGGTCGCCGACCTCCTGTTTCGTCGTCCTGCTCACGCGCGAAACGCTGTTGCCATCGCCGTTCGCGACCCAGACGAGGTCCCCGCTCGCCGCGACGGCGATCGGCCCAGGCCCCACCGCGACGGTGTTCGTCGATCCCGACGGAGTGACGCCGGTGATGCTCCGGTCGATCGAGTTGGCGACCCACACGCCGTCGGGCGCAACGGCAAGCCCGACGGGCCGCCGGTTGACGCGGATAGCCGACTCGACGTCACCGGAGTTCGCGTCGATCCACGCGACCGAATCGGCGTCCACGGAAGCGAGCCCTCCGGGTCCGCGGAGCGCGACGAAAGCCGCGACGCCGACGAGAACTGCGAGGGCGGTCACCGCCGCGACGACGACGCGGCTGCGACGCCACACCGGAGGCGGCGGTGGTTTGATCTGCGCCTCCAACAGCGGCGGCAGGTCGCCGTCTGCGTCCTCCTGCCGGGGCTCCACCGCGAACAGGCGCCAGCGTCCGTCGACGCCTTTGAGGGTTTGCTCGCCGCGATCGACGAAGGTGAGACCTGAACCGGCGAGCACTTCCCGCACGGTTCCCGACACGAGCAGCTCTCCGCCGCGCGCCTTCGACGCGACGCGCGCGCCGATATGCACGCTCACACCGCGAACAGCGCCGCCGGAAACAACGCATTCGCCCATGTGGACGCCGGCTCGGATCCTGAGTCCCAGGCGGCGAACGGCCCGAGCCGATTCGAGAGCGCAGTCGACGGCGCGCACAGGGAGGTCGAATGTCGCGAAGAACGCATCGCCAGCGGTGTCCACCTCCGTACCACCGAAGCGAGCGATCTGGCTGCGGACGACGGCATGGTGTTGCTCGATCAGCTCCCTCCACCGGGAATCGCCGAGCGTCGACGCGAGCTCCGTCGACGAGACGATGTCGGTGAACAGGACCGCGAGCAGTCGGCGTGGCGCCGCCGGGTCCTCGACGAGTTCTTCCCACGGCGCGCGCGGATCATCAAGACCCTCGACGCGAGGCTTGCCGCCGTCGGCCTCCCGCATCCCCTCGTCGGGCGACATGGCGGCAGTCTCGCGCCTCGGGCTGCTGGCGGCAAGGGCGACGCGATGACGGCAGCGCGCCTGCCCAGGTAGTCTGCCGTCCGATGGCCGCCGTCACGATCGCGCTGCGTTACGACCTCCGCTCACCGGAGTGGGCGGCGACGCCCCACGCAGAGCTCTACCGAACCTGCGTCGAGCAGTGCGCGTGGGCCGACGAGCACGGCGTCGCGGACATCGTCAGTCTTTCCGAGCACCACGGGATCGACGACGGGTACCTGCCGGCGCCGTTCGCCCTGGCGGGCGTTATCGCCGGAGCGACGAAGCGCATCCCGATCACGATCGCCGCCGCGCTGCTCCCGTTGCACGACCCCATCCGGCTCGCCGAGGAGATCGCGGTGATCGACCTCGCGAGCGGCGGACGCGTGTCGTTCGTCGCCGGGACCGGCTACAAGCGCAGCGAGTTCGAGATGGCCGGTGTCACGTACAAAGAGCGCGCGAACATGCTCGAGGAGTATGTCGAGGTCATGAAGAAGGCGTGGACCGGCGAGCCGTTCGAATGGCAAGGCCGGACGATCCAGGTGCGGCCCACGCCGGCGACGAAGCCGCACCCGCTGATCATGGGTGGTGGTTCGGGTCCGAAGGCCGCGCGCAGGGCCGCTCGCATGCACCTGCCGTTCTTCCCCGGCGTCGGCGACCCGGCGCTGAAGGAAGCCTACGAGGACGAGTGCCGCATCGTTGGTTTCGATCAGGGGTTCTGTTTGCTCCCGAAGGGCCCCGGCTTCCTCCACGTGAGCGAGGACCCAGACAAGACGTGGGACGCAATCAGCAGGTACGCATGGTACGACGCCGACACCTACCGATCGTGGCAGGAAGGCACACGCGCCGAGGTGCTGACGTCGGCACCGGACGTCGACGCGCTCCGCCGCGAAGGAATCTACCGGGTCGTGACGCCGGACGAATGCGTCGCCCTCGCGGAGGAACTCTCGCCCGGCGGCGCGTTGGTGTTGCACCCGTTGCTGTGTGGGATGCCGGCCGACCTCGGCTGGGAGTCGCTGCACCTGTTCCGCGACAAGGTCCTCCCGCGCATACGGCCCTGATCCGCAGGCCCGGCGGCCATATCTGACGACCCGTCAGATACACTGAATCCATGGCCGTGGACCTCGCTGGGCTGGTCGATCCGGCCCACACCGCCCTCGTCACGCAGGAGTGTCAGAAGGGCGTCATCGGAGAGCACGTAGTGTTCCCCGCGCTCGCTGAGATCGCGCGCCGAGAGATGATCCCCAACGCCGCCCGGCTCGCCAAAGCCGCACGAGCGGCAAGCGTTGCGGTCGTGCATTGCGTCGCGATGCGCCGCCCGGACGGTCTCGGTTCGAACGACAACGCTCGGATCTTCGGCGCGGCGCGCAAGGCTCCGATCGCGCTGGCGCCGGGCTCCGAAGCCGTCGAGGTGATCGACGAGATCGGCGTCGAGCCCGGCGACGTCGTGCTGTCCCGGTACCACGGCGTCGGCCCGATGGCGGGAACCGACCTCGATCCCGTCCTGCGCAACCTCGGCGCGACCACGATCGTCGCGATCGGCGTCTCGGTGAACGTCGGCATGACGAACCTCGTCATGGACGCGGTGAACGCGGGCTACCGCGTCGTGATGCCGCGCGACGCCGTCGCCGGAGTCCCCGAGGACTACGCGAACGCGATGATCGACAACACGTTGGCGTTGCTGGCGACCGTCGTGACGACCGACGACCTGCTCGAGGTGTGGAGCCGGTGAGTCAGCGTGCCGACGAGGTTCGCGCGGTCGACGGTCGCACGCCGGGCCGCCGCGGCCGCGCGACGCGCGACAAACTGCTGCAGTGCACGGCCGAGCTGCTCGACAAGTCGTCGTACCGCGACGTTACCGTGATCGACATCGCACGCTGCGCCGGCTGCTCGCCTGCGACCTTCTATCAATACTTCGCGGACGTGGAAGCCGCGGTCTTGGTCCTTGCCGAGGAGATGGCCTCGAACGGCAAGAGCCTGACAGCCCTCATCCGAGAAGCGGATTGGAAGGGAAAGAACGCTTCCGCCGATGTGGTTGACGCTTTCTTGGACCTATGGGAGCGACACCGCGCGATCCTGCGGGTCGTGGACCTCGCGACGGCCGAAGGAGACCTGAGGTTCCAGAACACGCGCACGCATTTGCTGAACGAGGTCACGGTCGGTTTCCGAGACGTGATCGAGGATTTCCGCGCTGCCGGCGCCCACCCGAAGGACGCGGAACCGATGGCGCAAGCCGCAACGCTCGTATCCATGCTTGCGCACGTCGCGCAGCACCGCTACGGCTTCGAGTTCTGGGGCATCCGCACCGACGACATCCGTAAGAGCCTCTCGCGGATCCTCTACACGGGAGTTACGGGCAAAAAGCCGTAACGAGACGTGTCCACAAACGACGGCCGCCACGAAGATGCCGGGTCCGGTGAGCATTGGAGGCCTTCGCCCGACGATCTCGCCGTCTTTCACAAGCAAGTGAAGGGATTCAAGCGCACCGCGGCGGCGTTGAGTGCGCTCGCGCTCGTCGCAGGCATCGTCGCCCTCATCAACTTCCTCCATCAGCGAGGATCGTTCAAGAACGGCGTCCGCACCGATGCCGTCGTTGTCGCGACCCACCATCATCGTCGACTTACCGACACAATCGATCTGGCGTTCGTTACGAAGGACGGCCGCCCCAACCAAGCCACCGTGCCGGTCGGGAGCTCGGTCGTGTACACGATCGGCCAGCGAACGCCGTTGATCTACGACCCAGAGGACCCACGTCGCGCTCGAACCGTCGAGGATTGGAATCCGCTTTACGAGACGGCTGTGATCTGGATGGCGCTGCTGTTGCTGACCGTTTGGATCATCTTGTCTTGGACACGGAGATGGACCGGCCGGGTCGAGACCAGCCTTGGAACAGAGGAGCCGAACACCAAGATGCTCGCTGCGACCGTGACGACGCGAATATTCGGAGGCGCGACTTCGTATTGGGGGCTCCTATGGGGCGAGGACAGTCCGCACTCGGAAAGGCCCGACTATGCGTATCGAATCTTCTCGTTCTCTCCCGAGCTTCCACGCCCGGAGCCGGTCTGGGTGCGGGGCACAGTCTCGGACGGTTCATGCGTGATCGCCCGGGCCCGCGGCGGAGCGATCTGGCCCTTGGGCAAGCTCCGAGAGCCGACTCGCGGCGTCCTGCGGGCGGTCGCTCGAAAACGGATCCCGCACGGCGATCGGGACTAAGCCCAGCTTTCGCCGATCGCCTTGAGCGTCGCGGCCGCGCCGTCCACATCGATCGCCATCGGTGCGATCACCGGGATCGTGACGCCCGCGTCGACGTATTCGCGCAGCCGAGCCACGACCTCATCGGCGCTCCCGATCACGAACAGATCCTCGGCGATCCGGTCGCTGAAGGCCGACACCATGCCCGCTCGATCCTTCGCCGCGGAAGCGGCCGCGATCGCCTCAGCCTCTTCCTCGTAGCCCATCCACCGATAGAACTTGTTGTAGACCGACGTAGCGACGTACGGAGCGAAGATCATCTTCACGATCTGCCGGGCAGAGGCCGCGTCGTCTGTAACCATGCAGAAGAGGCGGGCCATCACCGGGAACGGCGACGGCAACTCGCGCGAGGCTGCGCTGGCCCCAGCCCGAACCTCATCGAGCATCAGCGGCACGTGCTTCGGTGCCACCTGATTCACGCACAGCCCATCCGCGAGCTCGCCGGCCATCCGAAGCGACCGTGGGTTCAGAGATCCGAGGAAGAGCGGCACCGGCGCCGGCGGCGCTGAGGGCGTCTTGTACCCGCCGATCCGAACGTATCGGCCGTCGAATGAAGAGCGCTCCCCGCGCAGGATGGGGCGAAGAGCGGAGACCATCTCGCGAACGTTGGACAGCGGACGGTCGAATGGTTGGCCGCCGAATCGGGAAACCAGCACCTCCGAAGACGCGCCGATCCCGAGCGTGAAACGTCCGCCGGTCAGCTGCGCAAGCGACACGGCCGACATCCCGATGACGAACGCCGTTCGCGTCTGCACGGGGAGCACCCCGACGCCGAGGTCGTAGTCCGTCGTCGCCGCCAGCGCGCCGAGAACCGTGAAAGCGTCGGGCCCGTCGACCTCCGAGCCCCAGGCGGCGCGATACCCCCACTCCGCCGCGCGGCGCGCCAGCGAAACGCCGTCGGGCAGGGACAAACCCGGGATCGGAACGGTCACGGCGAGATCGGTCACGGGGCCGGACGCTACCACGCCACACCGCGATCCCGGGCTTGACGCCCACCGGCGAGACGGGGATACTGTCGTTCGCTAGGCGTACCAAGCGTTTGCCAGAGCAAATCTGGAGCGAAAGCGAGCAGGGAGGCAGCGATGAAGCTCGACCTTCTGTACGAGATCGACGTCCCGAAGCCCTGGGGCAAGCCCCATCCATACGGACAGCGCGAGGCCGAGCAGAAGGCCTACGCCGAGGCGATCGAGCAGATCAAACTCGGCGACCGCGTCGGCTTCGAAACCGTCTGGTGCGTCGAGCATCACTTCCGCGAAGGCCGCTCGCATTCTCCGTCGAGCGAGGTCGTGCTCGGCGCATTGAGCCAGGCGACCGAGAACATCCGCCTCGGCTTCGGCGTCACGCTGCTGCCGTTCGGCTTCATCCACCCCGCTCGCGTCGCGGAGAAAGTGGCGACCGTCGACGTCCTGTCGAAGGGCCGCGTCGAGTGGGGGACCGGACGCTCGACGCCGATGGAGCAGATCGCGTTCGGCGTCGACCGCGAGAAGAGCCGTGACGACTGGAAGGAAGCGATCGAGGTCGTCTGCGGCATGTGGGAGAGCGAATACTTCGAGTACCACTCGCCGCGATTCGACTTCCCGCGCCGAATGGTCACCCCCAAGCCGGTTCAGGACCCGCACCCGCCGGCCTGGATGGCGGCGACGTCCCAAGGAAGCAGTGCGGTTGCGGGGCAGCTCGGACTCGGGCTGTTGAGCTTCGCGATCATGCAGCCGTTGCAGAAGATGGCCGAGCACATCCGCGACTACCGCGCGGCGATCGCGAACCCGAAGCCGGTGACTCGCGTCGTCAACAACCGCGTCGCGGCGTACACCCTCGTTCACTGCGCCGATTCGTTCGCCCAGTGCGAGGAGAACGGGATCTGGGACTCCGTCTGGTGGTGGTACAAGAACCTCGCCGAGTTCACCCTGCAGTGGGAGTTCCCGCACTTCTCGCAGGAAGAAAAGGACCAGATCTTCCCGCTGCTCCGCAAGCATTCGGAGGGCGATCTGGACGTCAAGGTCTTCCACGAGGCCGACATGATCATCGTGGGCGACCCCGACCAGTGTCTCGAAAAGATGATCCGTTACTCAGAGCTCGGCGTCGATCAGCTCATCTGCTACTCGCAGTTCGGGTCGCTGCCGCACGAGGCGATCATGCGCTCGATCGAGCTGTGCGGGACGAAGCTCATCCCCGAGCTCGAGAAGCGCAACATCGAGGTGGACACCAAGGTCGTCGCGAAGACGTGACGAGCACCGACGACACACCGGTCCCGAAGTACCGGGACCTGGGACGCCTCGACGGCCGCGGCTTCGTCGTGGTCGGTGCGGGTCAGGGCATCGGGCGCCAGACATCTCACGCGCTCGCGCAGGCCGGCGCGAAGCTCTTCCTGATCGACAACCAGCAGGAGCTCGCCAAGGAGATCGCCGACGAGGTCAAAGGCACGCCCTGGGCCGCCGACGCGCGCGATCGCGGCGAGGTGGAGGGAGCCATCAAGGAAGCGCGCAGGACGCTCGGTCGCATCGACGGGCTCGTCGACATCGTCGGCATGGCGAAGTGGGGCGAGATCCTCGACGTCACCGACGAGGACTTCGACTGGACCTTCGGGATGGTCTTGCGTCACGCGTTCCTGTTCTCCCAGGCGGCGGGGAGGGCGATGGCGGAAGACGGGGGCGGTGTGATGACGTTCGTCGCCTCGGTCAGTGGGATCACGAGCGCCCCGAAGCACGCCCCGTACGGCGCCGCGAAGGCCGGGCTCATGTCGTGGATCCGTACTCTCGCGGTCGAGCTCGGCCCGAAAGGCATCCGCGCGAACGCGGTGGCGCCGGGCTTCGTGTGGACCCCGCGCATCTCGCAGCTCATCAGCGAAGAGGGTAAGAAAGAATCGGAGAAGAACGTGCCGCTGCGCCGCGTCGCGCTTCCCGCCGACATCGCGAGCGCGATCCTGTTCCTGTCCTCGGACCTCTCGTCGTACGTCAACGGCGTCACCCTCGTCGTCGACGGAGGCGTCGAGGCGAAGTTCGGCTACCAGACCCCGTAGGCCATGGATCCCGATCCGTTCATCCGCGGCCGCGCCTGGCCGGGCACTCCCAAGGTCCCGTACCCACGCGCCAAGCCGTCCGACGCGTTCCGCCTGCCGGTGGATACGTGGGCGCAAGCGCAGATCCCGGTCGGCGTCCGCCTCGAATTCGTCGGCGACGCCCCCGAGGTCGAGATCGCCTACGAGACCAAGAGCGACAACGCCGGGATCCGCGGCGAGGGAGGCGGCATTACGTTCCAGCTCTGGCGCGACGGCTCGCTGGTCGATGAAGAGAAGGCGGCGCACCCCGGCGGCGTCGCGCGACTGCGAACCGGCACGGGGGGCGATCGCGCGATCGTCTACGTCCCCGAGGGGATGCGGCCGACGCTCAAAGACTTCGAAGGCGTCGGCGGTGAGATCCAGCCCGCGCCGCTGCAACCGCGCTGGATCTGTTACGGCGACTCGGTCGCGGAGGGCTGGCTCGCGTCCGCACCGGCGTTCGCGTGGCCGGCCATCGCCGGACGTGCGCACGGACTCGACGCCGTGAACATGGGCTACGCCGGCGCAGGCCGTGGAGAGATCGTTACCGCGGAGCACATCGCCGAGCTCGCGGCGGCGGTCATCTCGATCACGCACGGAACGAACTGCTGGACGCGCGTACCGTTCAGCGTGGACCTCTTCCGAGCGCAAACCTCGGCGTTCCTCGACATCGTTCGTCAGGGCCATCCCGAAACCCCGATCCTCGTGTCCTCGCCGATCGTGCGGCCCGACGCGGAGGAGGCGCCGAACCGCCTCGGTGCAACGCTTGCCGACCTGCGCGCGGCGATGGAAGAGGTCGTCCAGGGACGGATGGACGGCGGCGATCAAAGGATGCGGCTCGTTCCGGGGCGTCACCTCGTCACCGAGGTCCAGCTCGCCGACGAGATCCATCCGAACGACGACGGCCAGCAGGCTCTGGCGACCGCGCTCGGCCCGCCGGTCCGGGCTCTGGTCGACGAGTTCGCGGGGGCGCAATAGTGGCCCGGCGAGCGCCCGCCGTCGAACGCGCCGTCGCGGTGCTCAATTACCTGGCCGCGCACTCGGACGACCGCTTCACCCTGTCGGAGATCGCGCGAGACCTCACGCTCAACAAGGCCACCTTGCACGCGATCCTCGGCGCGCTGACCGAAGCGGGGTACCTCGTGCGGGAAACCGACGCCAAGACGTACGGCCTCGGCCCGGCTCTCGTCGCGCTCGGCAACTCCGCCGTCGGCAGCTACCCGGTCGTGGACACCGCGATGCCGGAGATGCAGGCGCTCACCGACGAGCTCGGTTTCGACTGCGTCGCATCAGCGTCGATCCACGACGAGATCGTGATACTCGCGCGGAGCGGCACCCCACGCCCGTTCGGCATCAACGTGCAGCCGGGACAGCGCCTCCCGCTCCGGCCGCCGCTCGGCACCGTCTTCGTCGCGTGGTCGAAGCCGGATCGGATCGAGCGGTACCTGTCGCGGGTGGGCCCGAGCGCCTCGAAGGACGCTCGCGAGAAGTATCGCCGGGCGATCGCCGCGGTTCGCACCCGGGGCTACTCCGTCGGCCTCGAAGGTCCTCCGCCTCCGCCGCGCGGTACGCCGCAGGGTCGCGGGCGCGGCGTCCCGCACCCGCCGACGCTCGAGGAAAGCGTGCGCGGCGTGGAGATCGAGGAGTACGCGCTGATCGAGCTCGACCGGTCCACCTCGTACCGGCTCAACCACATCGGAGCGCCGGTTTTCGGCCCGGACGGCGACGTGACTCTCGGCCTGTTCCTGATCGGCTTCGGGGGTGGGATCCCGGCCGAGCAGGTCCCCGAGCACGCCGGGCGGTTGCTCGCAGCCTGCGAGCGTGTCACCAAGGCGATCCAAGGAAAGATGCCGGCGATCGCCTAGCAGATCCGGCTTCCCTTACTCGGAACCAGCTTCATTAGGTTCTGCCCGCGATGGTGCCTATCATCTCTGCGATCGCATCGGGCGTGCTCCGTGGCGTTACGCCCGACGACCGACAAACTGGGGACGATCACTAGTCAGCGGTGACTATTTCAAAGGGCGCGTCCGTGAGGTTGTATTGAGGCGAAAAGGTTCCGGAGGTCCGTCTCGTGACGAAGAGGAACGTCGTGTGAGCCTGGTTTCTCAAGATTCCTCGTCATCTCCAGACGCCGATCCCCAGGTCGCCGAGATCCTTGGGATCGCGGCGCACGAATTGCGTACGCCGGCGACCGTCATCCTCGGGCTCGCCGCGACGCTCGCCGCGAACCGCGATCGGATGCCCGAGGATCAGGTTCAGGAGGCCATCGTCCGGCTCGACCGGCAGGCGAATCGGATGGTGGGGCTCCTCGAGGATCTGCTCGACCTCTCTCGTATCCAGCGAGGCGGGCTCGAGGTAACCCTCGACAGCATCGACGTTGCGGAAGCGGTTGCGGCTGCTCTTTCGATCGCGCCTCCACCCGATGAGGTCAACGTCAATGTTGTGGGCCCCGTCGGGGTCGCAGTGCTGGCGGACGAGCCGGGGCTCGAGCGGATCCTGGTGAATCTGCTCACGAACGCGTACCGATACGGAGGGCGCAACGTCCGCGTCGAGGCGCGGCACGTTCTCGGCGGTGTTCGGGTGAGCGTCGTCGACGACGGGCCCGGCGTGCCGCCGGCGCTGCTTCCGCATCTGTTCAAACCATTCCGTGCGGAGGTCGGAGGTACCGGACTGGGGCTGTCGATCGTCCTAGGGCTGGCCGAGGCGTTCGGGGGTACGGTTTCGTATGAGGAAGAAGAACCCACCGGGGCACGGTTCGACGTCACGCTGCGCGCCGGTTCCTCGGAGACCGACACAGACGACAAAAACCGCTACTCTTCCGACCCCAGGGTCCCCTTGAACATTCTTATCGTCGACGACGAGCCTGATGTGCTCTTCCTGCTCCGGCTGACGCTGGAGACGGCGGGGTACCACGTCGCCGAGGCCGCGCACGGAGCCGAGGCCCTCGCCGCGATCCGTGAGGCCCGGCCCGCGCTCCTTCTGACCGATCTCATGATGCCGGTGATGGACGGTCGCGAGCTCATTCGTCGCGTTCGCGAGTCCCCCGAAACCGCCGACCTGCCGATCATGCTGCTCAGCGCGAACCCCGATCACTCGTCCGGGGCGGACCTCGTGATGCGCAAGCCCTTCAATCCGCGAGATCTCACCCGCGCGATCGACGAACTGGTCGGGGGTGGGGAGGGATGACCAAGCTTCCCACGGGGATCGCCGAGCTCGACCTCGTTCTCGGCGGCGGATTCAGTCCCGGGTCGTGCGTCGTCCTGGCCGGCGCTCCGGGGACCGGCAAAACCATCCTCGCTCAACAGATCTGTTTCGCGAACGCGACCGCCGAACATCACGCGATCTACTACACGACGCTCTCCGAGCCGCACGCAAAGCTCACGGCGCACCTGGAAGAGTTCGCATTCTTCGACACGGCCGCGATCGGGGAGACCGTCGAGTTCCATCACCTCGCCGCTCTCGCGGAACCGTCGGGGGACCTCCCGATGACCGCGGTTTCTACCGAAGTGGTCCGCAACGCGTTCGAGACGCGACCGTCGGTGATCGTCATCGACTCGTCAAAGGCGCTGCACGAAGCGGAGGGTCCCAACTTCCGTCGCTCGGTCTACGAGCTCGCGAGCCGCGTCGCGCATACCGACGCCGTGCTGGTCCTCGTGGGCGAATACGAAGAGGAAGACGTGCGAACCGCCGCGGAGTTCGCCGTCGCGGACGCGATCATCCTGCTGACGAACTCCTCGACGGGGTTGGTCGATCGCCGGTGGCTGCGCGTCGCGAAGCTTCGTGGTTCCGACTACTTGAGCGGGCGGCACTTCTTCCGCATCGGCCAGCCGGGGATCGAGCTGTACCCACGCATGGAGGCGACGCTCCCGACCTCGCCGACGGGAGCCGAGCGGCGGCTGTCGAGCGGGATCGAGGGTCTGGATCAGATGATGACCGGCGGGATCCCGTCGGAGAGCGCGTCGATCATCGCCGGCCCATCCGGCGCCGGGAAGACCGTCTTCTGTCTTCAGTTCCTGAACGAAGGTCTGCGTAAAGGCGAGAACTGCGTTTACGCCTCGTTCCAAGAGAGCGAGCGGCAGACGCTGTTGAAGGCGAAGAACTTCGGGTGGGATTTCGACAAGGCGATCGCCGAGGGGAAGCTCTCGGTCGTCCACGTGCAGCCCGTTGAGCTCGGGCTCGACGTCGTCGCGGCCCGGTTGCGCCGCGAGGTCGTCACAAAGAAAGCGACGCGGGTCGTGATCGATTCGATCTCCGAGCTCGAGCACGCCGCGGACAGCGGCCGGTTCGCGGACTATCTCTGGGCGCTCGTCGGGACCCTTCGAAAGGAAGGCGCCACCGTCGTGCTGACCAGCGAAACCGCCGCCTTCTTCGGGCCCGCGTTCGAGCTCGCGCACGGGCTCTCATTCATCGCGGACAACATCGTGCTTCTCCGTTACACAGAGATCGAGTCCGAGATCCGTCGCGCGCTCGTCGTGGTGAAGATGCGCGACAGCGACCACACGAAGAGCCTCGTCGAATTCGAGATCACGAACAAGGGCGCGATCGTGAAGGGCAAGTTCGCCGGCGTGAGCGGAGTGCTCTCCGGGACGCCGACGCCGTCGGAGCAGAAGTTCCGCGAATTCTTTGGACGATAGGAGAGTGGTGTTGTGCGGCGCCTCGTCGAGGCGATCAAACGGTGGCTCGCCGGGATCCTGGGGCGGCCGGCGCCGGACCATGATTCGAAGCGTGAACTTGATGAATTCTTCGGCTCGTGAGGGTCTTTTTGGGGAGAGCTAGGAGCATGAAGCGATGAGGACGAGCACGCTGATCACATCGTATCTGCAAGCGTTCATCTTCGCCGCCCTCGGATTGCGGTGCATCATGGCGTGGTTACGCGGCCGAGACAAACGATCCGGTCACCTCGCGCTCGCGGCGGGATTGTTCGGGAATTCGTCCCTTCTCGGCGCGATCACGAACACGATCTACGACTCGACCAAGGGAGAGCAGGCGCCGCGATGGGAGCAGGTTCTCGCGAGCGTCGTCATCTTCATGTCGATCTACGCGTTCCTGCTCTTCCTTTCCGACTTCATCCCATTCCCAACGTGGGTCCACGTGCTCCTTGTGATCATCACGATCGGGACCGTCGTGCTCGCGATCATCGAACGGCCGGACATCTTCTACGACGCGAACTTCGTGAAGCATCCGATCCCCGGCGTACATAATCCGATCCCGTACTTAAGCTACGTGGGCTATCTACTCGTCTATCTCGCGGTCGCGTTCGGAGTGCTCGCCGTGGCTTTCCTCGTGTACGGATTCCGCACCCGGGCGCTCGCCCGCTTCCGGATGCTCTGCATCGGCTTCGGATTCCTTCTGCTCGCCATCGTGATCGGACTCTTGCCGAGACTCATCTTCGGCGATCCCAGCGCCCAGACGATCAAGACGCTCTTGAACATCGTGCGATACGTCGCGCTCGTTTCCGGCCCGTTACTGTTCGTCGGGTTCGCGCCGCCGGCGTTCGTGCGGCAGCGCTTCCCCGAAGGAGCCGGGGAGATCTCTCACTAGAGCATCGACTGGCCGCCGTTCGCGCGCCAGATGACTCCGGTGCAGAAGCGCGCGGCGTCCGAGGCGAGATACAGGATCAGGTACGCCTGATCGATCGGCTCTCCGACGATCCCGAGCGGCGACAGCTTTCGCATCCGCTCGACGAAGACGTCGTAGCGTTCCTGGTTGATCGTGCCGTCCGGTTCGTAGATGTGGCGCATCGTGAAGCCCGAGACGGTCATGCCCGGCGCGATCGTGTTCACGCGGATCCCGAACTTGCCCACCTCAGTCGCGAGCGTTTTCGTCAGCTGCGCGACGCCGGCTTTCGTCATCGAGTAGAGGCCGTACTTCGGCGCCGGCGTGTCGATCGCGGTGGAGGACACGTTGATGATCGAGCCACGGCCCTGTTCCTTCATCGCGCGGACCGCCGCCTGACAGCCGTACAGCACGCCCTTGAGGTTCACCGAGAAGACCTTGTCGATGTCGGCTTCGGTCGCGTCCAGCAGCAGCCCGTCGGAGGCGATCCCCGCCACGTTGCACATCACATCGATGCTCCCGAACTCGGACACCGCGCGATCGACGAGCGCGTCGACTTCGGAGCGCCGCGAGACGTTGACCGGCTGCGCGACGGCTTTTCCTCCGGCTTCCGTCAGGATCGTGAGCGTCTGCGCGAGGCCCTTCTCGTCGACATCGCCGCAGACAACGTTCGCGCCGGCGCCGGATAGCACCTCAGCGGTCGCGCGGCCGATGCCGCTCCCGGCCCCGGTGACGACCGCCGTGCGTCCCGACAGGTTGAAGATCTGCAGCACGTCTTCCATGTCCCCTCCGCGATCGAGCATATCCGTCACGATCTTTGGCGAGCTTGACGTCCGGCCTGCGAGAGTCTACCTTAGCTTTTGCGATTGCAACCAGCCGTTTGCTCTAGCGAACACCCCGAGCCGGGAACGGCAGGGGATGAAGACCTAGAGGAGGGTGGCCCATGAAGGCTCCGGAAGAGATCGACTCTCCGTTCTCCACGATCGACGACGCGATCGCGGCCATCCGTCGGGGCGAGATCGTCATCGTCGTCGACGACCCCGACCGGGAGAACGAAGGCGACTTCGTCATGGCGGCCGACCGCGTCACCGCGGAAGCCGTCAACTTCATGATCACGCACGGCCGCGGTCTGCTGTGCCTGCCGATGACCGAAGAGCGCGCCGAGCGTCTCGGCTTCCGGATGATGGTCGACGGACGGAGCCCCGGCGACGGAACGGCGTTCACCGTTTCGATCGACCTCGCGTCGCCCCCCGGAAGCACCGGCATCTCCGCGCCCGACCGAGCGCGCTGCATCCGGCGTGCCGCCTCATCTGAGGCGAGCGCCGAAGACTTCCGTGCGCCGGGCCACATCTTTCCGCTGCGTGCGAAGCCGGGCGGCGTCCTCGAACGCGCCGGCCACACCGAAGCCTCCGTCGACCTTGCGCGGCTAGCGGGGTTCGAACCGGCGGGTGCGATCTGCGAGATCATGAACGCCGACGGTTCGATGGCCCGGCTCCCGGATCTCATCGAAGTCGCTCGCGCCCACGGCTTGCACCTCGTCACGATCGCCGACCTGATCGCGTATCGCATGCGCTTCGAGTCGCACGTTCAGCGCGTCGCCGAGGCCGAGATCCCGACGCCGTACGGCCCGTTCCGCGCGGTCGCGTTCGAATCCGAGGTCGACGGCCGCGAGCATCTTGCGCTCCTGTTCGGTCAGCCCGAGAACAAGCCCGACGTCCTCGTGCGGATGCACTCCGAATGTCTCACCGGCGACGTATTCGGATCGCTTCGGTGCGACTGCGGCGCCCAGCTCCAAGAAGCGATGCGGCGCATCGCAATCGAGGGGGAGGGCGTCATCGTTTATCTGCGCGGTCACGAAGGTCGCGGCATCGGCATGATGCACAAGCTCCGCGCGTACCGGCTTCAGGACGCGGGATCGGACACCGTCGAGGCGAACATCGAGCTCGGGTTCCCCGCCGACTCACGCGACTATGGGATCGGCGCGCAGATCCTCGTCGACCTCGGGTTGTCGACGCTGCGACTGCTGACGAACAACCCGGCGAAACGCGCCGGCCTCGAGGGCTACGGACTCGAGATCGCCGAGCGTGTTCCGCTCGAGACCGTGCCGACGCCGCAGAATCTGCGTTATCTGCAGGCGAAGCGTGACAAGCTCGGGCACGACCTCGACATCGAGCAACTCGGCTCTTCGTACGCGTAAACTCCGCTCGAAATGGCGACCAAGCCGCTCATCGTCGGGATCGGGGGAACGACGCGCGCGAACTCCTCGACCGAAAAGGCCTTGCGTTTCGCGCTCGGCGTCGCGGAGAAGGAAGGCGCGGAGACGATCCTGTTCGACGGTCCGACGATCTCCGGGTTGCCCCACTACGCGCCGGAGAACCCCGACCGCGTCGCGGAGGCCAACGATCTCATCGCCGCGGTGCGGAAAGCCGACGGCATCATCGTCGCGACGCCCGGCTACCACGGCACGATCTCGGGACTCGTGAAGAACGCGCTCGACTACACCGAGGATCTCCGCGAGGACGAAGAGCCGTACTTCGCGGGCCGTCCGGTCGGCGTCATCGCGACGGGCGCCGGATGGCAGGGGACGGTCTCGGCGATGGAGGCCCTGCGATCGGTCGTCCACGCGCTGCGCGGGTGGCCCACTCCTCTCGGCGCGGCGATCAACACATCGCAGCCTGCGTTCTCGCCGGATGGCGACCCGATCGACGACCGCATCGCTTTCCAGCTCACAACCGTCGCGCAGGAGGTCATGCAGTTCGTGCGTTGGCGGCAGGCGGGCGAAGGTAGGTAACGACCCGACCTGAGCTCGTTCGGTCGGTTTCCGTTTCGCCCGGTTCCGCCCGCGCCGTCCCTTCGCGCAGGTAGCGGGCTCTCCCGCGACGAAAGCGTTACCGATGAACACGCGCCGCAGGCTCGCCGGCGCGGCGATCCTCGCCGCGTTGCTCGCCCTACCCGTGGGATCGGCCTCCGCGGCCACCCCGAACGCGCACGGCTACTGGTGGCGCCTGCAAACCGGCAACGGGCCACCCATCCCCGCTCCGCCGATCGTGCCTCCCGGCGGTCTGTGGGTCGCGTCCGACGGGTCGAATGGGCAAGACGATTCCTCGGGCCAGCAAGCCGTATCGGCGGTTCGCTATCGAGCACCGTCCGGCGTCGAGATCCGCCGCTTGGTCCTTCGTGTGTTTAGCCGCAGCGGGCAGGGCGCCGCGGTGCTCGCGTGCCCGGCCGGCACGGGATGGAAACCGGCGGAGGCGGGCGAATGGAGCGCGCGCCCCGAGCCCCGGTGCGACATCGCGTTCGTGAACGGCGTCGCGTCGTCGGACGGGACGTCGTGGAGTTTCGACGTACGCGGGCTCGCGCGCAGCGGCACGCTCGACGTGGTAATCCTTCCGCCGCCCGACGTGCATTCGACATTTTCGATCGCGTTCACACAACCGGACTCATCGAGCGTTGTGACGCAACGGCTTCCCGGTTCACCGTCGCCGACTTCCCCAGGGGACAGCCCGAACCCGCGGCGCGCCACCCCAACCACCCGCGTGCTCGCGTCCGAGACGACGCCGCCGTCGATCTCGCCGTCCACGTCGCTTCCGGGGTTCAGTCCCACGCTGCCGTCCGGGACCGCGCCGCCGGGACTCGAGGCGTCGGGACCGATCGAGGAGAGCGGGACGAAGCGCGGCCTCTTGATCGGTGTCGCCGCCTCGCTCGCCGCTTTGGCTCTCCTCGCCCTGGCGGCCCGGGCACTGTTCTATCGCTCCGCGAGCGGATCACGACCGGGCGTGTAGACTTCGGACCTTGCAAATCTGACGACCCGTCAGATATGCTCGTGACCAGGCAAAACGCGTTTCCCGGGAGGTCACGAGCGTGAACTTCGAATGGTCCGCCGAGGAGAAGGCATTCCGCTCCTCCGTGCGCGAGTTCATCGCCGCCAACGCGGGGCCCGAGGTCGCCGATCCGCGCCGGGACGGCATGGGGCAGCTCGTCGACTCGCCGGAGCGGCGCGAGTTCATGAAGCTCCTTTCCGAGCAGGGCTGGATCGGCATGTCGTGGCCGAAGGCGTACGGAGGCCAGGAGGCGCCCGGGGTCTTCGAGTACCTCCTGAACGAGGAGCTCGCCGCGGCCGGAGCGCCCTTCATCGGCAAGGGCGTCGGCATCGTCGGTAAGACGATCATCCGCCACGGCAACGAACGATTGAAGAACGAATTCCTCCCGAAGATCCTCAACGCCGAGATCGAGTTCGCGATCGGCTACTCGGAACCGAACGCCGGCTCGGACCTCGCGTCGATGCAGATGCGCGGAACCAAGGTCGAGGGCGGCTGGCAGCTCAACGGGCAGAAGCGGTTCACGACCTCCGCGCATTTCGCCGACTGGTACTGGGTCGCCGCACGGACGGATCCCGATGCACCCAAGCACAAGGGGATCACGCTGTTCCTCGTCCCGATGAACGCACCCGGCATCACGATCACGAACATGGACACGATCGGCGACGAGCGCACGAACGAGGTGTTCCTCGACGATGTCTTCGTCGACGACGACCACGTCGTCGGTGAGCTGAACAAGGGCTGGTACTACATCTCCGAGGCTCTCGACTTCGAGCGCTTCACCCTGTTCACCGTGTCGGCCTACATCAAGCGGTACGAGCGCCTGCGCGACCATGTCCGGACGGCGACCGTCGACGGCAAGCCGCTCCGCGACGACCCGCACGTCCGTCGCTGGATGGCGCACGCGGCGGCCGAGATGGAGGTCGCGCGCACCCACTGCATCCGAGTGATCTCCAAGGCCGCGGCCGGCGAGGTTCCGAACCTCGAAAGCGCGATGTTCAAGCTCTACACGACGCAGCTGGGCCAGAAGATCGCCGACGAGTTCCTCACGACGTCCGGCGCGGCCGGGTCGCTGAGGCGCGACGAGCCGTACGCCCCGATGGACGGCCGGTTCGAGTTCACCTACCGGTACTC
>Ga0070708_100000985_pt1 | contig 21700 bp, 21 predicted proteins | sample KBSK5503metaG_FD_65469 | JGI IMG/M metagenome (GOLD analysis project Ga0070708, IMG submission 65469) | Corn, switchgrass and miscanthus rhizosphere microbial communities from Kellogg Biological Station, Michigan, USA - KBS K5-50-3 metaG | ecosystem: Host-associated > Plants > Roots >... | reverse complement strand
CTACTGCTTCTGCCACACGCAACGCCCTTTCGTTCCAGGACACGATTGTCGCTCGAAGACTCGCGCCACAAGTCTCGGACTCAACAAACTCGATAACACCTTGCAGGAACTTGGCACCGCTGTGTCTGCCAATCAGATCGGGCCGCATCCCCGCACCGAGGTCCAACGCCGACCCGTCGTAGCAGCCGCCCGCAACTTGCCCATCATTTCCTATCGAGCAAAAGCCGATCAATTCCGCGTTCTCGTACACCACAAAGAATCGGTTGCCTGGATCGGCCATGTAGCTCTCCGTGGATTCCATCGAAGTATCCGAGACGTCGTACGCGGAGTATTCCTCCGGATAGCGCCACTTCACGATTGCTTCGGCTTCAAAAACTGACAATTGCCGGAATTTCACGAGGTCCTCACCAGCTTTGCTTTCAGTCCGCCCCAACAATGTATATCTGGTTCCGTATAAACCCGGCGACTGAAGTTCTCTTCCGTATAAAACCGAGCGCTACGTTCTCTCAAGTCTCTTATTATCAACAAATTGGCCATTGCCAGACCGGACCTCTCGGGTTTATGCGGTCCGTATAAAACCAAATCTACGCGCGCTTCAAAGTGCGTCCACTGGACTCCTTACGCCCTTGCCGCCACGGTTCAAGACGTGAGTATAAATCATCGTCGTCGCCACGTCTTTATGGCCCAGCAATTCCTGAATCGTGCGGCTGTCATAGCCATCCTCCAGCAGATGCGTGGCGAAAGAATGCCTCAACGAATGCGAAGTTGCAGGCTTTGCAATGCCAGCGTATCTTACCGCGACCTTGATTGACTTTTGGATTGTCGATGCATCGACGTGATGGCGGCCCTGCTCTTTTGTTTTGTAATCGACCCACCTTTTTGCTTGCGGAAAAACAAATTGCCAGCCCCATTACAGTGATCGCCCCACGTTTTCCTTGATCGGTTGCGTGAATGTAACGCATGGTTGTCACAATCGAGGCGTGACCCATCAACTCTTTGATCTTCACCACGTCAACACCGGCAATTGAGCGTTAGCAATTCCTCTTAGGGACATTAGGGTTTCCGACCCGTCACAACGATCATCTGCGCGGGAATACTCATCTTGTTGTGGGAAAAGTACTCGCGAACCGCTTCCTGAGCCTCTTGTGCCAGAGAATTCGCTTTGAGTGGAGAAAGCGTGGCTAGTTTCTCTCGCAGGGTTCCAGAAGTCTCCGCGCGCAGCTCCCAAAACTGCTCGGGCGTAATCGGCGCTGTAACATCAAACTTGAGCACGCGCTCCTTAACCTCAACGGCTCCGGCGTCCGCAAGAATCCGAGCCAGACTGCCGGGCTCGGCGAATCGGAAAGCGCCTGGCGCATTCGGGTCAGCAGATGCAGCAGCTTCAAAGTGGCGGGCAACGACGTTGGTAATCAGGTACGAAAATGGATTGAGTTCGCTTTTGGCCCAGACGGCGAGGGATATCGCGCCCTCAGGTTTTGTGACACGCAGCATTTCGCGCAGCGCAGCGAAAGGATCGGGGAAAAACATTACTCCCAGTCTGCTGACGACAGCGTCAAACGAGTTGCTCTCGAATGGCAGAGAGTCAGCCGCGCATTGCTGAAACGCAACGTTTGTCAGTCCACGTAGTTGCGCCTCGCTTTCGGCTGCGGCGACCATTTCCGCCGTGACGTCAGTACATGTAACTGAGCCGGTTGGCCCAACTGTTTCCGCAATGGTTAGCGAAGGTTCGCCCGCTCCACCCGCGATATCAAGCACAGCATCTCCTTCGAGGAGGCCGGCATCGTCCATGAGTGCCTGCGTGATGGGACCGAACATTATGCGGATAGTTCCGGCGTGTTTTTTCCAATAGAACGCCGAGTCGCGCCACTCGCGCAAGACCTCGTCTTTCTGGCTATTGCTCGACACAGGGTCTGAGTCACTTTTTGTGTTTGAAGTGGCCTTCACTGTAAAGCTCAAAGTCCTTTCCGGGCTCCGCAACCTCAATGACCTCTTTGAATTCGTCGGGACCCAATATCTGGGATCTCAAGGGTAACTATTTCTGCCGCTTCTTGATCTCTGCTAATGCATCCTGAACGGTGCCATGTGGTTTGTCCCTAAGTTCCGGATATCGAACCAGCCATTGATTGAGTGCTTCTTCAGACCTGAAGAAGTTAATGACCCCTCAACCACCGCCAAGGAAAAAAACGGTCGAAGCCGGCTCCTGGGATACGAGTTTGCCTTTGTCAAAGACTAGATGAATACGTGCTGTGCCTTCCGGCGAGGAGTCATCAACCGAGAGCTTTTCATTTGACAGTGTGCCGCTGACCAGCTGCATCGCATCGAGCGCTCAATTCACGCTGAATTGTCGTCCACTATCCAGACTGACGTTATGAAACACAAAGTCCAGGCGTGGCTCCCATTTAATGTAGCGAGGCATCACGGTAAACCCTGGCCCACCAGCATTGTTGTCTTTCTTCAATATCTCGTACCGCTCAAGCATTGCCAGCCCGCGCTTAACGTCAGGTTCTTTAATGCCCACCGCCTTCGCTAACTCAGATATCGACGGCGCTGGCTTACTTTCGCGCTCGGCATTAATGAGCGCCCGTGCAATCAATTTCTCATCGGGCGTAAGCACCAGCGTTACCCAACCCCAGCGCCGAATTATCTCATGCAACTCGGGATGACCCTTGACGTAGCTGCCGATGCGGAACCGTGCCTCGTCCGACGGCTCAACCTTGAGTGCCTTCATCGCGATATCGACACTAGTGACGCTATAGTCTTCGCCCCAATCTTTCACCAGGTAATCGACAACTTTTTGCTCCTGAGCATTGAGTTTTGCCTGATCATTTGCGGCGCTCGCGCCGTTCACGAATAGCAGTAGTGCGATCACGGGCAGCACCAACCAACTCTTGGTTTTCATTTGTGAGCTTCGCTCCTTTTAATTCAGTGCTTTGCTTTCAATAGGGCTTCTATGTCTCGCCGAATGTGTGCCGCTTTCGTCTCGGACACGCCCGAATATTTCTTGTAGAGTTTCCACCCAGGACCAATCACGAAGGTATTTGGAAAACTAATGACTCCAAAATCAGAAACCGTATCGTCATTCCCGACCAAAACGGTGTAGCGCATGTTGTACTGCCTGGCAAATTTCTGAATGTCGCTCGCCCATCCTGACTGTACAGCCAAACCTATGACTTTGACGCCGCGCGTCGAATACTCCTTTTCCAGCTTGCTGAACTCGGGAATCTCACTCACACAGTTCTCGCACCAGGTGGCCCAGAAATCCAGCACTACTATCTTGTCCTTGAGATCATCTGAACGGAGCGTCTGCCCATCAAGCTTGGGTAGCGAAAACTCTGCAAGTTTAACAGGCTGCTGAGCAGTCGCGCAGACAAGCAGGAAACAGATTAGGATCAATGCTCGCATACTTCACATAACGCAATCAGTCTCACCTTGCCGGAATCCTGTTGGAATCGTTGCTTCAACTGTTCAGCGCTGCTCAAGTCCTGTTCTCCAAGTCTACACTCTCGTGTTGAGTCAAGAGTCAAGCGGAAAATCTACATGCTGCTGACGCTCTTTCGGATTACCGCTGATTCCCAGTCAATCGTTTGGCCGCTCTGTTCAGTTCACCCAAGCAACACACTCTTGCCGGGTTGCGAGACTCGCACGCGCAGAGTCCCTCGCGGATCAAGTCTGAGATCCTCGCGGGAATTGTCGTCTTTCCCGTTGTGGAAATCTCATCTCGCATGTGGCTCTCATCGAATCCAAAGCAGTAACACAACGGAATCGGATCTGCGTTCTCTTTGACTCCGACCCTCACGCGCAAGTCATCGACTGTGAATCTATGACTGCCTTGCTCTTCGAAGTAGACAACGGGACATTCCCGTGCCGCGCAAAAGCTATAGCTTCCTGTCATTGCCTGTTCGAGTAAATGCGGGTTGAGCATCAAAAGGACGGTCTTTCGTGAGACGGGCCGGCTTTGTCCTTTGCAGTTCCTACAGTATTGGGTCTCCGCTCCGTCTCGACCGTTCATGACAGCTTCAACCGCTACCGTGCTTGTCTCGCATGGCTCAGCGTTTGGTGTACGGCAATTCATACTCTACTTGTTTTGGGCCTTCTCCCATCCGTGCATCTCTTTGACAACACCTTCGCGCACCACTGAGGCGCTCATGATTTCAGCAAACCTCATTTTGCGAATATCAGCCAGGTAACGCCAAAGGACCACTGCCTCAAAGTATCGTTTCGGAATGGCAGAATCATCGCTTGCACTTTCCAGCATCCGCAGATCTTCGATCAGTGGTGCGGTTCGAGGATCGCCAATATATTCGGCGTATCCTTCTTTCTCCCATGATGGTGTCCGCCACGACCGGATGATTCCCAAACGTCTTTGAGAAAGCGTGTGTGTCATTTCATGGGCTAGGATCGTAGCTATCCATAAATAATAATCACCATTACAGCGGCACCGCCTGCGCGAACAAAATAGCGAAGGAGCCGTCTGACCTTTCTTGATCCTTTTCCTTTCAACTATTGATGCTCCTGTTTCCTACTGTTTGGTTCCGCTTCTGGATGAAAGAGCAATAAACATCCCAGGCTTTGAGGTATTCGTCGCTGTCATCACGTTTCGTCTGAAGAATCGGCTTGTAGGCTTCGACGAGTTCATCCTTGCCGTCCCAGTAATGACCAACTAATCGCTGCCTCGTCATTCCGTTTTCCCTAGAACTCCCTAAGACGTTCTCGTTTGTTTGCTGCCCACAACGACGGGACAGCAAGCGGACTCGCCATGTTGTTTGAGTTCTCCCTCGCAAGCCGCCAGATGTTTCGCCAGGATTCGGCGGAAGCTCTTCATTGCTTTCAGACGGTCATCCAGTTCGGTCAGTTTTATCTGGAGTAGATCGCGCACCTTTCTACACTCTTCAGCTCCGCCCGTCGCTAACAAGTCTCCTATTTCAGCGAGCGAAAAGCCCAACTCCTGCGCATGCCTAATGAATAGCACACGCTCGACAGCATCGTTCGCGAAAAGTCTGAAGCCACCTGATGAACGCTCCGCGCGACCAAGAAGCCTTCGTTTTTCGTAGTAACGTAGCGCGTCAATACTGACACCCGTCCGCGATGCCACCTCGCCAATGCGAAACTTTGTTTCTTCCATTCGTCGATTTCAGTATAGACCCTTGAGCTAAGTCCAGAGTCAAGCGAATCGTAGCCGCCTCCCAGGGCGTTAGCCGACTTCTTGAACTCCGCTTTCTATTGCTCGTAACTCCCAAACCATTGGCTGAAAAGATCGAAAGCCTTGCCACTGGCTTTGCCGCCAACGCCGAGGTTAGCAGAGTAATGCTCGTGCAGAACCACCGAACCAGCGTGGAACTGATGTTCTTCAGCAGATGGTAAGTGGATTTGTCGCAAGAGCAAAAATCCTACGCTGCGCGGTAATTTTGGCAGCGTGGCATTTTCTGAATTCCAAGAATGCCACGCTCGATAGAGAACCAGGGGAGTATAAGAAAGCTTTCGATAGCGGCGGCAGCTTGGTTTTGTGTCCCAGGGGCGATGGGTCGGACGCGGCCCGTACTTGCGCAAAACCGATATTGCCGCCAAATTTATCGCTAGTTACAGCCATCATCTAGCAGAGGGGTGCATTGAGATGGAACGATCAATGCGAACCGTCATCGCGGCCATTTTCGTTCTGGTCGTCTCAATAATAGGTAGCAACGACGCGAAAGCAGTGCCTGCATTCGCGCGAAAGTTTGGAGTCTGGTGCGCTGCATGTCACACAACGCCTCCGCGTCTTAATGAAACAGGGTACCGATTCCGCGCTGCGGGTTTCCGTTGGCCAGAGGGCATCGGAATCAAAGAAAGTGCCGAACATTTCGACATCCTGGACTATATGTCGGCCCGTATACAGGTCAGCTACAGTATCAACCGCTCAAAAACTGGCGCAACGGAGGCAAGCATCAGTAACGGTTTCAAATTGCAAGCGTTTGAACTCTATCCTTTCATCGGCTCTTGGGGAAAATATTTCTCAACAGATACCAAAGTAACTTTTGGGCCGGATGGAGCTCCTGTTATCGAAAATGCTTATGTGAAAGTTAATGAAGGAGACGAAAAGCGCTTCTTCGAAGCTCGCCTTGGAATCTTTCATCCATATGACGGTTACGGTGCCTCGGACAGTCCGGCCACGATCTCGCGACCTTTTTTTCAAACTACGCCGGCGAATCACAGCGGTTCGACATTATTCACTACCTGGGGTTTCGACCAATTAGGGGCGGAGGTGGGCTTCGACTACAAGCGTACGTCAGTTAAAGCGGCCCTTCTCAATGGACTCGTGCTGACTCAGGAAGATGGCAAGTTCAAAGCCTCTGCAGCTCAAGGAGGGGCGCTCACCCCACGCTCGCCAGCGCCATCGTCCAACACTCCGGACTTTCAGTTCTTCATCAATCAGGTGCTTAGTCCAGAGGGCGGTGGTTTGTCGCTGCAGTACTATCATGGAAACCTGTTCCTGCCAGTTGCCAACTCGGACACATTCTTCCTCAACAAGTTCGACCGCGTGGCTGTTTACGGCAGCTATCCTGTAGCGAAGCGTCTGCACTTACTGGGAGGTTTTCAGCGCGGTCGTGATCATCTTGTAACAGGAGAAGCCTTTGCGAGCGAAGGCGCTTTTGTGGAGGCTGCTGTGCCCGTTAATGAGCTGACGGCGGCAGGAGTTCGTTACGACTGGTTCGATCCGGCGCGCGACAGGGTTAACAATGAATCGAAAGGAATTACTTCATATCTGAACGCCTGGTTCTACAGCCAATTTCGAGTCGTTGTCGAATACCAGCGCAAGAATATAAAACGTGGTTCGGCTCCGGAGCAACGCGACGACGCATTTCAGGTTCGCTTCATTTACATAAAATAACATCAAAGTAACAGCGAACTGGAACATCTGTCGTAGAGGTAATGCAGAATGGGCTTCTCACGAACCAAACATAAGCAATTCGCAGCCGCCGTGTTAATAACACCGCTTTCGCTGATGCTCTTTTCGCACAATCGGTCGGAAACAATCGGCACAATAAAGGGTAGCGGTAGCGATATCTTTAAGACCAGATGCGCCGTCTGCCACGGTGTGGATGGTAGCGGCCGCACAACGCTAGGTAGAAGCTAAAGATTCCTGATCTGCGTTCGGAAGAGGTGCAAAAGCTGTCGAACGATGAATTGCTGGAGATCATTAAAGACGGAAAGGGAGCAGGAATGCCTGCGTTCGAGAAGAAGTTCTCTAAGGAAAACGTTCAGCAAGTCATTATTTATCTCAGAAACCTGAGCGCGAAAGGCTAGCCTTAGCCCCGAAACATTTCGCCAATGAAACGCGAACAAAATTCTCGTTGTCATGGCCATAACCGACCGAAGGAGGAAAGAAAAGATGAAGATGAATATGAGGTACAAGTTGAGCTTGACGGCCATTTTTCTACTAGTGGTGGCCGCGCCAATTGCGTTCACCGTGAGAGCCGATCATGACGATGAGACGACGTTCCGCGCGCGGCTCACCGGCTTCGGCGAGGTGCCACCAAAGCTGGTCAACGGCCAAGGTCGGTTTACCAGCACGCTGAGCGCCGACGGCAATAGCATTTCGTGGACTCTGACGTGGACTGGGCTTACCGGTCCAGCACAAGTAGCGCACATCCACTTCGGTCAGCCTCAGAACGTAGGGACACCGGTCGTGTTCTTCTGCGGCGGGGGCGGCAGGCCGGCGTGCCCGGACGGACCCGGACATAGCGGCTCGATCAGTGGCACCTGGACCGCGGTCGACGTTGTGGCCGTTCCATCGCAAAATGTCTCGGCAGGCGACTTCGTGGGTCTAGTTAAGATTCTCCGCGCCCACTTAGGTTATGCCAATATCCACACGCCGCTGTTTTTAGGAGGCGAAATCCGAGGGCAGGTTAGTGTCCACGAAGAGGACCGCGAGGACAACAGATAGTCGGCATAGTGACTCGTGACTTAGGGTCGGGGGCTGGCGACTTAGGATCGGGGGCTGGCGGTCAGGACTCCCAGGGAGTCTTCGTGTGGCTTCGAGAGGCTCTTATCCCTCGTTCAACGCAACCCCTTGCCCGCTTTTAGCCGTTGCTCAAGTTGAGCGTACCGTGCAATAGATGTTAGGTAGAATCATGCCCGCCCATATGAAACTCGCCTAACCATACAGCTCTTTCCAGGCCTCTTACTCAGAGGCAAGGGTTCATTGTTTCGGGGATTGTCATCAAGTTAGGACCACGACCCACCAAACCATACTTACGCAACATGAACAAACCGCGGTCTATTTAGTGTCTTTCTTGTGCGTCAGTATGTTGCATGCTTCGGAAGCGGCGGTGGGATCGATCGCTACATTCCCTTCGTCGATGTGTTGAATGATTCCGTTCTTGTCGATTACAAAGGTAGCACGATTCCCAAAGCCCTGCGCCTCATTGAAAATGCCGTAGTCCCTCACCACAGTTCGTTTGAAATCGCTCAGCAGGGGAAACGTGACGCCGATGTCTTGCGCGAAGCGTTTGTTGGCGGGAACACTATCTACACTGATGCCGAAAACCTGCGTGTCTGTTCCTTCGAATTTGGCGATATCAGCCTGATACGCCTTCAACTCTTTCGTTCAACCACCGGTAAAAGCCAAAACGTAAAAAGCAAGCACCACATTCTTCTTGCCTTTGAAATCGCTTAGCTTCACTTTCTCGCCATTAGTGCTGGGCAGCGTAAAATCCGGGGCGGGTTCGCCGATTTTCAGATTTGTTTTCGGCGGGGATGGCTGTTGGGCAATAGCGACTAGGATCATCGTCAACAACAGGCAAAGGCTGAAGGATAGTCTCATCATCTATGCGTCTCCTCTTGTGGGGCTCGAAGGCAACCTTAGTTTACAGTCTGAACGTTGTTGATGACAACGCGTTCAAGTGTCACCTACTTAAGCAGTGGACCCCTTTGTGAATTGGTCTTCTTTATCAACGGCCGATCAAACCAATCTTATCGAACCTCAGCTTCTGTCGGCGCATGAATCGGGATGCTCGACGACTGCGCCAGCGCTGGCCCATTGTTGCTAAATCGAGTTTTTGGCAGCCATAGGGGCAAATCTGTTTGGCGAAGTCTGAATCGGGATTAGAACTGTAACTTAAGAGACATTTGGATGGAGCGAGGCCCACCGGTTTGATAGACCGAGTTCAAGCCAACGCTACCAACATTGCTTCCCAAACTACTTCCCAACATCGCAGTAGAGCGTCCGAATAGGCCGCTGCCAAGGTCTCCAACGGGATCGCCAAAATTTGGATGATTGAAGACGTTAAAGAAATCCGCCGCAAATTGCAGGTTGATTCTTTCAGTTAGCGCAAAGCGGCGGCGCAGCCCCAGATCTAGCTGTGCGACAGGGAAACCCCGCAAAGCGTTTCGCCCAAGGGTGCCTTCGCGCGCGGTCTGAGGGACGATGAACGCTTCGCGATTAACTACTTCTCCGCCCGGAAACGATGGATCTTTGAGATAGAGGGATACTCCTGAAACGAGATCCGGCCGAAAGTTGAATGGGCCAAAGCCAAGGTCGCGGCGAAAGAAAACATCAACAGGCATAGCGGAGTGTGCCGTGATGATGCCGTCCACGAACCAATCACGCAATAGCCGCTTGCCGAATGTCCCGAAAGACGGAGCAGGAATGCTGTAAGTGATTGCTCCCGCAAAAGAATGACGCACATCGAAGTCGGACGAAGCTCGATCCAGATCTGAGTTAACAATCGCGACAGGTGGATTGGCGAATGAGTCATTCGACGAGTTGTCAATCGAGTGTGACCAAGTGTAAGCGATATGCGATTGCAGACTGCGCGAGAGCCGGCGCTGGAATTGAAGCTGAAGCGCGTGATAGCTCGAACTGGCTCCGTTAGTGGTTACAAAGACCTGGCCAAAGTCGGGATTTGGATTATTCTGTAACTCCAACCGGAGCAAGCGGCGGCCAACTGCACCAACGTACGAAGCCGAAAAGCTGCGCTTGGAGCCCAACGATTGCTCGAACGTAAGATTCCATTGCATGATCAAAGGTAACCGCAGGCGCGGATCAGATGCGCGGATGCTACCAACCGGCGGGTTTAGGGTGTATGGAAGAAGCTCGGTCAAAGATGAATCCATCGGATAAGCGATGTTAGAGAGAACTTTTCTTCGTAGATAAGGAAAAGAGACCGCACCATTGGCGAGGGAGCCTGAACCCAGATCGTAGAAGATGCCAAAGCCGCCGCGCAGCACTCTCTCCCACCCCTGCCGATCGGATAGTTGGTAAGCTAATCCGAAGCGCGGTGCGAAGTTATAATAAGTCGCTCGATAGTAGGGCGTGCCAGCAGGCGCAAGAGTAAGCGTCTGTGGATTATCCAGTCCCTGTACGGTGTAGAGGGCCTGGCCGTCTCTCCCTTTCGGGGACGGATTGAATTCCCAGCGCAAGCCGTGGGTGAGCGTGAGATGACGCGTGAGTTTCCAAGCGTCCTGCGCATAGGCGGAAAAGTTTGTGAAAATCATGCCTACTTCGTCCTGGGTTTGAATCGCAACAGACGAAGCGGTTCCACGGAGCGCGCTCTCCACGCCGTTGAATGAAGCGGACTGTTTAGATTTCCACTGACCGTAGATGGGAGTCAGGCGGCGATAGTCAATGCCGAATTTCAGTTGATGCGAGCCAATGAAGATCGCCAGACTGTCAACGAGATTTGTCTGATGTTGAAAATTCGTAGCATCCTTGCCTACTGAGAATGAAGTATTGCCGCCAAGGCTGAAGCTATAACGCGAGTTTCGCTCTGACGAGAGAGGCGGAAAGACCAGAGAATTGTTGAAAGGTTCAGCTTCGCCAAAATCGTCCAGGTCAAAATACTTTCCTGCCCTGGTTACGCTGTAATTAGCGCGAAACTCGTGCGTGATTTTTGGAGTTACGACCTGGATGGCGCCGATGGTCAAGGTTTGAGTGCTGAAGACCATCTGGAGCGTTGTGTTCAGGCTGGTGCTGGCTCCGCCCCGCGTCTCTGTCTCCGACGGAGAGTAGCTGTACCGACCAAATAGCGACAGCTTCTCGCTGACTTTCTGGTCCACGCGAATGCTTCCGGCATGCAAAAATCCCTCATCCACGAAGCTGGCCGAGAAGCGTGCCAAACCGTTCGCGGTCTCACCACCATTTGGCACGGGGAACGCATTCAAGAAAGGACGTAGCTTTACTGGAGCCGTATCGCGTGCCCTGACCGAAGGCACGTCAACCGTTGCCACCTGCGGCTGGCGCAAACGCAGCCCTTCATAAGACACGAAGAAAAAGGTCTTGTTCTTAATGATTGGCCCACCGAACGTACCGCCGTAGTCGTGATGATTAAGCTGCGCTTTGGGCAGCTGGCTGCTGTTGGCGAACCAGTCGTTGGCGCTCAAGGCGCCGTTCCGAAAATATTCAAAGAGGCTACCGCGAAACTGGTTGCCACCGGAGCGTGTCTGCACGAGGACTTGTGCCCCGGGTGTGCGTCCAAACTCTGGTGCATAAGTACTCGTAAGAATTCTGAACTCTTGCAGCGCGTCAATTGAGAATAGGCTGTGCGTCGTGCCTAGTGCAGTCAAGCCAGGCAAGGAGCCTGAGCCGGATTGTCCCAACCCGCCGGCGCCGGCGGCCACGCCGATGTTAGCGCTGACGCCATCTACTATGAAGTAGTTCGCACTGGCGCGTTGACCTTTGGCGCTGAATTGTCCCTGCTCTGCGAAAGTCGGCTTGGTGAGGGTTACGCCAGGCGCAAGGGTGATGATAGGTTGGAAACTGCGCCCGTCGAGCGGCAGATTTTCAATCATCTGGCGATTGAGAGTCGTAGCCACCACGGTAGACCGCGGGACAATTGAACTATCCGGATCGATTGTTACGGTTTCTCCAACCTGGCCCACCTTAAGTTGGATTTTAAGAGCGACTTGGTCGTTAACCTTGAGCGAGAGGCCTCTAATTTCAGCGGTAGCAAATCCCTCGTGCTGCACCGCCACCGTGTAGCTCCCGGGCGGAAGTTCTGGGATCGTGAAGAGACCGACATGGCTGGTCTTCGCTTCCGTTCTTACTTGCGTCCTGACATCTTTGACCAGCACACTCGCCTCTGGCACAACTGCATCGTTTTCATCAACGACTGTTCCAGCTAGCGTTGCACTCGCCGGCGAAGAGTTGATGATCGTCGCGCCTTTGAAAAGCTCCTGGCTCCGCCCTTGACTAACGTTTGTGAGCAAAGCGAGAACACACAGAGACGGAAACACCCCTTTTACTGAAGACCTACGAGAGCGCATTCTCACCGCTTTCTCCACACTAGAGATTGATCTGGTTTTGGGGGCAGTTTACGCGCGTCATCTCTATGTACAAAGTTTTTTGCGACAATACCGTCACGACCTAGGGTAGGATACGGCCTTTGAGAGATTGCAAGGGGTAGCAAACAACGGACACCATGTAGCTCTCAGGCCTGTGTTCAAAATTTCCTGGGGAAGTGCAAAGATTATACTGGATTTTCACGACTAGTGATATAGCAGGAGGGTACAAACCTACAGAAGTGTAGTGATGACCAAACGCACCGATCCACCTTCGATTCTGTCGCTGCCTGCAATTTCCCGTTGCGTCCTCACTCTAGTCGCAATTCTTTTTCTCTCTTCACCAACGATCAATCTCGCTCATTCTCTCGCACGCATTGGTCCAACAATACGGCAAGACCCCAACATAGCAATCGCTGAGAAAAACTTTGCGGAAGGACAACAACTTCTAGCCGAAGGGAGTGTCGCCTCAAAACGAAAAGCGATCGAGAAATTCACAGAAGCGGTCCGAGTCTGGCACGTTGCTGGTGACCGGCGGCGAGAGGCGATCGCGCTCAGCTTCATCGGCAAGATCTATGATCTTCTGAGTGAAAAACAGAAAGCGCTGGACTTTTACAACCAGACGCTTTCACTCGTGCGCACGGTCGGCGACCGTTCGAGTGAAGCTGCCACGCTCAACAACATCGGTCTGATTTATGACGCTCTCGGCGAGAAGCAGAAAGCGCTCCACTACTACAACATCGCACTTCCCATTTTGCAAGGCGTCGGCAACACACGCGTGCAAGCCATTACGCTTGCCAACATTGGCCTGGTTCATGACTCAATCGGCGAGAAGCAGAAAGCATTGCAATCCTATCAGCAAGCACTTCCTTTGTTGCGAGCTGCGCACGATCGGGCAGCGGAAGCGGTCACCCTCAACAACCTTGGATATCTTTATGATTCAATCGGACAGCAGCAAAACGCCCTTACCTACTTCGGCCAGGCACTCCTCATCCTGCAAGAGATTGTTGACCGCCGCGTTGAAGCCATCACACTCAACAACATCGGCTTCGTTTATGACGCCCTCGATGAAAAACAGAAGGCGCTGGATTATTACAATCGCGCACTCCCCGTTTTGAGAGCTGTCGGCGATCGTCGGATGGAGGCCATTACGCTCAATAACTTAGGTCTCGTCAAAAAAGCTCTTGGTGATAACGAAAAGGCACTAGGTTTCTTCAACCAGTCGCTTGAGATACGTCGAGCTGTCAACGATCGTCCCGGCGAAGGTGTCACGCTCAGCGATCTCGGCTCAGTGTATGCACTTCTCGGTGAAGATCAGAAAGCGCTCGATCTGTATCAGGAGAGTCTTCAACTCAGCCGAGCCGGCGATGACAGAAGCACAGAGGCATCGACGTTACGTCGCGTCGCGCTCATCAATGTCAATCGCGGCCGCCTCGAAGACGCTCGCACAAACCTGGAAGATGCGCTTGCCATCGTCGAACATTTGCGCACCAGGATAGCGGGCCAGGAACTGCGCGCTTCCTACTTCGCTTCAGTCCGGCAGTTCTTTGAAACGTACATTGACCTTCTGATGCGCCTTCATCACGACAATCCTACAAGAGGCTACGACGCGCTAGCTCTGAAGGCAGCCGAACGTGCCAGCGCCCGCAGCCTTCTCGACAGTCTCACGGAAGCGCGCGCCAACATTCGGGAAGGCGTTGCCCCTTCGCTTCTGGAGCACGAACGCGCAGTGCGGCGGAAACTAGATTCGACTGCGGAGCGGCAAGCGCGATTGGCTAGTGGCAATCACGGTGAGGCAGAAGCCGGGGCTTTGAAGAGCGAGGCTGAAACACTTCTGAGCGAATATCAGGAAGTCGAAGCAGAGATGAGAGCCAACAGTCCGCGCTATGCAGCATTGATGCAACCCCAGCCCTTAAGTGCCACGGAGATTCAAGAGCAAGTACTCGATCCAGAGACGCTGCTAATCGAATATTCTCTAGGTGATGAGAAAAGCTACCTCTGGGCGGTGACGACTTCTTCCATCCAAAGCTATGAGTTGCCGCCACGCAAAACGATTGAGACAGCAACGCGCCGCGTCTATCAGTTACTCACTGAGCGCAACACGCATATCAAGTTCGAAAAGCCCGCTGAGCAAAGCGCACGCATTGCCAAAGCGGATGCCGACTACGTTTCAGCATCCACCGCTCTCAGCCAAATGCTGCTTGGCAGTATCGCTCCGCAGCTGGCGAAGAAGAGATTACTGATTGTCGGCGATGGAGCGCTCAATTATTTGCCCTTCGCTGCGCTGCCTGCACCCGTAAGTCGTGCCTCTGGGTTCGGGAATATGGAGTCAATGCGGGTTAGCAACCGTGCGTCTTCGTTTTCGAATCGCGACCCTGGATTCCAGGCTTCAGACTCCAGACTTCCCTTGATTGTCCAGCACGAAATCGTTAGCTTGCCGTCAGCTTCGACACTCGCTGTACTGCGGCACGAGTTGATAGGTCGGCCAGTGGCGGCCAAAACGCTGGCAGTCATCGCCGATCCTGTGTTTGAGAAAGATGATGGGCGACTGAAAGGGACTCGCACCGTGGAGCGAAGTAACAGACGCGATAAGAGGTCGTTTCAAAATATAAACATGATTGAGATGACCACAGCTGACATGCCGAGGTCGGTGCCTCAGTCGGAATTAGATGAAGTCCCTGAGATTCATCGTCTTCCTTTCACGCGACGCGAAGCTGATGAGATTCTAGCGATGGTGCCTGAAGCTGAACGGCTCAAGGCGCTTGATTTCGACGCGAACCGAACCATCGCAACCAGCCCTGTGCTGGGCCAGTATCGCTACGTTCACTTCGCAACCCACGGTTTTCTCAACACAGCGCATCCAGAGTTGTCAGGCATCGTGCTCTCGCTCGTCGATCGCCAGGGCAAGGAGCAAGATGGTTTTCTCTGGGCTCATGAAATCTACAATTTGCGCCTGCCTGCGGAGATGGTTGTACTTAGCGGTTGCCGCACGGGCCTGGGCAAAGAGATCAAAGGCGAAGGATTGGTGGGACTCACGCGCGGCTTTATGTACGCAGGTTCGAAGCGCGTGCTGGTAAGCCTCTGGGATATTTCTGACGAAGCTTCGGCTGAACTGATGGCGCATCTTTACAGAGCCATGCTCAAAGAACATATGTCACCGGCCGCGGCTCTCAGCGCAGCACAGATCGAAATCATGAAGGAGAAGCGCTGGCAAGCACCATATTACTGGGCCGCCTTTGTGCTTCAGGGTGAGATGAGGTGAGGGGCCCTGCTCATCTTTGCTGGCGTGAGTTCTGGATGGTTGCCAGCAGGTCTTTAACGATTCTGGCACTCACATCATATCCAGAGCCTTGATACTTGCGGCTAGAATTCTCGGGCCAGATCACGTCGCCGCGCGCGTTGATGAGTTCGACAATGACATGGATTGTCTCTGGCTCGGCACCCGCATCTTTCGCGATCGAAACTTCCAGCAGAGCATCGGCGTCGTCTCGATTTCCGGCCAGGATAATTCGGTTGCTTGCTACCAATCTCTCACCAAGCATCTTGCGCAATTTCTGGCTTAAATTCTCGTCCCCGACTGTCTCAACGTAAATCTTCTTCACCGAAGGGAGCGGCACAGCTATTGGGCGTCCCTTCAGACTCCTTGTCTCTGTGCCTACTTCCGCTGCTGCTTCTTCCGGAATTCCAGTGTCAGGCCGTTGTGGAGCGGAATTACGGGCTGGGCCCTCAGTCTTTGGAGGTCCAACTCCTTCACGTTGTTGGCGTGACGTCTTTTCTGCGTTCGAAGTCTTATTACCCTCCGTTGCTGAACTTCCCGATGCGGTGTTTCCTTCTTTACTTAGCGCAATGGTCGGTCGACTGGCTGTCGCCTGGCTCTGCTCCACCGCCGGCGCATTTTCTTTCCGAGCGTATTTGATTATGCCGACAAGTCCAATAGCAAGCAGGAGAACCGCGAGCGCCGGCGCAAGGATCCTCCGATCATGCCAGATCATCCTGGCTGCGTTGTCACTCATCGATCGCGCCATTTGATGAAACAAGAGCGATACGGCGCGGACCGGATTGGTCTCGCCGTAGCTGATGTCAACGGTTGCATCATTCTTATCAGCATCAAGTGAAACGACAATCGAGATCTTTTGACCGCCTTCCAATGTGATCGAAGTATTGGCAGGTTGTACCTTGTCGTCAGCATAAGCGAGAGGGTGCAATGCCAACAGAACCTCTTCGGCGAAACTGTCACGCGAGTGCACCTCGATCACTTCGGCATCTTCGTCCAGATGGAATTGTGTCCGGCACGTTTCCTTTAAATCAAAACGGGCGCGCTCATTTCCATCAACGATAACGCGCAGGAGACCTTGATGTGTCGCCTTCCGGCGTGCGGCATTTTTGTCCAGCTCGCTTTTGATCAACTCTAATTCTTCTTCCTCGAGCTTTGCCGGCTGGCGGCGGCTAGTCGAGCTATCGTTATTTATATCGTTTGCGTAAAAGAAGCGGGGAATGTCCAAACGTGTCTCGGGAGGATCGAAACGCAGGTCGGAGATCAGTTTGCCGAAGCAATCCGGGTGAAGCACGGCATGGATGCGATTCATCTCAATCTCATCTTCTTCGTTGTGACCGTGATAGGACAGAGAGGGAATGCCCTCCCTGATCGGGTCAACTCCTGCCGAGATCAAGCAGGGTGTATTCCAGGGCGTAAAGAAGCTCAGACACTCTCGGACAAGTTCGACGAAACGACTGGGGTTATCGTCTGTTTCGAATCTTTCTTCCCCGCGAGGCCCCTGGCAAACATTGATCAGATTGCCGAAGCGCTGCTTTAGCTCTTGCATAAGAACTCCCTTTCGTGAGCGATAGTAAAAATCGTCCTTCACGCGCTCGGGGTTTTGGATCACAGCGTGATAAATGTCCATCGTCTCTGAGGTGGTGTAGCTGTGGAGCAAACGGCCCAGTCCCAACGTGACGTAAAAAGAGTTTCGCTTGATGGTTTTCCCAACAAGATGCTTGATGAAATGAATGACGAGGTCTTCTTCATCCGTGGTCGAGCCATTTCCCTTTTCCTGTGCTATCTCGTAGGGTTCTGATTCGAGGTAGATGAGGCGTTGGAGAAGGTGAGGTTCGTTAAAAGAAATCTTGTTTCTGAGCCGGTCCGGTTGCGAACGCAATAACCAGGGACGGCCCGCGGGTCTGTAATAGAGCCGTTTGCCTTGCGCGGTAGCGGCAAGCTCAAGCTTGGCCAACGCGCGCGCGACGATGCGGACGGCAGCTTCCCGGTCGCGCTGAATGAAGCAGGCGAGATGAAAAGCCTTATCCAGCAGACCATCGATAGCCACAACATCAATCACAACGCCTCAACCTGATTGTCAGTCGATACCAATGAAAACATATTGCCGCTACCGCCTGGACGATATTACAACTGCAAGATTCCTCTTCAAATATCCACAGCCTGAAGCCCACTGCGACTGCCCACTTGTCGGAATCATATTTAGCGTGACTTCGGGAAGTCCAGCGTGTCATTTTCGGAATTTCTGAAATTGACACGCTCCTCGAAGGACAAGAGGGATAAATTTTGGCCTCCCCAAGAAGCTCAGAATTTTTCCAGCTTTTCTTCTTCCCGCTTGTAGGTGTGTTGCTGGAGGCCACTCTAATTAATTAGTCGTACTAAAACGACAAACCGAATTTCTGACAAACCCCCTAAGGTAAATGACACTTAAAAAGTACGAGGACAAATGCCAGGGAGGCTAGGTATGTCACATGCGAATGGATCGAAGCTCGACCACAAAGGAAGATCCGAACGCAAGTCTGTGGTCGACAGGCAGATCGGTGCAGCGAAAACGCGAATCCTATATCTGATAATTATGGGGCTAGCGGCAGTTGCGATTGTACTGCCAATACTCGAAAGAACTCCCGCACATAGCCAACCAACGAATCACGATCAGGGAAACCGGCACAAGCTGAGACACTTCGATGCCGAGATTACCGCGAACGCGAATGAACTGATCGAAAGCGGCAGATCAATTTTCCGGTTCGATACTTTTGGCGATGAAGCTTTTTGGGGTGCTGCACTCCAACTTCACAAAGCAATCGAAGGCGCCAATTTTGGCGGCGTTGGACCAGGAATAAGTCCGAACGCGGCATTGACTCTTGGCCTCAAGGTTGACGTTGATGCTCTGCCACAACCACTACAGGAGGACATTAGGAAAGGTCGGGTCAACCTGGATGATCCAGCCACAACGCTGGCCTTGTTGAAACTCAACGCCGTCCTTGGCGTCAAGGGAACCTTTCAGGGTGATAGTCTCAGCGCAGTCGGTCTTACATGTGCCGTCTGCCACTCGACCGTCGACAATTCGCTGGCTTTCGGCATTGGCCATCGTCTTGACGGGTGGGCCAATCACGATCTCGATCCTGGAAGAATCATCGCCGCCGCTCCTGATCTCAGTTCAGTCGCGAATTTGCTCGGGACAACTCAGGCAAACGTGCGCACGGTGGTGAATAGCTGGGGCCCGGGCAAATTCGACGCTGAATTGTTTCTCGACGGCAAGGCCTTTAATCCTCAGCAAGTCACAGATGGAGTAGTGACTGGGACAAACGTGTCGGGCGCGACCCTGATTCCGAATGCGTTCGGCCTGGCCGGCTTCAACCAGCACACATGGACTGGGGCCTGGGGAACGGTGACGTACTGGAATGCCTTTGTGGCCAATCTCGAGCTGCATGGCACGGGCAGGTTTTTGATCCACGATTGAACAACGCTGCCAAGTTTCCCATCGCTGCTGCCAACGGCTTCGGAGACCTGCCGCACATCGATCCAGACGACGATCTGATCACGAAAAAACTTCCTGCGCTTCAGTTTTACCAACTAGCGATTCCGGCTCCAGCGCCAGAAGCTGGCACTGACTTCGATCCCGCCGCAGCGGCGCGTGGGGATGAACTCTTTAGCGGTAAGGCGAAATGTAACAACTGCCACGTTGAACCGCTTTGGACCGAACCCGGATGGAATTTGCACAAGCCTGCCGAGATTGGCATCGATAGCTTCGAGGCTGATCGAGCGCCCGATGGGGTCTATAAGACCATGAATCTGGCGGGAATCTTCGTTCGCGAAAATGGGCTGTTTATGCGGCTCAGAACAAAGGTCGTTACTATCATGATGGCCGCTTTGCAACTCTGCTCGACGTAGTCAACCACTACAACACGCGCTTCAGCCTGGGTCTTACGCCGCAGGAGAAGCTCGACGTGGTTGAATACCTGAAGTCGCTTCCTGCGCAGAAGTGACAAGAGTCGAATGCCATGACCTCGAGTCGGTGGAAAGAATTAATTTCTGATGTGGATCATCAACGCTCTGAAAACCAAGGAGGAAACTATGTCGTCTGGAATTATCCACAAGCCGCGCATGGTGGGGTTCGCTTTGCTCGCCGGCTTAGCCTTAAGCTTCAGTCTGTTGGTTGCCTTCGCGTGGCCGTCTGAAAATGCCCACGCCGCACGCAATCCGCTTATGCATCATGCCATGCAGGGCTCCGCAGGAGACGTGCATGGCTTTACGGCAGGTTGGTTGAACGGCGAGACTGTTGAGTTCTTCTACACCCGAGACTTCTTCTGCGAACCGCCTCCAAGCAGCAGCGCTCCCAGTCAATGTGAAGTCGGCGAAGATGGAACTGTCGATCCTCGCCCCGGACCGAAGCCGACACTCTTTGTGATGACGCCGCTCGGCTTCCGACCGGATGCTTCGACGCTGCAATGTCCAACGGTAGGCCAATGCATCAATCACCCGTCGACTATTGACTTGTCCCGCATTGGTGGGCCGGCTGACGCGCCACTGCCAGCTCACAGTCACATTATTAATGAGAGGCATGGCGGCTGGTGGGAGCTGGTGGTGATTGGCGTTAAGAGCCCGGTGGTCTGGGACCAGATTGTCGCTGGCAAGAGCCTGGCTACCGTGCGCGAGCTCCAAGCCAACGACCCATCAGGCACTACTATCACCGGGGACATCAAGACGAATGCATACCTGTTCTTCAGCGTGAGGCCATGACCTTGATTTAGTTGGGATAGGAGTTTTGGCAAGGTGGTTTGAGATTAGCGGAACTCCCAAGTCCTGGAGCTGCAGGGATTGCCGATGGAACAGACTCATTCTTCGACGCATGCTGGCTGGTTGCGATCCAGACCTCTAAATCAGACGCTCATAGCATGGCTAGCCATCGGCGGTGGAGTAATCGTCATTCTGGGCACATGGTTGTCCTGGTTTTCACTCTTCGCTGGCCTAAATCCTTATCGCGGTGTGGATGTCTTGTATGGTCGCCTGCTAACAGGAGGCGCTGTTTTGAGTATTCTGGCCGGGGTCCGTTTTTTTCGCCGTGGAGGTCTGCCACTGCGATGGGGGATCGGACTCCTGGGATTCGCGCTGCTCGCATTCGCGAGTTGGTCGCTATTCCAATTACTGCTCATGTATCGCCAGTTGTCTGCTGATCCAATGATGGTGGCAAAACTAGGTCCAGGTTCGATTTTGGTTGTCGTCGGCTCTCTACTTATTTTTGCCACTCTCTTTTTGAATGATATACGAGCACGTCAGACTGATAAGAAGAAAACGAATTAGCAAAGAAATGCATCTGTCGATCGGTCACTGGTGACGTGATTGAAAGAGTCTAGTGCCGCGTGCGGCATTTCAGACCCGTGAGGTAAAAACCCGAGATTAGTTCACGAGACTTGGTTGCTTTGTAGCAAATTCTACTGGTAAAACTGGACAGAAAATGCCGCGACTCTCATCACGGCATTTCTCATGTTGTCCTACCGGATTACCTAAGGACCCGGAGTAGAAATCACCACTTAATTACGCCCGAAATCCGTAGGCATAACCCGTTGCAAAGCCTTCACGATACGCCCCGGCGTAATTGCCAAAACCAGCATCATGGAAATAATGTGATCTCTCAGGATCGTAACTCCGACGATGACTCGCGTCGCTCTCGCCTGTCTTCAGTCCGTCGTGATAACCCTGATTCATAGCAGATTCAGAACTACTGAATACATAATTGTTATAGTAGCTGAACCTGCCGAACCTTCCATACGGATCGAACGGATCATAGAAGAACGGATGGAAGAATGGCCGTCGCACAATGATCACCCGCTGACGCACAACTCGGTTCTGCGCCTGGGCTTTCGTGCTCGACAACAAGGTCATCGCGCCAGGGAGCAACAACGCGGCCAGAATGAAGCTGCCAAATCGAAATAAGTTTTTCCCTCTCATGATAAACCTCCTTCTTCTTCTTCTATTAAATTAGACGCACTCGATGTTCCAAGGGTTTCGCAAGCTGATGGAGAAAGCCACATTTCCAGATATCGATCCGTTTGGCTTTGCCTCAAAAGTAAATTGAGTCTGTAATGAGTTTCGTGTTTAGTTCGTGTGATTTCGTGGATCGTTCCTTTCTTCCATAAAAACAGGACGATCCACGAAATCACACGAACCAAC